>Ga0307416_100000914_pt1 | contig 15587 bp, 18 predicted proteins | sample DK1Cmetagenome_2_FD_203821 | JGI IMG/M metagenome (GOLD analysis project Ga0307416, IMG submission 203821) | Maize rhizosphere microbial communities from greenhouse at UC Davis, California, United States - DK15-C-3 | ecosystem: Host-associated > Plants > Roots > Rhizosphere > Soil | place...
CTGAGTTTCTTACAGTCCGGCGGCGCCGGCGTCAACGTGTGGACTGCCGGGGGCCGGGAGCCGGGAGCCGGGAGTCGGAGCTGCAGTAGCCGAGAGCCGAGCGCCGAGCGCCGAGAGCCGCACTTTATACAGCGCGTCCGTGAAGCGGCCGACGATCTCGTCCACCTCCGCGTCGCTGATCACGAACGGCGGCGCCAGCATCACGAGGTCGCCGTTCGTGCCGTCCGCGTGACCGACGTTAGGCCAGACGACGAGTCCCGCGTCGAGGGCGGCTGCGGTGAACGCCTCGGCGAATCCCACCGCGCGCGGGAAGGGAGCCCGCGTCTCCTGGTCGTCCACGAACTCCACGCCCGCCAGGAGGCCGCAGCCGCGCACGTCGCCCACGTGCGGCAGCGCGCGGAGCGCCTGCAGCCGCTCGTGCAGTACAGCCCCCATCGTGGCGCACCGCTCCACGAGCCGGTGCGCGCGCAGGTGGCGCAGGGTGGCCACGCCCGCCGCACACGCCACCGGGTGGTGCGAAAAGGTCTGCGCGTGCAGGAGCCCGCCGCGCGGCACGAGCGCGTCCACGATCCGCGCGGGGGCGACGAGGGCGGAGAGTGGCGCGTAGCCGCCGGAGATCCCCTTGCCGAGCGTCATCACGTCAGGCACGACTCCCGCGGGCTCGAGCGCCGACCAGGTGCCGGTGCGCCCCGCGCCGGTCAGCACCTCGTCGGCGACGAACAGCACCTCGTAGCGGTCGCACAGCTCGCGCACGCGCGCGAAGTAGCCCGCGGGCGGCACTGACGCGCCGGTGGACGACCCGCCGACGGGCTCGGCGATGAACGCTGCGACCGTCTCCGGGCCGAGCCGCAGGATCGCCTGCTCGAGCGCGGCGCCGCTGCACGCCGGGCAGAGCGGCGGTACCCCCCCGCACGCGCACCGGTACGCGTAGGGCGCGGGGATGCGCTCGACGTCCACGAGCCACTCGCCGTAGCACGCCGTGTAGTGTGCGCGGGCCGACGCCGAGAGCGCGAGGAGCGTGTTGCCGTGGTAGGCCGGCGCGAGCGCGATTACCCGGTGCTTGCCCGGCCGCCCCACCTCCACCCAGTACTGCCGCGCGAGCTTGAGCGCGGCCTCCACCGCCTCCGACCCGCTCGACAGCGGGTACACCTTGTCGAGGTCCCCGGGGCAGAGCGCCGCCAGCTCGACCGCGAGCGACTCGACCGCGTCGTGCGTGAAGGCGGTGCCGTTCACGTACGCCACGCGCCGCGCCTGCTCCGCCATCGCGTCGCCGATCTCCGACACCCCGTGGCCGACATTGGCGACGAACGCGCCGCCGCAGGCATCGAGGTAGCGCCTGCCGTCGGCGTCCTCGAGCCAACACCCGCTCGCCCGCACGACGCGTGGGTAGTCGCGCGCGAGCCTGCGGTAGAAGACGTTCGAGTCGGGGTAGCGGTGCGTAGGCACGGGCGCGGGTGAGAGTCGACGACACGACGCACGTCAAAGATCGGTGCTCGGACGGCCGATGGCGAGTGGCGAGTGGCGAGTGGCGGCGCTCGGCCCTCGGCCCTCGGCCTGTGGCTGGGACACGGTGGCGTCATCCCCCAGGGGCGCTGTCTGGAGTGTGCGCAAGGCTGTCATCCCGCCGGAGCACCGCGCCGGCCCCTTAACGGTCATCCCGCAGGAGCGCGCGGAGCGCGCGAGTGTCGGGATGACAGCCGACACTCCCCGACACTGCGCGCGGGGTCATGCGGGATGGGAGCATGGTGGCCTAGCCGAGCAGCGAGAGCCGTGCTTAGTCCGCCCTGAGCAGAGTCACTACCTCCCATCGCGACGCCCGCCGCGCCGGCAGGTAGCTCGCAGCGACGGATACGCCGAGGAGCAGCGCCGCGACGCCGGCCGCGACTGCGGGGTCGCTGGGAGCGACGCCGAACAGCAGGCCTGCCAGGAGCCGGGTGCCGACGGCGGCGAGCGCCAGACCCGCCGCGAGGCCGGTGATCGCGAGCGCGATGCCGTGCCGCACCACCAGCCGCCGCACGTCCGCCGGCGTGGCGCCGAGCGCCATGCGCACGCCGAGTTCGCGCCGGCGCTGCGTCACGCCGTAGGCGATCACCCCGTACAGGCCGAGCGCGGCGAGCATCAGGGCCACGCCGGCGAAGGCCGTGGCCAGCGTCGTCGCCGCTCGCCGCGTGGCGGTGCGCTCGGCCATGAGCGTCGTCATGGTCGTCACGCCGTACACCGGCAGCTCGGGGTCGAGCCCGCGCACGACCCGGCGGACGGCCGGCGCGAGCGCCAGCGGGTCCTCGTCGGTGCGCGCGACGACGCTCATCCAGCGCCACGGGTACTGGAGGTGCGAGACGTAGATCTGCCCGCCCGACGTCGCGTCGAGGCCGTAGTGCCGCACGTGCCCGACGACGCCGACCACGGTCGCCATCGTGTCCCGCCCGGGCACGCCGAGGCGCATGCCGAGCGCGGAGCGAGCGGCGCCTCCGGGCGCGATCCGGCGGGCGAACACCTCGTCCACCACGGCGACGAGCTGCGTGCTCTCGCGGTCGCTCTCGGTGATGAAGCGGCCGGCCCTGAGCGCGACGCCCATCGTCGCCAGGTAGCCGGGGCTCACGATGTAGCGGTCGCCCTCGGGGAGGTCGATGCCGCGGAGCTCCGGCCGCTCGCCGACGTCCACCGCGATGCGGTCGACGCCGCCGCTGAACGGGAGCATGCTCGTCACGGCCGCGGCGCGCACCCCCGGGAGCGTGGCGACGCGGGCCTCCAGCTCGGCGAAGAACGTGGGTACCTTGTCCCCCCCGGCTGGATACCTCGCCGCCGGCAGGTTCACCGACGCGGCGAGCACGCCGCGTGGGTCGATGCCGGGCCGCACGGCGTTCAGTCGCGCGAAGCTCTTGACGAGCAGCCCGGAGCCGAGGAGGAGTGCGAGGGCGAGCCCGAGCTGCACGACGGCGAAGGCGTCGCGCAGGCGGAGCCCGGCGCTCCCGTCGCTGCCACGGGCGCCGTCCTTGAGCGCCGCCTGCAGGTCGACGCGCGTGGCCCGCACCGCGGGCGCCGCACCGGAGAGGAGCGCCGTCGCCGCGGTCACCACCAGGGCGAAGCCGAGCACGCGCCAGTCGACGGCGCCGGCGCCGGCGCGCGCGAGGCCCATGTCGCGGGGCGTGAGCGCGAGCAGCGCGTGCGTCATCCAGGCGGCGAGCACCAGGCCGGCCGTGGCGCCGAGCACGGCGAGCAGCGCGCTCTCCGTGAGCAACTGGCGCACGCCGCGCCCGCGGCTCGCGCCGAGGGCGGCGCGGACGGCGAACTCCCGGTTGCGCGCTGCGCCGCGCGCGAGCCCCAGGTTGGAGAGGTTGGCGCAGGCGATGAGCAGCACGAGCCCCGACGCGCCGAGCAGCAGGTGGAGCTGCGCCCGCACGTCGCCGACGAGCTGCTCGTGGAGCGGCGTCGCAACGGCCACCATGCCGCCGTCCTCCTCGGGGTAGCGCCGCTCCAGCTCCGCCGAGATGGCGCGCAGCTCGGCCCGTGCCTGCTCCAGCGTGACGTTCGGCCTGAGCCGTCCCATCGCGCGCAGGTAGCGCGCGGTGCGCCCGGAGCCCGTGTCAGGGTAGATGTTTCCCCAGAGCTCCACGTCGAGCTCGGCCGGCCCGCGGAATCCGGCGGGGAGCACGCCGATCACCGTGCGCGGTACGCCGGCGAGCGTGATCGCCCGACCCACCGCCCCCGGGTCGCCGCCCAAGTGGCGCCGCCAGAAGCCGTGGCTCACCACCACCACGCGCTCGGCGCCCGGCACGTTGTCGGACGGGAGGAGCGGCCGCCCGAGCGCCGGGGCGACGCGCAGCACGTCGAAGATGCCGGCGGTCACCATGGCGCCCTCGATCCGCTCCGGCTCGCCGAGCGCCGTGAGCGCCGGCGCCCACCCGTGGAAGATCGTCATCGCCTCGAAGCTGCGGCTCCGCGCCTGCCAGTCGAGGAAGTTGGGGTAGGAGGTACTGGTCTCCTTCTTCCCGCCCTTCTTCGGCGCCTCGGTGAGGAAGACGATTCGGTCCGCTTCGGCGTACGGCAGCGGCCGCAGGAGCACGGCGCTCACGACGCTGAACACCGCCGTCGTGCCCCCGATCCCCAGGGCGAGCGTGAGCACGGCGACGAGCGCGTACACCGGGGACCGGCGCAGCCCGCGCGCCGCGACCCGCACGTCCTGCCACACCGACTCGAGCCGCTCGCGCCGGCGCACGTCGCGCTCGCGGCCCGCGGTGAGCGCCCGGCAGTCGCGCGCGAAGCGCTCGACGTCGCCGAACTGGCGCAACGCCTCGGCGCGGGCGGCCGCCGGCGCGAGGCCGGCGCGCACCAGGGCCTCGGTCTTCATCTCGAGGTGAAACGTGAGCTCCGCATCCACGTCCTCGGCGGCGCGCGAGCGGAGGAGCGCGAGGCGGACGTAGCGGCTGATGCCGGGGAAGCGCGACATGGCGGGCCCTCCTACGCCGGCTGCAGGACTTTGCCGACCGCCTCGACGTAGCGCGCCCACGCCGAGAGCTCGGCGCGGAGCTGCCGGCGCCCCGCGGCGGTGAGCTGGTAGTACTTGGCCCGCCGGTTGTTCTCGGAGAGCCCCCACTCGCTCTCCACCCACCCGCGCCGCTCGAGGCGGTGGAGCGCCGGGTAGAGCGCCCCCTCCTCGACCAGGATCACGTCGTCCGTGCGCTCGCGGATGGCGCCGGCGACGGCGTAGCCGTGCATCGGCCCCCACGTGAGCGTCTTGAGGATGAGGACGTCGAGCGTCCCCTGCAGCAGGTCGAGCGTGCCGGCGGGCACGGGCCCTCCCCTAAGGTGATTATGGGGAAGCTGCCACCCTTCCCCTAAGGCGTCAAGGGGACGAGGCCCGCGCGGTCAGCGGCCGCCGCTCACGCGCCCACCCCCGCCGGCGCGGCGGGCGCCCGCGGCGGCCGCTGTGGGTTCCACGTGTGTGTCTCGCTGCGCACGTGCTTGCTCCAGGCGTAGAGCGCGTCGTAGATGACCATGCCGTGCGCCAACTGCTCGTGGTCGTCCTGGACGTTGTGCGAGAGCCCGAGCGAGATGGCCAGGAGCCCCGCCGCCTGCGGCGCGAGCTCCGGGCGGGCGGTGTCCGCGCCGCGGACGATGACCGCGAGCTCGTGGAGCGCGGGGTCGGTGAGGTCGTACTTCTTGAGCAGGGCGTCGAAGGAGCAGAGCGGGCCGTCGTGCGAGAGCTCGACGCCCTCGACGTCGAACGGGATGGCGCCGGTCGCCTCGGCGCGCGGGACGACCTCGGCGGGCGGCACGAACAGGAACTCCGCCTCGGGGTCGATGAAGCGGCGGATCAACCAGGGGCAGGCGATCCGGTCGATCTTGGGGCGGGCGCGCGTGATCCACTGCATGGGACCTCCCGGTCACGAGGAGCGCGAAGAGCCCGGCGGGACCTCGAACGTACGAGTGCCCCCGCGGCGCGCCGGCGGGCTCGGGCCCTCAGGGGCGCACGCCGAGCCGCGCGGCGGCCGCGGCGCGGAGGTGCGTCTCGAGCGTGTCGGCGTGGGCGTTGTGTACCGCGGCGGGCGCGAGGATGCGTTCCACGACCGTCGCGGGAAAAATGCGGCGGACACTCGCCGCCTGCCCGCCCCCGTCCGCGGGGACCTAGTGCGAGACGACGCGGACCGAGTCACCGGCGGGCACCACGCGGAGCGCCACCGGGCCGCCACGGCCGGAGCCCGGCGCGAGGGTATCGCCGTCGCGCACGAGCTCGAGGCAGAGCGTGTTGATGAAGAGGCGCTCCCCCTCCTGCCCGAGCGGCACATACGCGCAGCGCATCTCACCGCCGCGGCTCGTGAAGCCCTCGTGCTCGGCCACGTACCGATTGAGCAGCAGTGGCGGCACCGATCGGCCAGCTACCGTGAACGCCGAATCGACCGCCAGAGACGGGGCGGCCGCCCTGCCGTCCCGATCGCGGCACGCATCTGACATCGTAGTGCAGAGCAGGACCGCCGGAACCAACGCGAAGCGGACGCGCGACATGGCAAGGCGTACCCCCGTGACGACCGAGAGTGCCCGCGGCGAGACGCTCCTCCGGGCAGCGCACGAGACTTCCTCGTACCGTGAGCCGGGGCCCGCAGCACCCGCCAGCGATTGCGTGTCCTCAGCGCGCACGCGCGCCGGTCGCCCCGGCCCGCCACCGCACCTGGAACTCGAGCTCGTCCTGCCCGCCCGCGCGCTCGTGCTCGACGTTGAACGCGGTGTCGGCCGGAACGTGGAGCCGCTCGCCGGCGACCTGGATGGTGAACGGACGCTCGGCCTCGATGGCGTCGGCGAGGCGGCGCAGCTTGGCCACGAACTGCGCACGCGAGTAGGTGCGCTCGATGTCTCGGTTCCGGCGGGAAGCCATGTTGTGTAAGGGTGTGCAGGGGTGTTGGGTTGCTGCGTGCGACCACGCACGAGTCATCGACGGCGCCTCTTACCCTGGCCGGCGCCACACCGCCCGGATCAGAAGCGGAACTCAGTCTGGTACACCATGCGCACGGCGCGCCCATGTAGTGTCGCCGGCCGGAAGCGCGCCTGAGGAAGTGCGCGACAGACGGCGGCCGTGAGCGCCGGGCCGTCGGAGTGGAAGACCTTCACCATCCGCATGTCCACCGTGCCGTCGGTATTCACCAGAGACGCTACGTTTACGCGACCCCGTTGCCCTTCTTCGCCTGGCCTCAGGGTCGGCCGCGGCAGCCGCCCGTATGGCTCCGCCTGCCGCTCTACCTGGTACCCGAAGTACGCGGGCCCCTCGCCGCGTACCGCCATTGGCGGGGGCGGGCAGGGGATCGCGGTGGTGTCGCTCGGGGACGCCGCCGAGGGCGCCGCCACGGCGGTGCTGGGCGCCGGAGCGGGGGTTGATGTGGAGCCGCGGGCGCAGGCGGCGAGACCGGCGCAGAGCCCGAGGAAGACGTGCGAAGGACGCACGGAGGGTCTCCAGTCAGGGACTCTCACAAGTTGTGGACTTGGCCTCCGGTGCGAAATGCCACTGGCCGTAGTACGCGGCGTGCTGGCGCGCGTCGGCCGAGAGGACCTCTACGGGGTGTGGGGTGACGGGCAAGCCTGACCCCGCCGTCTCGTTAGGGGGCGCACGTGCCGCGCGCCGAGTCCGCGGCGCAGGCCGCGAGGGTCCGCGCCGTCTCGGGGCGGTCGCGCTCCTGCTCTCGCGCCTCCACACCGGCGAGCGGGAGCAGCCGGCGGCCCGGCCCGATCCACCGGACGAGTCGTCCGCCGCGGAAGTAGAAGCGGTCCTCGCGGATGTGAGACACCACGCCGGATAGCGGCTCCGTGTAGCGCTCGTCGCGGCGGAGGACGAACACCACCTCCCCGCCCTGGAAGACGAACTCCTCGATGGCCCGCCCGGCTTCGCCGAAGTACCGCGCCGTGAACAGGGCCGGCCCCGTGCTGTCGTAGCACGCCCGCAGCTCGCCGCCCTCCGCCGAGAACCCCTCCAGGTCCAGCAACCGACAGCGCAGGCGGGCGCGCTCGCGCGTCACCGCCCCGTACCGCGCGCGGATCTCACGGATCGCGGCGTCCTCGGTCCGCCGCTGCGCCCCGCACGCTGGTGCCGAGCTCGCGGCGAGGACAGCCGACGCGAGCAGCGAGACTGGGTATCGCACGCGTCCTCGCAGGAAATCCGGTTTTGCGCTCGTGGAATGCCGGACGTCACGGCGGCCCTGACTCGCCCGGGCGCTCCGTGGGCCAGAACTTGGCGGCCACGTCGTGCGACTGGAATCCGCGCTCGAGCACCCGGAGCGCGGGCTCCGCCTCGGTGGGGCTCACCGACTGCCCGCGCACCGCCAACGTCGGCGGCTCGGTGAGGCGGAAGGGCCGCCCTGGCGCGCCCCGCTCGAAGGGCTGCACGACCGCGGCCGGCGCGTCCATTCCCGCGCCCCAGAACTCGACGAGTACGACGTCCTGCGCGTCCTCCGCGACGCCGCTCGCGCGCCACACGCCCTCGCGCGCGAAGGCCCACGCATCCGCCTCCCCGCTCGCCTCCCCCATCGCCGCCTCGGCCCGGGCTATGGCTTCCTCCTGGGTCTCCGCCTCGAAGCGGACGAGCCGCCGCTGCCCGGCCAGCTCGAGCAGTGCCAGCGGCGTGAGCAGCTCGTCCGGCTCTGTGTCGGAGACACTCCAGACCGCGTGCGCCAACGTGAAGCCCGCCAGGGCCACCGCGTCGCGCGAGAGATTCGCCATACGAGCTCCCGAGGAGTGACGCCTAACGTCCAAGCTCGGCTCCACCGCGACCCGACGACGACCGAGTCGCAGCCGAGGCGCATCCGAAGCACCGCGCAACGCCGTCGTCGGCGGCAACGCCACGTTAGCTGGCGGCGCCGTTACCCACCAGCGTGCAGACGTGCACTTCGGGCCGGGCAAACATCCGCACCGGGATGGTGCTGCACCCCACGCCTCGGCTCGACTGCTGAAGAATGAAGAGGTCAGCCTCTCCCCGCGCCGCGTGGCGGCGGCGGACGGCGTCTCCCCCTATCGCGGCCGGGTCAGCTCGAAGACCCCGATCGCGCGCGGGCCCGCCTCTTCCCCCACGGTCCACTTGCTCAGCGCGATCGTCCAGCCGCTCGCTTCCATCGTCTCCAGCAGGCGGAGGCTCGCGCTCCGGAAGGGGTCCGAGAGGAGGATCCGCCCAGCCGGCAGGAGGCTGGACTCGAAGATCCGGCGCAGGTGGGGGTGCATCGTCTCGCCGTAGAGGATGTCCGAGCCGAGGATCCAGTCGTAGCGTTCGGCGTCGTCCCAGCTGGTCCAGTCCGCGAGACGGTACTCGATCGGCTCGCCACCCCGCCACTTGCCGTTCCGCTCGCCGTTCCGCTCGCCGTTGCGCTTGCAGACGGACATCGCCAGCTCCTGGCGGTCGGTCTGCACCACGCGCCCGCCGAGCGACGCGGCGACGATCCCCGGCAGCCCCGTGCCGGCACCCAACTCCAAGACTCGAGCGCCGCGGAAGGCGTCGGCGCGGGAGGCCACGTCGTGGGCGAGGGCGATGGCAGCGGGCCAGAGGGCGACGCCGTATGGCAGGCGGTCCTTGAGCTCGCGCAGGAAGTGCGACTCCTCCGTGTGGCTCAGGACCGCGCCCGTGTGCAGGACCGTCCACTCTCGCCCGTCCAGCCGGAGGCGGTACTCGTGCAGCGGGAACTCCCCGGCGGGAGTGTGTAGCGAACGCTCCGGGGCGCCAGGCGAGTGCATGCCACTCTCGCTCGAAGCGACGCTGATGCTGTGCGTCACGGACATCCGATGACGTTCATGTGACCCGGCTTACCGCTCGCCAGCTTCGGCAGCTCGTCAGGCAGCGGCGGGCCCCGGCGCGCCCGCGCCGGGATGCTCGAGGAAGCGGCGCCCCTCCTTCCGCACGCCGGCCGCGACCTCCTCGCGCGTCCACACCATGCCCTGCACGTCGCCGACCACGCCGTCGAACTGCTCGAGCAGCGCGGGGGCCAGCCGGGCCGCGTCCGCCCACGCGCGGTGCCCCAGAGACTCTCGGCCATGCCCCCTCACCCTCCGCACTGCGCGTGCGCGATCATGAACCGCTCGACGCGGCGCACGTCCACCGCCCCGCTCCACCGGCCCTCCGCCTTGAGTGCCGATCCGACGATGAATCCGTCGGCGCCCGCGTAGTAGCGCTCGAGGTTGTCCGCGGTGATCCCGGAGCCGAGGTAGAGCGGCAGCCGGCAGCGCCCGCGCACCTCGGCGATGTCGCCCTCGGTCGGGCACTCGCCCGTCGCCGGGCCGGTGACGATTACGGCGTCCGCGCGCATGAACTCCGCCGCGGCGGCGGTGTCGCCGATGCCGACGTCGGCGGTGAGCGCGTGCGAGGCGTGCTTCTTCTTGACGTCCGCCCACACCTGCACTCGCTCGGCCCCGATCTGCCGGCGGAAGCGCAGCAGCGACGCCGCGGACGACTCGATGATCCCCTCGTCGGCCACGTGCGCGAACGCGAACCCCTCCACGCGCACGAAGTCGAGCCCCGCCGCGTGCGCCACGGCGACCGCCTCGTGGTTCGCGCCGGCCAGGATCTGGATCCCGCACGGCAGCCCGCTCGCCTCCTTCACCGCCAGCGCGAGCACGGTCATTGCCGCCGTGATCTCCGGGCCGACGCCGCCGCGCAGGTACGGCACGTCGTGCATGTTCTCCAGCGCCACCCCGTGCACACCGCCCTCGCGGTAGATGGCGCACTCCGCCACCGCGCACTCCTCGAGCTCGCGCAGCGTGGCGCGGCTCGCCGGCGTCCCGGGCAGGGCGCCGACGTGGACCATCGCGATGACGGGCTTGGGGGAGGAGAACATGGGTCCGACTCACCTCAGCTCCACCCGGGTGAAGCTCTCGAGCATCGTCGCCTCCGACTGGGGTTGCAGGACGTTGTGCGCCGCGAAGTCGTGCGCTTGTGGGTAGCTCGTGTCTCGAATGCGCTCGGCGGCCTTCGTGAGATCGTAGTACGTACGCCGAAGCTGAACGTCGGGGCCGAGCAAGAGCCAATACGCGCCTGGCTCGCCGAACGGCATTCCCACGCTGCCAGCGTTCACCACTCGAACCCGCCCGATCGTTCGGTCGAACTGCATGTGGGTGTGACCGCAGACGACGAGTGAAACGCCGAGGCCCTGGAAGAGTGGCAGGAGGCGGTCTTCAGGCGTGAGACGAGTGAAGATCTCGGTGTCGCTTCGCGGCGTCGCGTGGCAGAACAGCACCTCGCCCAGCTCGGGAATCTCGACGCGGAGCGTCGCGGGCCAGCTCGCCACGAGCCGCTCGTCTTCCGGATCGAGCTGCTGCGCCACCCACCGCACGACCTCTCGAAACGGCTCCGGGACCTCACTCGGCTCCGTGCCCCCCATCTGCGCGAGTACCACGCGGTCGCCGTTGCCTCGGATGAACTGCACCGGAATGTCGAGGTCCCGCAAGCGCGCGAGCGCCTCGCGCGGCATCGGGCCCGGGAACACGTCGCCCCCGACCACGACGTGGTCGACGGCCGCCGAGCGGACGTCGTCGAGCACGGCCTCGAGTGCGGGAAGGTTCCCGTGAACATCGTAGATCGCAGCGACCCGCATGCCGGACCTTCGTCGCTTCTCGACGGGGGGGAAGGATCAGCGGCCGAACACGAACGCAGCTTTCAACAAAGACGAGACCATCGTACATGAAGAGGGTACTCGGCCCAAGAGTGTGTTTCAATACGCCGGCGGCTAGTAGCCGAGCAGGATCAGCGAGGCGGCAAAGGGAGCGAGCACCTCGACGGACGGCGGCGCGCCGTTCATCGCGCATTTCGGCGGCCCCCTCACAGGAGAACGACCATGACCAGTTCCGCTCCAGCACCCGACACCGTCGTGCTTGTCCACGGCTTCTGGGTGACGCCTCGAAGCTGGGAGCATTGGATCGAGGTATATCAGGCGCAGGGGTATCGCGTCCTTGCTCCCGCGTACCCGGGCTTCGAAGTGGAGGCCGAGGCACTCAACCGGGACCCGTCCCCGATCGAGGAGGTGACAGTACCGCCGATCATCGATGATCTCGAGCGCATCGTCCGCGAGCTTGACGCGCCCCCGATCCTGATGGGCCACTCGGCCGGCGGGGTCTTCGTCCAGGTTCTGCTCGATCACGGGTACGGCGCGGCCGGAGTAGCGATCAACTCCGCTCCGACGGAAGGCGTCGGCGTCGTGCCGTTCTCGCAGCTCAAGGCGACGTTCCCCGTGCTCAGGAATCCCGCCAACCGGCACAAGGCAGTCGGGTTCGCGCACGCGCAGTGGCACTACGCCTTGACCAACACGTTCGGCGACGACGAGTCCCTGGCGCTGTACCAGCGCTATCACATCCCGGCGTCGGGAGCCGTCTTCTGGGAGAGTGCGTTCGCGAACGTCACGCCGGGCCGCCAGGGATCGTGGGTCAACTACGAGAACGACGCGCGCGCCCCGCTGCTCTTCATCTCGGGGGGCGCGGACAACCTCATGCCTCCGTCCGTGCAACGGTCGAACGCGAAGCACTTCACGTCGAACACGGTCACGGAAGTGAAGGAGTTCGAAGGGCGCGCGCATCTGATGCCGGCGGAGCGCGGCTGGGAAGAGGCCGCGGACTACGCGCTGTCGTGGGCCGTGAGCCACGCGGTCGCGCCGGTCGCCCGATCGTGATGGCGATGCGCTCGGTGAGCGCGGGGGTCATCGGCTCTGGGCGGCTGGTGGAGACCGTCAGAGCCGCCCAGCGGCATCACCGCCGGCGGAGCTCGACCGTGCGCAACATGGCCAGCAGCTCCGGCAGCCGTCGCGGGTCACGCGTCTCGCCCCAGATCGTGAGGTGCCCCTGCGTGCCGGACGTGTCCGGCGCGTCGTACAGGTTGCGCCACGTGGCGGCGGCGACCTGCCGCCCGTCCTGCCGCCGCGAGTGCGGGTTGCGGACGACGCCGGAGATCACCGTCGCCGCGCGCCCGCCGATCACCTCGCTGCACCGCTCGTACCGCGCGTAGAACTCGGGGTCCCGGTGCAGGTCGTCTGAGTACCAGCCGAAATTGACGCTGACCGCCGCGTGCCCGCCGTCCGCCTCGAACCGCTCGACGTAGGAGTCAGTCCCGCGGGCCGGAACCTGCCGGAACCCGGGCGGAAGGCGGAACGCGAACGTCCCGCGGTCGACGACCTCCCAGCCCACTACGTCCACCGCAGGGGCTGGGCACGGCGGGAGCGGCGCCGGCGCAGTCCGGCTCGCCGGGCTGCGGCAGGCTGTGAGGAGCGCGCCGAAAGCGAGCAGCACTGCGGTGCGTCGCACGCGATCTCTCCGAAGAGGCACACAGCGGAGACGCGCGGAGCAGATCTCCTTGCACACACGGTGCACACGCGGCGGGAGCCGTCCGTCCAACGCCAGAGCGCCACGCGGCGAGCCTGTGGGCGGCCGAGCTCGCGCTGTGGCAGCCCCTCGCAGCGCCTCGTACGCCGCGTCCGGTGTGACGAGCGCCTCGCGATCCTCTGACTCCTCTCGACGTCGGGCCGGCTGGTACGCGGAGCCCGTGACGCGCGTCCGGCTCACGCGATCTCCGCGCCGCGGCGTGGCACGTTTCGCCGGGATTTCCCGCCTTATTGGGGTGACAACGAACTCGCACCGCCCACGGCGGAATCACCCGCGGCGCGCGCCGCACACGAGGAGGACGAACATGAACAAGACTGCACTGCGTTGGCTGGGACATTCGCTCGTCGTCGCAGCCGCGGCTCTCTTGGCCGGGTGCGCCGACGAAGTACCCCTTGGCCCGAATCGACGGCCCGCGCTTCCAGCGCAGCTCGCGCTGGTCACTCCCGCAGAGGCGGCCCCGGACCTGAGCGGTTGCGAGAGCTTGCGTGTGCAGGACGGGAGCGAGCTCGCCTTCCATGTGTACGCCACGGGCGTGCAGATCTACCGCTGGAACGGCAGGGGTTGGAGCTTTGACGGGCCGTCGGCGGTGTTGTACGCCGATGCCGAGCGTAAGGGTAAGGTCGGCACCCACTATGCCGGTCCAAGGTGGGAGACCCTCAGCGGCAGTAAAGTGGCCGGCGCGTTCGTCGACCGCTGCATCCCGGACCCTACCGCCATCCCCTGGCTGCTGCTCCGAGCGACACCCGAGGAGGGCCCTGGTGTCTTCGAGGGGGCAACGTTCATCCAGCGGGTGAACACCGTGGGCGGCCAAGAACCTTCCCACCGCGGGAGCTTCAAGGGCGAGGTGAAGGAAGTGCCTTACACGGCCGAGTATTTCTTCTACCGGGCGCCGTAACTAACCCGTTGCGGACGGCGGGGGCCTCGGGTGGCACGGACGGCGTGTCACCCGTGGTCCTCGGCCGACGACGTCGCCGCAGCACTCAAGCGTGTACCGCACTCGACTTGTCGTCCATGCCCGTTGTGCACCCAACGCCCGAGCTCAGCTGCCGGGGGCCGTCGTATCCAAGCTCGCGATCTTGATCTTGCGATTCAGCTGCGACCGCCCGCCTACTACGCCCGATCGGGCGGGCGCACGAGCGCCGGCCAGAGCGGCCGCGCGAGCCCGCCGGCGTCCTCGTAGAACCGCACCGCCCCCGGCGCGTGCAGCTTCGCCACGAGGATGACCTGTCCCAGATGGAGCGCGAAGTGCTCGACCACGTGGTACACGGCCTCGAGCACCGTGACCTCCCGCCCCTGGATCGCCCGCGTCGAGCCCAGCTCCGCGGGCGTGAGCCGCGCGAGCACCGCGTCCGCCTCTTCGAGCACGCGCTCCAGCTCGGCGAGCAGTTCGGCCGCCGCGGGCCCTGAGCGCGCGGCGAACTCGCCGGCGCGGTCCCGCGCGACCGGCGCCCCGCCGACGCCGCCGGCGATCCACTGGCGTACGTTCCCGGTGAGGTGGACGAGGAGGTTCCCGACGCTGTTCGACTGGTCGTTCGGGCGCCACCAGAGCGCCTCGGCCGGCAGCGCCTCGACCGCGGCGCGGAGCTTCGTCCGGTACTCCGTCCCGAGGTAGTCGCGCGAGCGGGCGAGGAAAGTCGCGGCGAGGTCCATGATCCGGCGCTCCGCAGGTTGAACTCCTGACCCGTGCATCGACTGCGAGCAACCTAACGCCCGAGCTCAGTTGCGAGCACGGTACAACCATCGCGGCGAAGCCGCCACCTTGAAGTGCTCGGCAACTGCAGCGCCTCGTTAGGTGACGCGGCGGTCCCCGGCCGCCTCACGGCGCCCGGCCCCGGCGCCGGAACGCCCCGAGCCGGCTGCCCACGCCCGCGGCGAGCGCCGCGGCGAGCAGCGCGGCGGCGGCGACCCGCAGCCCGTCCCCGCCGGTGAGGTAGAGTCGAAGCGACGGCGTGCCGTCCGGGGCGGGGCGGCCCCCCACCACGCCCGCCGCCGAGGCCGCCGCGAAGCCGGCGAGCAGGGCGGCCGACGCGAATGCCGTGCCGGCGCGCAGCCCGCCCCCGACGGCCCGCGCGGCACTGACCGCGAGGACCGTCCCCGCGACGGCGCCGACTAGGGCGAACAGGACGATCCGGACCATGCGACGGCTCCTGGTGTCACCTTGTATCTAGCTGGGGAGTGATTCTGCAGTCACGATGTAGGGTGCGCCAGTCCGTTGTCACCTCGGTGGCGAACACCGGGCGTTAGCGAGGGCGGCGCGCCGTTCTTGTCGCCGAGAGCCCGAACGGTTGCCCGGACGCGCGTCCGCATGACGCAAGACGGGGCCGGGGCGACGCCTTCCCGCGCAGGAGGCCGGATGCCAGACACACCGCGGTACGTGGGCGTTGACGTGGCAAAGGCGGAAATGGTGGTCGCGGCGCGCCCCGGCGACGAGCGCTGGGCCGTGGCGAACGACGAGGGCGGGATCCGCGCCCTCATCGAGCGGCTGACGCGGGACGCGCCCGCGCTCGTCGTGCTGGAGGCGACCGGCCAGCTCGCGAAAACGGACCGGATCGACGCCCGCGGGCTCGCGCTGTTCGCGGAGCGCGTCCGCCCCGAGGTCCGCGCCGTGCCTGACGAGGCCCAGCAGGAACTGGACGCGCTCCTCACGCGCCGGCGGCAATTACTGGAGATGCTCACGGCGGAGCGGAACCGGCTCGGGCAGTCCGCGGGGCGCGGGCGGCGCCCCGTCAAGAAGAGCCTCAAGGCGCATATCGAGT
>Ga0307416_100000915_pt1 | contig 15574 bp, 8 predicted proteins | sample DK1Cmetagenome_2_FD_203821 | JGI IMG/M metagenome (GOLD analysis project Ga0307416, IMG submission 203821) | Maize rhizosphere microbial communities from greenhouse at UC Davis, California, United States - DK15-C-3 | ecosystem: Host-associated > Plants > Roots > Rhizosphere > Soil | place: USA...
CGATCTCGAATGGCGTCCCGTCCGGCACCCCGCATCCTGAGCCCGAACCCCAGGTTCTCCCGCACGGTCATATGGGGGTAAAGCGCATAGGTCTGGAAGACCATCGCAATGTCACGCTCCTGAGGCGGGAGCACGGTCACGTCACGATCGCCGATGACGATGCGCCCTCCGGTGGGCGTCTCCAGTCCGGCGATCATGCGGAGTGCCGTGCTCTTGCCGCAACCCGAGGGACCTACCAAAACCATGAATTCGCCATTGGCGATCTCCAAGTCGAGACCTTGGGCCGCCACGTGTCCGTTGGGATAAGTCTTCTTGATTCCCTCGAGTCGAACCGAAGCCATCGGCTAGCCTTTCACCGCTCCCGCCGTGAGTCCTTGCACGATGCGCCGTTGAAACGCCAGAACCAGCAGCGTCACCGGCGCGGTGGCGATCACCGCTGCGGCCAGGATCTGCCCCCAGGGCACCTGGTACATACCGCGGAACAGCGCAATCGCCACCGGGACCGTCTGCCGCTCCGGGCCCAGCGTGAACGACAGCGCAAAGAGAAACTCGTTCCAGCTGTACACGAAGGTGAGGATGGCCGTGGTCGCGAGGCCGGGAAGCGCCAGCGGAACGATCACCTCGGCAAAGGCGCGGAGCCGGCTGGCTCCGTCGACCATGGCTGCCTCCTCCAGCTCCGCCGGCAGCTGACGAAAGAAACCCACCAGCAGCCATACCGTGAGTGGCATGGCAAACGTGAGGTACGGCAGAATCAGCCCGGGGTAGGTGTTGATGAGGCCGAGCGCCCGGAGCAGCATGTACAGCGGCGAGACCACGGAGATCTGAGGAAACATTCCCACTGCCAGGATGAACCCCAGCAGCGCGAGCTTTCCCCGAAACTCCAGCCGCGCCAGCGCGTACGCGCAGAGCGATCCCACCGCCACACAGAACGCCGTCGTCGACCCGGCAACGATCAGCGAGTTCCGGATCGGCACCCAGAAGTTTCGCTGGGTGAACAGGGCCCGGTAGTGATCGAGGACCAGGTCGCCCGGGATCAGCGACGGTCCTTGGAACAGCCGTGCTTCCGGAGTAAACGAGGCCAGAATCGCCCAGTAGAAGGGAAAGGCGCTGGCCAGCACCAACAGCGTCAACGCCAGCGTCGGCCACCACTTCTTCTCGTTCATCGGCGAGAGCCGGTGAGGTCCGCGCCGAGAAAACGGACGTACACCATGGCGAGGCCGAAGGTGATCAGAAAGACGATGACGGACAGGGCTGAGCCGTACCCGAACTGCAGGTTCTGCAGCAGCGCATTGAAGGTGTACAACGCAATCGGCTCGGTGGATGTACCGGGCCCTCCACCGGTCAGGGCATAGACCAGATCGAACACGCGGAACGCATCGAGGGTCCGAAAGATCAGCGCCACCAGGATGGCGGGCTTGAGCAGCGGAAGCGTGACATAGCGGAATTGCCGCCAGGCGCTCGCGCCGTCGATCCGCGCCGCCTCGTACAACGAGCCGTCGATGTTCTGCAGGCCGGCCAGCAGCAGCAGCGCGACAAACGGCGTGGTCTTCCACACATCGGCCAGGATGATCGGCACCCACGCGGTGCTGGCCTGAATGAACCAGACGATCGGCTCCCGCAGCACACCGGCCTGCACCAGCAGGGAGTTCACGATCCCGGTCTGACCTTCGAACATGAATCGCCAGAGCAGCGCGGACACGACGGTAGGAATGGCCCACGGCACCAGCACCGCCGCGCGCACCAGGCCACGACCCCTGAACGCTCGGTTGAGCGCCAGAGCCAGCCAGAGGCCGATCACCAGCTCCAGGGTGACGCTGGTGACGGCAAAGAAGAGCGTGTGCCCCAGCGCGCCGAGGAAGCGGGGGTCCCGCGCAGCATCGAGGTAGTTCGTGAGTCCAACGAACGGCCGTCCCAGCCAGGGCATCCGGAGATCGTGCAGATGCAACGATTCCCAGAAGGTCCATACCAGCGGAAACAAGGCAATCAGGAGGATGGTAAGCAGTGCCGGCAGGACCATGCCCCAGGCAAGCCGGGCCTCCCGCGCCTCTACGCCCCGAGTAGGGTCAACGGTGGGCAGTGGGCGCTCCGGTGCCGAGGCCGACGCGGTTGAGAAGGCGTTGCATCTCGGCTTGCGCGGCGGCCAGGGCCGCCGCCGGAGTGGTCTGCCGGGTCAGCGCGCGGTGCAGGTGAATCTGCAGAATCTCGGAGATCTGGTTGTATACCGGGGTGACCGGCCGGGGGACGGCGTGCTCGATGACGCGCCGCACCGTGGCGGGCGGCAGCCCCAGCTCGGCTCTCAGCCCGTCGCCTTCATACAGGGTGGCCCGGGAGGGAAACTGGCCCACTACCCGGGCACGCTCCCGCATCTGTTCCGGCTGAGTGAGATAGTCGATCACTGCCCAGGCAGCTGCGGGGCTCTCGGTTCTGCGATTGACGGCCAGCTGCGCCCCACCGAGCGCCGCGGTGGGCCGGCCTCCCGGGCCTGCCGGCATGGCGGCCACGCTGAAGCGGCCCGCCACCTTCGACTGGGAGCTGTCGCGCATGAGACCCACGGCGTAGGGCCAGTTCCGCATGAACGCCGCCTCGCCGTTCTGAAAGGCGAACCGACTCTCCTCCTCATGCCACGTGAGCACCGCCGATGGGACGATGTTATCCCGGTAAATCTCGTTCCGCATCTCCGTCAGAGCCAGGCGGCCTGCCTCGGAGTTCACGACCACTCGGCCACGCTCCAGAATCTCGCCGCCATAGGCGCCGAGGTACTCGACAAAGTTGGTGATCAGTCCCTCGTAGCGGGCACCCTGCCACACCAGCCCATAGCGGAGCCGGTGCTGCTCCCGGGCGCGCCTGGCGTACCGTACCAGCTCTCGCAGCGTCTCGGGCGGTGCGGGAATGAGGTCGGTGCGCCAGTAGAGCATGCCCACATCGACGAACCAGGGCAGCGCAAAAAGCGAGTCCTGCCACCGGTTGGCCTGGATGGTGGCAGGAAAAAAAGCTCCTGTGTCCGGCTGAAACTGGTCGAGCGGAAGGATCCAGCCGGCCGCGGCAAATTCCGGAGTCCAGATCGCGTCCAGCTGGAGGATGTCGGGATCGCTGGCACCTGCATTGAGCCACTGAACATAGAGCTGGTGGCGCTGGTCGGCCGCGTCCGGGGTGTCGCGCCGGACGACTCGGATGGTAGGGTGCAGGGCGTTGAATCGGGCCAGCTGCTGGTTCAGGATCTGAGCTTCGGTCCCCAGCGAGCTGCCGGGAAACGTCACGACAATGGGACCACGATCGGTCTGTCCGGCGCAGGAGGAAAGCAGCAGCGCCAGCACGAGAAGATGCATCCACCGGCAGCCCCGACGCGGGCTCGGCCTCAGCGGGTTGAGAAAGAAGACCTCCTGGAACGGACTGCAATGCGGGCAGGCAGATCAAACATGACCGGTCGTAATCTTGCCGCCAAAGTCTTCCTGGCGCCAGACTACGTGCTCGGCCGAGTCATGGCCCTGATCCGGTGTGTTCCCTGTCGACATCCAGAGCCAAGTTCGCCTGCGAGCCAGCGCCTGGCTTCCGACGCTGGCCCGCGAATAGTACTCAGGGTACAAACTACTGACTCAACACTACCTTGCTGCTCACCTGCCGGAACGTCCCGTCTGGCTCGACCACAAACCGTACCTCGGCTGTGAGGTGGGCCGTGCCGCCCGCGGCCAGAGTCACTGACCCGACGAGACGGGCACCAAAGGTATTCGCCCGGGTTCCCGATCCGGTTAGGTCATTGTCATTGATGGTCAGGCTCCCGGTTCCTTGGGCGATGGGCTCAGAGGTGCAAATGTCCTCAAAGCTACTAAGCTGGTACACGTGGATGTTTTCCTCCGCCTGAATCAACGCCTGATAAACCTCACGCAGGTCTCCAGTAACCTGGAAGTCCGCCAGGCTGGCAATTTCCTCCGTGCCACCACAGATCGTGGCGTCTGCGGGATTGGCCGGAAGACCATCGAAGGCCACCAGGTCAGTCGCAGCGTCCACAAAGGCAGCACCACCGACGATTCCAGGAAAGCGAAAAACGTTGGCTAAGCTGCCCGGCGCATTCGAGTAATTGAAGGCCGAGTCTTCTCCTGGTGTCGGACCGCTGCTGGAATCGGCACAGGCGAGCGTCAATGTGCTCACCATTAGGGCAACGAGGTGTAGCTTGGGATACTGCATAACAGACCTCCTATGAAAGACGCTGGTAAATGGAGTCGGCGTCGCTGCTTGCTCGCCCGGCGCCAGTCGTTGCCGGGAGCGAGTGCGATCGGTAGCTTCAGCCTAGGGCGGACCCCTTCCCGCCCGCTGACTTGGCGCTGACTTGGCCGGCTGAGCCGTGTTTCAGGGCGTCACACCCACCATGATCCGACTTCAGCTGCTGGGCTCGATCGATCTCAGGGATGAGAGCGGGGCCGAGCTGGCATCCGTGCTGGCTCAGCCCAAGCGCCTGGCGCTGCTTGCTTATCTCGCCGCAGCCTCGCCCATCGGCCCCCAGCGTCGCGATACCCTCCTGGGGATCTTCTGGCCGGAGCTCGACCAGGAGCACGCCCGAAACGCCCTCAGCAAGGCGGTGCACTTCCTTCGTCGAGCAATGGGAGACTCGGCCATCGCATCTCGAAGCGCCGACGAGCTGGCGCTGGAGGGCGGCCGGGTGTGGACCGATGTGAGGGCCTTCGCGACGGCGCTGGAAGGAGGCCGACAGGAGGAAGCACTGGAGCTGTACCGCGGCGATCTGCTGCCGTCGTTCTTCGTGCCGGATGCGCCGGCGTTCGAGGAGTGGCTGGAGCGAGAGCGAGCTCGGCTCCGATCTCAGGCAGCCGCGGCGGCCCGACGACTTGCCGAGCAACACGAGGCCGGCCGGCACCTGACGCTCGCTGTCGCCTCAGCCCGCAGGGCGGTCGAGCTATCTCACGGCGATGAGCGACCGCTCCGGCGGTTGATCGAGCTGCTCGACCGGCTGGGAGACCGTGCCGGAGCACTTCGCGCCTATGAAGAGTTCGCCAGAAGGCTTGCCGCCGAGCTCGACGTCGAGCCCGCACCGGACACCGTAGCCCTCATTCAGCGCATCCGGGCTGCCCCCCTTTCCACAGCACCCAGACCGGTCGAGCCGGCTTCCCCGGACCGAAGCTCAGACCCGACCATTACTCGGCTGACCAGGGCTGTAGCTCAACGCTACAAGGTCGAGCGTCAGCTCGGGGCGGGCGCCATGGCCGTGGTTGCGCTGGCTCATGACCTGCGGCACCATCGCCGAGTGGCGATCAAGGTTCTTCGCCCGGAACTCTCCTCGCTCATGGGACCAGAGCGCTTTCTTCGGGAGATCGATATCGCCGCGAGCCTGATGCATCCTCACATCCTGCCACTGCATGACTCCGGTGAAGCCGATGGGCTGCTCTACTACGTGATGCCGTACGTGGATGGGGAGTCACTCCGGGGCCGCCTGGAACGTGAGCAACGGCTGCCTCTTCTCGACGCACTGCAGATCGCTCGGGAAGTGGCCGACGCGCTGGCTTACGCGCACCATCGCGGGTTCGTCCACCGAGACATAAAGCCCGAGAACATCCTGCTCGGCGGCGGCCATGCACTGGTAGCGGATTTCGGCATTGCTCGGGCCGTGGATTCTGCCGCGGGAGAGCGGCGGACCACCAAGGGACTGGGGACCGGCACTCCCGCCTACATGAGCCCTGAACAGGCGACCGGCGAAATTCCGGTAGATGAGCGAACCGATATCTATGCTCTCGGATGTGTCTTGTACGAGATGCTTTGTGGCGAGCCCCCTTTCGGGGGCAGCACTTCGGAGGAAACTCTCGCGCGGCGGCATACTCGGCCGGTGCCGCGTCTGTCTACCCGGCGACATGAGATCCACTCAGAGCTCGATTCCGCCGTTGGTAAGGCACTTGCGTGGGATCCTGGGCAGCGGTTTGCGAGCGCTGCAGACTTTGCAAGGGTGCTCTCAAAGGATTCGAAGCCCAGTTCCACCGCCAGGGATACCCCGCGATTGCTGCGACGGGCGCGCTGGTTCGCACCTGCAGCGGCGTTCGTGACCGCGGTCGGATTGATCTTTGCAAAAGGAGGCACTCCGACGCATAGCCTGCCTGAATCGATCTCGTCGGTAGCAGTCTTGCCGATCGATAATCTGAGCGGTGACTCCACCAAAGCCTACTTGGCCGATGGTCTCACGGCCGACCTGATCGACAAGCTCTTCCGACTGGAAGGGCTTCGCATTCCAGGCACCGCCACGGTCGCGCGGTATCGTGGCAAGCGGCCCGATCCGATTCAGGTGGGCCAAGAGCTGGGCGTGAATGCGGTGGTGACCGGAAACATGAGCGAGGTCGGTGGGCGGCCGCGGGTGACTTTACAGTTGGTGGATGCGGCCGACGGGTTCGTCCGCTGGTCCGGAGCTTACGACCAGCGCGACCCCACGGCCCAGGCAGATATTGCAAGGGTTCTGGCCGAGTCGCTGCGGGTTCAGCTTCGTCCCAAAAGCATAGCGCCGACTCGCAGCAGCACGCGTGATACCGCTGCTTACCGGCTCTACCTCCAGGGCCGTCATCTGGTGAAGCAAGTTGGCCGGGAGAGCGTGCGGCAGGGCCTGAGGGCGCTGGAGCAAGCTATCGCGCGCGACTCAGGGTTCGGAGAGGCGTGGGCGGCGCTGCCGGTGGCGTATGGCCTGCTGGGTCAGCTCGGCGGCTTAACACCGGCGGAAAGCCAACTTCTGCAGCGGCGAGCGGTGGAACGCGCGATCGCGCTGGACAGCCTGAACGGGGAGGCCTACTCCGCACGAGCCCACCTCCGGGTGCAATACGAGTGGGACTACGCCGGCGCTGATCGCGACTATCGCCGTGCCATCGAACTGACGCCGGGCTCCGCCCTCAATCACATGCTGTATTCCCAGTTCCTCGGTGTAGTCGGGCGCGATGATTCCTCTCTGGCTGTCATGCGGCGGGGCATGGCGCTGGATCCGACGGCCTCATGGCTCATCGCAAACCACTCCTATGCCCTATTGAAGGTCGGCCGCGCGCGGGAGGCGCTGGCCGAGGCGGAACGCGCGCTCCGCTACGACTCCACGCAGTGGGTTGCCTACCATCTTCGTGCCTGGTCCTACAAGGCCCTGGGCCAGCCCGATCGGACTCTAGAGGACTTGAAGCGGGCGCTGCAGATCGTGGGCGACACAGTGCCGTTCCTGCTCGGCCCTATCGGAGAGCAGCTTGCCTTACAAGGACGACGAGAGGAGGCGGAGACGGTGCTGGCCAAGCTCGAACGGCTCGACTCGGAAGACTACGTGTGGAACTCGCGGGTACGGCTCGCCTTGGGAGATCGTAACGGGGCACTGGAGGCGCTCGAGCGCTCCGCCCGCAATCGCGAGGGGTGGTTGTCCGAGATGTTGTCGTCAGGAAGTTTGGAGGCGCTACGGGCAGAGCCGAGGTACGAGGCCGTGCTCCGTCAGGTCGGGATCACGAACGTCAGGACTCGAAAGTAGCGGTTTCATCAGAAGCTCGCCTCCATGCCGAGGCGCGCCGTCATGGGAGGCTGGTACTGTGTGACCCGGCCATAGCCCGCATTGGGGCAGGACTGGTTGCCCTCCCCGTCGATGCAGCTAAACCGAACCTGATCGTAATCCACCGGTTTGCGCTCGCTGCCGACGTGTTCGAGATCCACCAGGAGCCGGGTGCGTGCATCCGACCGGAGCACCGGCACATCGTAGGCGAGCCGCAGACCCAAGTCCCATACAGTCGGAGTTCGGCCCCCACTTCCCCTCTCCTGGGTCAGACCACGAAACGGCGGCGGGAAACCAGGAACTGCACCGTATTCACTACGCGGCGTACCACTGGCGAGCAGGAAGGAAGCGCCGAGCGCTAGCCGGGATGAGACCGGCTGTGAGCCAAACAGCTTCACAACGTGCGTCCTGTCGTTGGGGAGAAGGCCGTTGCCATTCAGCTGCTGCTCGGGCACCAAGTACATTGGACCAAAATGGGCAAAGTCGAGCTGCCAGTCGCTTCCGTACAGACCGGGATAATTGCCATAGGTGCGGGAGAGCACGTAGGAGAGCTTCACCCACGGCGATCGCGCCCCGCCGATGCGCTCGAGGGCCAACTCCAGGGCGTGATAACTCCGTCGCGGGCGGGGAAAGTGGGCCAGAGCGCCCCGTCCCAGATTTCCCCAGATCAGAGATCCGAGAGTGTCGCGTCCCACCTGGACCGCATCCCGATGAGCTCGCCGTACAGCCCGGACCGACAAGCCGAAACTTGGGGTGAGCTGCCGTTCGTAGCCGATCGCCCACTCGTTGGCGGTCTCACCGCGGAGAGTCCCATCGCCTCGATAGCCGCCGCCGGTAGAAAACGCGTACGCAATACTCCCGCCCGTAGCATCTACCCGGGGATCCTGGTGGAACACGAAAAGAGTTTCGGCCCCAAAGCCGTTTACGACGGCGCCCCAGAGCACGATCTGGTTGGCCACCCGGCCATATGATGCATAAATGCGCTGCGTCCCCAGGCGTCCCGGCTGATAGACCACTCCGATCCGGGGCTGCAGACCGTCGCGCACCCGGACCGTAACCGTGCCGGAGCTCAGGTTGTGCAGAGTCTGGCTGCTCCAGCGGAGGCCTGCATTGAGCAGCAGCCGGGGATAGAGCTGCCAGCTATCCTGCAGGTAGAGACTGGGCATTTGGTTTTCGGAGCGCCCAGTGCCTCTCGCCGCGTGCCACGACCATAGCGCGGTGTCCTGCCGAGTGATGGTTCCGCCAGCCCCAGCCCGGGAGTTGTCCAGGGTCTGGTCCATGTAGAGACGCTCGTACAGTACGCCGGCTCGCAATACATGGGAGCCCAGCCGTCCCGAGGCGCCGAGACTGGCCGCACGCCGCCGTGCATCGATGTCATTGCTGAAGCCCGTGCCTCCGGCCAGTGTGCCGTTCAGCTCGTCGATGACAGTGGGTGCACGGCCCGCGGGTGTGGCGGCTTCACTCTCGTCTATTCGGGTGATCTGCGCGATAGTACCCTCGAGCAGCAGGTTTGGGGTGAGGAAGTGAGTTCCACGCAGTGCCAAGCCGATGCCGCCACCGTTCCCTTTCGCCTGCAGGACCTCCGGATTGACTGGAACGCCGGTTCCAAAGATCGGAAAGGCTAGTGGCTGATTCCGGCTGGGGTCTCCCAGGATGGTAAGGGCCGCAGTCGTGCGCGGTCCGGCCTGCCAGGTGAGCTTTCCAGCAAAGAGATTCTGCCGGCGGGTGCCGCTCAGACCACCGAATCCAAGCGTGTGCTCCCGTTTTTCGTAGTTTCGGTTATATGCGGCAAAGAACCACAACCGGTGACGTAGTATCGGGCCAGCCAGCGTGGCACCCACGTCATAAAACCTGAACCCGGTCTCGGTAGAGCCCAGAACCGATTGCGGGCTGGTCCTCAGGGCGTCCGCGGAGTAAAACCCAAAGACGTCTCCGCGTAATCGTTCCCCGCCGCTCGGCGTCACAACGTTCACGACTCCACCCAGCGCCTGCGCATCCTCGGCAGTCGAGCCTCCCGTTCTTACTTCGATTTCCTGCACGAAGTTATACGGCAGGTCGAGGCTGGTTCCGCCGTGGATCACGTCGGTGATGTTGATACCGTCCACGTAGTAGCTGTTCTCCAGGCCAGTCGCACCTCCGATGTTGGTGCCATCGGGAATCCCGCCTGCCCTGCCGAGGTATGAGGGAATCGCTGCCGGTGCCAGGAGTGCTATGTCCCGAAAATTCCGAGCCAGCGGTAAAGCATTGAGCTGTTCGGCGTCAAGCCGGGTGCTGGATGCGGTGCTCGTAGGATCGAGCCCAGTCATCTGCCCCGTAACTGTGATCTCCTCTAATTCGCCGATGGCCCTCGGGAGGATGATGCGCGGTAGATTGGCTGTTTGACTCAATCGCACGGAAACGTTTTCCACCGCAACTGGGCGATATCCGATGCCTCGTACAGCCAGCCGATAGGTGCCCACTGGCAGGGCCTGGAGTTGAAATCGGCCGTCTGTGTCGGTGCTGGTGACACGCGCGTCCAGGAGACTCGGACTGTTGACGCTGACCTCGACTTCTCGGAGAGGTACCCCGCTCGAATCCACCACCTGTCCACCAATACTTCCGGAAACAGCCTGCCCGGCCAGTCGTGCCGGCCAGCAGAGGGTACCCGGGATAAGCTGACACAGAAGGAGCAGAACAGCGCTGGCTCGCATCGTAGCTTCCTCCTGCTCGGAAGCGCCCGCGGAGCCGCGGGGGGAGGCTGCCGCCTGGATTCTATTGGTGGAGGGAGGTTCGCCGGCGTTCTGGTACAAGCAGACCGACGTTACGGCCAACTTACCGGCCGGTACCAGATGCTGCAACTCGGCCGCTCGACGAGCGCTGGAGGACGGCTTGAACCGACACGCTGCCGCCCAATCCTACGGAGGGGTGATGCTCTGCTCAGTACTGGCGACCGGCGCCGCCGCCTCGGGGTGGGGCCGAACCACCCGGCGCCAGACCTTGGCCGCCATCCAGGAACGGAATCCATCCAGAATCTCGTATACAGTGGGGATGACCAACAGGGTCAGCAGGGTGGACGTGATCACCCCCCCGATGACGGCCCGGCCCAGTGGCGCCCGGAAATCGGCTCCCTCTCCCCGGCCCAGCGCAACCGGGATCATGCCCGCGATCAGCGCAATCGTAGTCATCATGATCGGCCGGAGCCGGATGCGCCCGGCCTCGATCAAAGCTTCGCGCAACGGGGTGCCCCGCTCGTGAGCCCACTTGGCAAAGTCGATGAGCAGAATGGCGTTCTTGGCCACAATGCCCATCAGGAGAATCACCCCGATGAGGCTCATGATGTTGAGCGTGTCCCGGGTGATGATCAGCGCGAGCACAACCCCTATTAACGAGAGCGGCAGCGAGATCAGGATGGCCAGCGGATCGAGGAACGAGCCGAACTGGACCACCAGGATGAGGTACATCAGCACGACCGCTGCCCCCAGTGCCGTGAAGATCCGGGTGAACACCTCGGCCTGATCGCGGGCTTCACCGCCCTGCGTAATGCGGTAGCCGGGAGGTAGCTGCAGCTGATCCAGCTTGACGTTGATGTCCCGCGTCACTTCGGTGAGCGAGCGCCCCTGCACGTTGGCCTGGACGTTTACCACCGCTTCCCGGTTCAGGTGATTGATCTGCGCCGGACCGAGCCCCTGACGGATGGATGCTACCTGCCCCAGCGGCAGGGTGACGGGATTACCAGAAGGACCCGGGATCACCAGCGGCAATCGCTCGAGATCCACCGTCCGCTCCCGCGCCTCGGGCGTGAGCCGCACCGTGACGTCCCTGGTTTCGCCGGTCGGATCCACCCAGTCTCCGGCATCGATTCCGGCAAAGGCCGGCCGCAGCGATTGCGCCACCTGCGCCACGGTCACGCCCAGAGATCCGGCCAGTCCCCGTCGCAGCTCCACTACCAGTTCGGGACGCTCACCCCGGGTGGAGAGTCCCACATCCACCGCACCAGGAACCTGCCGCACCAGCTCGGCAGCCTGAGTGGCCAGACGGGTGAGCACAGATGGATCCTCGCCGCGCATCTCCACCTGGATCTGCTTCATGGCGCCGCCGAACCCACTGGTAAACACCGACACGCTCGCCCCACCTACTCGGGAGAGCTCCCGCCGGAGCATCTCGCCCAGCTCGTCCTGGCTGATGCTGCGCTCCTTCTTGGGAACCAGTCGGACGTAGGTGAGCGCCTGGTCGACTCCAGGGGCCAGCAGCGGAATCGGTGTCCCGATCCCGGTATAGGTGTACGCCACCTCGGGATGCCTGCGGGCGATCCGCTCTACCTCCTCCGATTTGAGCCGGGTGTACTCCAGGTTCGAACCGGGCGGCGTCTCGATGATGAAATTGATCTCACTGCGGTCGCTGATCGGGATGAACCCTGCCCCGCCCAGCGTTGCCTGCAGCACGATGGCGCCGACAAACGAGCCGACGGCGATCAGTACCATGGCCAGACGATGATCCAGGGCCCAGGCGATGAGCCCCTGGTAGCGCTCGGCTTGCCGATCGAACCACCGGTTGAACCGGTCCAGTGCCCGGGCAATCGGATTCCGCCGCTCGTGCGACTCGGTCTGGGGGTCGGCCCAATAGGCGGACAACATCGGGTCCAGTGAAAAGCTCACGAAGAGCGACACCAGCACCGCGCACGCAATCGTCAGGGCAAATGGCTTGAACCACTGCCCTGCAATGCCGTACATGAACGCCACCGGGATGAACACCGCCACAATGGAGAACGTCGTTGCCGCCACTGCCAGTCCGATCTCGTCGGTGGCCTCGTGCGACGCGCGCAGATGGTCTTTTCCCATCTCGATGTGTCGCACGATGTTCTCGCGCACCACGATGGCGTCGTCGATCAGGATTCCGATGGCCAGCGAGAGACCCAGCAGCGACATGGTGTTCAGCGTAAAGCCAAAGGCCCACACGGCGATGAAGCTGGCCAGCACCGATACCGGCAGCGCCAGGCCGGTGATCACCGTCGAACGCCAGGAGTTGAGGAACAGGAACACCACCAGCACCGTCAGCAGCGCGCCTTCAATGAGAGCTTCCTGCACGTTCGCCACCGCCCGGCTCACCCGCTGGCCGGCGTCCTGGACGATCTCGAGCTTGACGTTCGGCGGCATTGTGCGTTGAAGCTCGGCCACCCGCGCCTTGATCTCATCGCTCACCTGGGTGGTGCTGTAGCCCTTCGACTTGATGATCTCCACTCCAACTGCCTGGCGCCCGTTGAAGAGCGCCAGGGTCCTGGCCTCTTCGGTCCCGTCGTACACCTTGGCCACCTGACCCAGCCGAATCGACCGGCCTTCCCGCTCCGCTATGACGATCTGGGCAAAGTCCGTGGGCCCCTCGGGCCGGCCACGCAGCCGGATGGTCCGCTCCTCCAGTCCGCCATTCAGCCGGCCGACCGGCGCCGCGAGATTCTGCGCCTGGAGCGCCTGCACCACCTGCGCAACACTGACTCCGGCGGCCTCGAGCGCCGGCGGCTGCAGCTCCACCGTCATCTCCCGCTCGATTCCACCCACGACACTCACCTGGGCGACGCCGCCGATGGCCCGGAGCGCCCGGGTTACCCCAGGATCGGCCAGGCGGGTGAGGGTTGCGGCGGGCACGTTCTCCGACGTGAGCGTCAGGGTAACCACCGGGAGCTCGGACGGGTCGAACCGGGTGAGCACCGGCTCTTCCATCTCGGTCGGCAGGTCCGCGCGCTTGGTGGAGATCGCGTCGCGAATATCCTGGGAGGCCTGCTGGATCGGCTTCTCGAATTCGAAGAAGATGGTGCACGACGCGAGTCCATCGGTCCCGGCGCAGGTGGACTTCTCCCCGTCCACGCCGCTGATGCCGAAGATGGCATCCTCTACCGGATCGATGATCTCGCGGGTGACTTCAGAGGGCGATGCGCCCGGGTACACGATAGTCACGCCCACGACCGGCTGCTGAATGTCGGGGAACTCATCGGTGTGCAGGTTGAGCAGGGCAAAGATGCCGAATACAACCAGCGCCACCATGGCGGTGACAGTCACGATCGGGCGCTGAATGGCAAAATCGGAGATGAACATCAGCGACGAACCTCGTCTTCGGTGATCCTGACCGGGCTTCCCTCGGTGACGGCCTGAGCCGAGCCGAGCAGTACCGTGTCCCCCTGGGCCAGCCCGGAGTGGATCTCGATCAGCTCGGCGGCCTCGTCTCGGACACCGAGCTCCACCGGCACAATGTCCACCTTGCCGCCCTTGATGCGGTGAATGACCGGTGCGGTGCCCCGGCGATCGACTGCCGAAGCCGGGACTGCAATGGCCCGCCGGGCATCAGTCGAGACTCGCCCCTCGGCAAACAAGCCGGCCACCAACGACTGCTCGGCATTCGGGATGCTCACGTAGATCCGCACCTGCCGGGTGGCGGGATCGACCGCCGGGTTGATCCGCTCGATCTTGCCGCTGATTCTGCGATCGAATCCGGTGACGCCAAACTCCACTGGCGTACCCACACGGAGGCGGCCGATCTCCTCCACCGGAACCGTGGCCTCCAGCCGCAAGGTCTTCAGGTCCACGATGGTGAACATGGCACCCCCGATCTGAACTACGTCACCCGCGGCAACCTGACGCTCGCTCACGATGCCATCGATGGGCGCCCGGACCTCGGTATTGCCCAACTGCTTCTGCGCGGAGGCCAATCGGGCCTGCGCATCGGCGAGGGCTCCCTCCGCCGTGGTCTGGTTCTGTAACGCGGTCTCCAGGTCCCGTTCCGCGAGCGCGCCGGCCTTGGCCAGCCGGGAGGCGCGCTCCGCATTGCGCCGAGCGTTTTGCAGACTCGATTCCGCGGTGCGCACAGCCGACCGGGCCGAGAGATAGGTGTCGCGAACCGACGTGTCGTTGATCCGGGCGAGCAAGACGCCGCGGCGCACCCGCTGCCCTTCGTCGATGTAGGTCCGCTCCACCGGGCCCATGATCTCCGCACGAACCGTGGCCGCTACCTTGGGCTCGAGCGATCCGGAAACCGCCGGTCCACTCCTGAGCTCGGCCGAATCGGCTACCGCCACGTTCTCTCGTCCGATCAGGACCACGGGATCGGCGGCCGCCATACCAGTGTCCTTCTCCTTGGGATTGCAACCCAGTACGGCGATTGCAAGAGCAGGCAACCCGACCCTGAAGCATTCCCGCATCATTGCCCTGAAACTCCTGGTTGAAGCTGCCCGCTGAGATCGGCGCCGGTGACCTGTTGGACCGGTGGCTGATACGTCGGCGTGGGCGGCAGTGGTGCCGGGGTGCTGCTCTGGATCGCAGCGGTCGCGCCGGTCGGAAGCAAAATCGGCAGGGCGGGCAGCAGGGCCATGCGAACCTTCGAGACTTGAAGATCGCGGGCGGCACGCGCCCGAGCGGCTTGCGCCTGCTGCAACTGTATTCGGGAATCGAGCAGCTCGGTCTGGGTGGAAATGCCCTCGCGATAGCGGAGCTCGGCGATGTGATAGGCCCGCGAGGCTTGCTCGACCGTCCCGGCACTCGCCTGCCAGGCCGCCTGGGCCGCTTCGAGCTGAATCATGGAGTTCCGGGCGTCGACCTCGGCCAGCTCGCGGGCCTGCTGCAGCCGGAGCTCCGCCTGGTTGACGTTGGCCCGCGCAACCGCCACGTCGCCCCCGATCCGGCCTCCAGTAAAAATTGGAAGTTGAAGGCCGAGGGAAACCGTCCAGTCGGACACGAAGTCGGTGCCGAAGGGCGACACCTTGCCCGGGTAGCCGAGCTGGGCGTACTGCGACGTGAGCGCCACCTGGGGCAGCCGCTGTCCCCGCGCCACCCGCAGCAGCCCCCGCTGGGCCTCCACCGCTTCGCTGGCCTGGCGGACCGGCGCGCGGGTGCTGCCGGCGGTGTCGCCCGGATTCTGAACCACAGCCGCCAGTCGGCCGGAATCCACGACCGCGGTGTCGCCCAGCTCCGTGGTGAGCGCCAGCGGCTGATTCAAGGGGACGTCCAGCATCTGCTTGAGACGATAGTGGGCGAGGTCTCGGTCGGCCCTCCGCTGAATGACGACTGGACGCTGATTGTCCCGAGTCACTCGTGCCCGCAAGAGGTCGAACTC
>Ga0307416_100000916_pt1 | contig 15567 bp, 16 predicted proteins | sample DK1Cmetagenome_2_FD_203821 | JGI IMG/M metagenome (GOLD analysis project Ga0307416, IMG submission 203821) | Maize rhizosphere microbial communities from greenhouse at UC Davis, California, United States - DK15-C-3 | ecosystem: Host-associated > Plants > Roots > Rhizosphere > Soil | place...
CATCGGAGCCACTGGCGCGGTGCTCACCGTCAAGACCCTGTACGAGCTGGAGCGCCGTCAGGCCCGCTACGGGCTCGTGACGCTCTGCATCGGCGGCGGGATGGGCATCGCCGCGGTATTCGAGCGGGTGGGATAAGGCTCGCCGCAACGGGTCATCAGTCTGGGCAAGGCCAAACAGGCGCAGCCGAGGTTCAATCCGCACGGTCATAGCTCGCGGTCAGCGGCCGGCGCCTGGATGCCAGGAGGACTCCACAGGGAGTCGCAGAAGAGCCTGGTGGGCCGCTCAAGGCCCCACCCTGACCAGGCTATTTCGCCGGAGGTGCCCGAGAGAGTCGAACCCTCGACCGACGCATTATGAGATCGCAGCATGTGCTCACCGACCCTTGAACCGTCTCGTCGGCGCCGGTGTGCTCGGCCGAGCCCGCTACATAGTGCGGCGGGGACGGTCCGGGGGCCTAAATCGGCCTCGGCGCGGCCGGTGTAGGGTCCCGGCCGCGTTCGGCCGATGCCCTCGCCCGGCGGGGGACTACCACCCGGCCCCGAACAGGCGCCGGCGTCACGACAGCCCACCCTCGTACGGCGTCACGCAATGGCTTGTCCCAAGTGGATTGCCACGCCATCGGATCAGCGCCGGCGGCGACCCCGCATGGGCTCTGGCCGCATCTCGAACTGTGCACCCCGCCGAAACCCATACCACAAGTGCAGCCCGAACAAGACCCGGTGCCCGCCCGAGGCCGCCTCCGGGTGCTCCGACGGGTTCGGACCGGGGGCGGAGGTCCAGGTCGTGGTGACCTACCGGGTCCCGGTGGCCAGGCTGCCGTTCCTGGGCGCCGTCGCCGGCCCCGGGATCACCATCGGCGCCACCCATCACACCCGCGTCGACCGCTACCGCGGGCTGGGCGGATGAGCCGGCGAGGGCGGCCGCCAGGGGTCGCGGCGCATAGGGAGGTCGTCGGCGCATCCCGGCGGGCCGAGGGCGAGGGCGGGCAGGCGCTGGTGCTGCTGATCGGGTTGGTGGTGCTGGTGCTGATGGTGCTGGCGCTGGGCTGGGATACCTCGAACTGGTTCCTGGGGCACCGGGCGCTGGCCAACCTGGCCGACGGGGCGGCGGTGGCCGCGGCCAACGATGTCGACACCAGGAGCTGGTACCTGAGCGGGGGGCGCGGCGTCCGGGTCGCGCAGGAGCGGGCGCGGGCGACGGTGGTCGGGTACCTGGCGGGGTCGGGCGCCGACTCCGGGGTCTCCGGGGTGCGGCTGCGGTCGGTGCTGGTGGTGCCCGGCGATGGCGGCCCGGAGGTGACGGTCCAGGTCAGCGCGCTGGCCCGGGTGGGGCTGTTGCGTCTGCTGCGCCTGGTCCCCCCGGAGATGGAGGGCCGCGCGGCGGCCACCGCCCGCCTGGTGCCGCCCTGAGGGGCGGTGCGGCCGGGGGAGTGGGAACCGGGCTCGCCTCGTCAGGCAGGTTCGAGTCGGCTGTGCTCCAGCCAGTGGGCGAGCAGGTCGGTGTCGCCGGAGGCTTCGAGCCGGGCGGTGTCCAGCGGGGCTCGTCGGCTCATGACCAGCAGGAGGTCCAGCGCGGGACCACGCAGGGTGGCGTCGGCGGTGGCGTGTCGGTGCTCCCACTCGACCCCTGCCGGGGTGCGGTGGGCCAGCCATTCGCCGGCCGTGGCGAGGCCGGGGTCGGTGGCGTGGAAGTGGAGGGTCTGGCCGTGGCCGCGCAACTGGGAGAGGGCGGGGAAGTCGGCGATGCGGGGGAAGATCGAGAACATCTCCAGCAGGTCGGAGATGCTGTCGGCGGCCATGTCGGGGGCGACGGTGACCGGCCGGGCCACCGCGAGCTCGGCGTCGAGGCGATGGACCAGGGTGTCGTGGGTGATCCGGCGCAGCCAGAACCCGGCGGTCTGGTCGTCGGCCCAGCTCCACACGCCGGGGTGTCCGGTCCGGCCTGGCGAACGGCGTCCGCCAGCCGGCGGGCGCCCGCCACCAACCACCTGGAGCGCTCGTCGGCGGTCTCCGGGACCTGGAGGTCGTCGGCCTGGTCGTGGGCCACGGGCCTGGTGGCTCGCCGCTCGATGATCACGGCGGCCCAGCGGTGGCCAAACCCGACGTGCTCGGTGAGCTGGGCGAGCGTCCACGCGGGACAGGTCGGCACCGGATGCGCCGGGTCGGCGTCGCGCGCCGCCGCGGCGAACCTGGCCGTCTCGGCTTGGAGCTCGACGTCGTAGCGGTCGTGGCCGAGGCGCCTGGCCTGTGGTGGTTCGGTGATCTCGGATCTCAGGTGATCACGGCGAGCTGCTGCGGTGGTGTGAGTGGGTCCCCGGCATGCTCGCCAGCTTGGCACATCCGCCCGACACCCGCGGGCCGGACACCGATGCTTGGGAACCCCGGACATGAATCGAGCGGCCGGGCGGGGGAGGGTCCTCCGCCCGGCCGCTCGTTCGCTACGCGCTAACGCCTCGGTCAGGAGACCGGGGCGCTCCCATGGCAGATGCCTGGGATCACCTCCTTCCTGGGTCCGAGGTCGGGCCGGCCCGCCTGGGTGGCGGAGCCGGCGGAGAGCGGTTGCAGGCTGTAGTTTGTGAGGGAACTCCCTGGAGGTCCGACGGATTCCCACCATCTGGAGCCGGACATCTACGTAGATCACAGGATGATCTCGACGTGTATACGATTTGACTCCAACAGGGTGGTGCCGTACAGTCCGTCGCGCTACCCCCATGGCATGCATCAAAGAGCCTCCCCCAGGGCTCGGCAACAACCAGAAGCATCGCTCTGAATTCGCTGTTCGCGGATCGGTCCGGGCTTCCCCTTTCCTGTCACCCCCGACAGGAACTGCTCGAGGCGCTCCCTCCAGCGCTTGCCGCGGACTCGTGAATTCTGAGTTGCATGACTGACGCACGGCTCGTCGAGCACGGCCAGTAATTTTCGGCGAGTTCGTGATCCCCCCGTCGGCCGCGCGGCCGGTTGGTCGCGCTATGAAATAAACGAGGTGGCTGCAATGGCGGCCTGGTTCTCCCTGTGCCTCCCCGAAGGCTTCCGCGCTGCTTGCGTGCCGGTGACGTCTGCTCTGGAGGGGGGGCCCTCGTGACGCAGCTCTACGACGATGTGAACGGCCTCAACGGCGATGGCATGTACGGACGGCTGCGTCCCGTGCCCGACCTCGAGCCAGAGGACGAGGCTCGGCCGGCGGTCGCCGACTACCAGGACTCCCAGCCGTGGGACATCGACGGCGTGGACGCCCCGTCCTCGCCCGGCAGCGAGCCCCTGTTCGAGGAGCTCCGCAGCGCCTACCTGCACCAGGACGACTCCCAGGAGTGGGCGCGCGACGGCGGCGTCGGCACCGCCGCCTGGACCTACGACGACTCCGACAGCTGGAGCGTCACCGGTGAGACCGACCTGGACGGCGAGGGCCGCTACCGGTGGGTGGACGCGCCGGAGGCGTGGGAGTCGGGCTCGGAGGCCGGCTGGGACGAGGACGTCGACGAGTACGACGACCTCGACGAGCTGGACGAGGACGAGGAGGACGAGCTCGACCTGGCGCCGCGGGCCCGCGAGGGCCGGCGGCGGTCCTCGCAGGGTCGGGTGGGGCTGCGACGGACGAGCACGCTGCTCAACACCTCCAGCATCCTGCTCTTCGCCGTCGGGGCGCTGGCCGCGGCCGGGCTCAGCGCCTGGATCCTCTCGGCCCGGCTGCTGACCACCCGCCAGCTGTTCTTCCTCATCCACTCGACCCTCGGCATCCTCATCGTCCACGCCTTCGGCGGCGGGCTGGGGACGCTGCTGACCAGCGGCGACTCGCGGATGAAGGACCGGATCCGCAAGCTGTCGACGGCCTCGCTGGCGGTGGTGGCCTGGCTGGCCTCGGCGGTCGGGACCTGGTTCGGGTACGCCGGCTACCGGGCCAAGGTGCCGCCCGGCGGCGACATCGCCATGTACCCGCGGGAGTACCTGCTGAACAGCCCGCAGCTGGCGTTCTGGGAGACCTTCGCCATGGAGTGGAAGGTCCACATCGGTTGGACCACGCCCTTCCTGGCGACGGCGGTGGCCTTCACCGCGCTGCGCTACCGGCGCCGGCTGGTCGCCGACCGGCTGGTCCGCAAGGTCATGACCATCATGCTGCTGCTCGCCTTCGCCGGGGCGCTGGTCGCGGCGGGGCTGGGCGCGGTGATCAACGTGACCGCCCCCAACGACTTCATGCACCGGGGCTGGAGTCCCTGATGGCCGCGGCGAGAGAGACGGTGATGGGCGCGGTCGGCGTCCGGGCCGTCCGCGGTTCGGTGGCGCGGGACGCCCAGCCCGTCGGCCGGCACGAGCGGCGCCCCCGCCTGGCGGAGACCGGCGGCGCCCGAGCGACCCGCGCCCGAGCGACCCGGGGCACCCGCCCCGCCCAGGCTGGCCGCGCGCAGGCGACGAGATCGCGGCGGCACGCCGCCCGACCGAGCTGGATCGAGCGGGCCCGCCAGCTCGCCGGCCAGGCCCGCGACTGGTGGACCGAAGGCACCGACCGGGTCGCCGCCCGCGCCCGTGAGCGCTGGGCCGAGCAGGGCGCCACCCGGCGGTCGGCCACGTCCCGGTCCGGCGGCGACGCCACCCGGCCCGGAACCCGCGCCCAGCGGGCGGGGCGCCACGGTGGCGCCTCCCTTGGCCAGGCGGTCCCCGAGTCCCGGCCCCGCCACCTCGCGGCGGCCGGGACCACCCGCCGGGCCACCTGGAACGAGGACCTGGTCACCGGCTGGTGCTCGTTGCTGCTGGTGCTGGGGCTGTACCTGGGCGGGTGGAACCACCTCAACCGGACCGGCGACGGGCCGGTGCTGACGCCCTGGCACGGGCTGCTGTACCTGGGGTTCGCGGCCACGGCCGGGTGGATCCTGACCCGGCACCAGCGCCGCGGGGCCTGGTCGCTGCGGGCGGTGCCGCCGGGGTACCGGCTGGCGCTGGTCGGGGTGGGGCTGGCCATGGCGGCGGTGGCCGGGGATGCCGTCTGGCACACCCTGTTCGGGGTGGAGCAGGGGCTGGCCCGGCTGGTCTCGCCGTTCCACCTGGTGCTGTTCGCCGGGGCGTCGCTGCTGGTCAGCTCGGCGCTGCGGGCCGCCTGGTCGGGGCCGTCCTCGGCCCGCGTGCCGGGGCTGCGGGCGTTCTGGCCGGTGGTCCTGTCGACCACCCTGGTGGTGGCCATGACGGCCTTCTTCTTCCAGTACGTGTCGCCGGTGGTGGCCTGGCGGCGGCCGGCCCTGGCCGGCCTGCCGGCCGGGTCCCCCTTCGCCGAGACCGTGCAGGTGTACGAGCTGCTCGGCCTGCTGGTGCACAACCTCCTGTTCATCGCGCCGGTGCTGCTGCTCCTGCTGCGCTGGCAGACGCCGCTGGGGACCTTCACGGTGATGGCCGGAGCGGTGGCCCTGCTGCTGGCCACCCAGACCGAGCTCGGGCTGGTCGGCCTGGTCGGGGCGGCGGTGCTCGGCGGGACCGCGGCGGACGTGGCCGTGACCCTGCTGCGCCCCTCGCCGCAGCGGCGCTGGGCGGCCCGGACGGTGGCCGTGATCGCCCCGGCCGTCTACTGGACCGCGCACTTCGCCCTGCTCAAGCTCGGCTACGGGGTCAGCTGGGCGCTGGAGATCTGGCTCGGCTCGGTCGTCTGGGCCAGCCTGTCCGGCCTCACCCTGGCCCTGCTCATGTGGCCCCCGGCGGTGCCGCTGACCGCCTGGAACCGGGGCCGCGCGGCCACATCCCGGTCCAGATCGACGTCGACGCCGATGCCCGCGCGAATGGTCGGGAGGTGACCTCGATGACAACCACCACGCCAGAGACCACCGCCTCGATCTCCGAGCGGTTCGAGGCCACGGCGCTGCCGCTGCACGACTCGATCTACCGGGCGAATCTCCGCATGACCGGCGACCCGGTGATGGCCCAGGACCTCACCCAGGAAACCTACCTGCGGGCGTTCCGCGCCTTCGACTCCTTCGAGGCCGGCACAAATTGCCGGGCCTGGATGCTGCAGATCTCCCACAACCTGTTCTGCCGCGACTACCGGGGGCGCAAGCGCATCACCTACCGGACCGCGGCCGACGACGACGTCGACGTGCTCGCCCAGTTCCGGGCCGACGTGCCCAACCCGGAGGAGGAGGCGCTGCGCCAGCTCGACCGGGAGGTGTTGCGGCGGGCCATCTCCAAGCTGCCCGAGCCCTACCGGGTGGCGGTCACCCTGGTCGAGCTCCAGGGCCTTTCCTGCGAGGAGGCGGCGGCGGTGATGGGCACCCCCAAGGGGACGGTTCTGTCGCGGCTGTTCCGGGCCCGTGAGCGGCTGCGCCGGCTGCTGCTTTCCGAGTTCGGCCGCGCCCGCACCCGCGTGCCCATCTCCGCCCACAATTCCTGACAGAAATTGGGAATCCGATGACACAGCCGAGAGTTCCCAGGTGGCAACCGAAATGCTCGAGCCAGGAAAGGACCGCGATGCCGCGACGCCGCCTGCTCCTGACCGTTCCGACGCTGCTGGCGGTGGCGCTGGTCGTTGCCGGCTGCACCATCCCGACCACCAAGGACGGCGGCGGGTACGGCCCCTCCAGCGAGAACGCCAGCAAGGCCAAGGCGCCTCCTCCGGTCGAGCTGCGCAGCGGCGCCACCGAGAAGCTCAAGAGCAGCAACGCGTCCTGGACGCCGAACGGCTACGTGACCGCCACCGGGGCAAAGATCGTGCTCGACATCTCCAACGCCGACCCCACCCAGCACAACTTCACCTTCGGTGAGCTCGAGATCTCCAAGAACCTGCCCCCCGACACCAGCACCAAGATCCGCTTCACGGCGCCTGAACCGGGTCGCTACCGGTTCTACTGCAAGTACCACCAGCAGGAGATGCAGGGCTGGCTGACGGTCCGATAACCGTCGTCCGGCAACCCCCCCGGCATCCCCGCACCTCGACGACTCCTGACAAGGAGGGAGCCATCGTGTCCAAGTTCCGTCCCCCACGCCGTTCCGGCTGGCGGGCTCCGTGGGTCTCCGGCGTGCTGGCGGTGCTGATCGCCGCGGCCCTGGCCGGGGCGGGAGCGGCCGCCGGGGCTCAGGAAGCCGCCCCCGACAGCGGCGACACCGCCACCACCGTCGCGGACCCGAGCTCGGACTCGACCGCCCCCGACAGCACCGACTCCACCGACAGCACCGACACCACCGCGGCCGACAGCACCGACTCCACCGACAGCACCGACAGCACCGCGGCCGACAGCACCGACACCACCGCCGCCGACGCCGGCGACGGCGAGGACGCGGCCGCCGACCCCAACGGCAACATCAACGACCTGCCCCTCAACAGCGGCGTCCAGACCGGCACCGTGTTCAACGACACGCCCTACGGCGAGATCCCCGCGGCCACGCCGCAGGTGCTGGTCCTGCGGCCGGGCAGCGGCCGCATCATCCCGGTCAACCGCGAGATCCAGCTGCGGGCCCGCTTCTCCAACTTCCGCCCGGGGACCTTCTCCGACCCGGCGTCCGAGTACGGCAAGGGCACCCAGCGGCTGGACGAGAACGGCTTCCTGAACGGCCACAACCACGCCTGCATCCAGCTCGTCGCCCGTGACGGCAGCGTGCCCGGCGAGCGCTGCGACTCGTTCGTGGTCATGCAGCAGGAGGGCACCTCCGACATCCTCACCGGCATCGGGCCCCCGCTGACCCAGCCCGGCCGCTACCGCGTCTGCATCGACGCCGCCGCCGGCAACCACTACCCGGCCGCCCGGGCGTTCGCCCAGCGCGGTGGCCCGGTGGACTGCGTGCGGGTGCTGGCCATGAGCTGGCGCCAGTTCCGTCAGGCCCAGAACGCCACCCAGTAACCGACCCGTCCGGCACCGACCCCGACCGACGAAACCAGGAGGAGCACCCTTCATGCTCAGACGAGTGACGATGGCGGCGGTGGTCGCCGTCGTGGCCGCCACGATGGTCGCGCCGGCCGCCCTCGCCCAGGACGACTACGGCACCACCCAGGTCGAGTACGGCGACGACGTCTACGGTGGCACCGAAGGTGGCACCGAGTCCGGGACCAGCGAGAGCGCTGGCCAGTCGGGGGGCGCCTGGACCAAGTTCTCGGCCAAGCTGTCCGGCGACAACGAGGTCGGCGGCGGCGACCCCGACGGCAGCGGCACCGCGGCGGTCAAGACCCGCGGCACCGAGGTCTGCTACGACATCAAGTGGACCGGCATCGACGCCACCATGTCCCACATCCACTGGGCCGCCGCCGGCAAGAACGGCGACGTGGTGGTCCCCTTCTTCGCCAACGAGAGCCCACTGGACGCCAGCAGCAAGTCCGGCTGCGTCCAGGCCAAGGAGTCCGTGGTCAAGGCGATCGCCGCCAACCCGTCCAAGTACTACGTCAATGTCCACTCGCCCGAGTTCCCCAAGGGCGCCATCCGTGGGCAGCTCGTGTCCAGCGCCAACGGCGACCAGCTGGCGTTCACCGGCGGTCCCATGTCCCGGGGCATGATGCTGCTCGGGCTGTGCGTGATCGCGGCCGGGTCGACGCTGCTGGCGGTCGGCCAGCGGCGCCGGGTCGCCTACCACCGTCCACGCCACTGACCGACAACCACTGACAACCCATCGACATGCAACACCTTGGCGATCCGGTGGACGGCCGTCCGTCGAGGAGGGAGCGGACGGACCGGAGGCCCGAAGGCGGCGTCGGGAACAGTGACGCGAACCTGGGGACGCGGGCCACACGCACCGGCCGCCAGGCAGGCAGGGAGGGGCAGGCTACGGGAGACCTGCCCCTCCCGCCGCCATCCGCGCTCGCCTCCGGTGTCATCGACGGGATGCTCCTCGGTGCGCTGGTCTGGGCGGTGCTCGTCCTCACCCTGCTGCCGGCGCTGGAGGCGTCGATGGCGGCGGTGTTCCCCACGCTGCTGGTCTGCCTCTGCGGCGGCGGCGTCGTCGGCCCCGGCGTCCAGGCGGCGCTGCGCAGCGGACGGACCCGGCGGCTGCCGGTGGCGGCCGCGGCCGGTCCCGGCCGGCGCCGGGTCGTCATCCTCGGCGGTGGGTTCGGCGGCGTCAGCGCCGCCCGCCGCTTCGAGCAACTCCTCCCCTGGACCCCCTGGCTGGACGTGACCCTGGTCAGCGAGCGCAACTACCTGCTGTTCACCCCCATGCTGGCCGAGGTCGCGGCCGGCTCGGTCGAGGCTGGCAACGTCGGGGTGCCGCTGCGGGCGGCCTGCCCGCGGACCCGCTTCCGCCGGGCCGAGGTGGTCGGCGTCGACCCCGACCGGCGGGTCGTCCACCTGCGCCGCGGCGACGCCCTCGAGGTCCTGCCCTACGACCACCTGGTGCTGGCCCTGGGGGCCGTGCCCAACTTCCGCGACCTGCCCGGCGTGGCCGCCAACGCCCTCACCCTGGCCACCCTGGAGGACGCCCGCCGGCTGCGCGACCACGTCCTGGGGCGGCTGGAGCAGGCCGACCACGAGCCCGACCCGGCCGAGCGGCGGCGCTGGCTCACCTTCGTCGTGGCCGGCGGCGGCTTCGCCGGCACCGAGGCCGTGGCCAGCCTCTTCGACCTGGTCCACTCCGTGCTGCGCTACTTCCCCCACGTCCGGGCCAGCGAGCCCCGGTTCGTGCTGGTCCACTCGCGCGAGCGCATCCTGCCCGAGCTGGGCGACCGCCTGGCCGGCTACGCCAGCGGCAAGCTGGTCGCCCGCGGGATCGAGCTGCGCCTGGGGGTGACGCTGGCCGGCGTCGACGGCGACGGCGTGGTGCTGAGCGACGGCGAGCGGCTGGCTGCCCGCACCCTGGTCTGGGCGGCCGGGACCCGCCCCAGCCCGGTGCCGCTCGGCGCCCCCCAGCCCTGGCGCCGGCCGGCTCCCGGGACCGGGGCGGTGCCGGTCGACCGGACCCTGCGGGTGCGGGGCCGCGACGACATCTGGGCGGTGGGAGACTGCGCCCGCGTCCCCGACCTGTCCACCCGGGGCGCCACCTGCCCGCCGACCGCCCAGCACGCCGTCCGCCAGGGCCGGGCCGCGGCCGACAACGTGCTCGCCGCCCTGACCGGCGGCCAGCCGGAGCCGTTCCGCTTCCGCGGCCTCGGCTTCCTGGTCCCGCTGGGCCGCCAGAGCGCCGCCGCCGAGCTGCGCGGCATGCGCTTCTCCGGCCTGCCCGCCTGGCTGCTATGGCGCGGCGTCTACCTGTGGAAGCTGCCCGGGCAGCAGAAGCGGCTGCGGGTCCTGGTCGACTGGACCGTCGAGCTGCTGTTCCCGAGGGACATCGCCCTCACGACCACCACGACCACCACCACCACCACCACCACCACCACCACCACCACCGACCGCCACTCCGCCCCCCCGATCGACCGGGGGACCACCCCGGCGGTCCCCCGGACCCCCCCGGCCTTGGAATGAGCGCGGCCCAGGTCTCGACCGTCAGGGGGGGCGGTCACCACTCGGCTGCCCGGGCGGTGGCTGCCGGCGCCCCCGCCGGGATCGTCGGCGGGCTGGCCTTCGGCGCCGCCATGGCCCAGCTCGGCGTGCTCCCCACCGTGGCCACCCTGGTCGGGCTGGGCTCCTCGCGGGCCGGGTTCGCCGTCCACATGGCCATCTCGGCGGTGGTCGGGGCCGGCTTCGGGCTGCTGGTGCGCCGCATGCGCTGCGGCCCCAGCGAGACGGTGTTCCTCGGCGCCGCCTACGGGGCCCTCTGGTGGTGCATCGGCCCCCTCACCCTGCTGCCGCTGGCCCTCGGCCAGTCCCCGGCCTGGGAGGTGGCTGCCGCCCAGCGGGAGTTCCCCAGCCTCGTCGGCCACCTGCTGTTCGGGGTCGGCACGGCGCTGGTGTTCGTGATCCTGCACGGCCCCGGCGACCGCGGGTGGGCCCGGAACCCGGCCGGGGCCGGGGCCGTGGCGCGCGGGCTGGCCGCCGGGGCGCTGGCCGCCCTGGCCCTGCGGGCCGTCCTGGACGGCCGCGCCCCGGCCCTGGCCGCCGGCGCCGCCCTGGGGCTGGCCCAGGTCGCCCTCTCGCCCCGCTCCGACCAGGGCATCGGGGCCGCCCTGGTCCGCGGCCAGGGCTACGGGTTCGTGGCCTGGGTGGTGGGGGAGCTGACCGTGCTGCCGATGCTGGCCGACGCCGGGCTGCGCTGGTCGCTGCCGGAGGCGCGGGCCAGCTTCCCCAGCCTGCCCGGCTGGCTGCTGCTGGGCGCCCTGATCGCGGTCACCCGCACCCTGCTCGACCGCCTGGCCCCGCTGCTGTCGTCCGAGCACCTGCGCGCCTACCGGGGCGCCACCGCCGGCAGCGGCGTGCTGGCCGCGGCCCTGCGCGGCGCCGTCGCCGGGCTGGTCGGCGGGGCGGTCATCTCCCAGCTGATGCTGCGCGGAGCCGTGCCCGAGGTCGCCGAGCGGCTCACCGGCGCCGAGGGCCCGCTGGCCGGCATCGCCGTCAACCTGGCCATCGGCGTGGCCATCGGCGTCTCCTACGGGCTGCTGTTCCGCCGCCTCGGCCAGGACGTCACCTGCGCCCTCGGCTGGGGCCTCTCCTACGGGTTCCTGTGGTGGGTCCTGGGCCCCCTGACCCTGCTGCCGGCCCTGCTCGGCGGCGACCCCGAATGGTCCGCGGCCGCGGCCGGCGGGTCGCTGTCGGCCCTGGCCGGCCACCTGGTCTACGGCGGCTGCCTGGGCGTCGCCTTCCACCTGCTGGAGGCGCCGTTCGGGGTCCCCTGGCTGGCCCGCACCCGGGCCGAGGCCCTGGCCGCCCTCCGCCGCCGCGAGGAGCTCCTGGCCGCCACCCCCGCCCTCGGGGCCGTGCTCCTGGCCATGCTGCTGACCGTGCTGGTGGTGACCCTCGGGGCCTGACCGAGCCGGGAACGGTCAGGCGCTGCCCGAACTGTGCACAACACAGAGGTCCCGTGATTGGCGGCACATACAAGACAAGTGTCTTGTATTACACCGTCATGGACCTTCCGGCGCTCGAGGAGTTGAGTGGTATGGACCCGGCAAGCCTCCAGTTGGCCTTCAAGGCCGCGTTGACGTTGAAGCGAACGATCGATACCGCGAAGCTGAAGCGGCAGGTCAAGGAGATCGAGGACGCGGTGGACCTCCTCGGCACGAGGCTCGACGAGGCGCTGCTGATCGACCTCGCCACCGCGTACGACCACTTGGCGGCGTCGCGGCGGGCCGCGAACGACGACCTGCGCCGGGCCGAGCTCAACAACGCCCGGGTGAGCTTCAACCGGCTGACCCGTCGCCCCCGCACGGGACCGGTGGCCGCCGGCTCGGAGAAGCTGACCCACGAGCAGCTGGTGGCAATCGGCCACCTGGGGAACTTCCACTACTTCCTGCTCAGCGACGATCCGCGGCAGGCCCTCGAGCAGGCCTACACGTGCGCGACGATGTTCCCGCTGCTGGCCATCGAGATGTTCCCGCCCGAGATCTTCTCGCGGGACTACCACGCGGAGTTGCGGTCCATCACGAGGCGGGCCGATGAGCGCCGCGCGATGGCCCTCGCGCTGCACGATCGGGCGATGGTCGACTACCGGAACGAGCGTCGCGAGTATCTACGGGAAATGGCGTGGAAGCTGCCGCTGGCGGGCGGCGCCCTCCTGGCTGGGCTGGTCGGCGCGACGGTGTCCCCGCCGATGGCAGGACGCGGCCTGCAGTGGGCCACCGGCATCATGGCCGGGACGGGCAGCAAGAGCGTGGTGCCGCCTGGGCGGCCGAGGCTGGTGATCGTCGATCTCGAGGAGCCGGAGACCAACGCGCTGATGAGCCGGGTCAGTGCGGAGGCCGACCAGCGTCACGCCGTTCTCCAGCGTTAGCGGGTCCGCGGTTCCAGCTAGGCCCGCTCGAACAGCTGGTACACCGGCGGGAAGGTGCCGAGCAGGCCGATGGCCAGCAGGAACATGGTCAGCAGGAAGCCCCGGGAGAGGCTGAGCTCGCGGTCGCGCAGGCGGAAGTGAAGGTTGATCCAGATGATCAGGTAGATGATCGAGGCCACCGTGGCCTTGCCGGTGAGGGGGCCGGAGGGGGCGTACAGGGTGAGCAGGTCGGCGAACTCGCTCGAGGCCGCCGCGCCCACGGTGATCAGGCCGAGGGCGGCGCAGCCGGCGCCGGCGGCGACGGTCGCGGCGACGATGCCGCCGTTGGGCTCGGTCTCGCTGGCCTGCATCATGCGCCTCCTGGAAGGTCGGGATCGTCGAAGGTGTCGCCGCCGGGGCGGCGGGTGCCGGGCCAGGGCAGCACGGTGGCCCCGGCCGGGGGAGTGGCCCGCTGGCCGTCCGGGCCGTCGCCGCGGGCGCGGCCGCCCACGACATGCAGGCGGCGGGCGCCCGTCGGCGCCAGCTCGGCGGGCTCGAACGGGTCGGGGTCGAAGTCGACGTCGAAGGACGGGTCGAGGTCCTCGAGGAGCCCGTAGCCCGGCTGCCGCAGCAGCCGCAGCTGGCTCAGGCGCAGCCCGGCGGCGACCAGGGCGCCCACGCCGAGGCCGATCTTGGCCGTGACCGCGGCCCGCGCCATGAAGGCGGGCAGGCCGCTGGGCAGCTCCGAGCGGAGCAGGAACCCCAGGTCGCCGAGGCCGCCGACCACGGTGAGGAGGCCGGCCGCCAGCAGCAGCTGGAACAGCCCACTCTCCAGCCGCCCCCGCAGCAGCTGGCGGATGGCCAGGCCGGCCGCCACCCAGCCGGCCGCCGAGGCGGCCAGCGCCGGCAGCGCCCCGGCCAGCGGGGCCTCGGTGCCGGCCCAGGCCCCGGCCACCTGGACCAGGTCGAGGGCCACCACCAGCCCCAGGGCGGCCACCAGGGCGCCCACCCAGCGGCGGGTCCGGCCAGCCGCCGCCACCGCCATGGCCAGCATTGCGGCCCCGGCCAGCCATGGCAGCGGCGACGGCCCCGGCACCCAGCGGACCTCGCCGACCACGTCGACGAGCCGCCCGCCGGTGCGGAGCGGCACGATCCATTCCGGGATCACCACGTGGGCCGACCCCGGCGCCCGCCGGACCCCGGCCGGCGGCTGCTCGGCCTCCCAGCGGGCGCGGCGGTCGTGCCAGGTCACCACGCCCCCGGGCGGCACCCGCAACCAGGGCTCGGCCTGGTAGCCGAGCACGACCACGTCGTCGGGGCCGCTGTTGGCCAGGCGCAGCCGGGCGCCGGCGTCGACCACCTCGACCGACAGCCCGGGCACGGGCGGCCGCACGGCCAGGATCCGGGTCCGGTAGTTGCTCGGCTCCACCCCGCCGAGGGCGCCGGCCCGCACCGGCGGCGCCACCAGCACCATCGCCGCCAGGGCCAGCAGCAGCGCCGTCAGCACCAGCAGCAGCACCGTGGGCCACGGGCGCCGACGAGGGTGGGTCGGAAGCATGGGCGTCGTCGTCCTCCCTCACCGCACCGTGACGGCGCCCTCCATCATCTGGAGGTGGTACTTGCAGTAGAAGCGGTACAGGCCCGGCTCGGTCGGCGCGGTCAGCTCGATCGTGGTGGTCTTGTCGACCGGGAGGTTCTGGGCCACGTGGGCCGCCTTGAAGGTGAAGTTGTGCTGCATGTAGTCGGCGTTGGCGACCTTGATGGTCACCTTCTGCCCGGCCGCGATCAGCAGGTGCTCCGGCTTCCAGATGAAGTTCACGGCCGTCTTGGGGAGCGGGGGGACGGTCATGGCCACCAGGCCGTCGCGGGGGGCGATCGGCGGGGTGTTCTGGGCGGTGCCGCCGTGCTGATGCGGGGGGACGGTGCCCTGGACGACGGCCGCCGGGGCGGCCTTGGGCGCCGGGGCGGGGCGGCGGGCCGAGATGGCCCAGCCGACGGTGCTGACCAGGGCGACGACGAGCAGGACGACGACCAGCCATGGGGGACGCTGCTTGGTCATGGAACCTCGCTGGGGGCGCGAGCGAATCAGATAGTGAACTCCCCCCACCGCCACGGGATTCCCACCAGTTCGTCCTGCTGCGCCTGGAGCGCTCGAACGGGGCCTCCTCCGGGTCGGTACCATTGCACGGCACCGCCGAGCCTTAGAGGAGACCCGAGCACATGCCCACCGATCACGGACCGGAGCTGGAGGCGCTGCGCAAGCGGCTGGCCGACGCGAAGGAGTTCCTTTGACCTGGCGGGCAAGGAGCGGGAGCTGGCCACCCTGCGCGAGCAGGCGGCCGCGCCCGACCTGTGGGACGACCCGGAGCGGGCCCGCAAGGTCATGAGCCGGCTGGCCGCCGTCGAGGGCGACCTCGCGACGGTGGCCGGGCTCCAGGGCAGGCTCGAGGACCTGGAGACGCTGAACCAGCTCGCCCTCGAGGAGGACGACGACTCGGTGGCCGCCGAGCTCACCCAGGGCCTGGCCAGCCTGGCCGCGGCCATCGAGGACCTCGAGGTGCTGGCCCTGCTGGGCGGGGAGTTCGACGACCGCGACGCCATCGTCACCATCCATCCTGGGGCCGGCGGGACCGAGTCCCAGGACTGGGCCGAGATGCTCTGGCGGATGCTCACCCGCTGGGCCGAGCGGCGCGGCTTCAAGGTGACCGTCAACGACTACCAGGAGGGCGACGAGGCCGGCATCAAGTCGGTCACCCTGACCCTGGAGGGGCCGCGGGCCTACGGGCTGGTGTCGGCCGAGACCGGCACCCACCGGCTGGTCCGCATCTCCCCCTA
>Ga0307416_100000917_pt1 | contig 15566 bp, 15 predicted proteins | sample DK1Cmetagenome_2_FD_203821 | JGI IMG/M metagenome (GOLD analysis project Ga0307416, IMG submission 203821) | Maize rhizosphere microbial communities from greenhouse at UC Davis, California, United States - DK15-C-3 | ecosystem: Host-associated > Plants > Roots > Rhizosphere > Soil | place...
CGACACCGGGTTGACCATCCTGCTCACCACGCACTACCTGGAGGAGGCGGACCGTCTGGCCGACCGTCTGGCCATTGTGGACAAGGGTCGGATCGTGGTCTCGGGTACGGCCGACGAGCTGAAGGGCGAGCTGCACGGTGACGCCGTACACATCGACCTGCGGACGTCACCGGACGACCGGGCCGACCGGCTCATCCGCGACGCGATCGGCCGCGTGCCGGGCGCCCGGGACATCCGGCTGGAGGGTCGGCGGCTGAGCGCGCGGGCCGACGACGGCCCGGCCGTGGTGCCGGCCGCCCTGGCCGCGCTGGAACAGGCCGGCGTGCCGGTCACCGCCGTCACTGTGGCCCGGCCCTCGCTCGACGACGTGTACCTGCGCTATGCCGGGCGCCGCTTCGCCGACGCCGACGCCGGCCATGGCGTCGACGCCGGCGGGTCCGAGCTCGTCGGCGCGTCCTCGGATGGAGGTGCACGATGACCGCGCTCCTGGCCGACACCTGGTGGATGACCCATCGGCGGCTGCAGGCCTTCATCCGGCAGCCGGCCTTCCTGCTGATCACGCTGGTGCAGCCGGTGATCTGGCTGTTCCTGTTCGGCAGCCTGTTCCGGCGGGTGGTCGAGCTGCCCGGCTTCGGGGCGACGTCCTATCTGGACTATCTGGTGCCCGGCGTCGTGGTGATGAACGCCGTCTCGTCGAACATGTGGGCCGGCATGGGCACCATGGAGGAGATCGAGCGGGGCACCCTGAACCGCTTCCTCACCACACCGGTGCGCCGGGGCGCCATCATGAACGCCAACGTGGTCGAGCAGGCGGTCAGCACGACGATCCAGTCGGTCATCATCGTCCTGCTCGGGTGGTGGGCCGGTGCCCACTACCCCGGTGGGATCGGCGGTGTCGCGGTGCTCCTGCTCGCCTCGGTGCTGCTCGGCACGATCTTCGGGGCGTTCTCCAACACCGTGGGCATGCTCGTGCGCCAGCGGGAGAGCATCATCGGGATCAACGTCTTCCTGCTGTTGCCGCTGACGTTCCTGTCCACCGTGTTCATGGCCGAGGACCTGATGCCCGGCTGGATCCAGGGCGCCGCCTCGGTCAACCCGGTCGACTGGGCGGTACGGGTCGGGCGGGCCGCGCTCGGCGACAGCCCCGACTGGGGTGTCCTCGCCAGTCGCGGTGGCTGGCTGCTCGGGCTCGCGGTGCTGACGGTGTTGCTCTCGATCCGGACGTTCCGGACGTACCAGAAGTCGGTCTGACCGCTCGGCCGACCTGTCGGTAGGGACCCCCTGTAGTACAGAAAGTGTTTGCGGGGGGTCCCTGCATATAGGCCGGGGGATCAGTGGCGGCGGAGGATGCGGCGCTCGGCGCGGGTGAACGTGTTCGGCGCGATCCAGCCGCTCGGGCAGCGCATCGAGTAGTACATGACCGATGAGCACCGCACGTTGTGGGTGTGGATGCCGCGGGCGTGGCCCAACTCGTGCAGAAGCGTGTGCAGGCGTTGCCCGTACGGGCTGGTCCGCCGGGTCGGGTTGAGCTTGATCTTCGTGATGGGCCACCCCGGGTACGTCGCCGCCGCCCACTGCCGGGGCAGGTGGCGATCCTCGCGGATGACGATGCAGGCCACGCCCGATCGGCAAGCGCCCAGCCGCAGGCGCGTCCCCGTGTATGTGTCCACAATGGAGACCGCTTTGCCGACCGGCCAGGCCGCGCTGGCCCGCACGTCGACCCAGACGATGGCCGGGGCCGGAGCGGTCGTCGCCCCGGCCGGGGACCCGTTGACCAGTGTGGCGGCGACGGAGAGGGCGAGGGCGGTGACCTGCGCGCAGAGTCGTATCACGGGGGGTCCTTGCCGGGAGGGGGGACCACCCGCACCGGTCGTACCGCGGGGGACGGCGGCACGACCGGACGGGCGTCGGAGGGGGAAGCACGGTTCTTCTTTGGCGGCTCCTCCTCCCCGGCCGGGGCCGGTGATTCGCAACCGCTGCAACGAGTCTGCAACCGATCCGCTCCCCGGCAGGTCGGGTGATGCGGGGCGAGCCGGCGGCTGGTCGGGGCGAGCCCCTGACCGTTCGGTTGGTTTTTAGAGGTATAAGCCGGGTTTGCGCACCGCCCGCCCGAGCCTGCTTACGAAGCGTGTCCGGAACCGGTCAACGGGGCCCGAAGGTCCGCCCGAAGTGCCCGGATAGTGCGGGATATGGGCAACGTCACGTTGCGCTGCGTTACCGTACTCCGGCGTCGGCCCGGGCCCATGGGTACGCCAGCAGCTCGGGGTCGGGCCGGACGAGCGCGCCGGACTCCCACACGGTCCGGACCACGCCGTCGGCGCCGACCCGGCCAACCCGCGCGGTCCGGTAGAGGTGCCCGCGCGGTGCGTCGACCATCACCCGGCCCTCCGGCGCGTCGATCACCAGTCCGTCGCGGGCCAGGACCTCCTCCGGGCGGAACGAGCCGGCCTTGGCCACCATGGCCCGCCAGACGTACACCGCCAGGTAGGCCGACTCGACGGGCTCGCCGGCTGGCTGAGCGGTGGCGGGCCCGGTGGCGGGCCCCGTGGTCGCGACCTCGCGGCGGAAGGCCGTGACGAACGCCTCGTTGGCCCGGCCCGGCAGGCTCTGGAAGTACGAGCCGCCCATGAGTTGGCCGGCGAGGCCCGGTACGGCGGGGAGATCCGCCTCGGTCAGCGACACGGACAGCACCGGCACCCGGTCGGGGCGCAGGCCGGCCCGCCCGTACGCGTCGAGGAACCGCGCGGTCTTCGCCGCGCTGAGGGTGCTGAGCACCGCGGTGGCCCGCGGTCGGGTGGTGGCGGCGCGGGACAGGTCGGCGATCGAGCTCTGCCCGATCACGGTCACGGCTCCGGTCGCGGCGTAGGCCCGCACGATCGCGGCCGTGGCGCGGGAGAGCGGATCGTCGTCAACGGCCAGGTACAGCGACGTGCGTCCCTGCGAGACGAGGTACTCGAGCGCGGGCACGACTCTCTGGTTCGGCGCCGACCCGGTGTAGAAGGCACGGGGTTCGCCGCCGCCGGGGGCGGTCGATGGGCCGCCGTCGCCGGGGCAGTAGTACATGGCCGCGGCCGTTGTCCCGCCGGCGGGACATCCGAACGCCACGACCGCCCGAGTGCCCGTACCATCGAGGAGACGCAGCGGCAGCCCGAGTACCCCGCCCGTCTCATTGATCTCTTTGATGGCCAACCGGACGCCGTCGGCCATCGGGCCGTCCGGCAGCGACAGGCCGACCGGGACGTGGTTCGTCACGTACCCGTCCGGCCCCGGCGCCCCGACGTTGGCCGGCGACTCACAGCCGGCCAGGCCGACCCCGGCGGCCAGGGCGGCGGCGATCGCGGCGGCTGCCAGCCGGCGATGTGGGGAACGTGCGGCCCACAACCGGCGTCGGCTCACCGGCACACATGCACCCGGATCGTGGTCGCTCCCGGGCGTGTGTGCACGCGGACGAGGTCACAGAGGTGGTTGACGAGAAGCAGCCCGCGGCCGCCCGGGGCGTCGCGCCGGGCCGGCGGCCGTCGCCCGGCCAGTGGGTCGCCGATGTGCCCACCGTCGGTGACCTGGCATACCACGTGAGCGTCCTCGAGCCAGAGGTAGAGGGTGCCCCGACCACCCGCGTGGGTCATCGTGTTGCTGACCAGTTCGTTGACCGCGAGCCTCAGGTCCGCGACCCGGTCCGGCGGTAGCCCGGCCGCCGTGGCGTACTCGCACACCGAGCGGCGCACCTCCGCCAGTGCCACGTCGTCCAGCACCAGCCAGATCGCGTCCACCGGCGGGTCGGGCAGGTCCAGGTTGAAGTCGGCCGCCACCGCGAACGGGTCGGCGTAGGTCGTGCTGCCCCACCGGATTCCGTTGCCGGCCATGACCGGGTGGGTCCGGTGGGCGTCGGCGATCCGCGCCTCGTCCAGCCCCGCCACGTCGTACGGGCACAGCACCGCAGCGTCCCGACCCTCGAACACGGAGTTGATCAGTGCCTCGTGCTGCACGCAGGCCGGGTACTCCATCTCGTCGCGTCCGGGCCAGATCGGCTCACCGATGATGCGTACCGGTTTTCCGGCATGGGCATCGGCGAAGCGCAGCAGCATCCCGGGAATGATGCGCCCCGGGTTGCGTCCGGCCGATGTCATGTCGCGCATCGTGATCTTGGCGGCGGTGGCCGGGCCGAGGGCGTCGCGGATCAGCCCGAGGTTCACCTCGGGCACGGCGACCATGACCGGCAGTCCGGCACCGAGACCGTCCTCGATGAACGGCAGGACGCCGGAGAGGTATTCGTCGCGATCACGGTAGAGAAGTGCGGGGTGGTCGAAGCCCCGCACGATCATGTCCGTGGTCATAGGACTCACCCGGACGCCTCCCTGAGCCTTCTTGGGCTACCGCGCCCCCCGCGGACCGGCCTCGCCGCGGGTGTCGGTAGGGCATACCCAGTGACGAGTGTGACACACGCCATCACGGCCGCCCGATCGCGACCGGACTCGACCCTGCCATAGAGTCGTCGCCTGATGGCACACGCTGGCGGGCGGTCGACCCGGTGAGGGTGGCGCGGTTGTACGGCGCGGGCGACGTCCGGGTCGCCGACGAGTCGCCGCCCGCCGTCGAGCCGGGCCTGTGCCTGGTACGGGTCACCGGCGTAGGACTGTGCGGCTCGGATGTGCACTGGTTCGCCGAGGGAGGCATCGGCGACGCCAGGCTGGACCGGCCGCTGGTCGTGGGCCACGAGATGGCGGGGATCATCGTGGACGGGCCGCGGGCCGGCGAGCGGGTCGCGATCGACCCGGCGATACCGTGCCAGGCCTGCCGGATGTGCCGGGCCGGGTATCAGAACCTGTGCCCGGAGATCCGTTTCGCCGGCCACGGCGCCTGCGACGGCGGCCTGCGCGAGCTCATGGCCTGGCCGCCGGCGCAGCTGCACCGTCTGCCCGACACGGTCTCGGACGCCGACGGCGCGATGCTCGAACCACTGGGGGTCGCGCTGCACGCGCTGGACCTGGGCCGGGTACGGCTCGGAGCGCGCGTCGCCGTCGTCGGATGCGGTCCGATCGGCCTCCTGCTCGTCCGCGCCGCACGGCTGGCCGGCGCGGGCACGGTCGCCGCGGTCGAGCCGCTGCCGCACCGCCTGCGGGCCGCGGCCGCCATCGGCGCCGACCACGCGTGGGTGCCGGCCGATCCCGAGCGGTCGGAGTTCGACGCGGACGTGGTGTTCGAGGTGGCCGGTACCGACGACGCGGTCCACTCGGCGCTGGAGCTGGCCCGGCCGGGCGCGCGGGTCGTTCTGGTCGGCATTCCCGACTCGGACACCACCACGATCGTCGCCTCGCTCGCCCGCCGGAAGGGGCTCACGCTCCTGCTGGCCCGCCGCATGAACGACGCCTACCCGCGGGCGATCGAACTCGTGGCCAACGGGCTCGTCGACGTGACCTCGCTGGTCACCCACCGCTTCCCACTTGACCGGGCCGCCGAGGCGCTCGCCGCCGCTCAGGCCCGACAGGGCATCAAGGTGCTCGTCGAACCCCACCGCTGACCCCGGCCCGCCCGCCCGCTGACCTCGGCGCCTCGGCCCGGCCGCCCGGTCGGCCCGGAAGGTCCGGCTTACCCTGGACGCATGCCGACGCTCCTCTCGATCAACCTGGCCGTACCCGGACCCGGCCCCGAGGGTGTGACAGGCATCGACAAGCGACCCACGGACGGTGCCGTGCGGGTGCGCGCGCCGGGCCCGCGTGGTTCCGGGTTGACCGGGCTCGTCGGCGACCGCGTCTTCGCCGTCGACGTGCACGGGGGCGACGACCAGGCCGCGTACGCGTATGCCCGCGAGGACCTGGACGCCTGGGAGCCCGAACTCGGCCGCGAACTGGCCAACGGCGTCTTCGGCGAGAACCTCACCACGTCCGGCCTGGAGGTCACCGGCGCGCTCGTCGGCGAGCGGTGGCGGGTCGGCGACGCCGTCGTGCTCGAGGTGACCCGGCCGCGCATCCCGTGCAACACGTTCGCGACCTGGATGGCGGAGCGCGGGTGGATCAAGCGGTTCACCGCGCGGGCCGTGCCCGGCGCGTACCTGCGGGTGATCGAGGACGGCGAGATCCGCGCGGGTGACCCGATCACGGTCGTCAGCCGCCCCGACCACGACGTGACGATCGGCGTCGCGTTCCGCGCGCTGACCCTCGAGCCGGACCTGCTGCCGCGACTGGTCGACATCGAGGCACTACCGGTAGCCCTGCGGGACAGGGCCACCCGCCGCTCCGCCCGATCCTCGCCCTGACTCGCCCCTTCAGTGCCGATCATGAAACGTCATGATCGACGGGTTTGGTGACGCCGACCTCAGGGTCGTGGTGATCTTGGTGCGGCCGGTCGGGCGAAGCCACGCGGATCGTGCGCACGGCCGACGCGACTCGCGGTGGAGCGCCCCGGGCACAATGGGGCCCGTGGATCTCAGCGATACCGGTACCGCCATCGCCGTCATCAGCGGCGTGCTCATCGTCATCGGGCTGTTCGGCATCGTGATCCCGGTGATACCCGGCATCATCCTGTGCTGGCTGGGCGTGCTGCTGTGGGCGTTGCTGGGCGACGGGGGATGGTTCAAGTGGCTGGTGCTGGCCGGCGTGACGGTCATCGCGGCCGTGGGTACGGTGGTCAAGTACGTGTGGTCGACCCGCAGCCTGAAACGCACCGGCGTGCCGAGCCGTTCGATCATCGTGGGCGGCGTGCTCGGGATCATCGGCTTCTTCGCCATACCGGTGGTCGGCCTGCCGCTGGGGTTCGTGTTCGGGATCTGGCTGTCCGAGCAGATCCGCCTGCGCGACGGTCGACGGGCCTGGCGGGCCACGGTCCAGGCGGTCAAGGCGGTCGGCCTGGCCCTCCTGGTCGAGCTGACCTCCGGCCTGCTCATCACCGTCATCTGGGTGGTCGGCCTGTTCGTCGCCTGACCGCCCGTTGGACCTGGTACTCCTGGCGGCATGACGGATCTGGCAGCGGTGGTGTTCGACTGGCGCGGCACGCTCGTGACGACGCTCTCCCCCCACGAGGGGTACGCGTGGCGCTGCGCCGGCTCGGGCGCGACGAGCGCCCCGGGGCGGTGTGGGACGCGATCTCCGCGGCGGCCGGCGACCCCAACCGGCTCGATGCCCCGGGGATCGACGCCGACCGCGATGTCCATCGGGAGACCTACTACGCGGTCTTCGCCGACGCCGACCTCGACGCCGAGCTGGCCGACGCCCTCTACGCGGTGGAGTCCGATCCGCGGTGCAACCCGTTCGCCGTCGACGCGGCGCCGGTGCTACGGGCGATCGCGCACCGCGGTATCCGCATCGGCGTGTTGAGCGACATCCACTTCGACCTGCGCCCGGCGTTCGCCGCCGCCGGTCTCGGTGACGTCGTGGACGCCTTCGTGCTTTCCTTCGAGTACGGGATGCAGAAGCCCGAGGAGGGATTCTTCCGCGCCGCCCTGGCCGCGCTGGGCACCCCGCCGGAGCGCACGCTGATGGTCGGTGACCGGCCCGGGCCCGACGGCGGAGCGGTGGCGCTGGGCATGCCGACGCTGCTGCTTCCGCCGTTGACCGGCGTCGGTGACCAGCGGCTCAGCCTGGCCGCCCGGTTGCTCGACGTGCCCCCTACCGGCACCCGCGGCGGTGGAGGTCACGGGCCAGCCGCCTCGCGATCATGAGGTTACGGACACGAAATAGCGCCGATCATGACGTTGACTTCATGATCGGCGCAACAAAGTAGGGCGGTTCAGGGCTGGGAGAGGCGGTCGCGGAGGAGTTGGGCCACCGCGCTGAGGTCGGCCTCGCCGTAACCGGCCTCGATCGCCTCGCCGACGACCCGCCGGTTCACCTCGGCCTGGGGCACGGGCGCGCCGGTGCGCTGGGCCAGGGCGAGGATGAGGTCAAGGTCCTTGCCCACCAGGTCCAGCGAGAAGGCCACGTCGGCCTTGTCGGGATCGGTGAAGGCGGACCGCTTGTAGACCACGAATGGGGCGGCGGCCGCGCTGGAAGCGAACACCTCGTAGGCCGACGACCGTGAGACGCCGGCGCTCTCGGCCAGCACGAGCGCCTCCGACACGGCCCCGTTGATCGCGTGAATGATGCCGTTGACGGCGAGCTTCATGGTGGCGCCGGTCCCCAACGGTCCAACGTGGATGATCCGGCGGGCGAATGTCTCGAGCACCGGCCGGGCCTGGTCCAGGGCGGCGGCGTCGCCCCCGGCCATCACCATGATCTCGCCGCTGGCCACCGACTGGATGCTGCCGGACACGGGCGTGTCGAGCAGGGTGGCGCCGCACGCCGCGATCTGGGGACCGAGCCGTAGCACCGTCTGCGGGTCGACCGTGCTGGTGTCGGCCACGACCGCTCCGGCCGCGATGCCGGCGATGATGCCGTAGGGCCCGCCGTAGGCCATCTCCAGCGCCTTGTCGTCGGCCAGGGACACCAGCACGACCGGCGCGGAGCCGGCGGCCTCGCGGGCCGTGGCCACGGCGACGGCCCCGGTCTCGGCGGCCAGGGCGCGGGCCCGCTCGGCCGTGCGGTTGAACACGACCACATCGGTACCGGCCCCGCGCAGGCGCCGCACCATGGCCGACCCCATGCGGCCGGTGCCGATGACCGCGACGCTGGCGGTCACGTCAACAGCCACCCTCCGTCGACGTTGAGGTTGTGGCCGTTCATGGACGGGTTGCGCAGCAGGAACTCGGTCGCGTCGGCCACGTCGTCCATTGTGGCCAGTCGGCCGGTGGGCGTGCGCGAGCGGTACACCTCGAGCACCTCCGGCGGCTTGGCGCTCCAGAAGGGACTGTCGCCGACGATGCCGGGGTGGATCGCGTTGACCCGGACCGGCGTCAGCTCGACGGCCAGGGTGTGCACCATGCCCATCACGCCGCCGTTGACCGTCGACACGGTGGTCGAGCCCGGGTAGGGCCGGTCCTTGGCCAGGCCGCCGTACAGCACGATCGCGCCGTCGCGGCTCATCCGGGACAGCAGCGCGTGCACGACGGCGGTGTAGCCGACGAGCTTGAGCGTGGCCAGATACGTGGCCCGGGCCACGTCGTAGGAGGCCGCCGTGTTCATGTCGCGCTCGATGGCCGCGATCACCAGGTGGTCGACCCGCTCGATGCCGGCCAGGCGCTCGGCCACCTCGGCCGGGCGGGCGATGTCCACGCCGACGCCGCGGGCGGTGCCCCCGACGTCCTTGGCGACGCGTTGGGCGTTGTCGGCGTCCCGTCCGGAGATGACGACGTCGTCGCCGCGGGCGGCCGCGCGCTGGGCGACGCGCAGGCCGATGCCGGCCGTGCCGCCGATGACCACGAGGCTGCGTCGATCGCTCACGTGTCGTCTCCGTTCGGGCTCAGAGCGTGCTGAAGGTAGTCCCAGTCCCGCGCGAACCGGTACGAGTAGCGGCTCGGCGGCTGCGGCGCCTGCGTCTCCAGCCAACGTACCGGTGGATCGCTGGCGTTGCGGAAGCCGTGCACGCAACCGACGCCGGCCCAGGCCACGTCGCCCACCTCGAGCCGGTAGGTCGCTCCGTCGAAGTACGCGTCGGTGGCTCCCTCCTGGATGAAGTAGGTCTCCTCCAGGGGGTGGTCGTGCTGGCCGGCCGCGCCCTCCCGGTCGTACTTGACCATGAACATCGTGCTCATCCGGGCCCCCTGGTCGCTGTCGACCATCATCTTGACGGTGATCCCGCCGTAGACGAGCAGGGCGGTGCGCATGCTGGCCGACACGGCGAGCATGTCCTGACTCTGCTTGCCCATGTCCATGTGCTGTGGCGTGATGTTGCCGAACCGGCGCACCCGCAGGTCGCGTACGTCCAATGGGGACGGATCGCGCTCGGCCAGGGCCGGGACGAGTACCGTGTCCTCATCGAAGCGCGCCCGCGGCACCGGGGCCTGCATGTCGGCCCAGCGGACCGGCTCGCCGGCGTCGTTGCGCCAGGCGTGCGGCACGCCGATCGGCAGCAGGCCGTAGTCGCCCGGGCCGACCCGCCAGGAGCCGTCCGGCGTGTCGACGATCCCGGAGCCGGAGACCACGAAGAAGCTCTCCTCGAAGGAGTGCAGGTGCGTCGGGACCGACCCGCCCGGGTCCAGCTCGTTGACCCGGAAGCCGGTGTGCACCGCGCCGCAGGACTCGTCGACCGCGCTCCAACGCCGGTACCCCCGGGCCGCGGCCGCCCATCCGCCCGGCGCGACGAACTCGGCCTCGCCGGCCCGGCGCACGACATGCCTGCTGACCATTCGCCGACACCTCAACGATCTTGTGAGTTGATCAACTTAACACGGCGTCAGTACGCCACGGTGCCCTTGACCGCCGCCACCAGCTTGTCCACCGAGGGGATGACCTGGTCCTCCAACGCGTCGGCGAACGGCAGCGGCACGTTGGCCGCCGCCACCCGCTTGATCGGAGCGTCCAGGGTCTCGAAGCCCTCCTCGGCCACGATCGAGACGACCGTGGCGCCCCAGCCGCCCTGGTACGGGTTCTCCTCCACGGTGACCAGTTTGGACGTACGCTCCACCGACCGCAGCACGGCGGCCATGTCCAGCGGGATGAGGCAGCGCAGGTCGACCACCTCGGCGGAGACGCCCTCGCTGGCCAGCTGCTCGGCCGCCTGCAGCGCCAGCGGCACGGTCGCGGCCAGGGCCACCAGCGTGACGTCGCTACCCTCGCGGACCACCGACGCCTCGCCCAGCGGCACCATGTGCTCGGCCGCCGGTGCCGGGCCCTTGCTGGCGAACAGTCCCTTGTGCTCGAAGAACACCACGGGGTCGTCGCTACGGATCGAGGACACCATGAGGCCGATCACGTCGGCCGGCGTCGACGGTGCCGCGATCTTCAGACCGGGTACGGTCAGGGCCCAGTTCTCCACCGACTGGGAGTGCTGGGCGCCGAAGCCGAGGCCGCCGCCGTTCGCGGTGCGGACCACCATCGGGACCGTCACCTGGCCGCCGGTCATGTACCGCACCTTCGGTATCTCGTTGGCCAGGTAGTCCCAGCAGCAGGCGAGGAAGTCGGAGAACATGATCTCCGCCACCGGGCGCATGCCGGTCATGGCGGCCCCCATCGCCGCGCCCACGATGGCCTGCTCGGAGATCGGCGTGTCCCAGATCCGGGCCCGGCCGAACTCCTCGAACAGGCCCACGGTGGTCTTGAACACACCGCCGGCCTCGCCGATGTCCTCGCCCAGGCACACCACGGCCGGGTCGCGGCGCATCTCCCGGGCGATCCCGACCGCCACCGCCTCGCGGTAGGTGATCTGGGCGCCTTCTTTCGGGTCGGTCAGGTCCGCCACACCGCACCTCCATCGGCCCACACGTCGGTGAACGCCTCGGCCGGGTCGGGGTCGGGCGCGTTCTTGGCCGCGTCCACGGCGGCGGCCACGCGCGCGGCCGCCCGCTCGTCGACCCCGGCGATGTCATCGGGCGTCACGCCCAGCGCCTCCAGGCGGGCCCGGGCGACGTCGAGCGGGTCGTGCTTGAGCCAGCGCTCGACCTCCTCGGCCGGCCGGTACTTGCCGGGATCGGTGCGGCTGTGCCCGAACTGGCGGTACGTCTGCGCCTCGATGACCGTCGGCCCCTCGCCGGCGCGGGCCCGGGCGGCCGCGCGGAGGACGGCGCCGTACACGAGCACCACGTCATTGCCGTCGATCACCTCGGCCGGGATCCGGTACCCCGGTGCGCGGTCCGCGGCCGGGTTGTCGGCCGCCGTGACGGACGCGATCGGCGTGTACTCCATGTAGAAGTTGTTCTCGCATACGAACAGGACCGGCAGCTTCCACACCGAGGCGAGGTTGAGCGCCTCGTGGAACGCGCCGATGTTGGTCGCCCCGTCGCCGAAGAACGCGACCGCGACCTGGTCGGTGCCGCGCAGCCGGGCCGACCAGGCCGCGCCGACGGCCATCGGCAGGTGCGCGCCCACGATCGCGTACGAGCCCAGCATGCCGCGGTCGGCCTTGGTCAGGTGCATCGACCCGCCCTTGGCCTTGCAGACGCCGGTGGCCTTGCTCATCAGCTCGGCCAGGCATTCCTCGGCGGTCGCCCCGCGGGCCATCGCGTGGTGGTGACCGCGGTAGGTGGCGAAGACGTAGTCGTCGGGGTGTAGGGCGGCGCTGGCGCCGACGGCGACCGCCTCGTGGCCGGCGGCGAGGTGGGTGGTGCCCTTCACCAGACCGGCCAGGAACAGGTCCTGGGCCGCCTTCTCCGTCCGCCGGATCACCGCCATGAGCTCGTAGGCCGCCAACAGGTCCTCAGTGGACAGATTGGCCCCTGTCATGGTTTCCCCCTCGCCATCCTCGGGTGTGGGACCCCGTCGACCACGCGTCCCGGTCCGGTGGGATCCGGTGCGGCGGTACGATCATGCTGTCGGCTCGTGGGCCGGCGCGAGGGCCGGTGGTAGTGTTCACCGCAAGTTAACGGACCGGCTCGCGGGCCGTCAAGCGTAGTCGGACGACGCCGAGGAGCGTCCCGATCGTTCGTGACGATAGCCTGCTCTGGACCAGCCATCGCCAGAAAGGCCGACCAGTGAGCCCTTCCGCGGTGCCTCCGATCGGCGGACGCCTCCGCGAGGAGCGCACGCGCCGCGGCATCAGCGTGCGCGGGCTGGCTCGGGACATCGGCGTCTCGGCGAGCCTGATCTCCCAGATCGAGACGAACAAGAGCAGTCCGTCGGTGAGCACCCTGTACGCGATCACGACCGCGCTCGGCATCTCCATCGAGGACCTCTTCGGCGTCGGGCCGGCCGAGACCCGCGGGCGCGACGGCGGCGACGGCGGGCGCGATCCCGAGGTGGCCGGCGCGGCCACCGGGGCCGGAAACGGTGCCGGGGCCGGAAACGGTGCCGGGGCCGCGGTGGAGGGCGCCGCGCCGGGCGAACACCGGCCGGTGGGCGCCAACCGCCAGCGCCGGGTCGGTCCGGTCGTGGACCCGAGCATGCGCGAGATCCTGACCCTGGACTCCGGCGTGACGTGGGAGAGGCTCGGCCAGATCCCCAACACCCACGTGGACTTCCTCCTGATCACGTACCAGCCCGGGGGTAGCTCCTCCAGCTCGGGCCTGCTCATGCGCCACTCGGGCGCCGAGTACGGCTATGTGATCAGTGGCGAGCTGACGCTGACCCTGGGCTTCGACAAGCACCGCCTGGTGGCCGGCGACGCGGTCTCGTTCGACTCCACGCTGCCGCACGCGTACCGCAACGACGGCGTCGAGCCGGCCGTCGGCGTCTGGTTCGTGCTCGAACGCTTCCACTGAACACCCCCACCCGCGCCCAACCGTGACGTTCGGGTTACCGGACCGTAGGGGCACCCTTATGGCGGAAAAGGGCCCGTAGGGTGCCCCTGCGTGCACCAAACCACGCAGGGGGACGGGGTGAACACTCGTATTGCACGGTGTGAATCACCAGCTTACACTCGCGCCAACGGGGTCTCGTGCACGCATACGTGAATCGATGAGCCGGCGTCCGGCCGTCGAGAGCTACCACACACGCTCCGGACCGGACCGCGCGGTCGGGAGCCGTGAACCGTTCACGACCACAGGTGGGCAGAGACATGTTGAGACCTGGCGCCACACGACGGCTTATCACCCTCGCCGGGGCCGTCGTCCTGCTGGCCGGCGGCACCGCCGCCTGCGAGCGCAAGTCCGGCGGGGGCGGCGGTACGACGAGCGACGGTCCGATCGTGGTCGGATCCACGCTGTCGCTGTCGGGGGCGTTCGCCGCCACCGGAGTCATCCACAAGATCGCCGGAGAGCAGTTCGTCGCCCGGCTCAACGCCGCCGGCGGGTTGCTGGGCCGGCAGGTCACCTGGCGCGTGCTCGACGACGAGTCGGATCAGGCGAAGGTGGCCACCCTCTACGAGCAGCTCATCTCCCAGGACAAGGTCGACCTCATCATCGGGCCCTACGCCACGCCCAACATCCTCTCGGCCATGGCGGTGGCCCAGCGGCACAACTTCACGATGCCGCAGCACACCGCCGTGTTGGCTCCGCTGATGACCTACCCCTGCCAGTTCCCGGGTTGGTCCATCGGCTCGGCCCCGAACGAGTACGTACCCAAGCTGCTCCTCGACGCGGTGGCCAGCCTGCCCGCGCCGCCCAAGCGGGTGGCGATCCTGACCAACCAGAACGGGTCCACCGACTTCGTGTCGTACGGCACCGGCAACAACAAGGTGGGCATGGTGTCCATCGCCAAGGACCGCGGCCTGGACGTCGTGCTGGAGCGGCGGTACCCGCCCAACACCTCCAACTGGTCGCAGATGGCGGCCGAGGTGCGCGGCGCCCGGCCCGACCTCGTCATCAACGACGGGCTCGGCGTCGACCCGGTCGGCCTGCTCCAGGCGATGACCCAGCTGCGGTACCGGCCGCCGATGATGTTCAGCCTGTTCCCGGCGCCCGGCCCGCCGCTGGGACTGGGGGCCGTGTCCGACGGCATGCTCGCCGTCTCGCTGTTCGAGCCGAACAAGGCCGCCCTGGACAAGATGGGCGCGCCGGCATCGGAGATCGTCAACGAGTTCGCCACCCGGGCCAAGGCGGCCAAGCTGCCGTATCCGGTCTTCGAGACCCAGGCGGCGGCGTCCTGGAACGCCTGGGAGATCCTGGTCGCCTCGGTCAAGGGCGCCGGGTCGGTCGACCAGAAGGCGATGTGCGACTTCCTGCACGCCAGCGGGACCGACACGACGTTCAGCGGGCACCTGGCGTTCGACGCGAGCGCGAACAACTTCTGGCCCAGCACGTCGGGCCTCAAGCAGATCCAGAACCGTGAGTGGGTCACCGTGTGGCCCGCGGACCGGGCCTCCGGTCAACTCAAACCGCCGCCGGCCGGCTGACGCTTACGCGAGCTCGCGAGCGGCGCCAACGCAACACTGCGGTGCCCGCGCAGGTCTTGTGCGATCGCGCGGGCGCCGCCGCACACCGAGAGGGGCGAGATGATCCATGTTCAGGCCGCCCTGACCGGGGCGCTGGCCGGCGGGCTCTACGCCCTCATGGCCGCCGGCCTGTCGGTCACCTGGGGTGTGCTGCGGATCATCAACCTCGCCCACTTCGGACTGATCCTCACCGGTGCCTACCTCACGTTCGAGCTCGCCTCGTCGTGGTCGGTCAACCCGCTCGTCACCCTCGTCGTCACCGTGCCGGGCCTGTTCCTGGCCGGAGCCGGGCTGCAGTGGGCCTTCGACCGGTTGAACGTCACCGAGTTCAACTCCCTGCTGCTCAGCTTCGGACTCCTGATCATCATGATCCAGGTCATCAGCATCGTCTGGAGCGCGGACTTCCAGCGGATGACCGAGACCGTGAACCCGTACGCCACGCAGTCGCTGGCCGTGGGCGGGTTGGTCGTGCCCTCGGCCACCCTGCTCGCCTTCTCCTTCGCCGTGGTACTCATCGCGGCGGCCCACGTCGGGCTGCAGCGCACGTTCCTGGGTCGGGCCATGCGCGCCTTCGCCCAGGACCGGACCGTCGCGGCGGCGTTCGGCATCGACCACCGCCGGGTCGGCATGCTCGTGGCCGGCGCGTCCGGCGCCACCGCCGCCGTGGCCGGGACGCTGTTCGCCCTGGAGACCGCGCTGACCCCGGCGACGGCGTTCGAGTGGTTCGGCATCGT
>Ga0307416_100000919_pt1 | contig 15561 bp, 11 predicted proteins | sample DK1Cmetagenome_2_FD_203821 | JGI IMG/M metagenome (GOLD analysis project Ga0307416, IMG submission 203821) | Maize rhizosphere microbial communities from greenhouse at UC Davis, California, United States - DK15-C-3 | ecosystem: Host-associated > Plants > Roots > Rhizosphere > Soil | place...
CATATTCATGCCTCCTTCAACAACACCCAGATCACGATCACCGATCAGGAAGGGAACGTGATCGCGTGGTCGAGCGCCGGCGGGATCGGATTCAAGGGGTCGCGCAAAGGCACGCCGTTCGCAGCGACCCAGGCGGCCATTGCCGCCGGCAACGGAGCCAAGACCTATGGCCTGCGCTCGGTGGACGTGCGCGTGAAGGGCCCCGGGTCCGGCCGCGAGTCGGCGATCCGCGCGCTGCAGACCGTCGGCATCGAGGTGAAGTCGATTCGCGACGTCACGCCGATTCCGCACAACGGCTGCCGCCCGACGAAGAAGCGACGAGTCTGACCACGGACCAAGGACCAAGGACCGGACCACGGACTGAGGACGGACTAAGAACGAAGAACTAAGGACGAAGGACTAAGAATGGCTCGTTACATTGGACCTGTGTGCCGTCTGTGCCGCCGCGAGGGAATGAAGCTGTTCCTGAAGGGCGAGCGCTGCTACACGGAAAAGTGCGCGATCGAGAAGCGCAACTTCGCGCCCGGGCAGCACGGCAAGACGCGCAAGCAGAAGCTGGCCGGCTACGGCGTGCAGCTGCGCGAGAAGCAGAAGGTGAAGCGTATCTACGGCGTGCTCGAGGATCAGTTCCGCCGCTATTTCGAGCAGGCGGAGCGGACGCGGGGCATCACCGGCGAGACGCTGCTGCAGCTGCTCGAGCGGCGGCTCGACAACGTGGCCTACCGGCTCGGCCTGGCGACTTCGCGCGCCCAGGCGCGGCAGCTGGTCCGCCACGGCCACCTCACGGTGAACGGCCGCAAGGTCGACATCCCGTCGTTCTCGGTCAAGCCGGGCGACGTGATCACCGTCCGGCAGAGCAGCCGGAAGGTGCCGGCGATTCTGCACGCCCTCGAGGAAGTGAAGGGCCGCGGCGTGCCCGAGTGGCTGCATTACGACGCCGACGGCATGTCGGCCAAGGTCGGCTCCGTCCCGACGCGTGAACAGATCAACCTGCCGGTGCAGGAACAGCTGATCGTCGAGCTGTACAGCAAGTAATTCTGAATTCAGAATTCTGAATTCAGAATTCGATCGCATCCACCGGCCCGCAGCTCGACAGGCCTGCAGCGGGAGGCCGGTGGACGTAACTCGCAGGCCTGGAGGCCGGGACTGCCGGCCCGTTGCGAAAGGACAGACAGATGCTCTGGAGAGGTTTCCAACGCCCGAAGCGGCTCGAATTCGAACGCGAGACGCTGACCGATCGATTCGGACGGTTCTACGCGCAGCCGTTCGAGCGCGGGTTCGGTACGACCATCGGCAACGCCCTGCGCCGCGTCCTGCTCTCCTCGATTGAGGGCGCCGCGATAACGGCCGTGAAGATCGACGGCGTGCTGCACGAGTTCTCGCCGATCCCCGGCGTGGTCGAGGACGCGACCGACATCATCCTCAACCTCAAGCAGATCCCGTTGAAGATGCACGTCGACTACACCAAGACCCTCTATCTGCGCGTCGACAAGCCGGGCATCGTCCGCGCCCGCGACATCGAGGTCGATCACGACGTGGAGATCCTCGAGCCGGAGGCGCATATCGCCACGGTGTCCGAGGGCGGCAAGCTGCACATGGAACTGCGCATGAAGCGCGGCCGCGGCTACATCTCGGCGGACAAGAACTTCGACGAAGATCTTGGCATTGGCTGGATTCCCGTCGATTCCGTGCATTCGCCGGTCAAGAAGGTGAACTACCTGGTCGAGGCCGCGCGTCTCGGACAGACGACCGACTACGACAAGCTGACCATCGACGTCTGGACGAACGGGTCGGTGACGGCGCGCGACGCCGTGTCGCTGGCGGCGAAGCTGATTCGCGACCACCTGAACATCTTCATCAACCTCGAGGACGCCGGCGAATCGCTGGAGGCGGCGGCGGAGCAGCCGCGCGCCGGCTCGCTCAACGAGAATCTCGACAAGAGCGTCGAGGAGCTGGAGTTGTCGGTTCGCTCCTACAACTGCCTGAAGAACGCGAACATCCGCACGATTCGCGAGCTGGTGCAGAAGACCGAAGCCGAGATGCTGAAGACCAAGAACTTCGGCCGCAAGTCGCTGAATGAGATCAAGGAGATCCTGCACAGCATGGGACTGAGCCTGGGAATGAGGCTCGATCAGCCGGCTGTACATCAGGAATAGGGAGTAAGGCCTAAGGCCTAAGTGAAGGACGAAGTCTACGGTTCACGACAGCCCTTGGGCCTTGACCAGCCCTTGGGCCTTCGGCCTTAGGCCTTGGGCCTTCGGGAATGCAGCCATGAGACACAACGTCGGATATCGAAAGCTGGGGCGCGTGACCGAGCACCGTATCGCGCTCCTGCGTAATCAGGCCATCGCGCTGCTTCGTCACGAGAAGATCGAGACCACGATGCCGAAGGCGAAGGAGTTGCGGCCGTTCGTGGAGCGCCTGATCACCATCGCCAAGCGCGGCGTGGCGGCGGGCGACGCCAACGGCAGAGCGCTGCATGCGCGCCGGCTGGTGCTGGCCGAGCTGCCCGACAAGGAGATCGTCGGCAAGCTGTTCGACACGCTGGCGCCGCGCTTTGCGGAGCGTCCAGGCGGCTATACGCGGATCCTCCGCGTCGGCTTCCGCCGCGGCGACGCGGCCGAAGTGGCGCACGTCGAGCTGGTTGGCAGCGAGTACGACCCGAACAAGGCGGAGGCCGAAGCCAAGGACGCCCCGAAAAAGACCAAGGGCGTCGGCGACCGCATCAAGCAGGCCGCCCAGCGCATGCGCGCGTCGAAGGGCGACGGCGGCTCGAAGGCGCAGGCTGGCGGGCAAACCCGTGGCAAGGCGCAGAAGAGCACGACGCCGCGGAAGGCGGGCGGTTCGTAAACAAATGCAGAATTCTGAATTCTGAATTCAGAATTAGCGACGACCCACAAAGGGCCCCGTTGCCATCAGGCGGCGGGGCCCTTTGTGCTTACACTTCTTCAGCGACTTCCTGACCGCGCTCCGCCTTGGCGGCGGCGATGATCTTCGCCTGGAACTGGTGCGGCACCTCTTCGTAGTGCGAGAACTCCATGTGGTAGGAGCCGCGGCCGCCGGTGGCCGAGGTCAGGTGCTGCTCGTAGCTCAGCATCTCCGCCATTGGCACCTGCGCGCGGATGACCGTCATCGCGCCGCGCGTGTCCATGCCGCCGATGCGGCCGCGCCGGCCGTTCAGGTCGCCCATCAGGTCGCCGGCGAAGTCGCTTGGGGCGTAGACCTCAACCTGCATGACCGGCTCGAGAATCGTCGGCCGCGCGCGTGTCATCGCGTCCTTGAACGCCAGCGTGCCGGCCATCTTGAACGACAGTTCGTTCGAGTCGACGGCGTGATACGAGCCGTCAAAGACCGTCGCCTTGAAATCGACCATCGGGTATCCGGCCAGGAACCCGCGCATCCGCGCGTCCTGGATGCCTTTTTCGACCGCGGGGACGAACTGCCGCGGGATGGCGCCGCCGAAGATGTCGTCTTCGAACTGGAAGTCGCTGCCTCGGGGCAGCGGCTCGACGCGGATCTTGCAGTCGCCGAACTGGCCGTGGCCGCCGGTCTGCTTCTTGTGCCGGCCGTGCGCCTCGGTCGCCGCGGTGATCGTTTCCCGGTACGGGATGCGTGGCGGCTTCAGGTTCACCTCGACGCCGAAGCGGCGCTTGAGCTTGGCCACCGTCACCTCGATGTGCAGCTGGCCCTGGCCGGAGAGCAGCAGTTCGTGCGTCTGCGGATCGCGGGCGTAGCTGATGCTCGGGTCCTCTTCGCGGAGCCGCTGCATCGCGCTGCTGATCTTGTCTTCGTCGCCGCGGCTCTTCGGCTCGATGGCGTAGGCCAGCACCGGTTCCGGAAACTTCATCGGCGCCACGCGGTATTTCACGAGCTTGTCGGCGATCAGGTCGCTCGTATGCGTGTCCTTCAGTTTGGCCACCGCGCCGAGGTCGCCGGCTTTCAACTCCGGCACGTGCGTCTGCGCCTTGCCCTGCAGCGCCAGCAGATGACCGAATCGCTCGGTGGTATCGCGGGTGACGTTGGCAACCGTCGCGTCCGACTTGAGCGTGCCGTTGACCACGCGCAGCATCGTGATGCGTCCGGCAAACGGGTCGGCAATCGTCTTCCACACGAACGCGGCGTACGGTGAGCCGTCCGCCGGCTTGACGGTGATGTCGCTGCCGTCGAGATCGAGCGTGGGAAACTCGCGCTCGGCCGGCGATGGTGCGTAGCTGATGATCGCGTCGAGCAGCGGCTGGACGGCGATCATGTGCGACGCCGAAGTGCAGAGCAGCGGGAACAGCTTGCCGGTCATCGTCGCGGTGCGCAGACCGGCCACCAGCTGCTCCTGCGTCAGGGTGCCTTCGGCAAAGAACGTCTCCATCAGCTGTTCGTCGGCCTCCGCGACCGACTCGATCAGCTGCTCGCGCGCCTTCTGTGCGCGATCAGCCAGCGCGTCCGGGATCTCGCCCTCGGTCACCTTGCCGCTGTTGTCGCCGGCGTAGGTCAGCGCCTTCATGCGCACGAGGTCGATGACGCCGTTGAACGCCTTCTCCTCGCCGAGTGGAATCTGGATCGGGGCAATTTCCCGGGCGCAGTCGCGATGAAGGGTCTCGAGGGTGCGGTCCAGGCTGGCGCGTTCGCGATCCAGCTTGTTGACCACCACGATCCTGGGCAGGTTGAGCGAGGCGGCTTCGGCCCAGAGTTTTTCCGTCTGGACTTCCACCCCGTGAACCGCGTCGACGACCACCGCCGCCGCTTCCACCACGCGCAGCGCGGCCCGGGCATCAGAAAGGAAATTGGCGAAGCCAGGCGTGTCGATGATGTTGACCTTGGATTTCTGCCATTCGGCATGGGCGAGGCTGGAGGACAGGGTGTGCTTGCGGGCAATTTCCTCTTCGTCGAAATCAGTGGTGGTGGTGCCGTCGTCCACCCTGCCGAGCCGGTTGACCGCGCCGGCCGCGAAGAGCATTGCTGAAACGAGTTGCGTCTTGCCGCTTCCGCCGTGGCCGACGAGAGCCACATTACGGATGGCGGCGGCGTCATAGACCTTCATACCGGGTTCTCCTCCTGCTCCGCGCGCCGCGCGAAGCCCCGAGTCACGCCACGAACCGACAAGAATGAGCGCCCGCGAGGGGGGAGTGGGATCATGCCACCCGGCTTTGCGAGCCGCAAGGCGCGTCAGATTTCTACAACGATGTCTCTTCTTTTTGTTCAGACTACATCATTGTCGTAAAGCCCCCGGCAAACTGGATTGCCCGTCGCTTTTGTGGCGCCCGGGGGCGCGCCAGCCCGGAGCCGGCGTCGTTCGCGAGGCGCGGAGGTTGATGATCGGGGCGCGCTCCGGCCGTTCTGACGATCGCCTTAATCAAACAATCATGTCTGGCGATTCATAGTTGGCGACAGAAACGTAGCAGATCGTTCACGCTGCTTCCGCACGGATCGCAATGTTTCCGGCCAAAAACGCCGCGATCGCCGGCGCCGGCGTCATCGCCTCAGCTGGATCCCATTTTGCTCAATTGCACTGCAGCCCGTACGACCAGGCGGGTCTCCTAATCTCTCCGTGACGAGGTGAACGAATGATTTCAGCTGCAGATACCGCGTGGATGCTGGTGGCAACGGCGTTGGTCCTTCTGATGACGCCCGCGCTGGCCTTCTTCTACGGCGGGCTCGTGCGATCGAAGAACGCGCTGAACACGATGATGATGAGCTTCATCTCGCTGGGGTTTGTCGGCGTGCTGTGGGCGGTCGTCGGGTACTCGCTGGCGTTGAGCGGTGGCACCAATATGCTCGGCGACCTGTCGCTGGCCTTCCTGAACGGTGTCGGGCTGGACACCAAGGGCAGCATCCTCGGCGACCTGCTGACGATCCCCCACGTCCTCTATATGGCCTTCCAGGGGACGTTCTGCATCATCACCGCGGCGCTGATCTCCGGTGCCATCGTCGAGCGGATGCGGTTCTCCGCCTACCTCACCTTCATCTGCCTGTGGTCTGTCGTCGTCTACGCGCCGATCGCGCACTGGGTGTGGGGCGGTGGCTTCCTGGCGGACATGGGCGCGTGGGACTTCGCCGGCGGCACCGTCGTGCACGTCAACGCCGCGGCGGCGGCGTTCGTCGCCGCGATCGTGGTCGGGAAGCGCTCCGATTACGGGTCAGCGCCGATCCTTCCGCATAACGTGCCGTTCGTGCTCCTCGGCGCGGGCCTGCTCTGGTTCGGCTGGTTCGGTTTCAATGCCGGCAGCGCCGTGGCGGCGAGCCCGATTGCCGGCCTGGCGTTCGTCACGACGATGCTGGCGCCTGCGGCGACGCTCGTGGTCTGGACGTTCTGCGACCTGCTGCGTTCGAAGCGGGTCACCGCGGTTGGCGCGGCGACCGCCATCGTGGTCGGCCTCGTGGCGGTGACGCCGGCGGCAGGATTCGTGAGCCCGATGAGCGCGCTCCTGCTCGGCGGTATTGCGGCGATTCCGAGCTATCTCGCGCTGATGATTCGCGCCAAGACCTCCCTGGACGACTCGCTCGACGTGGTGGCCGCGCACGGCGTCGGCGGCACGGTCGGCGCCCTGCTGACCGGCGTGTTCGCCTCGAAGGCGCTCAACGGCGTATTCGACGGCGCGCTCTACGGCAACCCTGGCCAGGTGCTGGCTCAGGGCGCGGCGGTACTCACCGCGATGGTCTATAGCGGAGTCGTCAGCTTCATCCTGCTCAAGGTGATTGGTCTGGTGATCCCGCTCCGCGCCAACTCGTCGGAAGAGGCCGAAGGTCTGGACGTGTCGGCGCACGGCGAGGAGGCGTACATGCACGTCGGCGGCTCGGCGCCGATCATGCGCGAGAAGACGAAGCCCCAGGGCGGTCTGTCGCCGGCACGCGCCGACGCCTGACACAGGTCAGAGAGTTGGGCCGCCCGGGGTGGGCGGCCCCGATCCGCCTGCGCCACCGGGCGCGGGCACGGCGGAGTGGCTGGTTCTCCGACGCAGCGGCGGGGGAAGTCAGAGCCCGGGCGCCCCGGCGGCGGCGAACTGTTTCTCTTTGAGGGATGAATGAGACGAGTGATGTGCAAACTGACTCTTTCCGCGGCACTGTGCGCGGGCCTTCTCGGCGTGTGTGCGGCACCAGCCGCGGCGCAGGACGTCGCGGTCACGGGCGGCGTGGACTTCACCAACCGCTATATGTTCCGCGGCATTCGACAGAACCGCGGCGAAGTGTCGATCTGGCCGTTCGCGGACGTTGGCGTTCCGCTGTCCACGGGCGACGGCGCCGTCAAGTCTGTCACCGTCAACATCGGCACCTGGAATGCGTTTCACACGGAGCTCTCCGATGTGGTCAACCGCGACGGTGAGCTGACCAGCAACAAGTGGTACGAATCCGACCTGTACGCGACGCTCGGCGTTGGTTTCAGCAAGGCATCGCTCGGATTCACCTACACCTCGTACATGAGCCCGGGCAATTACTTCCACAACGTCCAGGAACTGGCGATCAAGGTGACGGGCGATGACAGCGGCGCGCTCGGAAAAGCGGCGCTGAAGCCGTACGGTCTCATCGCCTTCGAGCTTGGCGACGGCCAGGCGGATGGCGGTGCCGAGAAAGGCGTGTACGTCGAGCTCGGTGTGTCACCGGGCCTGTCGTCGGACGCGGTATCGGTGGCGTTTCCGATCAAGCTCGGATTGAGCGCCAAGGACTACTACGAGTTCGGCAGCGGCGACGACGCCAAGTTCGGATATTTCAGCGTCGGCGGCGTGGTGACCGTTCCGATGAACTCGAACTGGAACGTGCACGGCGGGCTCGAGTTGCAGATGTACGGTGACCGGCTTCGTGCGGTGAACGGCTTCGGCGACGACTTCGATCGTCGCTACACCGGTATCGCGTCCATCGGCCTCGGCTTCTCGTATTAGATCAGCAACGTCTGAGGCGGGGCTCGCGGCGGGCCCCGCCGACGTATCCAGTGCCTCCAGCACATATGCTAGATGCGGCGGCGGGAGGCAAGAATCACGATATGTCGGTGACCGAGCCGGGCCCGGGCGGTTCCAGGCTCACGAAGGTATTGGCGGCCGCGCGCGCCGAGCTGACGGCGGACGTCCGCCGCGGCGCCGGCGGGCGCGGTGCGCTCGAGCGGTACTCGGATCGCGTCGATGCGATGCTGCGGCAGCTGTTTGCCGACGCCGCCCCGCCTGAAAGCGCGGTCATCGTCGCGCTGGGCGGTTATGGTCGCCGGCATCTCTGCCTCCACTCCGACATCGATCTCCTGGTGCTGTTCGGCGGCCGTATCGGCGCCGCGGAGGAGCAGTTTCTGCGGGCGTTCCTCCACCCGCTGTGGGATATCGGCGTCGTAGTCGGCCATCAGGTGCGGGAGCTCGACGACTTCCGCCAGCTCGAGGCGGACAACCCCGAGTTCCTGCTGGCGCTGCTCGATGCACGGCCGGTGGCAGGTGCACGCGTGCTGTTCGATCGCTTCAGCGCGCTGTTTCATGCACCGGAGACGCACGCACACATTCTCAGGTCGCTGCTCCAGCTGATCGGGGAGCGGCATGCGCGGTTCAATGCGACGCTCTACCAGCTGGAGCCCGATGTGAAGGAATCTCCAGGCGCGCTGCGCGATCTGGCGGCGACGCGGACGATTGCGCTGCTGACCGATCCGCTGCTGCTGCGGCGCGGTCCGGCCGATCCGGCGCGGTTCGACGACGCCGAGGACTTCCTGTTGCGCGTGCGATCGGCGCTCCACATGGAGACCGATCGCAACCAGAACGTGCTCAGTCACGAGCTGCAGGAGCGAACCAGCGATGTGCTGGCGTACCCGGGGACCGAACCGCGACAGCGCGTGGAGCGACTGATGAGCGACTACTTCCGGCATGCCCGCACCGTCTCACGCTCGCTCGAATGGGCGCGCAAGACGGCGCCTGCGCCGGTCGGTCCGAATCTCGGTCTGTCGCGTGACGGAATCCGCTTTCTCGATCCGATCCAGGCCGCCCGTGATCCGTCGTCCTGGATCGGCGCGTTTCAGGCGGCGATCAACGCCGGCACCGAGGTCACCGAGGAAGCGCTGTCGTGCATCCAGCAGCACGTCGACCGCTACCGCGCCGACGACTTCTTTCCCGATCAGGCGGCGCGCGCGGCCGTGCTGACTCTGCTCAAGCCGCGTGAGGGACTCTACGCGCGCCTGTCGCAAATGCACGACTGCGGCCTGCTGGGGCGGGTCTTTCCGGAGTTCCAGGCAATCTCCTGGCGCGTGGTCCGCGACTTCTACCATAAGTACACCGTCGACGAACACACGCTGTTGACGATCCGCAATCTCGAGCGGCTGGCGACGACCACCGATCCGTACCGGCAGCGCCTGCGCAACGTGCTCAACGAGCTGCCGGAACCGGAGCTGCTCGTGCTGGCGCTGCTGCTGCACGACGTCGGCAAATGGCGCGACGACGACCATGCGACCGAAAGCGTGCGCATGGCGCGCGACGTGCTCGACCGGCTCCATCTCTCCACCGAGCAGCGCGACACGGTGCTGTTCCTGATCAAGCACCACCTGCGGATGTCGCTGGTGGCGTTCCGCCGCGATACCGAAGACCCGGACATCGTCAAGGATTTTGCGGCGTTCATCGGCACCGAGGCGCGGCTGAAGATGCTGTGCCTGCTGACGCTGGCAGACGTCGAGGCGGTCAGCCCCGAAACGTTGACACCGTGGAAAGAGGAGCTGCTGTGGCGGCTCTACGTGGACACCTACAACCACCTGACGCAGCGCTACGGCGACGAGCGAATCGAGCGCAGCCAGGCGGGCGTGGACGAGTTGCTCGGCCAGTGTCCGCCGGACCTCGAACCTCAGGAGATCACGCGGTTCCTCGAAGGGCTGCCGCAACGGTATCTGCAGCTCTTCCCACGCGAGGCGATCTATCGGCACGTCCGGCTGGCACGCGGGATACAACCGGACGAGGTGCATCTGTCAATCGAGCGCCACGACAGCACGGTGTGGACGCTCTCCGTCGCCACACTCGACAAGCCGTACCTCTTTTCGAATATCTGCGGCGTGCTGTCGTCGTTCGGCATGGACATCATTCGCGGTCACGCCTTGACCAACCCGAGCGGATTGGTTCTCGACGTCTTTCAGTTCACCGACGACGAACGATTCCTGGAGTTGAACCGCGACGCCCAGGATCGGCTGCTGCACGTCCTCGAGGACGTTGTCGGCGGGCGCGAGGAGGTGGCGGTGCGGCTGCGCGGGCGCGAGCGCGGCGCCCTCGCCGTGCGCAGCGGCGCCCGCTTTCCGGCGGTCGTGCGCGCCGACAACGAGGCGTCCGGCCGTTACACCATCCTCGATATCGTCGCCACGAATGCGCTCGGGTTGCTCTATCGGATCAGCCGTGTGATCTCCCGCCACGGTTGCGACGTCGATCTGGTGCTGATTGCCACCGAAGGCGAGAAGGCCATCGACGTCTTTCACATCACCACGGGTGGATCGAAACTCACCGACGCGGAGCAGCAGGCGCTGACCGCAGACCTTCTACGCATACTGGAGGACACGCAATGAAAATGATCAAGAGCATCATCCGCCCCAACAAGGTGGACGATGTCAAAGATGCACTGGCGAAGCTGAACATCGCGGGGATGACGGTGACCGAAGTGCGTGGCCACGGCAAGCAGAAGGGTCATACCGCGATTTACCGCGGCAAGGAATACAACGTCAGCCTGCTGCCGAAGATGGAAATCGAAGTGGTCGTGCCCGATTCGCTCGCCGACGACGCGATCAAGGCCATCGTCACCGCCGCGCGCACCGGCGAGATCGGCGACGGCCGGGTGTTTGTGATGCCGGTGCAGGAGAGCTATCGTATCCGGACGGGAGAACGCGAGGCGTAACACCTGGCCCATTCGCTGCAGCTGCTGCTGATACTGGCGCTCGTCGTCGCCGCCGCCAAACTTGCCGGCGCGTGGGCGAACAGAATCGGGCAGCCGTCGGTATTCGGTGAGATTCTTGCCGGGCTGATCCTCGGCCCGACCGTGCTCAACGTGCTCGGGTGGCCGCTCTTTGCCGCCCCCGGGCCCGGGTCGCTCCATTCCGCGCCGGACCTGCTTGCCGTCGTCCGCGACCTCGCCGAGGTCGGCGTCATCCTGCTGATGTTCGTGGCGGGGCTCGAAACCGACCTTGCCGAAATGCGGCGCGTCGGAAAGGTGGCCTTCTGGGCGGCCTTCGGCGGCGTCGCCCTGCCTATGGCGGGCGGGATCGCGATCGCGGTCCTCTTCGGTCTGCCGCTTTATTGGGAAGCGATTTTCATCGGCACCATCCTCACGGCGACGAGCGTCAGCATTTCGGCACAGACGCTGATGGAGCTCGGCGCCCTGCGATCGCGCGAGGGCGCGACCATTCTCGGCGCCGCCGTCATCGACGACGTCATGGGCATCATCGTCCTGTCGTTCGTCGTCGCGTTCGCCAGGGCGTCGACCGCCGGCGTGGACGTCGGTGGCGTGGCGCTGGTCGTGCTCAGGATGGCCGCCTACTTTGCCGTCGCTATTGCGGCGGGACGGCTGCTGACGCCGTTGTTACGGTGGGTGGGCCGCCTGCCGGTGACGCAGGCAATTCTCTCGGGCGCTCTGGTCATCGTGTTCGTCTATGCGTGGGCGGCCGAATACGGCGGCGGGGTCGCCGCCATCACCGGGGCGTATGTGGCTGGAGTGCTCATCGCGCAGACCCCTTTCAAGCAGCAGATCGATGCGGGCGTTCACCCGCTCACCTACTCGATATTCGTTCCACTGTTCTTCATCGGCATCGGGCTCCAGACCAACGGCCGCGAACTCGGCGACAGCGTCGCGTTTACGGTGGCGCTGGTCGGGGTCGCGATCGCCGCCAAGGCGGTGGGCTGCGGCGTCTTCTCCCGTGCCTTTGGCTTCAGCACTGCCGCGTCGATCAGGGTCGGCGTCGGGATGATCTCCCGCGGGGAAGTCGGGCTGATCGTCGCCGGCTACGGGCTGGCGAACGGCCTGATCGGGCAGCCGGTGTTTTCCGCGAGCGTCATCATGGTGCTCGTCACCACGATGGTGACGCCGCCGCTGCTGCGGTGGACCTTTCCGCGGCGTCCATTTCCCGGAGAGGCCGTGGTCGAGGAAACGATCGCCCACGCACCGGGCGGAACCCGGCAGCCTGAGGGCCGGTAGAGGCCGGCGTTCACGTCGGCCTTTCTCTACTCGTAGCGGAGAGCCTCGATTGGATCGAGGCGCGACGCGCGCACCGCCGGGAACATGCCGGCGACGATGCCGACGGTGGCCGAGAAGCCAAGTCCCATCGCAAACGCCCAGAGCGGGAGTGACACGGGGAAGCCGGTTGCCAGATTGACCGCGACGCCGATGCCCGCCCCGAGAAGGATGCCGAGGATGCCACCGACCGAGGTCAGCGTCGCCGCCTCGGCGAGGAACTGGATGAGTATCTCCGCACGTCGCGCGCCGAGCGCCTTGCGGACGCCGATCTCCCGGGTCCGTTCCGTGACCGAGATCATCATGATCGCCATCACGCCGATTCCGCCGACCATCAGCGCGATCGACGAGATCACGACCAGCGCGAGCAGTACAGCGCGACTGATTTGCTCCCACGTTCGCAGCAACGCGTCCTGCGTGATGATGTCGAAGTCATTCGGTTCGTCCAGCTTCAGCCCGTGCCGCACGCGCATGATCTCCTCGACTTCGGCCAGGGCCTGACCCCGTGCGGCGTCGTCGCGCGGCAGGATTCCGATGATGCCGCCGAAGGAACCGCCGTCGCGCAGTGGTCGCGTGACGTCGATGTTGAAGACGACCTGGTGGGTCGTGTAGGGGATGATGGCGAGGTTGTCCTGTCCGGTATCGAGGCTGCCGAGGGATGGCCGCTTGTCCATGACGCCGATGACCGTATATTCGATCGCCCCCAGCCGGATTCTCTTGTTGATCGGGTCGATCCCCTTCGAGCCGAACAGCACTTGATACGGGCCGTCGCCCAGGACGACCACTCGCCGCCGGTGAGTCACTTCCGGCTCGGTGAAGAAGCGGCCCAGCTGCAGCTTCATGAAACTGATCGTGGCGTAGTCGGTGCTGACGCCGAGTATCTGGTTACTGGACGTGCGCTCGCCCCGGTAGAACGCCCGTTCCGCCGTCGATTGCGGACCTTCGCCGACCATGATGTCGACGACCCTCACCGACGGTGCCAGCCGCTCGATCGCCTCGGCGTCGCCGACGGTCAGAGCAGGACGCCGCATCAGATCGTCGAACTCGGCCCCGCCACTGATACTGACGATGCTCAGCTTGCTCAGGTAAATCGTGTTGGGTCCGAGCTGCTCGATGCTCGCCCGCAGCGAGCTGTCGAAGCCGCGGATGAGCGACGTCATGCCGACGATCGACGTGATGCCGATGACGACGCCGAGCACGGTCAGCGCGGATCGCATCTTGTTCGCGCGCAGGGTCTCCAGCGCCATGCGCACGACTTCGCCGAGCAGCCCCCTATTCACGCCTGAGCGCCTCAATCGGGTCCAGCGCGGCGGCACGCGCGGCCGGGTACGCGCCGAAGAACAGGCCGACGGCAGCGGTAATGCCCACGCCGAGAAGAATCGACCAGAGCTCCAGCGTCGCCGGCAACGGCGTCAGGGCGGCGAGGAGCATCGCCAACGTGAACCCGAGGAGGGTGCCGACGAGGCCACCGAACGTCGACAGCGTAATCGACTCGGTGAGCACCTGCGACATGATGTCGCGGCGCTTTGCGCCGAGCGCCTTCCGCAGGCCGATCTCACGCGTCCGTTCGCTGACGACCATCAGCATGATGTTCATGATGACGATACCGCCGACCAGCAACGAGAGGGCGACGATGCCGACGAGCACGGCAAAGATGCCGTTGGTGGCCTGGGCATACAGTCCCAGTACCGTGTCTGACGACAGCAGGCCGAAGTTGTCGGGTTCGTCCGGCTTCAGCCGCCGCGCCACGCGCAAAGCCACTGTGGCGTCATCCATGGCGGCGTCGAGTACTTCGGGACTGGACGGCTTCGCCAGCAGCGTCAGCGACTGTCGCGGTCCGAACAGCCGCATGTAGGCGCCGAGCGGGATCACCGCGAACCCGTCCATCGACTGTCCGAACGACGCGCCGCGCCTTTTGCTGACCCCGACGACGCGGAACTGGATGCCGGCAATACGGATGATCTTGTCGAGCGGATTGGTCTGCCCGAACAGGCGGTCGGCGACATCCCACCCGATAATGGCGACGGGGCGGCTGCGCTCGACCTCCGTCGGCGTCATCATCCGGCCTTGTTCGGCATTGTAATTGGAGAAGTTCGCATACTCGCTCGTCACGCCGCTGATCTGGATGTTCTCGAGCTCCGCCGTCCCGTACGACACCGTGGCGTTGCGGCCGGCGGTGCCCATCACCGAGACGATCTTGTCCCCGAAGTTGCGGACGGCCCTGGCCTCGTCCATCGTCAGCAACGGGTTGTTCCGCGTGCGCTCCTCGTCGTCCTCGGAACGGATGATGCCGCGCCGGGCGATGGTGAACGAATCGGCACCGATGTCGCTGACGATCAAGTCGCTGACGGTGGCGTTCAGGCCCTGAATCAGCGACACCACCGTGATGATCGAGGTGACCGCCACGATGTTGCCGAGCACCGTCATGAACGACCGCAGCTTGTTGGCCCAGATGGCCCTCAGCGCGATCAGGATGGAGTCGAGGAGCGGACTCACTTACTTCCGTTCGGAATTGTTCCGGCTGCCGCGTGACCGGGTGCGCGACTCTTCCTGCAGACGTATTTCCTGTCCGTCAGCCAGTTCGCGCACGTTCGCGAACGGACCGGTGATCACCCGATCGCCGGCCTTGAGCCCTTCGAGCACTTCGAAGTACTGCTCCCCCGCGATCCCGATCTTCACCGGAGTAAACACCGCTGTGTTGTCGCGCACCGTGAAGACGCCTTCAGTTTCCTCCCGCTTGTGACCCGGCGGAACCTCGTCGGCGGATTGTTTGGTCTCCGCGTTTGTCCGCCGCCGGCGGTCCGTGGAGTCCTCGCGGACGATCTTGCCCTGCGGATCGAACAGCAGTTCTCTGACCGTCAGTGCCTGAATCGGGACCGACGTGACGTTCTGTTTCTTCGACGTCGTGATCTCGGCTGTGCAGGTGAATCCGGGACGGACGTTCGGCACTTGCTCGTCAAGCGTAATCACGACCTTGAACGTTGTCGCCTGTCGCTGTCCCCCCTGCTGCGCGTTCGTCTGAATGGGGCTGTTGCCGATCTCTGTGACGTGTCCCCGGAACGTCCGGTCTTCGACCGCGTCAATCGTGACCTTGGCTTCCTGGCCAAGCGCGACGAACGGAATATCAGTTTCATCGACCTCGACCTCGGCCTCCAGCACCGACATGTCGGCGATCGTCAGCAATTCGCTGCCGGCGTTGTTCATCGTCCCGACGACCGCCGTTTCACCTTCTTCGATGTTGCGCCGCACGACGATGCCGTCCATCGGCGATTGAATGATGATCTGAGTCAGGTTGTAGCGCGTCTGCGAGAGGCTTGCCTGCTCCTGCTTGATCTGCTGTTCGCGCGTCTCGATTTCCTGCTGCCGGGCCGCGACGTCCTGCTGGCTGCGTTTGACGTCCGCCTCACGGACCGT
>Ga0307416_100000920_pt1 | contig 15559 bp, 8 predicted proteins | sample DK1Cmetagenome_2_FD_203821 | JGI IMG/M metagenome (GOLD analysis project Ga0307416, IMG submission 203821) | Maize rhizosphere microbial communities from greenhouse at UC Davis, California, United States - DK15-C-3 | ecosystem: Host-associated > Plants > Roots > Rhizosphere > Soil | place: USA...
CGGTCGGAGGCGAGTGGATCGGCGTCCACCCGCGACGCCGCCGCGCCTCCCGCGGTGGCGCCGGAGTCCAGGCAGTCGCCTCGGCTGACCGAGCGCGCGGCCACGCCCGCCGTACCGCCGACCGTAACGGCTGCTCGTAAGACGCCGGCCGTAAGCTCGCCCGCCGATTCGGCCGCGGGGCTCGAGCCGCTCGCGCCGCCGCTCGCGCCGCCGCCGCCCACGGGCCCGCCGCCGGACGCGCCGCCACTCGTCAAGGCCAGTAACGCGGTGCTCGCCGGGGGCGAGCATAGCTGCCTTCTGACGACGGGCGGCGACGTGTACTGCTGGGGACGCAACGACCGCGGTCAAATCGGCGCCCCGGGACGGGCGACGGCGCCGGTGCACGTGGGCGAGAGTCTCCAGTTCGCCTCACTTTCGTTGGGTAAGTCCCACACCTGTGCCGTCGCCCGGTCGGGCGCGCTCTACTGCTGGGGCGCGAACGATCGGGGGCAGCTCGGAGACGAGGGCACCGCGGACCGCGATCTCCCGACTCCCGTCGCCGGCGGCCGGACGTTCCGGGCGGTGAGCGCGGCGCTCGCCCACAGCTGCGCCGTGTCCGCCGACGGCGAGGCCTACTGCTGGGGCGCCAACGATGCCGGCCAGCTCGGCGACCGGAGCAAGGCGGATCGAAACTCCCCCAGTCGCGTGGCCGGCGGCATCCGCTTCACGGCCCTGACGACGGGGTGGCGCCATAGCTGCGCCCTCGACAGCGGCGGGCGGGCCTACTGCTGGGGCGGGAACGGGGACGGTCAACTTGGCGTCGGCTCGGCTGGCGACCGAATCGTGCCGAGCGCGGTGGCCGGCGACTTGCGCTTCGTTCGAATCGCCGCCGGCAGCGCCCACACGTGTGGTCTCACACAGGGCGGCGACGTGTACTGCTGGGGGCGGAACACGTACGGCCAGCTCGGCACCGGGTCCACCACGGGCTCGCTCTCGCCAGTGCGCGTTCAGAGCACCGAGCGCTTCGCTGCGCTCTCGGCGGGGCTCGGACACACGTGCGCGCTCACCTGGGCGGGCGAGGCCCGCTGTTGGGGGCGGAACAGCTACGGGCAGCTCGGGGACGGCTCGGCTACCGACCGGTCGCAGCCGGTTCCCGTGGTTGGCGGTAACGTCTTTACGCGGCTCGACGCCGACGGGGCCCACACCTGCGGGGCCCTGCGGGGCGGCGGCGGCGTCTGCTGGGGGTACAACGTGGAAGGGCAGCTCGGCGACGGCACGCGGGAGAACCGCCGCCGCCCGGTCGCCGTCACCCGGCCGACGTGATCGAGCGAAGATAGGTCGGATCTCACGCGACGGAGCGGAACGATTCGCATCATGAGGACGACGGCTGGTCTGCGACGACGCATGACGGCGTACCTGGCGTGCGTCCTCGCCGCGGCGGTGCTCTCGTGCGACAAGGGTGTGCTCGACCCGGGGCAGGAGCCGGTCGCCCACATCGATTTGAGTCCCGACAGCACCACGATTGCTGTCGGCGACGAATTGCGGCCGCAGGCGGAGGTCCGCGACGCGAACGGGGGCTTGATCCGCGGGCTGCGCCTCTTCTGGGACAGCGAGTTCGACTCGGTCGCCACGGTCACGGCGCCCGGCGTCATCAAGGGCATGAGCCCGGGCGTGACGCGAATCGCTGCGAGTGCGGAGGGCAAGGACGACCTGCTCACTCTGGTGGTAGTCGAGGCGGAGCCGGCAACGGTCGAAATCAGGCCGAGCGACACCTCCGTCAGGAAAGGCCAGCAGATCCGGCTCGAAGCGATCGTGCGCGATAGCCTCGGCAACGAGCTAAAAACCAAGCCGGTCACCTGGTCTACGGACGTCGAGCCCAAAGTCACCGTCGAGGCCATAGACGATACCACCGCGCTGGTGACTGGCGTCGACATCGGCACAGATACGATCACGGCGACGGCCACGTCGACGACCGGGCCGGTGACCGGCACCGCCCGCGTCGAGGTCACTCTCGCCCCCGTCGGCAGCGTGACCATCGAGCCGGCATCGCTGGCGCTCCTCGTTAACACCAAGCACCAACTCGCCGTGACCGTGCGCGATCCGGCCGGTGTCGTGCTCGACAATCGCACCGTGGAGTGGTCGTCCTTCGACCCCGCGGTCGCCGTCGTCTCCAGCACCGGTGAGGTCACCGCCCTCACGGCCGGAACCACGACAATCACCGCCACCGTCGAAGGAGTGAGCGCGTCGATTGGGGTGGAGGTGAGCGTGGTGCCGGTCAACGCGGTCGTGGTCTCGCCGTCCACGGGTTCGGTTCTCGTCGGCGGCCCCGCTCTGCAGCTCACGGCGCAGGTGCTCGACGAGAACAATACTCAGCTCGTCGGCCGCGCGGTCACCTGGAGCTCGAGCAACCCGGCGATCGCGAAGGTCGCAAGCGTCGATCCCGCGGCGGGCACCGCCACGATCACCGGCGTCGCGGTCGGGCAGGCCACCATCCAGGCGCGCAGCGAAGGCAAGACCGGTGTCTCCAAGATCACCGTGTCGACAGTCCCCGTCGGGCGCGTCGAGGTCACGGCCACCGACACTACGTTCGTCGTCGGCGGCACTGTCCAGATGACGGCCACGGCGTACTCCGGCAACCAGGAGCTCCCGGGCCGAGCGGTCAGTAGCTGGCGGTCGAGCGACCCCGCCGTCGCAGTCGTCAACGGAAATGGTTTGGTCACAGGCCTCGCGCCGGGCACCGCCACGATCACGGCCATCATCGACGGCGTGCCTGGGACGCTGAGCCTGACCGTCACGCCTGTGCCGGTGGCGAGCGTGGCCGTGACGCCGACGGCGGCGAGCATCGTCGTTAACCAGTCGGTACAGCTCACCGCCGTGGCGCGCGACGCCAACGGCGCCGTCCTCACCGGCCGCGCCGTCACCTGGACCTCCGAAAACGCCGACCTCGCCGCCGTCCTGCAGACAGGGGAAGTGCTCGGGCGAGCGGTGGGCACGACCACGGTCCACGCCACGATCGAGAGCCAAACCGCCTCCGCCACTATAACCGTCACGCCCCCCCCGATCAGCGCGGTCGTCGTCTCGCCGGCCGGCCCGCAGATCTTCGTGGGGGGAACGGTGGACCTCGACGCCCAGGTCACGAACTCGGCCGGCCAGGTCGTGCTCGGCGCGCCACTCAGCTGGCGGTCACTCTCGCCGGATGTCGCCACGGTGGACGCGAGCGGAGTCGTCACGGGCGTCGCCCCAGGCACGGCCGAGATCGAAGCGACGAGTGAGGGAAAGGTCGGGACCACTACCGTGACCGTGTCGGCCGTCCCGGTCCGCAGCGTCACCGTGACGCCCTCCACCGCCGAGCTGACCGTGGGACAGACAGTACAGCTCACCGCGACGCCGCGCGACGCCGACAACCAGCCGCTCGCCGGCCGCGATATCGCGTGGGCGTCCATCGATGCAGGGATTGCCACGGTGAGCTCCACGGGCCTGGTGACCGCGGTTGCCCCGGGCACCGTCAACATCACGGCGACGAGCGAGGGACGTACGGGCACGGCGCAGATCACCGTCAAGCCCGCGCCGGTACAGGCGGTCACCGTCTCGCCCAACACCGCGACGCTCGTCGTCGGCCAGGAACGGACACTCACCGCGGCCGTGACGGGCGCCGGCGGGGAGCCGCTCGACCGGCCCGTCACGTGGTCGTCGAGTGACACGCGGGTCGCGGTCGTGGAGAGCGACGGCGCGGCGGCGAGCGCCAAAGTCATCGCCGTCGCCGTGGGACGCGCCACGATCACGGCGAGCAGCGGCGGCATGAGCGGCACCGCCGCGATCACGGTCAATGCGGTGCCGGTGGCGTCGGTGAGCGTCACCCCGGCCACGGCGAGCTTGACGGTCGGGCAGAGCGCGCGATTCTCGGCGCAGCCACGCGACGCCGACGGGAACGCGCTCTCGGGGCGTACTGTCACCTGGAGCTCGGACGACGACGACGTGGCCACGGTCGATCAGACGGGTCGCGTGGTCGCCGTGGGCGTCGGGACCGCGGCCATCAGAGCCACGAGCGGCGGCGTGAGCGGGACCGCGGCCGTCACGGTTATCCCGGTGCCCGTCGGCAGCGTCGAAGTCGATCCGCCGGCGCCGTCGCTCACGGTCGGCCAGACGGTGCAGCTCGACGCGATCGTGCGCGACCCGGCCGGGAACACGCTCTCGGGTCGCGCGGTGAGCTGGCAATCGAGCGACCCGGCCGTCGCTACGGTCTCTGAATCCGGGCTCGTTACCGCCGTGGCGCAGGGCACCGCGAACGTCACCGCCACGAGCGAGGGCAAGACCGGCACCGCGGCGGTGAGCGTGAGCCCAGTACCGGTCGCCTCGGTGCGCATCTCGTCCGCGACGCTCACTCTCATCGTCGGCGAGACGGAATCGCTGAGCGCCGAGGGACTCGACGCCGAGAACAGGGTGCTCCCCGGCCGCCAGGTGACCTGGACGTCGGACGACGAATCGATCGCCACCGTCGACGATGACGGGGCGGTTACCGGGGTCGCGCCCGGCAACACGACCATCCGCGCGACGATCGAGGGGAAGACGGCGACGGCGGCCGTGACCGTGGAGGCGATGCCGGTGGCATCGGTGGCCGTGAGCCCCGACTCGCGCGCGCTCATCGTCGGCGAGACCGCGCAGCTGTCTGCAGTCTTGCGCGGCGCGCAGGGGAACGACCTCGCTGGCCGCGCGGTGACTTGGACGTCGAGCGCCGACGCCGTCGCCACGGTCTCCGAGACCGGGCTGGTGACCGCCGTCGCCCCGGGGTCGGCGACAATCACGGCGACGAGCGAGGGCAAGTCTGGCACGGCATCGATCACGGTGAACCCGGTCCCGGTCGCGTCGGTCCGCGTCGCGCCCGCGACGTTGGCGTTGACGGTCGGCGAGTCGGCGCCGCTCACCGCCGAACCGCTCGACAGCAAGGGCAACGCGCTCCCGGGCCGCACGGTAGTCTGGGAGTCCACCGACGAGGCAGTGGCGACCGTCGACGCAGCCGGACGCGTCACCGCCAAGGCATCGGGCAACGTCACCGTGCGGGCGACGAGTGAAGCGAAGACCGGATCGGCGAGCGTCACCGTCACGCCCGTGCCGGTGGCGAGCGTCACCGTCGAACCGACGTCGGTGACGCTCGAGATCGGCGACACGAGGCAGCTCGCGGCCACGCCCCGCGACGCCGACGAGAATCCGCTGGCCGACCGCGTCGTGACCTGGAGCTCGAGCAACGACAACTTCGCCACGGTCGACGCGAGCGGCTTGGTGACCGCCGTCGGCCCAGGCACGGCCACGATCACGGCAACGAGCGAGACGAAGACGGGTACCGCCTCAGTCGAGGTGAGGCCGCCGGCCGTGGCCTCCGTCTCGGTGAGCCCCGACGCGGCGGACGTGATCGTCGGCCAGAGCACCCAGCTCACGGCCACGCCGCTGGACGCAAGGGGTAATGCGCTGCCCGGACGTGAGATCGCGTGGGCGTCGGAGGACGAAGACATCGCCACTGTCGACGACGCGGGCCGCGTGACCGCGACGCGGGTCGGGCAGGCGACGATCCGCGCGACGAGCGAAGGCAAGCGGGGCACGGCGACGATCAACGCCCTGCCCGTCCCGGTGGCGACGGTGGTGGTGGAGCCCGCCTCCGCGGCGCTCATCATCGGCGACCAGATCGACCTCACGGCCGAGCCTCGCGACGCCGCCGGTAACCCTCTCACCGGCCGCGACGTCGATTGGACGTCCAGTGACGACGGCGTGGCCCGCGTGGACGACGACGGCCGGGTCTCGGCACTCGCGGTGGGCAGCGTGACGATCACCGCGACGAGTGGCGGGCAGAGCGGCACGAGCGCCGTCGCCGTCGCCGCTCCGGTCGCGGCGAGCGCCACCGCGGTCGCCGGCGACGGTCAGACCGGACCGGCCGGCGAAGCGCTACCGGTGGCGCTGGTAGTGCGAGTGCTCGACACGCGCGGCCGCGCGATCTCGAACGTTCCCGTCGCCTGGACGGTGACCGAGGGGGGCGGCTCCGCGGCGCCGCTCGCGCCGGTCACGGAGGCCGAGGGGCTCGCGTCGGCGGTCTGGACGCTCGGCCCCGCCACGGGCACCAACCGGGTGCGTGCGGCGGCCGAGGGCGTCCCCGAGGTGGTCGACTTCACTGCCACCGCGACCGGCGCGATCGTCGTCAGCATCGAGGTTACGCCCGGCACGACGCAGCTCGAGGCCATCGGCGCGACCGTGACGCTGACGGCACACGCCCGCGGGCGTGCGGGGCAGGAGCTGCCTGACGCGGCGATCGGGTGGCACTCGCGCAACCCCGACGTCGCGACGGTCGACGAGAACGGCGTCGTCACCGCGCGCGAGAATGGGAGCGCGGAGATCGCGGCGCAGAGCGGCGGCCAGGAGGGTGCGGCGCTCGTGGTCGTGCAGCAGCGCGTGGTCACGATCACCGTCACGCCGGCCGCGCCGCTCGTCGACGAGGGCGCCCTAGTCGCCCTCACGGCGGCCGGCGCGGACGCGAACGGCGTCGCCGTGTCGGCCGCCACGTTCGCGTGGGAGTCGTCGGACACGGCGGTGGCCACCGTCGACGGGACGGGCTTGGTCACGGCGGTCGCGCCGGGAACGGCCACCATCACCGCGCGGGCGGACGCCGCGACCGGAGCGGCCACGGTCACCGTGCAAGTCGCCGCCGAGCCGGTCGTGACGCGCGTGGGCGTTCAGCCGACGCACGTTAGGCGGATGCCGCAGCATTCCGGGCGGCTCGCCGCACGGGCCTTCCCGGCCGGCGGAGACCCAAGCCCCGGGCGGCCGGACGCCTGGCGAGTGACCGACGCGAACGTCGCTACGGTCAGGACCGACGGCGTGGCTCGCGGCGTCCGGAAGGGCAAGGCCGCTGTCGTCGCGCGGACCGGCATCGCGTCCGACGACGCGGAGATTCAGGTAGAGTGAAGGATGCCTATGCTCGCTGACCGTCGCCTTCCTGCCGCCGTCGCGCTGCTCGGCGCCTTGCTCCTGCCGATCCGCGCAGTGGGCGCGCAAGACGGGACGACCGTCAAGCCGCTCCCTCCGAAGCGCTCGCTCGTCGGGACGACGCAGTCGCCCTGCCCGCCCTTCCGGCGCCCCGTCGCCCCCCCGCCCGAGCAACAAGCGGAATCGCGGCGGCTCGCCCAGCAAGGATACGAGGCCGCGCTCGGCGGCGATCACACCCAGGCGCGCGAGCTCCTGCGCCGCGCGGCGCAGCTCGACGTCACCTCCGAGCAGATTGCGTATCGCCTGGGGCGAGAGCACGAGGAGGTGGAGGCGCCGAGCGACGCTGTGCGCGAGTACTGCCGCTTCCTCTCGCTCGCGCCGAAAGCGCCCGACGCGGCGGACGTTCGCGAGCGCATCGCGAGGCTCTCGCCGCAGCGGTCACTCTCGGAATCGGACGTCACGGCCGCGCAGTTCGGGGCCGGCCTCGGCTTCTACGAGCGCGGGCGGCTGTACGAGGCGCGGACGGCCTTCGCCGCGGTCCTGGCGGAGAATCCGGAAGCGGCCCCCGCGTACTTCAACCGCGGGCTCGTCCACGCGTCGATTGGCGAGCCGAAGCTCGCGATCGCCGACCTCGATCGCTACCTGCGCCTCCAGCCGCAGGCCCCCGACCGGCCGGCCGTGGAGAAGCTGCTCGCCACGCTCCGCCGGCAGCTCCTCAGCCCGTCCAGTGCCCTCGGCTGGGGCCTCGCCGTGCCCGGCGGCGGGCAGATCTACACGGAACGTCGCTGGATGGCGGGCGCGGTCGGCGCCGTCTTCCTCGGCGCCACGCTGTATGCGATCCGTCCCAAGACCGAGCGGCACTCGACGTCCGGCACGAACCCGTTCGGCATACCGTACACGTCCACCCGGGAGTCGCAGAGCTACCCGAACCTGGGCGTGGGGCTGGGGGTCGCCGCCGCTGCGGCGATCACTGGCGCCGTCGAGGCGTACATGTACGCGCGGCGCGGTCGAGAGACCCTGCCCAAGCCGCCACGCCGACCCGACCAGCGAATAGGCGCTACGCCGGCCGGTGCGCGACAGCTCGCGCCGCTCGTCACACCCTCAGGGGACGGCCGAGCCCTCGTCGGCGCACGGCTGAAGTTTTAAGAGTAACCCGGCGCGGGGCGCCGGAATCTCGGCGCTCGGCGCTCGGCGCTCGGCTGGGGCGGTGAAGGGCAGGAACAACTCGGCGTGAGGCGCGTCCTCCTGCCGCTCCCGCCGTAGCCGAGGGCCGAGCGCCGAGAGCCGAGAGCCGCAGTTAACGGCGCGCGCCGTTCTTCTGCAGCAGTCGCGTCACCAGCAGGCCGGTGCCGGCGATGGCCGCGGTGCGGAGGTAGGGGTTGGGGATCGCCCGGCTGATCGGGCGCACCAGGCGGCTGGTGAGCCAGTTGGCGGCGAGAAAGCGGAACATAAATCCGTCCGGCGTTGAAGTCGCCGGCACGTTGGGCAAGTGCCGTACCCCGGGAGCCGTCGGAGCCCGCGACCGCAGACCGCGCCGTGCCTCGTCGCCGCGCGCATCAAACCCGAGCCGGCGCAGCCGAGCCCCGCGACCGAGCTCGTCGGCCGAGCCCAGCCGGGGGCCGCGCGCCGCTCCGCCACCCCCTGCCTAACGTGACGACTCGGCGCGGCCGCTGATCGCCGGCGACGAGTCCGCGGCGAGCGTACGCAGGAGCTCCGGCGTGCCCGGCGGCCCGGTGACGTCCGGCGTGACCGGGCCGCCGTCGGGCTCGACGGTCAATCGCAAGCGGAGAAACCGGCAGCAGCGGCGCTCTGTCTCCACCACGCGAGCGACGCCGGCGAGCACGTCGCCCGCCGCGTCGAAGTGGAGCGACACGCCGTCCGGTAGCGGCGTGCACGGCGCACGCCGGGATGTTCTCCGGCGTGAGGTCGTGGTGAATCACGTTGAGGCGGTGCGCCGAGTCGAGCGCGCCGGCCATCTCACGCGCGATGCGCACGGCGTCGTCGACCGGGGGCTGCCGCGGCGCCGGCCCGACCGTCCGGCGCCGTCAGCGCGCGGCCAGGAACGCACGCGCCAGGCGGGGCTCCTCGCGCGTCGCGTCGGCACGGCGCATCAGCTCGAGCAGCTCCGTGTAGCGCTTGCGCGCGACGGCGTCGCTTCGCGCGCGCTCCGCCGCGCGCGCCGCACCGTACAGGCTCCGCGCGCGGTTGGGCTCGCGCTCGAGCGCCTTCTCGTAGGCCGCGAGCGCGTCCGCCGGCCGGTCGAGCTCGAGCAGCAGGTCGCCGAGCAGCTCGCGGGCGGGCAGGAGTGGGCCGGGCGTGACCGGATGCTTCTCCACCGTTTCCTCGAGCTCCGCGGCCTCGCGGGCGAGCCGGACGGCGCTGTCACTCTTCCCCTCGCCCCGCGCGACCCACGCCGCCGCGGCCAGTCGCTGCGCCCCGACGATGGTGGCCCAGTACGAGTCTTTGCGCATCTGCAGAGTATCGCGCAGCGCCTGGAGCGCGGCGACTTCGGTCCGCGCCTGCGGCAGCCGCCCGCTTCGCGCCGCCCCGATCGCGCGAGCGAAGCGCGTCACGGCCTCCACGAACGGGAGGGCGCCGGTCGGTGCGGTGAGGTCCGCAGCCTCCGCCCACCGGCCGCGCTCCAAGGTGTACCGTGCCGGCATCGCCGTGAAGTTGTAGCCCACCACGCCGCCGTAGAAGCGGTCCGGTAGCTCGACGGCCTGCGTGACCACGGCGCGCGCGTCCTCGTCGCGCCCTTGCTGCAGGAACGCGTACACCATGTAGTCCATCGGGTGCACCGCCGCCGACGGGTTGGGCTCCGCGGCCTGCGACCGCCGGTTGGTCTCGATCGACTCGTCCCAGTAGCCGAGGCGGGTGAAGATGTGCGAGGGCATGTGCAGCGCGTGCGGCGCGTCGGGGGCGATGCTGGCGTAGCGGCGGGCCGCGTCGAGCCCTCGCGAGGCCATCGCCGGCGCGTCGTGCGCGTGGATCAGGTAGTGGGCGAGCCCCGGGTGCTGCGGAAACCTCGCGAACAGCGGCTCGAGAATCGACGCCGCGTACTTCTGCCGGGCAAACGTCAGGTCGTTCGGCGGCGCGTTGGCAATCACCGCGCGGGCGTAGAAGATCGACGCCTCGTCGTCGCCGGGGTTTCGCTCGTACGCGGCGCGGAGCAGCGTCTCGTGGGCACGCATGCGGGTGCGGAAATCCACCGTCTGCGGGTCACGATAGAGCGCCAGGGCCGCGGCGATGTAGTCGCGCTCGCGCGGCGTGGCGGATGCGCCGAGCGCCGTCGCTCGCTCGGCGGCCGCGAGGGCGGCCTCGAGTCGCGGCTCCGGCGGCTCCTGTCCCGTGAACGGGTTGCCGAGCAGGGTCATTGCGACGCCCCAATACGCCATCGCGCAGGCCGGGTCGTCGGTGGCGGCCTGCTCGAACGTTCGCTGGGCCTGCTCGAACCAGAACGAGTGGAGCATCGCCACGCCCTGCTCGACCGTCGGCTTCGCGCGGGCGTTGCACGAGTTCGGGAACGTGACGCGGCCGAGCTGGTGCTTGGCGGCGGAGTGGTCGTGCGCCTCTTGTGCGCCCCCGAGCCCGGTCGTGGCCGCGAGCGCGAGTGTCGACAGAGCTATCGCGCGTGGTCGGATCTTCATGCCGACCTCCTGGACGGGAAGCCAACGGAGCGTCGCACTGGCCGACACGTGCACCGGGTCACCCGACGCACGTCCGGCCGACTGCCCCTGCGCGCGGACGACCCCACGATAGGGCGCCCCCTCCGTGCTGTCCACCGCCGCGAACGGTCGGTCCCTCTGGGCGGCCAGCCCGACGACCGTCTCGAGCCGGCGCACCTCGCACCCAGCATCGGCCGCGACCCCGCATGGCACGCCTCGCGCACCGGGAGGGCGCCGTAGCCGGGAGCCAAAATGGCCCCGTCCTCAGTGCGGACGGGGCGCTCACTTCGTTTGTGCGCTCGCTCCGCTCGGACCGGCGGGCAGTGCGGCCGCCCTGCGCATCCGTCGCGGCGGCCGGCGTAGGGCTACGGCGCGCCGCTCGGTCGCACGGCAGTTGCCTTGCGGTCGCCGCCGCTCGACTCGTCCTCGATTCGCGTGCCCTCCATCGCACCTTCCGGCAATGTCACCGCGACGCGGGTCGCGCGGCGGCCCTCCACGGTGAAGGTGATCACGGCGGGGTCAGCCTCGGCGCGGAACACGTTATTCCCTTGGTAGAGCATGCGCATTGCGTCGTTGCCGTTCACTTGCCCCATGAGCGCGCCCTGCTCGTCGAAGATTCGTAGGACGCGCGGAGGCTGCCCGGAGCCCGGGATCGCCAGGGCGTAGCGACCGACGAAGCCCAGGCGCTCGGCAGCGACCAGCGGGAGGTCCTTGACGGCGGCGCTCTCGGATGCGGCAGGGGCGCTCGATTCGGCTTGCGCCCGGACCGCGGCGGGTGCGGCGACGATCAAAGAGAAGGCGCAGCCGAGCGAGGTGAGGCTCGACGCGGCTCGGGATGCAGTACCCATTGGATTGTTTCCCCACCGAGGCGTTTGGCGTGCACACACCGCTGACAATTTCCCCTACGGTGGACGTTCCAACTGGTTTCCGGCGTTGCGCCGCACCGGCGCAGGCGTGATTCGCGATGCCGCTCAGACGCACGAGCCGGATTTCGGCGTTCGCCAACCAGCGCCACCACGCGGGCGCTGCGGTGGTGCTGCCGCGAGAGCCCTTCCCAGTGCGTGGGTGCACTTACGTCGCAGCCAGGCGGCCGCCCCGCGTCGCACCGAGGCCGCCGCCGAGCGCCGGACGAGAGGGCCGGCGCCAAGAATGGCCGCCCGATGTCGAAGGGCCGGCCCATAGGGCCGGCCCTCGCAGATCGCCACGCTCCGGCGCCGGACGCCCGCCTTACGAGCCGCCCTGCGCGTCTCGGCGCCCGCTCAGCAGGCGCTCGGTGAAGTCGAGCCGCTCCTCGAGCTGCGCGATCCGGGTCTCGAGCGCGTCCACGTACGCCCGCTGGTCCTCCACCTCGCGGAGTGCCGGCGCGTCACCCGCACCACGGGAGCCGGCCCACTCGTCGCGCCCACGCAGCCGGCCCGCGCCGCAGGGCCCAAACCCGCCGGGGCCTATCATCGCCCACCGCCGCCGGCGTCGCCGCATGCCTAGCGCGAAGAACAGCAGCGCCGCCATCCAGAACAGCCAGAAGAATCCCCACATCGCTCGCCTCCTGCACCGCTTGTTAGGTACGATCAGACTGAGGTCGTCGGCCGGAACGCCTGCTCGATGTCGTCCGCCGCCTTTCTCAGGATCTCGGCCACACGCTTGAGCGCGGGGTCGTCCGGGCCGCGTCGCCAGAGCCGCTTGAACGTGACGCCGGCGAGCCGCGCGAACGCCTCCTGCACCTCGCCGACGCCCCCGCCAGCGAAGTCGCGCACCGTCTCACGCACCCGATCCAGGATCTCGTCGAGGAAGTCGCGGTGCTCCTCCAGGTAGCGCTCACCCTCGGGCGTGACGTGGTAAACCTTTTTGCCATCCGTCTCCACCGCGCGCACGTAGCCCTCGTCCTCCAAGAGCTGCAGCGTCGGGTAGACCGTGCCCGCGGAAGGCGTGTAGTAACCACCCATCCGCTCCTCAAGCGCCCGAATGACCTCGTAGCCGTGCCTGGGCTTCTCCTTGAGGAGACGGAGGATGACGAACTTCACCTCGCCCGACTCGAACATCTGGTTGCGCCGGCGACCGCCCGGCCGCTGAGGTCCGCCCCACGCGCCCCGCCAGGCGCCGCCGAACGGAAACCCGGGGCCGAAATCCCAATCCTTGTGTCTGCCGCACATAGCTTCCCTCCAGCTCCTTGCCGATAGGTCTTACGACATGACGTACGATATATCGTACGATATAACGGTGGCGGAGTCAATGGGAGAGGTGCGCTGTCGAGGCCCGGCTACGTGACCCGTGCGTCCGCGCATGCCATTCGACAGGCGCCCCCCGAAGGGCCGAGCGCCACGGGAGTCCGCACCGCGGCCGGGAACGCGCCAGGGCACGGCCGTGCGGCCCGGCGCCAAGCCGCGCTGCCGATCGAGTCCCCTGTCGGGGATGACGCTGGATACGACAAGCACCGTAAGATCGTCCAGCCACCGGAAACCAGTGCCCTCGTGCCTAGGGCGACGCGGACGCGGATGTCCGCGCGCACCCTCGCGAGCCCAGCCCGACTCAGCTCCACCATCCTACTCAGGCTATGCGATTTTCCCGCAAGCTCGCGCTCGCCCTCGCCGGGCTCGCCACCTCCCTGCTCGTCGCCCTGGTGGCCGTCCCCTTTCTCTTCCGCGACCGCATCGCGTCGCGATTGAGGGCGGAGATCAACAGTTCCGTCAATGCCCGCGTGGCCTGGGGCGGCGTCGGCCTGAGCATCCTCCGCGACTTCCCGAACGTCACTCTCACACTGGACGACCTCTCGGTCGCCGGCATGAAGCCGTTCGAGGGCGACACGCTCGTCGCCCTCGGCCGCCTTCGGCTGGTGCTCGACCTCGCCAGCGTAGTCCGCAACCTCCGCGCGGGCGACCAGATCGTTGTCCGCGAAGTCGAGCTCCAGCGTCCGGCGGTGAACCTTCGCGTGCTCGAGGATGGCAGGTCCAACTGGGACATCGTCCGCCGGACGAGGCGCCCCAAGACCGACACCGGGCGCGCGGTCGCTCTCACCCTCCGCGAGCTCCAGATCCGCGACGGTGCCGTCACCCTCGAAGACCGTCAGTCCGGCGTCGCTGCCTCGGTGGCGGGACTCGAGCAGTCGCTGCGTGGAGACTTCGCGCAGGACAAGTTCGTGCTGGCAAGCCGCACGCGCGCCGACTCAGTCTCGTTCCGCTTCGCCGGCGTCCCATACCTGAGCCGCGTCGGACTGGAACTGAACGCCGACGTGGCCGCCGATCTGCGGGCGCGCCGCTTCACCTTCACGCGCGACTCGCTCCGGCTCAACAACCTCGTTCTCGCCTTCTCCGGCTCGGTCACGGTGGGCGAGCCGAACCTTGCCCTGGACCTGAACTTCTCCACCCCGAGCACCGCGTTCGGCGAGATCCTCTCCCTAGTGCCGGCGATCTACGCCCGGGACTTCGAGCGTCTCCGCACAACGGGCAAGATGTCGGTTTCCGGGCGCGTGCGGGGCGCGTACGGCCCGCACGCCTTCCCGGCGCTCGCCGTCCGGGCCCGCGTGGAGAACGGCGCATTTCGCTATCCGGACCTCCCGCTCCCCGCGGGAGACATCTTTGCGGACGTGGCCATCGACAACCCGGGGGGCGACGTCGACAGCACCGTCGTCAACCTGAAGCGCTTCCACGCGGTCATCGGGCGTCAGCCGTTGGACGCGGCGTTCGTGATGCGCACGCCGGTGAGCGATCCGGACGTGGACCTTCGCGTGACCGGCACGCTGAACCTGGCGGACCTGGGACGCACGATCAAGCTGGAGGGCGTGAAGGAGCTGTCCGGGGTGGCCGCCGCCGACGTCGCGATGCGCGCGCGGCTATCGCACCTGGACGCGGGACGGTACGACCGGGTCGCGGCCCGCGGCACACTCGGCGTCACGCGGCTCTCACTGCGGTCGGCGGCGCTGCCACACGCATTGACCATCGACACGGCCATGCTGCGCCTGACGCCGAAGAACGCCGAGCTCACGTCGTTCAACGGCCGCATCGGCAGCAGCGATCTGCGGGCCACGGGCGCGCTCGACAACCTCCTCGGCTTTGCGCTGCGCGACGAGGAGTTGCGCGGGCGGGCGACGGTGAGCAGCAACCACTTCGACCTGAACGAGTGGCGGTCGGACGACAAGCTGGAGGTGATTCCGGTGCCGCCCAGGGTCGACTTCTCGCTCCAGGCGTCCGCCGCCCGCGTCACCTACGGCACGCTGGCGATCGCCAACGCGCGAGGCGGGCTGCGCGTGAAGGATCAGCGGGTGACGCTCGACGATTTCCGTATGGATATGCTGCGCGGCTCCGTGGTGGCCAACGGATTCTACGAGACCACGGTCGCCAACCGGCCCACCTTCGACGTCGACCTCCGCGTCGCGAGCGTGGACATCCCGGCGGCGTTCGCCGCGCTCAGCACGGTGCAGAAGCTCGCGCCCGTCGCCCGCTGGGCGCAGGGCAGCGTCTCCGCCTCGGTCAAGCTGGGGGGCGCACTGGGACAGAACATGGTTCCCGCGTTCGATGCGCTCAGCGGGCGTGGCTCGTTCGAGACCGGTCGGGTGATGCTGCAGAGCGCCCCAGTGCTGGCGAAGGTGGCCGACGCGCTCTCGCTCGAGCAGGTCAGGAATCCGGCGCTCGAGGCGGTGCGCTCGTCCTTCGAGATCATCGACGGCCGGCTGCACGTGAAGCCGTTCAACGTGAGGATGGGGCGAATGGACATGACGATTGCCGGCTCGAACGGGATCGACCAATCGCTGAAGTACGATCTGGCCCTGAGCGTGCCGCGCGCCGAGCTAGGCGCCGCCGCCAACCGCACGGTCGCTCGGCTGGCCTCGCAGTCGGGGAAGGCGGGGATCAACCTGAGCGCGGCGGAAGTGGTCAAGCTGGGTGCCCAGGTGACGGGCACGGTCACGAATCCCACGGTCAGGCCCAACTTTTCCGGCGTCGCCTCCTCGGCGG
>Ga0307416_100000922_pt1 | contig 15545 bp, 17 predicted proteins | sample DK1Cmetagenome_2_FD_203821 | JGI IMG/M metagenome (GOLD analysis project Ga0307416, IMG submission 203821) | Maize rhizosphere microbial communities from greenhouse at UC Davis, California, United States - DK15-C-3 | ecosystem: Host-associated > Plants > Roots > Rhizosphere > Soil | place...
CGTCCCGGACGCGGAGATCCTGGCCTTCCACAAGGACGCCGTTACCCTGGCGACCCGCGCCCCCGTCGTGTCCCCCGGCGCGAAGTTCGGCGCGACCGTGAACGAGAAGGGCTTCTCCCTCCGTTACCTGCGGGACTACCTGGTCGACACCACGATCGACCGCTCCTTCGTGAGCACCTTCTCCGGGATCGCGATCCTGCCGACCTACAAGATCGAGCGCGATTACGTGACTCGCGCCGTCACCGCGACGGAGATCGAGAACGGCGGAATCCTGCACCTGAACACCGCCGAAGCCGTGGCCTAGTCCTGGCCTAGTCGCGTAGGGCGCCCTTCGCTGGGCGCCCTATGCGGCTCTCACGTCCTCAGAGAGGAGTCCTTTTGTCTTTACCTCTCCCTCCTCCCGTTAGCGCGCTGGAGGCCCGCCTGGGCCTTCCCGCTGGCACGCTTACGGGCGAGGAGCTGGTCCGCGCGGAGTCCGCCCTGGAGGACGCCTCGACTCTGGCCCTGGCTGAAGTCTCCACGACGAAGGCCGCCGCCTGGGAGCTCGACGCTCCGAAGGTCGTCCGCCTGGTCGTCCTGAAGGCCGCCCGTCGCGAGTTTGAAAACCCGCGCGGCCTGGAGCAGGAGTCACTAGGCGAGCATTCCGTCGGCCTGACGGATACCTCCGGCGTCTACCTCACCGGCCGCGAGATCGCCCAGATCAAGCGCGCCGCGACTGGCCGTTCCGGGGGCTTCGTCGGCACGATCCGCACCCCCTCCGCCTTCAATGAGCCCGCCCCCGTCGAATCGACGGAGGTCGTCTTCTAGTGCTTCTCACTTCCTACCGCGTGACCCCGCCCGTTTACCGGCTCCGCCCTGGGACGACCCTCGACTCCGACGGAGATCCCGTCGAGTCCTGGGACTCGCCCGCCCGCTTCAAGATCGCGGGGGCGATCGTCCAGGACGTCTCGACCGTCGAGGAGGAAGGCGTCTCGAAAACGATCGTCAAGGGCGAGCGGACCCTCTTCGTCCCCCGGCGAGTCGACCTGAAGGCGGAGGACCGGATCGAGGTCGAGGGCGAGCTATGGCGTGTAAACGGCGATCCCGTTACTCGCGCCGGCCTCGCCTCCGGCGTCGTCACCACTGCCACCCTTACCCGCGTCGAGTCCCGTTAGGAGGCCCTGAATGGCCCCGAAGATCCGCCTCGATAGAGGAGGCATGGCCGCCATGCTGAAGAGCGCCGGAGTCGCCTCCGCCGTCGAGGCCGCGGCCGAATCGACCTTCTCGAACGTCGGCGCCGTCGAGGCTCACGACGGCCAGGTCGTCCCCGTCGAAGTCACGACCGGCACGACCGACCGCGCTATCGCACGAGTAACCCTCTTGCACGCGGCGGGCCTGGGCCTCCAGGCGAAACACGGCACGCTGACGAAGGCCGCCCAGGCGGCGGGCCTCCAGGTTAGGGCGGCGAAGTGACCGCTATCGGCTTCCCTGACCCTCGCCGCGCCTCCCGCGACCTCCTCCGCTCCCTCCTGGCCGCCAGGACGGAGCCTTACGCCCAGGGCGTCACCGTCTCCACGAAGGCGCCGACGTCGACTTCCGCCCTTCCCTTCGTCCAGGTCAAGAGCGACGGCCGCTTCCGGGACTCCCGGCTGAATGGCCGCGCGACTGTCCGCGTCCTCGTCTATCACCGCGACGAGGGCCTGGGCGAGGACCTGGCGGGCCTGGCGGAGAGCCTCCTCCTGGCGGCGAGCTCCGCCGAGATCCGGGGCTTCTCCCCCGTCTCTGGCCCTATCCCCACGAGCGACCCGGACACCGGCGAGCCGCTCTCCTTCTTCACCCTCACCGCCCGGCTTCGGCCGGTCAACCTCTAACCGAAAGGACTCCGACTTATGGCTGGAGACGCTAAGAACACTGCACTCTGGGAGCGGGCGGACGTCTATATCGCCCCCTCCGACACTGAAGGCCCGACGGACACCGCAACCGCCTGGGCGGCGGCCTGGGAGCTCGGCGGCCTCCTGGACGGCGAGGAAGGCTTCACCGAAACCCGCGACGGCGACACCTCTGAGCATTACGCCTGGGGCGGCGTCCTCTTCAAGCGGACCAACTCGAAGCACAAGCGAACCTTTAAGTTTGTCGCCCTGGAAGACAACGACGTGATCTTCAAGCTCGTCAATCCTGGCTCGACCCGGACGTCTGACGGCGTGACCGGCCTCCGAACGGGCAAGATCACGGTCCCGAAGGGCTACCGCTTCGCCGTTGGCTTCGAGCTCTTCGACGGCGAACGGACGAAGCGCCGCTTCGCGAAGAACGCCGAAGTCCAGGAGATCGGCGAGATCAAGGAATCCGAAACGGAGCCCACGGTCTACGAGATTACCGTCGTGATCTTCCCGGAGGCCGACGGCACCCTCTACCACACCGTAGAGGACGACCCGGCCGCCGCCTAGTCCCAACACCTAAGAGGAGAGCCTTCGCGCGGGAGGCTCTCCTCTTCTCTTTCCACTTCCCGCGCGCCCTAATCCACTTCCTGACCCGCGCTATAAGGAGCCCCATTATGCCTACCTCTAACCCCACCGCCGCCGAAGCCCTGGGCGATAAGGTCCCCTTCTCTCACAACGGCGTCGACTACCTCCTCGACCCGGCGAGCGAGTGGGACGCCGACGCCCTGGAGCAGTACGAAAACGGGAAGATCATGACCTTCCTCCGAATGATCCTGGGCGAAGAGCAGTACGCCCGATTCAAGGCAACGAAGCCGAAGGTTGGCGCCGTGAACGAATTTATGCTCGGCATCCAGAAGGCCCTCGGGATCAAGGGAAACTGACGGCGCTCGTCGCGCTCCTGAAGGGCGAGACGGACACGGTAGAGGCGGACCTCCAGCGCTTCTACCGTGTCGATCTCGCGGACTACTGGCGCGGCGGGCTCTCGCTCCGACGGCTCTCCGTCCTGATTCACCACCTCCCTAGCGAGTCGGCCACGGCCCGCGCGGCGAATGAGATCGCCCCCGGCTGGGACGTTCACGCCTTCCTCCTCGCGGACATTTATCACGCCTGGACCGGCCAGGCTCACCCCGCCCGGCCCCAGCCGAAGAAGGCATCCCGTTACGCGGAGCTCCGCGCGCGCCTGGAGCGCCAGAAGGCGGAGCGCACTACTTCTACACCCTCGTAAGGAGGCAACGTGTCAAATGTCGGTTACGCGACGCTTACGGTCCTGCCGTCCGCGAAGGGCTTCGCGTCCGCCCTGGGCGGCGAAGTCAGCGGCCCGCTGGCTTCGGCCGGACGGGACGCTGGCAACAAGTCCGGGGGCCTCTTCGCGGGGGCCTTCAAGGGCTTAGTCGGTCCCGCTATGGCCGTTATGAGCGCGGGCATCTTCGGCGGCTTTATCGCTGAAGCCGCCCGCGCGTCCGACGCGACGGACAAATTCAAGGCGACTATGAACTTCGCCGGACTCGATACGTCGGCGATCGACGCCGCGACGAAGGCCGCGAAGGGCTACGCCGACCAAACGGTCTACGACCTCCCGACGATCCAGAACATGATCGCCCAGCTTGCCTCTAACGGCGTGAAGGATTACACCGGCTTGACGAAGGCCGCTGGCAACCTGAACGCCGTCGCGGGCGGTAACGCGGAGACGTTCAAGTCCGTAGCTATGACCATGACTCAGACGGCGGGCGCGGGAAAGCTCACGACCGAAAACTGGAATCAGCTTTCCGACGCGATCCCTGGCGCCGCTGGCCCGCTTATGAAGGCCATGCAGGACGCGGGCGCCTATACGGGCAACTTCCGCGACGCTATGGCCGAAGGCGAGATCACGGCCGACGAGTTCAACGCCGCCCTTATGAAGCTCGGAAACGACCCGATCGCCGTCGAGGCGGCGAAGTCGACGAAGACCTTCGAGGGCGCGATCGGCAACCTCGAAGCTACGATCAACTCCGGCCTAATGACGGCCCTGGACGCTATGAAGCCCGCGATCACCGGGGCGATTACCCTCCTGGCGGACGGCCTGGGCGGGGCCTTCGATAAGGCGGGCTCCGCGCTCCAGCCGCTTACGGGCGCTGTCCACGCCTTCGGCGCCGCCTGGCAAGCGAATAACGGCGACGTGACCTCCGACGGCCTGGCGGGCGTCTTCGAGCGCGTCGCCAACGCGATCCGCCCGATATGGGACGCCCTGGCTCCTCTGGGAACCGTCGTCGCTGCCGTCGCGACGCAATTCTCGCCGCTCTCGATCGCCTTCCGCGCCCTGGAGCCGGTCCTCCCGGTCCTCCTCAGCACGTTTACACAGCTAGGCGTCGGGATCGCCGGGACGCTGACGGTAGCGGTCGCCCAGCTTGTGCCTTTCGTCCAGGTCCTCGTCTCGACGCTCTCCGGCGTCTTTATCCAGATCATGCCCGCCGTGATCGCAATGCTGACGGTCCTCGGTAGCGCGTTTACACAGCTAGTCCCTGTAGTCATGGGCGTCCTCTCGGCCGTCCTGCCACTCGTGACGACCCTCGTATCGCAACTGGCCCCGATCATCACGAGCCTGGTAACGGCGATCCTGCCCCCGGTCGTGTCGATCTTCGGGAACATTGTGAACGCCGTCGGCCCGCTGGTGACTATGCTCGCGGCTCTCCTGATCCCGGCGATCCAGGCTCTTATGCCGGTCGTCGTGACGGTCTTCCAGGTCGTCGCCGACGTGATCGCTTCGGCAATGAAGATTGTCCAGGGCATCATCCAGGTAGCGACGGGCATCATTACGGGTAACTGGGAAAACGTCTGGACGGGCATTGGAAATATCCTTTCCGGGGCCTGGGGAGTGATTACCGGACTCGTCTCCGGAGGCGTCCAGATAGTCCGGTCGTTAATAGGCGCGGCCCTCTCCTATATAGGAAGCCTCTGGCGTGGTGCCTGGTCCGGGATCTCTTCCTTCCTGGGCGGAGTCTGGGGAAATATCCGCTCCGCCGTGTCCTCCGGGATCTCCGGCGTCGTCAGCTTCTTCTCCGGCCTTTGGGGGCGGATCTCTGGAGCTATGGGCGACCTGGGCGGAAGGATGCTCGGCGTAGGCCGCGACATGATCGCGGGCCTGGCGAACGGAATCCGGAACGCCGCTGGCATGATCCGGGACGCCGTCGCGGGCGCGATCGGTAACGTCGTCGACTTCGCGAAGGAGCTCCTCGGGATCCACTCCCCGTCGCGCGTCTTTATGGAGATCGGCGACTTCACCGCGCAAGGTATGGCCGTCGGCCTGACGAAGGGCGCGAAGCACGTCCAGAAGGCCGCCGCAACAGCCCTCGTCCCGCCCGCTCCCTCCTTCGCGTCTCCGGACGTGACGGCCGGAGCCGTCCAGGGCGCCGCCAGCGGATCTCTTCCTTCGGGAAGCCCGCTGATCGGTTCCCTCACCCTCCAGTCGTCCGGCGACACCCGCGCCGACGTCGAAGAGGTCCTTTTCCATACCCGCCGCATAGCACGAGGAGGCGTTCATGCCTAGCGACTGGTCCCTCTCCTACCCTGGGGAGGCTCTCGCCTTCGGGAGTGTCGCCTCCGGCTTCGTGTTTGACGCGGCGCCGGAGATAGGTCCCCTGGAGATCCAGACAGACGACGCCGCTCGGCCCCGCGCTGACGGCGTCGTCTTCGGCTCCGACTTCTTCGGCGGCCGGACGATCACCTTCGCGATCTCGGTCGACGGGGCGGACGAGGCGGAGGCGCGCGAGCGTCTCGCGGTCCTGACGAAGGCATGGCGGGCGGACTCGATCCGCTCGACTCCTGGGGCGGTCGCGACCCTGGCTTCCGACTCCGGTCGCGTAGCCTTCGGCCGCCCCCGCCGCTTCGTCTCCGCCGACGAGCTCCTCCCCTTTGGCCTAAGCCGCGTGACGTGCGACTTCGCCGGAGGAGATTCTTTGTGGTACGGCGCGGAGAGCTTCGCGACCGTGACCCTCGCCCCCGCCGCTAGCGGCGGGCTTATCGCCCCGCTCGCTTCTCCCCTGGCGACGACGGCGACCTCCGACCGCTCGACCGTCCTCACGATCGGCGGCGAGGTCCCGACCTGGCCCGTCTTCGAGATCCAAGGGCCGATTACTAACCCCGTCGTCGAGATCGTCGGCCTCCTCCGAATGGAGTTCCGGACGACGCTCGCTTACGACCAATCCCTCACCGTTGACACGCGGCCCTGGGCGCGGACGATCCTCCGGAACGGCGCGAGCCTGGCTGGGAGCCTCTCCCGGACCTCGACGCGCCTCTCCCAGGCGTCCCTCCCTCCTGGCCGTTACGAGCTCGTCCTTCGCGGCGCCTCGGAGTCCGGCACCGCTTCCGTCTCCGCCTCCTGGCGCGACGCTTACCTAACCCCCTAGAAGGAGATCCACAATGGCATGGGATAGCGTTCCCTGGTTTATCGGCGGCGGCGCCCAGCACTCCCCCGAAGTCGCCCGCCTCCTGGCTTACGCCGCGACGAGCGGCGCGGAGGGCATCGTGAACGTCGGCGACCTGAAAGTCGCCCCGCTCGACGTCCCTGGCGGCTCCGTCCGCGTCCTTCCTGGCGCGGCCCTGATCCGTAACCGCGCGACGGGCGGCGACTCCCAGACATACGTCTCCCGCCTCCCGGTCGAGGAGTCAGTCGCCGTCGCGCCGACTGGCTCCGGCGCGGGGCGGACGGACCTCGTCGTCGCCCAGATCGAAGACCCTTTCATGGCGGGCGAGCCCTGGCAGGACCCGGCCGACCCGACCGTCGGCCCGTATATCTTCACGCGGATTATCTCCAATGTCCCGGCCGGGACGACTCGCCTCCAGGACGTCCCAGGCTACGGCGGCCGCTCGGCCGTCACCCTGGCCCGCCTGGACATCCCGGCGTCGACCGGGACGATTACGGCGGCCATGATTACGGACCTCCGCAAGGTCGCAAATCCGCGGACCCTTCGCCAGATGGTCACGGTCTATCCGAGTACCGCTCTCAACATGCCGACGAGCGCTTACGCCTCCTGGCCGATCACGTCCGCCCAGCGGCCCTCCCTCCAGGTCCCGGAATGGGCGACCCGCCTCGACGTCGTCGCGCATTACTCCGGCGTCAAGTTCGCTATGTCCGGGACGGCCGACACCGTCGCCGGTATCCGGACGGGCCTCGGCGCCGACGCGGCCGATAACGGGATCATCATTGCGGACACGACGGGGCGCGGCCACTACACGCTCGTCGGCTCTCACGCGATCACGCCGGAGCAACGCGGCACGAGTCAGCTCCTCAATCTCCAGGCCGTCCGCTCCGCTGGGGCGGGCGTCTGGACCGCTGATTACCAAACGTCGATCGTGATCGACTGGCAATTCACGGAGGAGCCCGTATGAGCTCCTGGCGCTACATAGCCCAGCGAGCGACGACCGGCGAGTTTCTCGATATGGAGCTCCCCCTGCACCGTGACGAGCTCCGCTGGGAGCTCTCCGGGGCGGGGGCTCTCCGTGGGACCGTGACGCCCGCGATCGGCCTCTCCCTGGCTCACGACGGCCGCCCCGTCCTGGAGGAGTGGAGCACGCTCCTCTACGCCGAAGCGGACGGCGAGATCCGCTGGGGCGGGATCGTCGTCTCGTCGAAGTTCGAGGGCGCCTCCTGGACGGTCGAGGCGGCGGGCTTCGCGACTTACCCTCACGGCCTCCCCTACACCGGGAATTACTCGAAGATCGGCGTCGATCCGGCGACCGTCGTCCGGGACATATGGAGCCACGTCCAGGGCTTCGAGGACGGCAACCTGGGAGTCACTGTCAGCGGCTCCACGAAGGCCCGCCTCGGGACGACGAAAGTCCAGGGCGACAATGACTCCGGCCCCTACGTCCTCCAGTGGTGGGAGGCGCCCGACTGCGGCGGAGAGATCGACTCTCTCGCCCAGGAGACGCCCTTCGATTACGCGGAGGAGCACGCCTGGGACGGCGACGAGATCCGGCACGAGATCAAGATCGGCTGGCCCCGCCTGGGGCGGCGCCGGGACGACCTGGCTTTCATCCAGGGAGACAACGTCGCGGCCGTCGTGACGCCGGAGCTCGACGGCGACCTCTTCGCTAATGAGGTCCTGGGCATCGGCGCGGGCGAGGGCTCGAAGTCGGTCATTAGCTCGACGGCCGTCCGGGACGGGCGCCTACGCCGCACCTACGTTTACACGGCTAAGGACGTGAGCCAAAAAGGCCGGCTGGCGGCCCTGATCCGGAACGAGCTCCAGCGCCGACAGCTGACTCTCGGGATCGACTCGATCACCGTCCGCGAGCACCCTAACGCGCCGATCGGCTCCTGGTCCGTCGGCGACGACGTCCTGGTCGAGGCGACGCTCCCCTGGCTGGGCGATATCGCCCTCTGGAGCAGGATCACCGGCTGGACGCTCACGAGCGACACGACGGCGACCCTCTCCCTCAAACGATCGGATTCATTCACCTACGGAGGCTAATCATGGCAACTAGCGCCGAACGCCTCGCCGCCGAGCTCGCCGACACGCGGCGCCGACTTATCGCCCTGGAGCGGGCGAGCCAACTCGCTCACTCGACGGTCGACGTCGACGGCGAGGCTATGCCGCTCCCGGACGCGATCGGCGTCGGCGTCGAGGCGAGTAAGGACCTGGTCGTCGTCCGCGACGACCTGGATCTCGCCGAAGAGGAGCTCGTCGCGCAAAAGACGCGCGTCGACGAGGAGATCCTTCCGGCGATCGAGGACGCGGCCGCTTCCCCTGTAACCGACGCCCGCCTCCAGGCGGGCTCTCTCACTGTTTGGCCCTTCCAGGGCCAGGCTATCCCGGCCGGAGCCCTGGCCCCTGGCGCCGTCGGCTCGACCGATATCGCCGACTTCTCCCTGGTCGCTCGCAAATTCAACGACGACCGCCACCGCATCTACTAACACCTTGGGGACTCAATGACTGAAACTGTGACCGGCACAATCGACCTCGACAAGCGGATCGAGAACGTCCTTCACGAGAAGCTCTCTCACTTCCTGGAGGACATTAGCTTCCGGATCGGGCAGGAGTACGAGCTCCAGGCGCGGCGGAACGGCCTCGCGAAGGGGACGGTCTTCGCCGAAGACCTGAATATCAAGGACCGCGTCTTCCTGACGGGCTACACCGTCACGAATAACTCGCCGACGGCTGGCTCGATCGCCTGGGCGGACCTTCACGTCGTCTATAACGGCGTCGATCACGCGATCACTAATGGCAACACGGCGCTCCAGTACGTCTACTTCACGGCGAGCACTACGCCGACGACCCTGAAGTCGTCCGCGACTAAGCCCGTCCTGAGCGACGGCGACGTCCTCCTCTTCGTGAACGAAGGCGGCGTCGCCCGGAACATGCTCTCGGATACGAACGCCTCCCTCCCCCGCCTCGTCGCGACGAACGCCGTCGACACGGACGCGATCGCGGACAGCGCCGTGACCGGAGATCAAATCGCTTCCGGCGCCGTCGGCGCTGGCAAGATCGGGACCGGCGCGATCAACAACTCGAATCTCTTCTCCGGGAAGGTCGTCGGCTCCGGGCAGATCGTCGATAAGGCCGTCGGCTCGACGGCCCTGGGCGATAACGCCGTCGGATCACTCCAGCTTGCGGCGGGCGCGATCAACAACGCGAATAAGTTCTCCGGGAAGGTCCTTTCCGGGACGAACATGGTCGACGGGACCGTCGGCGGAACCCAGCTAGGAAGCGGCGCCGTCTCCGCGCAAAAGCTGAACATCATGCGGCACGTTATGTACTGATCCGCACACCTGGAGGGGCTCTTCGGAGCCCCTCCTCTTTTTGTCTTTCCCTCAACGCTTTCCCCAGGAGTCTTCTTCATGGCCGCCAGTCAAATCTCGCACAATACGCCCGTCGCCGGGTCGATCACCTGGACGGGCTTCAATATCGCATACGCGGGCCAGTCCTACGCCGTCCCTGGCGGGAGCACCGCTGGGCGCTTTGTGTGGTGGGAGTACCGTAACGGCACCCCGGCAACCATGACCGGCGACGTCCTCCCGGAGCTCGGCCCGGACGACATTATCCTCTTCCTGAACAAGAGCGGAATCGGCTCCCTGGTGCCTGCGACGAGCGTCGTCGACGGCTCCCTGATCGTTGAGGAGTCGATCATGGCCCCCGCGATCGGCGCCGATCAAATCAACGGCGGCCACATCGAGGCCGACGCCGTCCAGGCGAAGCACGTCGCCGCTGGAGCGATCACGGCCGACGCCCTCTCCGTCGGGACCGTCTCGGCGAACCTCGTCGCGAACGGAAGCTTCGAGGACTTCGACGAAAACGCGACGATCATCGGCTGGGAAGTGGCCGCTATGACCTCCGGCTCGATCACGCCCGTTACCGGCGTCGCTAGCTCCGGCGCCGTCGCGATTCAGCTAGACGCGACGAGCACGACGGCGGATCTCCGCCTCGTCCAGGCGCCCGCGAAGCTGATCCCTGTCTCGGCCGCCTCCGGCCGGAAGTGGTACGCCTCCGCCAGGATGGGCGCCGGGACCGCCACGACGAAGGGCGCCTTCCTCCGGGCGAACTGGTACGACGCTAACCGCGTCTTCCTCTCCTCTTCCGCCGTCGTCTCCGACGTCGCCCTGGCGACCTCCTTCGCCGTCTTCGAGGGCCAGGCGACCCCGCCCTCGACCGCTCGCTTTATGGGTCTGGAAGTCGCGTTTACACAGCCTAACGTCGCCGCGAAAATGTACGTCGACGAGGTCACGGCTTACGAGGTCCTTATGAGCGCCCACATCGGCGAGGGCCAGGTTACGGCGACGAAGATCAAGGGCGACGCGATCGACGGTAAGACCATTACCGGCGCGACCGTCCGGACGGCTGAGAGCGGCGCCCGCGTCCAGCTTGATATGTCCGGCCTCCGCGCCTTCGACGCGACCGGCGCGGAGACTGTGAAGATCTCCGCCGCCGACGGGAGCTTCTCCGGGACGGGCGACTTCACGGCCCGCAACGAGAAGGGCATGGTCCAACTGACGCCCTCGACGCAAGTCGGCGGCGGTCGTCCTGGCGTAGCCCTGGGCGAGGACTCCGCGACCATTTACGGCCCTATGCTCTTCGGCGCTGACCCGACGAAGACCGCGACCGACGGCTTCTCCGCTGGCGACGCCGTCCTCGTGTCCGGCCAGGCCGTCTCCGGGGGCGGACGCTCCCAGCTAGTCCTCCAGCAGGACGGCGAGATCCGCCTTCAAGCTATGGGCGGCGCTATGGATACCCAGGGCTTTTACCTGGACCCGACTAACGGCGTGACGATCGCGGCGCCGAAGACGACCGTTAACGGCGACCTGATCGCTAGGGGACAAATCCAGACGGCACCGGACGGATACCCCGGCCTCGTGCTTCTGAACACGAATGACGGATATCCCGGCATATGGTTTAGCTCCACTGGCGGGACGGGCGGATCGGAGCCCGCGATCTACGCGGACCCTTCCTTCAACATCATCTATCGGGGCGCCTCCAGGATGCAGGGCCCGGTCGATATGGGCTCGACCGGGAGCGGCTATTACGTCCGCTTCCAGTCCGGCTTTCCTGGCTTCTATATCCGCAACGACGGTACTAACGGCCCGGAGAAGGGCGCGGACGCCGCGATATGGTCGCCCTCCAACGCAAACACAATGCACCTTCGGGCGCCTCTTATCGGCTCGCGCGGCGCGGTCCGGATCGACTCCGGATCTCAGCTCGAATACTACGATCCGCCGACGTCGACCTTCGGCGCTAACGTCGGTATCTCGACCTCGCCGAAGGACCGCTTCTACAAGCTGACCTCGAAGCGGTCCTCGAAGGTCAATATCCACGACTTCCCGGTCGAGAAGGCCGCGAAGGTCCTGGACCTTAGCCCGCGCCTCTGGCTCGACCGGACGCAGGTCGAGGAGCGGATCGGGAAGGACGTCGTCCAGGACCCGGACGGCCCCGAAGGTCCGAAGGTCGCCGCCGAAGTGATCGCGGAGCACAAGCTGAAGCGCCAGAAGGGCGGCCCCCGCCTCCGCGAGGTCCCCGGCCTGGTCGCTGAAGAGGTCGAGGCCGTCGGCCTCTCCGAATACGTCGTTTACACGGACGACCCGGAGACGGACGAGCAGAAGGTCGAGGGCGTCTCCTATGACCGTATGTGGACGCTCCTTATTCCGCTCGTGAAGGAGCTCCGCGAGCGAGTCGCGACGCTCGAAGCGGAGAAGGCTCCCCGCGCCCCTCACGCTGAGAAGATCGCCGCCCTGGAGCAGGAGAACGCCGCCCAGGCCGAAGCCCTCGCCGCGCTGGAGGCCCGTCTCGCCGCCCTGGAAGCAAAGTAACCCCGAAGGCTCGCTCTCCTCCTGGAGGGCGGGCCTTCCCTACATCGGAAGCCCCCTATGTCCTCTATGCCTGATCCACCTACCGCCTCGCCGGAGACGACTCTCCTCCTGGCGTTTACACGCCTCGAAGGAAAGGTCGACGTCGCGCTCGCCCAGCATGGCGCCGATATCAAATCCCAGGGCGAAGACCTGAAGGACCACGAGGCGCGAATCCGGATCCTGGAGTCCCGCTCGACCGTGAGCCCCCGCGTCCTCTGGACGACCGTCGTCTCGGCGGCGGGCCTGGTCATTGCCTCGGCGCCCTTCCTGGATCGAATCCTCAACTAAGGAGAACCGCTTTTGTCCACTCGTGAACCTCTCGTAATCCGCGGCGCGATCACCGCCGCGATCACCGCCGTTATTCACGTCCTCGTGATCCTGGGCGTCTTCCCGATCGAGCCGGAGGCGGAGAGCGCGATCGGCCTCGCCGTCGACCTGATCGGGACCGCCGTCCTCGTCGTCTGGACGCGCGGCAAAGTGACGCCGATCGACGACCCTAAGCTCCCAGCGCACCGCGCGACGAAGGTCGAACCTAGCGTCGTCGGCTAACCCTCCCCCTCAAACACACGTCTAGGGCGGTCCACTCGGGCCGCCCTTTTTCGTGCCCGAAAGGAGCCTCATGGGCTATATCTACCCCGTCCCGAAAGGGACTCCTGTCTCCCAGCACTTCGGAACTAACCCCGGAGGAGTGAACCCGGTCGGAGGCCATACCGGCATTGACTTTGCTTGCAAGATCGGGACGCCGCTCTACGCGCCCGCCGACGGCGTGATCGTCCTGGAAGGCTGGATCACCGACCCGACCGGCGCCTCGAATCCCTGGCTCCTGACTGAAGGCGGCGGGATCGTGATCGTCCTGGACGCTGGCGCCTCCGCGCCGACGTTCATCATGGCGCACCTGAACGCCTCCCTCGTGAACAAGAATCAGCGCGTCCGCAAGGGCGACCTGATCGGCTACACCGGCAACACCGGCAAATGGACGACCGGCCCTCACCTTCACTTCGAGGTCCTTCTCCCTGGCTACATCATCCAGTCGAGCACTTACGGCCGCTCTAACCCGGCGAGTGTTTGCACGTCCTACAAGGAGGATCTCGCCGCCACTGGGAGCGCTACCGGAGGCCCTCGGACACGGAAGGTCACTCTCCAGGGAACGCGCGTCCGGACGGCTCCCTGGACGAGCGCCCCGCTCGCCCCTGGCTACCCTGACGGCCTGGCCGCTGGCGCCGTGATCTCCGTCGTCGGCTACGTCAAGGGCGAGGCCGTCTCGAAGGGTAATAACGCCTGGTATAAGACGAAGAGCGGCTTCTATGTCTGGGCGAACAACGCCGGAGACAATATCTCCGGCCTGAAGTACCTCGGCGAGGTCGCCCGCCCGGCCGCTCCGGCTCCGAAGCCCGCCCCGGCTCCGGCTCCCGCGCCGAAGCCCGTCCCGAAGCCCGCTCCGGCTCCTGCCCCGGCACCGGCTCCCGCTCCTGCCCCGGCTCCCGCTCCTGCCCCGGCTCCGGCTCCGGGCTACTCCTTCACGGCGGCTTGCTCGCTCGTCACGGAGATCCGCCCGGCCGCCGAAGGCAAGTTCCAGCGCGGCAACATGCCCGCCCAGGTTACGGGCCTCGTCGTGCATCAGTTCATTGCTGGGGAGGATCGCTTCGACGTTCACCTGGACTCCGTAATCAACACGTTTACACGCGGCGATCGAGTCGCGTCGGCTCACTTCGGCGTCGAGGGTAAGCGCGTCGTCCAGTTTGTCGACCTGAAGGACCGCGCTTATCACGCTGGCCCTGGCGGTAACGATCACTGGAGCATCGAGGTTTACGGCGGTATGGACGCCGAAACCCTGGCGACCGTGGCTCTCCTGATCTTCGAGCTCCAGAAGCTCGCGGGCCGCCCGCTGGAGCTCTTCCGGCACCGGCAGATCATGGCGACGCAATGCGGCGACGACGTCCCCCTGGAGAAGATCCTGGCCGCCGTCGCTGACCTGGCGAACCCGGCGACCCCGTCGACTCCCGACGTCGTCGAGCCGGTCGCTCCGTCCCCCGTCCCCGGCGTCACGCCGGAGCAGAAGGAGGCGATCGTCCGCGAGTTCATCGAGAAGCTCGTCGACGAGGTCCTGGACGACACGAAGTAAGGCCCTGGCCCCGCTCTCTCCGGAGGGCGGGGCCTTTCGCCGTTTACACGCCCTCAAATTGCCGTGAGCAAAAGTGCCGGCCTCGGCCCTCTCCTCTTTCGTCCCATACCCAAACGAAAGAGGAGATCCTCCCATGACTTCCGCCCCTATCGTCGGCCTGATCGGCAAAAAGCGCTCCGGGAAAGACACCTTCGCCGCTGGCCTGATCGACGCTCACGGCTTTACCCGCGTCGCCTTCGCCGATCCCGTCCGCCAGGCCGCGCTCGACCTGGACCCCTACGTCGGCCGTCCGGCGCTTCCCGGCCACCTGGCGCCCCAGAAGGACGTCCGCCTCTCTGAAGTGATCGAGACGATCGGCTGGGAGAAGGCGAAGGACTTCGTCCCGGAGGTCCGCCGAATCCTGGAGAACTTCGGGACTAACTCGATCCGCAAGCTCGATCCTGACTTTTGGGTCCGCATGGCCGTCGAGAAGATCCAGGCAACGCCCGGCCCCGTCGCCGTGACCGACGTCCGCTTCCCTAACGAAGCTGACAAGATCCGCGAGCTCGGCGGCTACGTCGTCCGGATCGTCCGCCCTGGCTTCGAGTCGGCGCCCGGCGCGCATATCTGCGAGACGGCGCTCGACGGATACGAGGCCGACGTGACGTTCCTGAACGACTCGACGGTCGAGGCCCTCCAGGATCAAGCTCACGGCTTCGGCGACGCGCTGATCCGCTACTCCCGCTAACTCAAAAAGGCTCGTCTCTCCTTCCGGGAGAGGCGGGCCTTTTTTGTTGCCTATTTAGTCCAATCCTTGGACATACCCCGTAACGCCTCGCGTGAGACGCCGCGCGTAGCTTACGCTTTTACTCATGGTCTCACTGAACGATATTCAACTCGCCGCTATCGACTCCCTCCGGAACTACCGGACGGCCCCAGAAGGCGAGAAGACGACGAACCTTCGCGCCGTCGCTAACTCCTTCGTCGACGCGCGGGAGCACTTCTTCACGCCCCAGGGCGAGCCCGACTGGCTCGGCCGGACTCACGCTTACCGCTCATGGGTCCGCGAGACTATGAGCCAGGCGAGCGTCCAGGCGAGCGAGCTCGCGACCGTCCAGGCGGCGATCCGCTATCACGTCGGGAATATCGTCCGCGAGCGTATGGACCCGGACACGCTCCAGGGCCTCGGCCTCCGCGCGTCGAGCCCGAAGCA
>Ga0307416_100000924_pt1 | contig 15534 bp, 13 predicted proteins | sample DK1Cmetagenome_2_FD_203821 | JGI IMG/M metagenome (GOLD analysis project Ga0307416, IMG submission 203821) | Maize rhizosphere microbial communities from greenhouse at UC Davis, California, United States - DK15-C-3 | ecosystem: Host-associated > Plants > Roots > Rhizosphere > Soil | place...
CGCCGAGCGCTCCCTGAGGACTCCGCTGGCCCAACTACCCGCAAAACCTGATGAATCCACCCTTCGAACCCGCAATGCCATGTACCCTCCGTCCACTCTCTGGCGATTCCGGCGATTGGCCTCTGAGCCAAGCCTGAGGGTGATATCCGCCCGGGGAGGCTGGCCCGCACGTGCGTGCTGTTCGATGACCAGGACACCCGGCGCCATAGGGTCAGTGGAGGAAATGCTTCCTACTTGAATCGCATCGACCGCCGCCAGCTCCAGCTCTGCCGCGCCGTACATCGGGTGTACCACCGACGAGTCGCTCCCGGGCCATGATCGATAGCGAAGCTCGCCCGTCTGCGGCTGGAGCCTCAGTGTACCGTCGACCCTCGATCCGGCCTTGACGCCGGAGGTAGCCACGAGTCTCAGCTGATACTCTCCGCCAATCTTCTCCGCAGATGTTTCGGCGGACAACTCGGACGTAACCGGCGCGCAGTCCTGTGGTGCCACCCCGCCTGATGCTCGGCATCCTATCCAGGTCAGCAAGGGGAGCACGAATCCGGGCCTGATGACTGACCACCTCACCGAAGCAAACCCGTCACGCGGCCGCGGGCATCGACTTTCCGGATGGGTCTCCGAAGGATGTCTCCCTGGAGTTTCAGAGTACGTCCTCCCTCGAAGGCCTGGAGCGCCATCGCAAGCGTATACCCGTCTGCCTTGGTAAAGTCCACACTGTATCCCTGATCAGCTAGCGAGGCGAGTGTCACCACGCTCAGCGGACTGGTGCCCGAGCCGATAAATCCGGTCATCAACTCGCGATCGAAGACGGACTCGCGCCAGTGGCCGTCGGCAGTTCCCGGGCCACCGGTGTTCTCGACTGGGACCTTCGCACCTGTGACGTACGTCGTACCGCCGACATCGTCAAACGACGCGATGGCCTGTGAGCCTATGAAGTGGGGATCGGCGTCCGGGTTCGGAAACGCCCCTTCGGCGGGGTCGACGAGAAGACTCTGAGCTTCCCACAACGTGCCGAATCCCAGCACGTGGCCCATCTCGTGCAAAATGACATTCGACAGAAATCCTTCGGCCTCGAGCATCTCGAGATCGTCGGTATCGAACTGCATCGTGCCGAGGATAGTCAGATCACCAACCTCGAAAACGTCCTGAATCCCAAAATCACGCACGTAGCAGGGGCCTGCGCCTCCTAGAATGCCGCCCTCTCCGTCGATCGGCACCAGAGAGACCAGGATCAGCACATCGTCGATATCCTGGCTGACGGCTGGAGCGCTGGCCACACAATCCGCGGGCGGGATGTTCAGAAACCCGTCCTCGAGATCCCCGGTAATCGCTGCCTCCCACCGCAGGCGTGCGTCGGTGAAGGCCTGACGCTGCGTCGGAGTGGCCGGCGTGAGGAAGCGGACGCCGATGTTGAACGCAGCGGGGTTTGCAGCCGCAGTGGCGGTGAAGGAGACGGTCAGTGCCGTGGTCTGAATTGTGGCCGAGACGACTTGTGGTGAACCAGAAACTGAGCCGGTGGTAAAGGTGATGGACGCCCTCCCGTCCGGGCCAGTGAGGACGGTAGAGCTGCTTATGGTGCCATCGCCTTCAACCACGGTAAAGACAACGGTCGCATTCGGAACCGGATTGCCCCGAGCATCGTTGACCTGAACCACTAACGGTGCTGGCAGCGTCGAGCCTGCCGGAGCCGTCTGCGCATCACCAGAAATCTTCTCGATCTCGGCCGGAGCCTGAGCTACCAGGACCTGCGCGCTCGCTGTGGCCGATCCCGCCGTAGCCGTGATCTGTGCCGTCCCAGAGCCTCGTGCAGTAACAAGGCCGCTCTGGCTTACGGAGGCAACCGCGGGGTCGCTGCTGCTCCAGCTGGCCGTTTCGGGTGGGAGAGTGTTCCCGTCCTGATCCGTTATGGTGGGAGAGAGTTGCTGCGCTTCTCCCAGAGCCGTGAAGTTGAGCGTAGTAATGTCCAGCACGACGGCCGCCGGAACACGCGGCTCTGTACCTCCACAGGCCGCAAGCATCCCAAGCAGTACCGCACAGAGTGCTGCCGATACGATGCTCAGGAGCGGGCGATTCGCCCGCACGCGCCAATCTGCCACTGCTCGTTGTAGGAGCGGCATCCAAGCCCCGGGGTCTGATAGGTGAGTCGCGGCACGGGAGAGAACCGCAGTGGGAATCTGGGCTAAAGCAAAAACCTATGAGCATCTTCCTGGATGCGCCAGACGTTTACTGGCCTTTGCGCGGGGGCAGCTTTGGAGCGATTCTCTATCTCACGCGTCCTTCTTTCCCCAGCCCGGCTGTGGCTCATGACGGTATCGGCAGCAGTACCAACCCGCACGGCTGACATATCCCGGTTCCGCCAGCAGTTCCCGGCGCTCGAGCGAAGACACTACAACCATCCGGTCGCCTACTTCGATGGTCCGGGGGGCACACAGGTGCCCCGCTCGGTGGTGGCGGCGATGGAGGATTATCTCTTTCATCATAACGCCAATACGCACTGGCCTTACCCAACAAGCGAGGAGACCGATGCGCTGATCGCGGGTGCTCGTTCTGCTTTGGGGGATTTCCTCGGTGCCTCCGCCGCGGAGATCGCGTTTGGTGCGAACATGACGACGCTGACCTTCCATCTTGCGCGCGGCTTGGGACGAAGCTGGGCGCCAGGGGACAAGGTCATCGTCACGGAGCTCGATCACCACGCGAACGTGGCTCCCTGGCGTGCACTGGAGCGTGAACGCGGAATCACCGTGCTCTCGGCGCCCTTCCTCCCGGAAACTGGTCAGCTCGACTGGACCCGCCTGGAGCAGCTGTTGAGCGAGAGGCCCCGGCTCCTCGCGATCGGTGCCGCATCGAACGCACTGGGGACGATCACCGACGTCTCACGTGCCGCGGCCTTGGCTCGGGCGGCCGGGGCACTGACGTTCGTGGACGCCGTTCACTACGCTCCACACGAACTGGTGGACGTCGCCACAATCGGCTGTGACTTTCTCGCCTGCTCCTCCTACAAGTTTTATGGGCCCCATCTCGGAATACTGTACGGCCGTCGGGAGGTCCTGGAAGCGGTGCCGATCCCGAAGCTCGCGCCCGCTCGGGATTCAGCGCCCGAGCGCCTGGAGACCGGTACGCTGAACCATGAGGGCATCGTAGGAGCAGCGGCGGCCGTGGAGTTTCTTGCTTCGGTGGGCCACGGTATTACGCGTCGCTCCCGATTAGAGAGCACCTTCACCACCCTTCATGCTCAAGGCCGGGCCCTTTTCCGAGAAATGTGGGAGGGTCTCTCCCGGATCTCCGGAGTGCGGTTATATGGGCCCCCACCTGGAACGCCCCGCACCCCGACCGTGGCATTTACCGTTCAAGGACGAACGGCCGACGACGTCGCGCGCCACCTCGCCACTCGCGGAGTCTTCGTCTCGAGCGGCGACTTCTATGCGAGTACTGTGGTGGAGCGACTTGGTCTTACCGAAGGGCTGGTCCGAGCGGGCTGCGCCTGCTACACGACGTCCGAGGAGGTCGATCGTCTGGTCGGAGCGGTGAAGGAACTTCGCTCAGGATGAACGGCCGGCCAGCACGCTTTGGGTGACGGCCAACGCGTCCCTGGCTTCCAGTGCGAGAGCGAGCGCCGCCTTCGGGGTTGCCGCAAGGCAGTTCAAATGCCCCATCTTACGGCCCGGGCGGGGCTCGGCTTTTCCGTAGAGATGTAGCCGGACGCCGGGACGCTTCAGCGCTTCCGCCCAGCGTGGCTCACCACGGGCCCAGAGGTCTCCCAGAAGATTGACCATGACCACGGGTGAAAGCAGCCAGGGTTGCGCAACCGGCAGCCCGCAAAGGGTCCGGAGCTGTTGCTCAAACTGGTCCACGGAGCACGCATCGATAGTGTAGTGACCACTGTTATGCGGCCTCGGCGCCATTTCGTTCACCACGAGTCGCCCCTCCACCACGAAGAGCTCTACCGCAAGCACTCCCACATAGTCGAATGCTTCTGCCACCTTCGTAGCTGTCTCTCGTGCGCGCGTGGCGAGCGCCTCCGGTATGCGCGCCGGCACGATCGAGGTATCCAGAATACCGGCAATGTGCTGGTTTTCGGCCACTGGAAACGTCGCGACTTCGCCGGCGGCGCCGCGGGCCACGATGACCGACAGCTCACACTGCAGGTCCAGCCGCGTTTCCAGGACGCAGGGCACTCTCCCGAATCGATCGAAGGCCTCCGCTACTTCTGCCTCGGTACTGACGATTGTCTGGCCCTTGCCGTCGTAACCCAACCGATTGGTCTTGAGAATCGCAGGCAAGGGAAGAGCCCGGACCGCCTCCGGGATATCAGACACGCGCTCTACGCTACGGTACGGTGCGGTCGCGAAGCCATGTGTGCCAAGAAAGGTCTTCTCGGCAGTGCGGTCCTGGGTTATGGCGACGGCTGCGACGGGCGGACGAACGATAGCTGAGCGGCCCAGCGTCTCGAGCGTCGTGGCCGGAACGTTCTCGAACTCCGTGGTGACTGCGGCGCAGGTGGCGGACAGCTCCGCCAGGGCGCGGGTATCGTCGTAGGCGGCCCGTATGTGCCGGTCGGCGACGGCACCCGCCGGGCTCGAGGTATCCGGATCGAGCACGACAACCTTGTAGCCCATCGTGCGAGCCCGCATTGTGAACATCCGTCCGAGCTGTCCGCCACCTACAACTCCAAGGGTGGCACCCGGCAGAATCACGAGGGCTCCGGCAGCTTGAGATCCAGGACGCGTAGCTCCTGCGCTCTTCGGAATTCATCCAGCCGCTGGCGCAGAGCTCCATCTACCAGCGCGAGTATCGAAATGGCGTAGAGCCCGGCATTCGCCGCTCCGGCGATTCCTATTGCAAACGTGGCGACGGGTATGCCGGCCGGCATCTGGACGATGGACAAAAGGGAGTCGAGGCCCTGAAGATGCTTGGTGGGAATCGGAACGCCGAGCACGGGCAGTGTCGTCTTGGCTGCCAGCATACCCGGCAGGTGAGCGGCCCCACCGGCTCCGGCGATGATGCAGCGCAGGCCCCGCGCACTGGCTTCTTCGGCATAGCGGTACAGGTAGTCCGGTGTTCGGTGCGCGGACACCACCCGCGACTCGTGAGCCACTCCGAAGTCGTTCAAACGCTGGGCGGCGTGCTGCATGACCTCCCAGTCGGAGTCGCTCCCCATCACGATTCCCACCAGGGGTTGTGTCATCTCTCCTCGGCGGAGCGCGGTGCTAGACGGTGGCTCGGGTGCGATCCATCGTGCCGCGGGCCGCCAGCGCAGCCTGTGCCGCGGCAAGCCTCGCGATTGGAACTCGGAAGGGTGAGCAGGAGACGTAGTTCATGCCAAGCCGATCGCAGAAGGTCACGGAGGCGGGCTCGCCGCCGTGCTCGCCGCAGAGGCCCAGCTTCAAGTCGGCACGCGTTCGCCGGCCCAGATCACATGCCATACTGATCAGCTTGCCCACGCCTGCCTGATCCAGCACCTGGAATGGGTCGTCTTCCACGACTCCGTGCTCGATGTAGTACGGCAGAAAGCGGCCAGCATCGTCGCGAGAGAGACCCCACGTGGTCTGGGTGAGATCGTTGGTGCCGAAGGAGAAGAACTGCGCCTCACGGGCAATCTCGTCCGCCGTGAGCGCGGCCCGGGGTAGTTCGATCATGGTACCCAGGAGGTAAGGCACGGTGAGTTGGCGTTCCTGGAAGACCTCCTCAGCCACTTGCCGGACGATCAAAGCCTGCTTCCGGAACTCGACCACGCTCGCAGTCAGCGGAATCATCACCTCAGGCATCACACGGCCCTTGCGCTCCGCCACCGTGCACGCCGCTTCGAAGATCGCCCGCACCTGCATCGCGGTAATTTCGGGATAGATGATGCCGAGCCGGCAGCCCCGGAGACCGAGCATGGGATTCACCTCGTGGAGGCCATCCACGACTCGTGTCAGCGCTTCCGGCTCCAGGCCAAGCTCGCGGGCCAGGGCGTGAATCTCGGACGCTTCCTTGGGCAGGAACTCATGCAGCGGCGGATCCAGGAGGCGTATGGTGACAGGATAGCCCTCCATGGCCCGGAAGATTGCCTCGAAGTCGCCGCGCTGCATCGGCAGCAGCTTGTCGAGCGCGCGCTTCCGTCCGGCCTCATTCTGGGCCACGATCATCTCTCGCATCGCTATCAGGCGATCGCCGGTGAAGAACATGTGCTCGGTCCGGCAGAGCCCAATGCCCTCCGCGCCAAAGTCGCGTCCGCGATGGGCGTCGGCCGGGGTGTCAGCGTTCACCCGGACCCGCAGCTGCATGATCCGATCGGCCCACTTCATCAGTCGGTTGAAGTTGCCGCTGAGCTCCGGGGCCATGAGTGCGGCCTGACCGGCAAAGACCTTTCCCGTGCTGCCGTCGACCGTGATCCACTCACCCTCGGCCACACTGCGCCCGTTTACCGAGAAGCGGTTCGCCTTCTCGTCGACCAGGAGCCCCTGGGCGGCCGCCACGCACGGCTTGCCCATCCCTCGAGCCACTACGGCAGCGTGAGATGTCATACCGCCCCGGGCAGTGAGAATTGCCTTGGCAGTGACCATCCCGTGGAAATCCTCGGGCGACGTCTCTCTGCGAACCAGGATAACCGCCTGTCCTGCACGTCCCAGCCGCTCGGCCTGATCGGCCTCGAACACGACCGTCCCGCACGCGGCACCGGGTGATGCCGGAAGCCCAGTGGTCAGCAGATCCAGTTTGCTGTTGGGATCGATAGTGGGATGGAGCAGCTGATTCAGGTCGTTGGGAGGGATGCGCGCCACTGCCTCCTGCTCCGAGATGAGCCCTTCGTCCACCATGTCGCAGGCGATGCGCACCGCAGCATGACCCGAGCGCTGCGCCCGGCGAGTCTGAAGCATGTAGAGATTGCCACGCTCGATGGTGAACTCCATGTCCTGAACATCGCGGAAGTGGCGCTCCAGGGTTCGCGCCACCCGCTCGAGCTCCTGATAGGCGTGAGGGAGCTGCTCCTTCATGGTTCCGATGGGAAGAGGATCGCGGCTCCCGGAGACCACGTCCTCTCCCTGGGCGTTCAGGAGATATTCGCCGTAGAGACTCTGCTCGCCGGTCGAAGGATCGCGACTGAAGGTGACGCCAGTCCCCGAGTCATCACCCAGATTGCCAAACACCATGGCGACAATGTTGACCGCCGTTCCCATGGAGTCCGGTATGTCGTGAAGCTTCCGGTAGTCGATGGCGCGTCGCGTGTTCCAGCTCTCGAAGACGGCCGCGATGGCCGCCCACAGCTGATCCAGGGGCTCCTCCGGGAACGGTTTGCCAGACTCCTTGCGCACGTGCTCCTTGAACCGCCGCACGATCGCCTGCATTTCCTCGACCGGCAGGTCGATGTCACGCCCGATGCCGCAGCGCTGCTTGTGCTCGTCGAGGATCTGCTCGAAGGGTTTCTTGGAAACATCGAAGACGACGCTGCCGTACATCTGCACGAACCGGCGGTACGAGTCCCAGGCGAACTGCGGATTCCCACTTTGACGGGTGAGCCCTTCGACGGTGAGATCGTTCAAACCGAGATTCAGAATCGTCTCCATCATTCCCGGCATGGAGACCGCGGCGCCGGAGCGCACCGACACCAGCAGCGGATTGTCTCCGTCTCCCAGATGCTTACCGGTGGCGCTCTCCAGACGCTGGAGCGCGTTCTCGACCTGCGTCTGGAGCCGCTTGGGGAATTGGTGGCTTTCGAGGTAGTGCAGGCAGAGATTGCTGGCGATGGTGAAGCCGGGCGGGACGGGGATGCCGATTGTGGTCATCTCGGCGAGGCCGGCCCCCTTGCCGCCAAGGACATCCTTCATGGCGGCGGTACCATCCGCCCGCCCCTGGCCGAAGAAATACACGAGCGGCTGGGTGTAGGGACCGCTCATGCTGAAGTCCCGATAAGGGGTGAGGCGTGCCTCAGCTTCACGAGATCGTCCGGTGTCGTGGTAGGGTAATGGCCGGAGAAACAGGCGTGACAAAATCCGGTGTCCTCCTTGCCAGCTGCCGTGAGCATACCGTCCAGCGAGAGATAGCCGAGGCTGTCGACTCCCAGGAACTCGCGGATCTCTTCAATCGAATGCGTCGCCCCGATCAGCTCCTCACGGGTGGGCGTGTCGATGCCGTAGTGACAAGGGCCCGTGATCGGTGGGGAACCGAGGCGCAGGTGGACCTCACGAGCACCGGCGGCCCGGATCATCTGCACGAGCTCCTTGCTGGTGTTGCCCCGCACCAGGCTGTCATCCACGACCACCACAGATTTGCCCTGAATGACCTCGCGCACGGGATTGAACTTGATCTTCACCTTGGCTACGCGGAGCGCCTGCGTGGGATTGATGAAGGTCCGGCCCACGTAGTGGTTGCGAATGAGGCCGTACTCCAGCTTGATCCCGGAAACCTCCGAAAAGCCCAGCGCCATGGCGTTCGAGCTGTCGGGCACGCTGAATACCACCTCACCGCCGGCGGCGGGCTTCTCGCGGGCCAGCTGCCGGCCCAGCTCTCGGCGTACTGCGTCCACCGATTTGCCGAAGACGGTGCTGTCCGGGCGGGCGAAATACACCAACTCGAACACGCACCGGCTGACCGGCCGCGGTGCGAGGCGGGCCAGGTGAGTAACCTCGCCGTCTTCGATGCGGACGAAATCACCGGGGCGGAGCTCGCAGGTAATCGAAGCGCCGATCAGGTCCAGGGCGCAGGTCTCTGATGCCACCACAATCCCGCTGGCCAGCCGGCCAATGACCAGGGGCCGGAAGCCACGGCTGTCGACCACCGCATACATCGTCCGTCCGACGGTAATTACCAGGCTGTAGGCGCCGTCCACCTGCTCCAGCGCATCACGGATCTGGTCTTCAACCGTGTGCCCGGCGGACCGAGCGATGAGGTGTACCAGGACCTCCGTGTCGCTGGATCCGGTAAAGATTGCCCCCCGCGCGACAAGGTCCTGCTTGATGGTTCCCGCATTGATCAGGTTTCCGTTGTGCGCGATGGCCAGGGGACCGCAGCGGGTATTGACGCTGCACGGCTGCGCATTCGCCAGGACGGTGCTTCCCGTGGTCGAATAGCGGGTGTGACCGACCGCCACGTCACCCGGCAGACTGGCGAGGCTCCCATCGTCGAAGTTTTCCGCGACCAGTCCCATCCCTCGGTGCGATCGAGCGGCGCCGTCGGCATCGATCGCGACGATGCCGGCGCTTTCCTGGCCCCGATGCTGGAGTGCATAGAGCCCGAGATATGCGAGCCGGGACGCGTCAGGAACTCCGGAAACCCCGATGATGCCACACATGCCTTACTCTCCTACCGCCCGATCCACGTCGGTATGCTGCATCCGCCGGGGAATCGCCTCTGAGTAGATCCTTCGAAGTGCATCGGTGCTCCAAGAGAACAATTCCGACCCCACCTGCAGTTCCAGCGTTCCGATGCTCTCGACTCGGCCGGCGTGGAACACCGGTACCCGGTGCTCGTTGGCCAAATCGATCAGACGCCGGGCTTGAGCGGGCGCACAAGTCACAACGGCACGGGCCCCGTCCTCTCCATACAGAACACCCTCGGCCGGGACGTCAGGCGCATAGCCGGTGAGATCCAGCCGCGCGCCGAGGCTGCCCGGCACGTACGGCCCTCCCATCGCCGCCTCTGCCAGTGTGACGGCGAGGCCTCCCTCGGAGCAGTCGTGTGCCGATCGCAGCATCCGCTGCTCGGCCGCGGCGACAAGGAAACGCTGCAGCTGGAGCTCGGCATCGAGATCGACCGCGGGAGGGTGCCCGCCCACGAAGTCGCAGACTTCCGCCCAGTAGGCCGATCCTCCGAGTATTCCGCTTGTCTCACCAACGATGAAAACCTCGTCTCGTGGCGAGTCGAAGTAGCTGCCCACCCGGTCTTCCACGCGGGAGAGTAGCCCCACCATCCCAATAGTCGGTGTGGGATCGATGGCGCCGGTTGGGCTCTCGTTGTAGAAGGAGACATTGCCTCCTGTCACGGGCGTGCCGAACACCCGGCAGGCGTCGGAGATGCCGCGCGCCGCTTCACGGAACTGGAAAAACACTTCGGGCTTTTCCGGATTACCAAAGTTCAAGCAGTCGGTGATGCCGAGAGGCCTGGCGCCGGTACAGGCCACGTTCCGCGCCGCTTCTGCTACGGCTGCCTTGCCGCCCTCATAGGGATCAAGGGCGACGAGCCGGCTGTTGCAGTCAACAGTCATGGCCAACCCGAAGCGGGCACCCGGTACCCGGATGACTCCTGCGTCGGCTCCCGGAGGGAGGACCGTGGATGCCTGCACGGTCGAATCGTACTGCTCGTAGACCCAGCGCTTGCTGGCGATGTTGGGGTGGTCCAGCAGCATCTCGAGCGCCCCCTCGAGGTCTACCACTGGCGGCCCGGGATCGATGGTGTCGCGCCGCCTTCGGCTTTTTTCGCTCTCCTGGGCGTCGGGATGGTACACCGGGCAATCTTCGACCAGACGCTGACCGGGTATTGCTGCCACCACGTTGGCGCCGTGCCGAACCCGGAAGACGCCATCATCTGTCACATGCCCGATGGGAGTGGCGGTCAGCTCCCATTTTTCGCAGACGGCCTGCACCTCAGCGATGCGCTCGGGCTCGGCAACCACCAGCATTCGTTCCTGGGACTCCGAGAGCAGGATTTCGTATGGCGACATTCCGGCCTCCCGGGTCGGGACCACGGCAGTGTCTATCTCCACGCCGACGCCACCTCGTGCCGCCATCTCCGCCGACGAGCTGGTCAGTCCGGCTGCGCCCATGTCCTGGATGGCAACGATCAAATCCGACGTGATCAGCTCCAGGCTTGCCTCGAGCAGCAGCTTCTCGGTGAAGGGGTCGCCCACCTGTACCTGTGGACGCCGGGCTTCGCTCTTCTCGGATAGCTCTTCGGAAGCAAAACTGGCGCCGTGGATGCCGTCCCTGCCGGTGCGGGCGCCGACGGCGAGCAGCACGTTTCCCACACCGCTCGCAGCAGCCCGAATCAGGTCTCTCTCCCGCAGCAGGCCCACGCACATGGCGTTGACCAGCGGATTCCCGGTGTATCCCGGGGCGAAGCCTACCTCTCCTCCAAGCGTCGGTACCCCGACGCAGTTCCCGTAGTCTCCCACACCCCGGACTACGCCCGCAAAGAGATATCGATTCCGCGGTACTTCGAGTGGCCCGAATCTCAGGCTATTCAGCATCGCGACTGGTCGAGCGCCCATGGTGAACACGTCGCGAAGGATGCCGCCGACACCGGTTGCGGCGCCCTGGTATGGCTCCACCGCAGAAGGGTGGTTGTGTGACTCGATCTTGAACGCTACGGCCCAGCCTTCGGGGAGCCTCAGCACGCCGGCGTTTTCACCGGGACCCTGCACCACGAGCGGACCCGTGGTGGGGAACGTCTTCAGCACCGGCCGGGAATGCTTGTAGGAGCAGTGCTCCGACCAGAGGGCAGAAAACACCCCGAGCTCCGTAAACGTCGGAGGCCGGCCCAGCATCTCCAGGATGCGGCCGTACTCCAGCTCGTTCAGGTTGTGCTCCCGCACGAGGGCGGGCGTCACGAGGGGCTCGCCAGGCAGCGAGACCGCTTCCGTGCTCGCGCCGGCCAGGCTCGGTGCTGTCAACGGTTTGCCTTGGGCGACCGCCGGAAGCTCGACAGCGCATCCGATATCACCCGTGTGATGACGTTCGAGGAATCGTCCTTCGAGAGGGCCTCGAGCTCACCGGCATCCAGCCAGATGCCTCCACAATGCGAACATGTCTCGATCGTGACTCCGTGCACCTGACTGCTCGTCAGGTCATAGCCGTCCTTGGGGCACTTCATGTAGTGCGACTTCCTCTCGGCTTCGGCGCTGGCGGCGCTGGCGCGCTCTCGCTGCTTTCGCAGCAGCTCGGCGTCTTCCTTGGCGAAGTACTCGTCTTCGTTGCGGCTCGGTTTCTCCGGCTTCATGGCTGCACCCCTGAGTTGGAACTGTGTTCGTATGCGGGAACCAGAGAGGTAAAGAATCCACTCCCGCCCGTCAGGCCAAGCAGCCGCTCGGCGGCACGCTCCGGGTGGGGCATGATCCCGACGACATTTCCCTCTGGATTACAGATTCCCGCTATGTGATTGGTGGCCCCGTTTGGGTTGGGCTGAAATGGCGACCGTTCGGTGGCGGGAACGTACCGCAGCACGACCTGGCCCTCGGCCTCCAACATGCGGAGCGTCTCAGGCTCGGCTACGTAGCGGCCTTCGCCGTGTGCGACCGGCATGCGCAGCCTGGCGTTCGGCTCGTAATCGCAGGTGAATGCGGTGTCGGTTCGCTCCACGATCACATCGACGGGTTTCGAGACGAACGAGAGTCCGGCATTCCGCATGAGAGCACCCGGCAGCATGTGTGCTTCGCACAGGATCTGAAATCCGTTGCAAATGCCGAGTACCGGCCCGCCGCCAGCGGCATGGCGCTGGACCGCCTGCATGAGGGGGCTGAACCGGGCGATGGCCCCGGCGCGAAGGTAGTCGCCATAGCTGAACCCGCCCGGGAGAATCACCACGTCTGCGTTGTTCAGATCGGTGTCGCGGTGCCACACGAAATACGCGTCCGCGCCCACGTTCTCGGCTGCCCGGAGGGTATCGAAGTCGCAGTTACTTCCGGGGAAACGCACCACGGCAACTCGCGTCATCGATTCTCCTCCACCTCGAGCAGATAATCCTCGGTCACCGGATTGGCCAGCAGCTTATCGCACATCTGCCGGGCTCGGGTTTCTGCCTGGTCCCGCGAGTCGGCCGCCACATCGAGCTCGATAGCGCGGCCGACTCGCACGCCGCCGGCTTCCTCGAACCCAAGGGCACTGAGCGCGTGCTCCACTGCCTGCCCCTGCGGATCGAGCAGCCCTTCACGAGGCATTACACGGACGTGCACTCTGTAGGTCATTATTCCGGCTCCTGGCGGCGGTCGCCCCAGCTTCTCCGACGCTCGTGCAAGAGAGGGGGTGGCAATGTGCCGTCGTTGTCTTCGGCCAGGCGTTCGTCGATGACCGGCACCGGTTCAGGCCGCTCCATCAATCCGAGAACAGTCGCGCGCGCGATGCCGAAGGCGACGTAGAACAAACCTAGGGGGAAGAGGAAGTACTCAGGAGCGAACACCCCGCCGATGAGAATGATGACGTGGACGGTGAGCCCGAAGATCCCCTTTCTGCTGCGAATTCCGATGGGAGGAAACTTGGGGTACTTGACGTTGCTCACCATCAGCACCGCCAACAGCAGCATCAGGACGACGAGGCCCTCATGCTGGAGGTCGAGGTAGTAGGCGAGTGACTCCTGGTACCAAGTGGTCTGGCTGAAAGGATAGTAGACCGCCAGTGTCATGCCGGCGGAGGGCGAGGGGAGCCCGGTAAACCAGGCACTGGGTGGTTTACCCGCCGACAGTACATTGAACCGCGCCAGCCGCAGCGCCACGGCCACCACGTAGATGTAGCAGAGGATCCAGGCGAACCGGCCGGCATTGGAGAAGTCGAGGAAGTACATCAGGAGAGCCGGAGCCACGCCGAACGAGATCACGTCTACCAGTGAATCGAGCTCGGCGCCGAACCGGGTACCGGTACCCGAGAGCCGTGCAACCCTGCCGTCCAGCATATCCAGGATCCCGGCGAACACGATGAACCACCCGGCCCAGCGGAAGTTTCCGTTGAACGCCGACACGATCGCCCAGAAGCCGAAGAACAGATTTCCCAGCGTGAACGCGCTGGGCATCACGACAACGACCTGGCGCATGGATGGACGCTTGAGACCTTCCCGCCGCTGTCTCAGATCCATTCGGCCACCACGGTTACTCCTGCGATTGTCGTGTCTCCCACCTTCACGAGTATCCTGGTGGAGCTGGGGGGTAGAAAGATGTCGACACGCGATCCAAACCGGATCATGCCCAGCCGGTCGGCCTGCTTCACCGTCGTTCCGACGCTGTGATCGGTCACGATCCGACGTGCGACCAACCCCGCGATCTGGCGCACCAGGACTTTGCCGCGTGGGGTGCTGAGTCCGACCGAAGATTGCTCGTTGTCCAGGCTGGACTTCTCGGCGGCGGCGTGGCCGAACTTGCCGGCGTTGTAGTGCCGGTAAGCCACGGTGCCATCGGTCGGGTAGCGGTTCACGTGGCAGTTGAAGACGTTCATGAATATCGATACCCGGGCCGCTCGTCCGCCGAAGTATGCCGGCTCGTCGGTCTCCAGCACGCTCACCACCTTTCCGTCAGCGGGCGCCAGTATAAAGCGGTCTCCCCGCTCGCCGGTCCGCACCGGATCGCGGAAGAAGGCGATTACCCACACGGCGATCACCAGCCACATCACGGCGATGCCCCACCACAGCAGCGAATCGGATCGATATGCGGCCACGATGAGTGCCGCGGCGATGACCCAGGCGCCGACGATGAACCATCTCCCCTCGGGCGCGGTACGGATCACAAAACCTGCTCCAGTGTCCCGCCGGTAAGCAGCCGGAACGCTTCGAGGTATCTGCGGCTCGTGGCCTCGACTACTTCGGGCGGTAGCAACGGGGGCGGAGCTTCACCGTCCCAGAGACCGGCGGCCTTCAGGGATGCCAGGTAGTCGCGTAGTGGCTGCTTGTCGAAACTCGGCTGCGTATGACCCGGGGAGTAGCGATCGGCGGGCCAGAACCGGGAGGAATCCGGCGTCAGCACCTCGTCGATGAGGCGCAGCGTCCCGGCCGGGTCGGTACCGAACTCGAACTTGGTGTCGGCGATGATGATCCCGCGCCCGGCGGCATGGTCCCGACCCGCCTGATAGAGGGCGAAGCTGGCTTCCCGCAGCCGCGCCGCCATGGCTGAACCCATCACCTCGACGACGGCGTCCACGGTGACGTTGATGTCGTGACCCGCCTCGGCTTTCGTGGCGGGAGAAAAGATGGGCGGATCCAGTCGCGCGCTCTCGACCAGGCCCGAGGCCAGAGGCTCGCCGGCCAGAGTTCCGCGCTCACGGTACTCCGCCCACGCCGATCCCGTGATGTATCCCCGAACAACGCACTCGAAGGGGACTGGTTCAGCCCGAAGCACCAGCATGGCGCGGCCGGCGATCTGATCCCGCGCGCCTTTCAGCCGGGGAACCCGATCGAGTATCTCGGTGGTACTCGCGCTCACATAGTGGGACGGGAACACCTCGCTGAGTTTCTGAAACCAGAACGCACTCATCTGGGTGAGCACCGCACCCTTGTATGGGATCGGCTCGCGCATTACGACATCGAACGCGCTCACGCGGTCGCTGGCGACGATGAGCAGATGCCCTGTATCGACCTCGTACACTTCTCGAACTTTCCCTCGCCGCAGCAGGGGCAGGGGAAGACGGCTCTCCGCCAGTACCGCCTTGCTCATACGCGCACCTCGGCTGGCTCGGCCTCGGATGCGAGCGGCCGGGCCTGTGCGAGCAGCGGCTTGAGGTAATCCTCGATGAACTCAGCGACCTGCTGGGCGGCACGTCCGGTGTAGTTGGCCGGGTCGAGCTCTGCCCGAAGCGCGGCGGCAGGCACACCGCGAAATCCCGGTTCGGCCGCAAGGCGATCCAGCAGTTGGTTCGGCTCGCCCCG
>Ga0307416_100000925_pt1 | contig 15525 bp, 14 predicted proteins | sample DK1Cmetagenome_2_FD_203821 | JGI IMG/M metagenome (GOLD analysis project Ga0307416, IMG submission 203821) | Maize rhizosphere microbial communities from greenhouse at UC Davis, California, United States - DK15-C-3 | ecosystem: Host-associated > Plants > Roots > Rhizosphere > Soil | place...
TCGATCTGTTTAGAGACGGTCCGCGATTCGATCGCGACGCCCTTCTCCATCCCGAGCCATTCCATCATCGCCCGCACCTTGTCGCCGGCGAAGATGCGCATCAGGTCGTCTTCGAGTGACAGCACGAACCGCGACGAGCCGGGGTCGCCCTGACGGCCGGCACGACCGCGAAGCTGGTTATCGATGCGGCGCGACTCGTGCCGTTCGGTGCCGAGGATGTGCAGGCCGCCCGCGGCAACCACGTCCTCATGCTCTTTGGCGACGACAACCTTAGCTTTTTTAAGCTCTTCCTCGAACTGCTCCGGTGAAGCTTCGTCGGGGTTGACCTCCTGCCGCTTCAGGTATTCGCGGGCGAGAAACTCGGGGTTTCCGCCGAGCAGAATGTCGGTACCGCGGCCGGCCATGTTGGTCGCGATGGTGACGGCGCCCTTGCGGCCGGCCTGGGCGATGATCTCGGCCTCACGCTCGTGGTACTTGGCGTTGAGCACGTTGTGCGGGATGCCGGCCTTTTTCAGTCGATCGGCGATCAGCTCGGAGTTCTCGACCGAGACGGTCCCGACAAGGACGGGCTGGCCGTTCGCGTGCAGCTCCTTGATCTCGTCGACGGTCGCGTCCCATTTTTCGGGCAGAGTGCGGTAGATCACGTCGGAGTTGTCCTTGCGGATCATCGATCGGTGCGTCGGGATGATGACGACGTCGATGTTGTAGGTCGTGCCGAACTCCTCAGCTTCCGTCTCGGCCGTGCCGGTCATGCCGGACAGCTTCTCGTACATGCGGAAGTAATTCTGAAGGGTGATCGTCGCGAGCGTCTGGTTCTCGCGCTCGATCTTCACGCCCTCTTTCGCCTCCACGGCCTGGTGCAGCCCGTCGGACCAGCGGCGGCCCTGCATCAGGCGGCCGGTGAAATCGTCGACGATGATGACCTCGCCGTCCTGCACAACGTAGTGGTGGTCGACCTTGTAGAGCGTGTGGGCCTTAAGGGCCTGCTCGACGCAGTGCAGAAGGTCCATGTTGGCCGGGTCGTAGAGGTTCGAGACGCCGAGCAATCTTTCGGCCTTGGTGACGCCCTGCTCGGTCAGAACGGCCGAGTGGTTCTTCTCGTCGAGGAGAAAATCGCCGGTCGTGACCTTGGTCTCCTCGTCCTTGTGGCCGCGTTCGAGCTTGGGGATGATCTCGTTGGCGGTAAAGTATTTGTCGGTCGCCTCGTCGGACGCACCGGAGATGATGAGCGGCGTTCTGGCCTCGTCGATGAGGATCGAGTCGACCTCGTCGACGATCGTGAAATAGTGGTCGCGCTGGACGAGCGACTCGACGTCGAACTTCATATTGTCGCGAAGATAATCGAAGCCGAACTCGTTGTTGGTGCCGTAGGTGATGTCGCACGCGTAGGCCTCTTTGCGTTCGACGTCGTCCATGTCGTTCTGGATCACGCCGACGCTCAAGCCGAGGAATTTGTGGATCTTTCCCATCCACTCCGCGTCGCGGGCAGCGAGGTAGTCGTTGACTGTGACGACGTGGACGCCGCGGCCGGTCAGACCGTTCAGGTACGACGGCAGCGTCGCGACGAGCGTCTTACCTTCACCCGTCCGCATCTCGGCGATGCGGCCCTGGTGCAGGGCGATGCCGCCGATAAGCTGCACGTCGAAATGGCGCATTTCGGTAACGCGCCTCGATGCTTCTCTCACGGTCGCGAACGCTTCGGGCAGAAGCTCGTGAAGGATCGCCTGCTCGGCCTTGCGTCGCCGTTCGACGAGAGCCTTGTCGACGTCGCGTTTCTCTTGCGTCGTGCCGGTGCCGTTCGTATCCAACTGCCCGTCGGGGCTGTGGTCAAACTCGGCGAGGTGCTCGCGGATGCGGTCTTTGAATTTCTGCGTCTGAGCTTTCAGCTCATCGTCGGAGAGCTTTTCGATGCTCGGCTCGAGGGCGTTGATCTCGTCGACGATCGGGCGGACCTTCTTGAGAAAAATGTCCGAGCTCGAGCCGAAGACCTTCTTAACGAACTTATCTGCAAAACTGTTAACTGCCATGATGTCCTCTTATGGGGCGGCTGCTTCTCATGCGGAAGCCCGCGCGTGAGCAAGGGCGATATGCGGAAGTTCGTGTAACCTCTGCGTTGAGCATTTCGCCCTCCCTTACGGTCGGGCCTGCGCATGTTTGGCCCACTTTCGGGAGCCAATTGAACGGCCTTGCTAATTAAACCTGGGTTATGGCGAGTGAGAATGGAAAAGAATTTAAATATCGTCTCAGGCCCGCCGCTACTTTGCGTCTTTGGCGAAGAGCGGATCGAGCGAACCGCGGGCGAGGCGGGTGACGATGAAGACCTGGTCGTTCTCGGAGCGGAACGTCGTGTTTTCGTAGATCTTTTGGCGGACGCCGTCGCCGTTCGCAACCGCGAGGCGGCGGAACGTATCGTTGAGCTGACCAATGATCGAGGCGGCATTGTGTGCCGAAGCCTTGCCGACTCTGACCTCGACCGCGAACGCCGACTTGTCGAGTTTGAAAACGAAACGCGATGACGTCGCTTCGCCGCCTAATCTAGCGTTCGGGACACAATCGGCCAACGAATAACCGTCGGTCAGACGCTTGCTGAAATACTCGAGCGCGGGCCGAAGCTGCTCGTTATTGATTGCGAACGTCTCGGCGGTGTAGCTGCCTACGCGGTTGTCCTTGATGCAGGGCAGCAGCGTCGATTGTGAGACCTCGAATGAGTCGGTCGCGGGGTCGAACTTATTAACTCGGCTCAGCCGGCGAAGGCCGCTGAGGAAGAACTCTACATCCTGAAGATATACGCCGACCGAATCCGCCAGCGTCGATACCTCGCCGTCGGGCTTGTTGTCGAGCTCGTCGCCAAATTCGATCTCGTCCGAAATCTCAAAATGCCGCGTCGTCGCCGAGTGGGCGAGCGTCTGCGGCGCCGTGCCGCCGACCAGAACAAGGCCGAGATACACTCCCAGCGTTGTAAGAAAGAGGACCGAATTGTGTGCCTTACGGTTGCTCACAAATAGAGTTTAGCTTATTTCGCCGCGGAATTGTTCTGCGGGCCGACGACGGCGGTGCTGTTCGGCTGGGCCTGCTTTTCCTTGGATTCGGCCAGCTTGCGCTGGATCATCTCCTGCACCTGCGGCTTCGGCATCTCGAAATTCACCACCAAAAAGCTGCCGTCCGAGGCGGTTTTGGTCGATTTCAAGAAGGTCAGCTCGTCGCCCTTCGCCGCGAGTGCGCCAAGCGTCATCATGTTGTAAAGAGCCGAGGCGGTCGTGTTCGCACGCTCCGGGCTGGGCTGTTCGGCCTTCAGATTGGCGACAAAGGTGGTGTCGTTCTGCTCGATCGTGATGACGACCTTGCGTCCGACGCCCTTTTTCTCGTCCATCACGCCCAAATATCCGTACCAGCCGGCGTCGCCGACGGCGACGATCCATTCCTGCGCGAGCTTGGTCAAGGTCGGGTCGGCGGGGAAGTTCTTATCGAGCGGGGCGATCTTCGGGTTTTTCAGCACGATGGTCTTGCCGTCTTTGGCGAGGCCGAGTGTTCCGGTGATAACGACGCGGAACGTTTTATCGAGCTTGACGGCCCCCTGATCGATCTTCGCGAGGGTTTCGGTCGCTTTGTCCTTCAGCGGCCGCTTATTAAGGAAAATGCCGTTCTGGTCCGCGGACGCGTCATCCTCGGTCTTATTCGCGTTCGGGTCGAGGGTCGGGTTCGACGGATCGGTGTTCGCGGCCGTCTGCGAATTTGTGTTGGCGCCGTTTATGCGGCCGCCCTTTCGGTCTTTTTTGGAAATGACGGGCGAGGAATTCGAGTTCGATTCGTCACCGCCTAAGGAAAAAGGCGAATCCGGAACGGTGCCCGTCACCGCCTTCGGGTTGTATTTCGGTGTGATCGCCGGCGTATTGATCAACGGGCTCGACGGGCTGATGGTCGGGTTTACGGGAAAGCCGGGGATCGACCCGTCGTAATTAGAGAACGTGCCGTCCGTCGATTGGTTATAGGCCATCTCCGGGTTGGCGAGCTCGAAGTAGCCTCCGGGATAGTCGAACGGCGGATCGACGTTGCTGACATCGATGTAGGTGATGTCGGCGTCGGCGAGCTCGGTCTTTTCGTAGGCGACGTCGGCGTATTCGCGTTCGGTGCCGAATATGGTCGAGGCCACGTAGACCGTATCGAGCACCTCGCAGACGTGGCCGACGAACGGGCTGTCGCACCCGCGCCGCGTAAGCAGGCTGTCCTGGCTGAGGACGACTGCGACCAGCACCAGATTGGCGATAGCCGAGAGGCCGATGATCTTGTAGAGACGCGGCCCGAAATTCCAGCTTTTGACCTCGTAATGATAAAAGAGATCGCCCGGCCCCGGCTCGGCCGGCGGCGCCTCGAATCTGTATAAGTCCTGCTCGAACATAAAACCCTTATAAATAAAAGCTAAATCCAACTGGCTGAAAAGCTTGCCGTCTGGTTTAGACGCACCCCCAACCCGGCAGGTTGCGGTACAAATTAACTATTTTATCACCCCTTAAAGGCGTTGAATAGTAAGTTGTGTCTTGATGCGAAACTGTTAACCGAAATAGATCATCGTCGGTGCACCTGCAAAAGCCCACCACACATGCACAAGTACCCGACCGTGAGGGAGGGCGATACGCGGGCGCTCGTGAGATCTTTAAGTTGAACATATCGCCCTTGCTGACGCGCGGGCTTGTGCATGTGTGGGCGGCTTTCGCAAGAAAGCCATTGGTGCTGATATTTATGGACATCACTTTGCTAAACCCTTACCATTCCTATATATGCGGCGATCGGGCAAAGGAGGCGGGCGGGACAAACGCCCGCGGCAAACCGGTGACCGCCGGTTTGATAAGGAACGCCGGTTCAAACGAGATCTTGCGAAGGAAAGTTCCCAGCGGGGCCCGCAGGAAGCGCCGCTGACCGAGAGGCAACTCAGGTCGGTGGAAAAACTGTTGAGCGGGATCGGCGTGCCGGAGCCGAAGCCGTTCCAGCCGGACCCATTCCAACTCGAGGCGCTCGCCGCGATAGAGCACGAAGACGTTCTAGTAACGGCACCGACGGGAAGCGGCAAAACGTGGATCGCTCGCGAGGAGATCCGTCGCCTGCTAGGCAAGAATCTTAGGGCCTGGTACACGACGCCGCTGAAGGCCCTCACCAATTCCAAATACGTCGAATTCTCTCAGGAATTCGGCGCCGGGAACGTCGGCATCCTAACCGGCGACCGCAAGGAGAACACCGACGCGCCGCTGATCGTCGGGACGACCGAGATCTACCGCAACCAGCTTTTCGACGCCCTTCGCACCGGCTCGCAGGTGAGCACCGATTTCGTCATCATCGACGAGGCCCATTATCTCGCCGACGAGGACCGCGGGCACGTCTGGGAAGAGACGATCATTCTTACGCCGCCGCGGGTGCGGATGCTGCTGCTCTCGGCTACGGTCGGCAAGGCCGAAGAATTTGCCCGCTGGATCGAGGAGGTCCGCGGCGCGCGCGTGCACGTCGTCAACCGTGCCGGCTCGCGCCCGGTCGAGCTGCGTGCGGCGTATCTTTCACCCGGTTTGCAGCTCTACCCGCTCTTCGACGACCGCGGCGAATTCAACCGCGACATCGACCAATTCGCCACCCGCCGGGGCAATCCGTACCGGCGGCGCTAAAGCCGGCGACGGTCGATGGCCGCAGAAAATCAATTTTACGCGTTTCGTGCAACGGCCCGCTTGTGATATATAGTTGCGACTGGAAGCTATATCGTTCGTGACGCGGCACAACGGCGGCCCGGCAGATGTTCCGGTACCCCGCAGCGATCGTGAGATAGTTTCTTAGGAGGAAGCAAAGCCGAGGTCGTAGACCCCGGCTTTTCTTTTTTGGATCGTTGAGCTCGCTATTTGATCTTGTCGACCAGAATGTCGATGTCGGCCTGCGGGACGCGGAGGTCGACGGAGACCTCGCTGCCGGCGTTGGTGATCTTCGCGGCGTCGATCAGCCGAACGAGGGCCTGTTTGTCGGCGGCCTTCGAGGAGCCGAGCAGCGCCTTGCCGAGCACCTGCAACCCCTGGAGCGTTTCCGAGAGGCTCACGGCCTGGGCGTTCTGAATGGTCTTCGCGGTCACGCTGGCGGCGGCGCCGTCGGCGGTCACGTCGAAGATGCCGAAAACATACCGGATGGCATCGATGTTGCGGCCAAGCTCGTCGTTGTCGAGCGGTAGAAATGCGCTCATGCCTTCCGGAGCTTTGGCGGCGAAATTGACGATGCCGCCTTCCTTACGTGCGAGAAAACCGATGATATCGGTGCCGACCTTAGTTCTGGCCTCGACCGTCTGACGGACGCGGGCCGGATCGCCGACGGCGAGCGTCACGCTGTCGAGGGCCGTGACAGCAACTTCGCTCAATTCCTTTGCGACCTTGTCTGCGACGTTCGGGGCCGCTTTGGACTGGGCCGCTATGTCCTTCGCCGAGAAGATGTAGATCGCCTTGTCGCCGACACGCTCTTCGCGGTACTTGCCGTTGGCGGCGACCTTGCCCGCCGCGATCAGGCCGGCGGCATTGGCCTGTCCGCGAAGTATCACGACCGGGTCCATGTCGTACTTTTTCGGGCCCAATTTACGGGCCGAAACGCCGACAGCAGCGTATTCGAACTGCCGCGGGTCGATGCCGGTCCGCGTTTGGATCTCGTCGATCTTGCCGGTGATCTCGGCCAGAAATGCCGTATTGCCGGAAAGCAGCCGCGGCATGCCATCGGCGAAAAACCGTTTGACATCGATAACGGCGACTCCGTCCGAAGCGGGCAAAAGGGCGACGAGCTGCTGCCCCTGAGCCTTTTTAGCCGCGGGCGTGTTGTTATCGGCCGTGACGGCGCCGGAGGGCAAAATAAAAGCGGAGAGCAGAAGCGCGGAGACGATCAATTTCTTCATTGGTAAAAGCCTCGTTTCGTAAGACTACGATAACAGATGTAAGACGCTGCCGGAACGGTTGCCGTTAACAACAGACAAAAGGCGATCTGGCTTTTTTTAGCGGCCGCCGTCGGGCAGTCGCGGCTCGCCAGTGTTTTTGATGACTTCGAATTCGAATTTCAGCTCTTTGCCGCGGAAAATGTAACTCAGGTAATGCTCCCAAAACTTCCGGAGAAAACGCATGCTTCCGGCCTTTTGGTCGAGGTTGACGACAAACTCGAGACCCAGGGCCTTCCACAAACTGAGCAGCGAAACGTACGTCGTCACGGGATTTAGCTGCACATCGGTGTAAAAGTCGAACACCTGCCGGTTTGGCATAAAAGTGTTGAACGAATACGAATTGAAATGGTTCCGATGGGTCGGGTCGTTGGCCCAGTCGGGGTTGGTGTAGTGCGGCGTCAGCAGGCGGATGCGGCCCCCGGGCCTGGTGATCCGGTGGAGCTCGGTAACAAAGGCCATCACGTCCGGAACGTGCTCGATGACGTGGTGCGAGACGATCAGGTCGAACTCGTCGTCGGCGAAAGGGTACGGAAGATCGCCGAGATCGTGGATGACGTCGGCAGCCGTTTTGGGGTTGTTGTCGAGCCCGATCGCCCCCTCGAATTTGTTGGTGCCGCAGCCGACGTCGAGAATTTTCATCGCACGATAAGTTAGCAAATAGCAGGCGGAAACCCGAGCAGTAGCGAGGGTGCCCCGCGAGACGAGGCAACCGGGCACACTCCCTACCGGTCGTGTTTCCGCCTTTCGGAAAGGTAGAAATGCCAAAGAATGCGGGCCGCGATTGAGCGGTATGGCCGCCAACGTTCGGCAATTTGTAAGAATTCGTCCGCTGTCGGTCGAGGTTCGCCGGATAATTTATGCCACGCGATATGCAGGGCCAGATCGCCTTTCGGCATCACGTCGGGCCGCAGCATCGCCATCAGCAAATAAATGTCGGCCGTCCAGTCGCCGACGCCTTTCAATTTTTTGAGCTCTTCGCGGGCGTCGTCGTCGGGCAGGGAATGAACGGCGTCGAGTGCGAACATTCTCTCCGTGATCGCCGCGGCGAGATGCCGAGCGTACAAGGCTTTTTGGCGGCTGAACCCATCGGCGCGCAATTCGGCGTCGGTCAATTTCAGCAGCTTTTTCGGCGTTGGCGCGCCGACGCGGCTCGACAGCTTGTCGAAACACGCCTTCGCCGAAGCCAGCGAAACCTGCTGCTCGAGGATGATGTGCAAAAGCGTCGCGAAACCGGGTTCACGGGCCCACAACGGCGGCGGTCCATAGGCCTTTAAAACCGCCCGAAACATCGGCTCTTTTCTCGCGAGCTTCGCTGCCACGACCGGCAGATTGTCAGGGGTGACCAGATCCATCGCGATTTCCGGAATAGTGGATAACTGAAAGTTGAAAGTAGGTAGCGGGCGGGCTCTAACTATCCGATCTCAACTTTCAACTGTCCACTATTCCAATAACCATCACCATATCGACGACACTGCGGACTCGTCGAATTCGGTCGTTTCGCCGTTGGGCAGGATATGAATGATGCGGGCTCCTTTCGCTTTCAGCAGCGGGGCGAGCATCCCGACGCGGTGGCAGTTGGCACGCGGCTGTTTGTGCTGCGACAGGGGCCGCGATTCCGAGCACATGATCGCGGTCCGCACCTCGGAAGCGATCTCTATAATGCGGTCGATCCCGCGGGCGAGATCTTCGGGCCTCGGCTTCGTTTTCCCGCCGGTCTCGGGCAAATGCTCGTACCCGATACCGTTTTCATTTAGTAATTCCTGGAGCACCAACCCGTTAAACTGCGGCCACCTCGACCGCGCCACGCTTCGTACGTCGCACAGAAACTGAATATCGTGCTGTTTCATCAGCGCCAAAAAATCCGCGAACGCATGTCGCCCGTGGCCGATGGTGTAGATGGTCACTTGCCGAAGTATAGGCCCCGCGGGATATTTCGGTCCAGGTTTTGGGTGCCGGCGACTTTTCCGATCAGGGAACAATGCAGTCCTCGAGCACGAGGTATGCCTTCGAATTGTCGAATCCGTCGCCCAAACCTTTGACCCTGCCTTCGACGGTCGCTTGCTCGTTGGCGTTAAGGCCCCCAACCCGGGCACTTTGCGATCTGTTGAAATAACATCTCGCGTTTCTCGAAGTGGTGATCGACGATTTGAACGTCAACACTATCTGTCCGGCGTTGTTGATCTCGATGACGTTGACGGTGCCCGTGATCCGCACCCGCTTGCCGACATATTGATGCCCGGCCCGGATCTCGTTGTTCTGGAATTCCCCTACCAGCCCCGCGGCGCTCATCGAGACAGCGGCCGGCGCGGCCGCATTCGGTTCATACGCCGGCGCGGCGGGGGCGGCGGTCTCGGCCTTGCCGAGCTGTACGCTGTCGCTGAAAGCAGCTAGCTCTGCCGTGAAGGAGGGGTCGTTGAAAACGCCCAGAATGCTGACGGCGCGCCCGCCGCCGCTGATAACGGTCAGCAACGCGAAGGCCGTTGTGCCCTGGAACTCTACCGCCGAGCCGCCGCCCGTCGCCGTCCACCCGTTTTCCGCCTGCGACTCGGTCTTGGGATCGGGTTCCGCCTTCATCGTCTTGACAACGAGGTTGGCCCACTCGCGTTTGAAGTCCGCGTCTGGCGAACCTGTGCCCGGCGTCGCCCCGTAAAGCGTGATGATGCAGAACTTTCCCGACGACTGGTCGAATTTGGAAAACGCTACGATGTTCTCCTTAGCGGTCTTCGTCCACCCCTTCGGAGCCGTGTAACCGATGGCGCCGAGCCTTTCATTTTGCCCAACAATCGAGTGCGGCTTCGACAGAAAAAGGATCATGGTGAACAGGATCAACAAAAAGACGGATCTACTGTTTGGCTGGTTCATAGATTTCGACCTAACACGTGCTATCGGTCCTGTTTTTATTTGACGAGATCGCTTTCCCATGGTTACTGATTGGAGCAACCGCTGTTATCCCACGGAATTAGGTCAATTGTTCCATCGGTTCCCGACTTCGTTATGCCTCCGTAGGGGTGGGTGAGGGTGTTGGTTCCTTTGACCCGAATTTTCGGATAATCCGATCCGGCTCCCTCAATGGTGAATGTACCGCTACCGTCGTACTTCATCACCGAATAACTCGTGCTGAAGGCCCAGGTGTTGGTCGCGGGATCAAACTTATTGTCGAATGGCGTCAGCCAGCTATTATGCACAACAAAGGGCTTATCCAGGCTGCAAATACTCCCTGAGAACTCGACATCGCCAAGGCGTCCTGTGGCCTTATAACCCCGGTCAAGGATCGTAATCACGGCTGTGGTGGTCTCTCTGGTCGGCGGTATATGCCGGATAATTTGGCAGTCGGTCACCTCTGCATTGCCGATTGGGGGACCGCACGGTACCGATTCCGATTCATCGTGGCCTTCCACATCGTCGTACGATAATTCGATGGTGGCGACGTTCGGGGACGGTCTGTGGACGGGTGCCGTATAGATCAGCCCCGGGTGGTCCGGTTTTAGCGTGCCTTCACCTTTCACAATCCAGCTATCGGTGTGCCCCCACCCATGCGATCCGCAGTTTGCGGCCCCGCCGAACAGCTTGTCGAGGAATCCCGGCCCCCGGCACTCCAAGATATTTACCCGCACGCTTTGGGCGGCGTGGACCGTCGCCGTCGCCGGCACCAGCCTTTTATGGAACCCCAGCGTCCAAACGCTGAAATGCGTGGTGGAGACCGATATAGTCTTCTTATCGCGAGCCAGCGTCATGCGGCGTTGCATGCGCCATGCTCCCTTGTTGTCCTGATACGCCAGCGACAACTCGGTCGGGACGGTGCCTTCCAGGTCGTGGTCGTCGTAACGAAAAGATACGTCGAGCGGTTTGGAAAATGTTTTCCCCTCCGGCTCGAGCCGGTAGGAGCCTCCCAGGCCCCCTTCGAATTCTTTGGTTACGGGTTGAATACCGAATGTTACCGTTTCCGCCAACGCGCCCGGCGGTACGGTGATCGTCATTCGCCCGTCCGGACTGCCGAGGGTGCCGCCGGCCGGACCGATCTCTTTGGTCGCCTTTTCCCCTTCGGCCGTCCCGAGCTTCGTCGCGGGAAACACGATCTCACCGCCGCTCGGACCGCTCGAAAGAAAACTACATCCGAGCGCTCCGAACAATAGAAAAAAGGCAGGGACGAAGATCTTCGTTTCGTTGGGCATCATCGGTTCGTTAAAGGCTGATATTCGGACCCTCCTTTCATAAGGCAAAAGCCTGCCAACTGTTCTGGTTCGAATTGGCAGCCAAACATTCGGAGGGAAACGGAGAATGCTGTTTGAAAGGCGCCTAAGCGTATAGGCTATCGGGGCCAATAGCAAGATAAATTTATATATTGTTACACCGCCGGCCGGACGGCTCTGATCTCGTTCACCGTCGACGCGTTTTCGAGTGCCGAGAGGTCGCCGGGGTCTTCACCGAGATAGGCGGCGCGGATGACGCGCCGCATCACCTTGGCGTTGCGGGTCTTGGGGAGGGCGTGGACGAAATGGACCTTTGACGGGGCAAGGGGCTTGCCCATATCCTTGGCGACCAAACTTTTGAGTTCCTTTTCGAGCGAGAGAACCACCTCGTCCGCCGTAGCGGCCACCTCTCCTTCGTAAGGAGGGGAGCTTTGGCTCGCGGCTTTATGTAATTCAGTGTCTCCGCGACTCTGCGGTGAAAAATCCCCTGACAAGACGCAAAACGCCACCATTGCGGTGCCTTTCGCATCGTCGGGGACCCCAATGACGGCGGCTTCGGTGACCTGGGGGTGCGAGACGAGGATGCTTTCGACCTCGGCGGGGCCGACGCGTTTGCCGGCGACCTTTAGGGTGTCATCGCTGCGGCCCAGGATGAACCAGTGTCCGTCCTTATCGCGCATCGCCCAGTCGCCGTGGACCCAGATGTTTTTGAAGCGGCTCCAGTAGGTTTCGAGGTAACGTTCCCTCTCCTGCCAGAATCCGCGGGCCATGCCGATCCAGGGTTGTTTGATGACGAGCTCGCCGACCTGGCCGGGTTTTACCGGTTCGCCGTTATCGTCGACGATGTCCACATCCATTCCGGGACAAGGTGCCGGGAACGAGCACGGCTTCTGCGGCAGCAGCATATTGCCCATCAGGATGCCGCCCGAGATCTCGGTGCCGCCGGAGTAGTTGATGATCGGGAGCTTGGAATTACCGACCTTCTCGAACAGCCACCACCATGGAGCCGGGTTCCACGGCTCGCCCGTCGAAGCGAAAGCCCGCAGCGACGATAAGTCGTGCCGCTCGTGAGGCGGCTTCTTGTCGGAACCGCCCGCGTGAGCGGGTGGCCGAGAGTCGGGATTTTCGAGCGTTGGATCCGAACCAGGCGCCGCACCACCCGCTGACGCAGGCGGTTCTGACTCTTTCGCCGCCAAGGCCCGCACCAGGGTGGGCGAAATGCCGAGAACCTCGACTTTGTGTCGGGCGCAGAATTCCCACATGCGGTCGGCGGTCGGGTGATCGGGTGCTCCGTCGTAGAGACAGATCGTGGCGCCGTTTATCAATGCACCATAGATCAGCCACGGCCCCATCATCCAGCCGATGTCCGTGTACCAGCAGATCCGCGTCCCGCGACCAACGTCCGTCCCGAATGCCATGTCCTGCGCCGCCTTGATCGGGAAACTCGCATGCGTATGCGCGATGCCCTTGGGTTTGCCAGTCGTGCCGGAGGTGTAGAGGATGATGAGCGGGTCTTCGGCGGATGTGAGTTCAGATCCTTCTTCGTCAGCCCCAAGAAGGTCGATCATGTTGTGCGAAACGCCGAATTGCCTCACGACTACGTCAGGGAATGTTTTCTCTAGATGCTCTTGAAAATGGACAAACCTGACCGGCCCCTTTGCATCTCCGATTCGATCCAAATGCTCTTTCTCTGAGATAGCAGTCCTCGTCACAAGAACTTTAGTTATGGAGTCTGTCCTTCTTACGGCACCGGCCGCAACGCTCAGCATGTCCACAAACTTTCCACGTCGGTAGAATCCTTCGCAGGTGAAAAGTGCCTTCGCCTGCACGGCGTGCATTCGGCTTGCGATTGCCTCAACTCCGTACCCGGAAAAAACCGGAATCGCGATTGCTCCGACCCGGTTTATCGCCAGAAGAGCCAATATTGTCTCCGGAATCATTGGCAGATGAATTCCAACAGCATCGCCTTTGCCGATTCCGATGTTCCGAAGAGTTCCGACAACAATTCCTACATTATCCGCCAAAAACGAATATGAAAGGACGTGGGTACTGCCGTCCTCGCCTTCCCAAACAATCGCAGGCTGATTATTCACTTCGTCATCTACCCAGCGGTCGAGGCACATGGTGGTGATGTTGAGGCCTGCGTGGGCGGGAAACCCGGTCGCTACCGCTCCCGGTTCTGACAGGGGCACACTCGCTGCCGCTCGTGTTTCCGCCTCCGCGCCGCTGTGTCGCTGCGGTGTAGAAACAAACCAATTCGGAAACTCGATGCCGTTCGAAGTGCCGAGGAGCTTGTTGTATGGCGGGTCGAATTTGATGTCGAGGAATTTCAGGACCTCTTCGGTGAATTTCTCGACATCGCGGATCGAGAATTGGTGCAGCTCGTCCCAGGTCGAGACGCCGACCTGGCGCATGAATTTGGTGAGTTGGGCTCGTTCGATTACGTCGGGCGTGGGCGTCCAGGCGATGGGCTGATTCTCGAGGACGTTGATATCGTGCATTTTGGAAATATTCTACCGCAGAGTCGCGGAGACGCGGAGAAAGCCGATCAGACAACTGGATAAAACTGATCCTTTAACTTTGCGTCTTCGCTTCCCTGCGGTAAAAATCTTCATATGTCGGAAGCGTCGGTTGCCATTCCGTTGCCCGGGGATCTGTTCGCCGGAAAGGTCGCAATTGTTACGGGCTCGTCACGCGGGGTTGGACGGGCGACCGCGGTGAGGCTGGCGGAGGGCGGGGCGAACGTGGTCGTCAATTACCTTTCGAACGAGGCGGAGGCCGCGGAAACCGTTCGCTTGTGCGAGGAGAAGGGCGTCGAGGCGATCGCGGTGGCGGCCGACACGTCGGAGTTTACGCACGCTCAGGAACTGGCGAAGGCGGCGGTGGAGAAATTCGGCGGCATCGATCTTCTTGTATTGAACGCCGGCATCTGGGAAGGTGCCCCGATCGAGGAGATGAGCGAGGAGACGTGGAACCGCGTTATCAACACGAACCTTAAATCCGCCTGGGCCGTTTCGAAAGCATGCGTTCCGGCGATGAAAAAACGCGATTCGGCGGCGATCGTGATGGTCTCGTCGACTTCGGGGCAGCGGGGCGAGGCGAATTATTCAAATTACTCGGCGTCCAAAGGCGGGCAGATATCGATGACGAAGGCGTTGGCGTCGGAGCTGTGCCCGAAGATCCGGGTCAACTGCGTCGCTCCGGGCTGGATAGAGACGGCAATGGTGCGGCCGGCGTTCGAGGACGAGGAATATCACCAGAGCGTTATCCGGTCGATCCCGCTGCAGCGGGTCGCGACGACCGACGACGTGGCGTTGTCGATCTGCTTTCTACTGTCACCCTGGGCACGGCATATCACCGGGGAAATATTGAACATCAACGGCGGATCGGTTTTGTGTGGATAGGATATCCGGCCAGGGTCAAGAAACCGACCATCCCGAGCCTCACCGTAAGACTTCAGGTCACTTTATTCGTCTTCTTTCTTACACTGGCATGTATGTACGGTAGTTTCCCTGACCATTTTGAGCACTAGGCACGGTCATTGCCACTTGCTCCCGCGTGGTTCATGGGAACCTCACAATAATACGTACGAACCATGGAGGTAAAAATGGCTAACAATCAACGAGGCGGTTCTTCGGAGCAGCATGCGAAAGCCGGCAGTATGTCGCGCGGCGGCAAAAGCGGCGGCGGCGGCAGCAATCAGGGCGGCGGAAACCGTCAGGAAGCTGCCCGGAAGGGCGGTGAATCTCACAGCAAAGAGCACATGTCCGAAATAGGCCGCAAGGGCGGCAAGAAATAACCGCTCCGGTCATCAATTATAAACTCAACCAGAAGAGTCGGCTCTTTATGAGAAGCCGACTCTTCTATTTGTAGGGTTCAAAGGCACGTCGATTGCTTTGGAACATTACGAACGCATTTATGTTTCAGGAGGTTACATTCGATGCCCAAACAGAATTTCAACAGCGGATCAGGAGCGGCCGGGCCGCACCGGCAGGGCGAGAAGGGCGGCAAAGAGGGAAAGGTGGCGAAGGCGGGAATGAGTACTCGTGTAAAGAGCGAGGCCGAAAAGGGCGGCTCGCCGTCGCGCCAGGCGGCTGAGCGGATGGCAAAAACGCCGACATTGAGCGGCAAAAGCAGCCGGGACGGTAAGGGCAGCGGGAACAGATAAAGGAGAAAACGATGGCTACGAAAAAGGGAACCGGAGCACGCGAATTGATCGACACCGGCACCGATAAGCGTTACGTCCGCCGCGACGCGCAGGGCCGATTCAAGGAGAGCGACGACCAGGGCCGCTCGCTCGCCCGCGACGTCAAGCAGCACGCGAAGACGAAATCGAAGTCCGGTCAGGGCGATCGCGGCGACCGGTGAGGCGTAAATTATTCGGATCAGGGCGAT
>Ga0307416_100000927_pt1 | contig 15505 bp, 11 predicted proteins | sample DK1Cmetagenome_2_FD_203821 | JGI IMG/M metagenome (GOLD analysis project Ga0307416, IMG submission 203821) | Maize rhizosphere microbial communities from greenhouse at UC Davis, California, United States - DK15-C-3 | ecosystem: Host-associated > Plants > Roots > Rhizosphere > Soil | place...
AGGATTAAGGAACGTTAGTGGCTATCTCGCGCATGTGTCGTTCAACAACGGACGTGAGTCCGTCAATTTTTCGCAGATCCGTTTTCCAGAAATGTTGATTCCCTAAAACTCTTTCTGTGGTTAAGGAAATATCGCCTTCCTGCCACGCATTTTTAAAAAAAGCCACAACTTCCGGCGTATCATTGACTGGTGTTGCTGTATCGCGCCATTCACCCTTATAAAAAAGAATGAGCGCAGCCAGCGAGTAGAGGAGGTTGTCGGCGAGCTTTCCATATCGTTTGTGGTATTCCAGAATCGACGGAAGCACCCGGACCTGAAACTTTGAGATGGAGTTCAAGGCTATGGACTTCAGCTGATGACGGATCGACGGGTTTTGAAACCGCTCCATTACGTCGCTGGCGAATTCTTCGAGCTCCACCCGCGGAAGGTCAAGAGTGGGAATTATTTCATCTGCTATTGAGCGCCTGATAAATTTCCCGGTAAAGGAGTCATCAATGGCCTCTTTCACCGTGCGTAATCCGCGCAGATACGCCACCGGTACCATAGCAGTGTGTGCACCATTCAGGATCCTTACCTTGCGCGTTCGGTACGGCGCGAGATCTTCAACCAAACGCACGTTCAACCCGGACTGTTCCAACGGAAAGGCTACGCGCAAATTGTCGCGTCGGGACGTGTCGCCGAAAGGCGCCTCGATCAGCCAGAGATGAAATGGCTCGGCGGCTACCATGAGGTGATCTTCGAAGCCGGTTTCCTGCCATATCGCGTTGGCATCCTTTGGATAACCAGGCACTATACGGTCAACGAGTGTGTTACAAAATAGAGTATGCTTTGTGATCCAGTTTTCAAAATCCTTTCCGAGGCTCCAATGTCTGATGTATTCAAGAACAGCCTTTTGCAACTCCTCGCCATTTTTGTCAATCAGCTCGCACGGAAATACAGTGACAGCTTTTGCAGGATCCGCATGGAAATATTTATACCTGTGGTGTAAAAGTGTGGTGAGCTTCCCGGGAAAACTCCCAGGGAGCTTGTGCGGGTCATCATCCGCGGCATCGAAAGTGATTCCCGCCTCCGTCGTGTTGGAGATGATGAATTTCAGATCTGGATTTTCGCCTGTTCGCAGGTACGACTGATAATCTTCAAATGGATTGATAACCGCACTGACGCAAGAGATCAGCCGCACATTCTTGAAGGATTTCCCGCGACTGATACCCTGGATCACCAGATGGTACAAGCCTTCCTGTTCACGAAAGCGCGTGTCTTCCGCTGTGGAATTGGTTTGAACGATTTGTATGGCGCCGCCGAAATCTGTTTTCTCATTTGCGATATCTATCATCCAGTCGGCAAAGCCGCGCAAAAAATTTCCTTTGCCAAATTGCAGGACTTTTACCGGATATTTCATCGCCTGCGATGCTGTGGTGCGATTCAATTTTTTCAACATATGGACAAATATATTACGAATGGATGTAACCACTATTTTTCCGCGTATAATCGTCGCAGTTCCGGCAGCAAGGGAAGCGTTTGCTCATTTAATAAAACAAAGACCCTGACGACACTATATTAGTGGTAACTAAATCCACAGCAAGATGCCAGTATCAAAGGAGAAAGCAATCCGATGATTACGGTGAAATGGTCTAGCGCTTGGATTTGACTACACAAAAAATCTCATGGTATTTGTCATTGATTCCATTGGATGAACTCGAGGCAGAACCCCGTTTATCAAAGATTACTTATGCAGCAGAGGGACAGATCCTTTTCTTTCCAAGGAGGAACGTCTTTGAGCCGGCGTTATGTTTTGCGTCGTCAATCTGCAAACATGGCATCCAGCTGTTGTCGAAACAGCGGAGCTTGTGGACAACTTTGTCCGTTGCCATAGGAACTTCTTTAAATGTGTCTCGCATGATTGCATCCATTCGCCAATCAGCGGATTCGCCGCCGCAAGTGTATTAGTCCAACACGTCGATCACTGACAGGCGCCGCATAAAAACAGAGCGATGGTTTCCGGTAGAATAATTACTCGTGAAAAATCATTTATTTATTAACTTGGCTGCCATGCGATTTAAACACTCCAAAAAAACAATATGAAAACGAGCATTCTTTTTTTTCTAGCCGCAATGACTTTGGCATTCTCCTCTTTCGGCCAGGAGAAACTAACCGACGAGCAAATACTCAAGCTTTATCAAGGCCTTCGTGTGGCCGATGTGTCTGATGGTATGGACATGGTGGGCTTGCGCGATGCGGGATTGCTTGATCAAAGCATCGAGCCCCTCTGGAAGGATTTCGATAACATGTCGCATATCATTTCGGGTATCGCGGTCACTGCGCGTTATATACCAACAATGAAGGTGGTGAAGAACCCGATGCCCAAAGAAGAATTTCAGAAATGGGAAGGAAACTGGTATGGCAATTTTTCAACCGAAGCTTATGTAGAACATGTCAAGCCTGGTTCCATTGTGGTGCTGGATGTTCAGGGCGATGGTGACACCGGCTCCGTAGGTTCATTTAACGGCTTGTTCTGGGTCAGCAAAGGTGCGCGCGGAATTATCTCCAACGGAGGGATCCGCGATACCGATGAACTCGCGAAGCAACGAATTCCCGTTTATTTGGATTTTATGAACCGCGGACGTGGGATCCGGCCTGGGCGGAATGAGCTCGAGTCTGTAAACAAACCTGTTACCCTCGGCGGCGTCGTGATTCGTCCTGGTGATGTAATTGTTGCAGACGGCGATGGCGTGATCTGTGTACCCCGCGAGTTCGCGAAGCCCGTCGCAGAATTTGCCCGTGAAATCCTAAATAAAGACAAACAAGGCAGAAAAGGCCTTTACCAACAGTTAAAGATGCCGCTCGATAAGACGGTGCAAGACAATTGATAAAGTAAAGAGGCGCCACCCGGCGCCTCTTGCATTTCCATCCGGCTCCGTTCCGTTCGTGCATCCGATTGCTAATCCGGCTTCAAACCATTGAGCGTGTTTCGCTTTGTATCGCCTTGCTTTCCCTTTATTGCTTTTTGTTTCTTTTTTCTTAATTTTATAGGCGAACGTAAAATATTGTAATGAACGGAAAGCAGCAGGGGGATATTCAGGGTGCATTTACGCGGGACAACTATCTCCGAAAGCTGCAAGAGAATACTGGGTTTGACATGGTAGTTATTGGCGGAGGCGCAACGGGCCTGGGTGTAGCGCTTGACTCCGCGTCGCGCGGTTTTCGAACCCTGTTGCTCGAGCAAGCGGATTTCGCCAAGGGCACATCGAGCCGCAGCACCAAGTTGATCCACGGTGGGGTCCGCTATCTCGCCCAGGGCGATATCCGCCTCGTGTATGAAGCATTATTTGAACGCGGCCTCTTGCTGAAAAATGCTCCACATCTGGTGACCATGCAGCCATTTGTCATTCCGGCCTACAAGTGGTGGAGTGAATTGCTTTATGGGATAGGATTGAAGATCTACGACTGGATGGCGTGGCGCTACCGTTTTCCTAAGACTGCTATCCTGGACAGGGCCTCGGTAATTGAGAGGCTGCCGAACATTGAGAAGAGCGGACTCAAAGGTGGCGTGCTTTATTATGACGGCCAGTTTGATGACGCGCGGTTGGCGATCAACATCGCGCAGACCTGCGCGGCGCACGGGGGCATGCTCATCAACTACATGCGCGTAACGGAATTACTGAAAGACGGACGCGGTAGGATCTGTGGAGTGCGCGCAACTGATCTTGAAAACGGAGGAGAGTACAACATCTCGTCCAAGGCGGTAGTGAATGCCACCGGGGTTTTTGTCGACGATGTGCTTAAAATGGATTCTTCCGAAGGCAAGGCGATTGTCAGACCGAGCCAGGGAGTACACGTGGTATTGAGCAATGCTTTCCTCGCAAGCGACAACGCCCTGATGATCCCGTCAACTGATGACGGACGTGTTCTCTTCGCAGTGCCCTGGCACGGGCACCTTCTCGTGGGCACAACGGACACGCCACTGGAAAACAACAGTCTTGAGCCAGTCCCGATGCAGGAAGAGGTAACATTCATATTGAAAACCCTTCGTCAATATCTCGTGAGGAAACCGCAGAAGAAGGATGTGCTAAGTCTCTTTGCCGGGCTTCGCCCTCTCGCTGCCCAAGGAAAGGAAAATGGAAAAACGAAGGAGATATCGCGAAGTCATAAGCTCATCACATCCGCGTCTGGTCTCATTACGATCACAGGAGGCAAATGGACGACATACCGAAAGATGGCAGAAGACACAGTCGACGAGGCCATTCGTGCATCGGGATTAAAAGTAATTCCCTGCGTGACGGCCAAATTGAAAATTCATGGTCATGCGGTAAATGGAAAACCCAATCATCACTTGTCGGTTTATGGCAGTGACGCGACGCTCATACAGGACCTCGCTCGATCCCGCCCTGAGCTCAGTAATAAGCTGCACGATGATTTTCCGCACACCGCGGCGGAGGTAGTATGGGCTGCGCGTCACGAAATGGCGAGAACGCTTGAAGACGTGCTTGCGCGCCGTATTCGCATATTATTTTTGAATGCGCGGGTTGCCCTTCAGATGGCGCCGGCGGTGGCACGCGTCATGGCTGAAGAACTCGGCCGCGATTACAAATGGCAGGAAGATCAGATGAGACTATTCACTTCACTGGCACATCAGTATCTGCCCGAGAGAGACAAGGAGACCATCCTTTAATGTAGATCCGATCAGACGATCGTCACCTTGATGCCCATTTCTTCCAGCGCTTTCCCGGTGTACTCGGAGACTCCTTTGTCAGTGATGATCTCATCTATTTCTTCGAAGTCGCAGATCTTTCCAAAACCTCTTCGGCCGAACTTTGTGGAGTCCGCCAGCACGATGGTCTTCTGCGAAACTTTGATCATCTCCCTGTTGAGATGAGCCTCCAGCACGTTGGCTGTTGTCAGGCCGAAGTCAAGATCGATACCATCCACGCCAAGGAAGAGTTTGCTGCATGAGAAATCCGCGAGAATGTTTTTCGCGTATGGACCAGTCACCGAGGCCGAGCTTTTGCGAAGCAGACCGCCAAGCTGAACGACCTCAATGTCCGGATGGTGGATCAGTTCCAGCGCAACGTTCAGCGCAGATGTTATCACGGTAAGGTTTTCGTGCGGTTGGATATTCCTCGCAAGGGCTTGCACGGTTGTTCCGGATGCAATGAGTATAGAGTCGTTGGGTTGAACCAGCTTCGCGGCGGCAGCGCCGATGCGCATCTTTTCCGAAAGATGAAGTTTCTCCTTCTCATTCACTGGTCTTTCGATCGTATAGGGGTTGTGCAGCGTCGCTCCACCGTGCGCGCGGAAAAGTAATCCCTTATCCTCGAGAAACTTCAGATCCTTTCGGATGGTGACAGAAGAGACCTTCAGCTCATCGCACAACGCCAGAACCTTTACTTGTCCTTCTTTTTTGATCTTATTGATAATGACCTGATGGCGCTCGATGGTGTTCATAGTAACTGGATCTAACTCCAATGTGCTAAGATAGCGCGAAAATCAATTTCACCATTGAGCATTCACGTTGCGCGGGGAATCGACTTCAAAGCAATTGCCACGTGGCTTCAAAGTGTGCCCCTCTCTAAAAACCGTTTTACACTTGCCACTAGCTGGCACACTGACCCGGAATGTGATCAAGGCAACTACCGGCAGAGATGTCTCATGCTGATCCGATAATCCGAACCGGAAATTTTATTCAGCCTCCTTCCTGAGTTGGTTCAGGACACCTCATGTAATCACTAAAAGATTCTATGGATGATGAGATTCGAGCTCTTAAGGTGGCATGATTTGAAATACATCTGTGCTAAGCACGTTTAGATCTGGCCTATCTCGTGCATCAATTTTCCGGATTTTTTCTCGTATCACGATGAACTGCTATCTTCGCGCGAGCCGATGGATGAGACGCATCACTTCAGCTTATAAAACGTGTGTTGAACCAAAATACGGAGGTCATTTTTCATCCTTACACCTAAACCAGCATCTTTGAAGCCTTACTCATTAACTAAACTTTTCAACCGCTTTTTTCATAGCGAAAAATCCGGCGGGATAATCCTGTTTGTGTGTACCGCAGTGTCACTGGTTCTTACAAACGTTGGAGTAGAAGGATATGTTGAACTATGGGAGACACCCGTGGGAGATCATTCCCTTGTTCATTGGATCAATGATGGCTTGATGACCATATTTTTTCTGCTGATCGGGCTTGAGCTGGAACGCGAGATTTATCTTGGCGAGTTGTCAAATCTGCAGAATGCATTGTTCCCGGTTTTTGCAGCGCTGGGCGGGATGGTTGTGCCCGCAGGGATATACCTGGCGTTGAACTGGAATGGGCAGACTGACGGAGCTGGCATTCCGATGGCCACGGATATTGCATTTGCCCTTGGTGTTTTGTACATGCTTGGCAACAGGGTTCCGGCGTCGCTCAAGGTATTTCTGACGGCACTCGCAGTTATTGATGATTTGGGGGCGATCATCGTGATTGCAGTGTTCTATTCGAGCTCGCTGAATCTTCAGGCATTGGCAGTCGCAGCGGGCATATTTGCGTTACTGCTCGTTCTTAATCGACTGAAGGTTCACAACCTTTTGCCGTATCTGATCGGCGGGATCATTATGTGGTACTTCATGCTTTCTTCTGGCATACACGCAACTCTCACAGGCGTGCTGCTGGCTTTCGCTATTCCTTTTGGCAGTGGGGATGAGAAGAGCCCGTCTTATATTTTACAGGATTTCCTTCACATACCTGTTGCGTATATCATACTTCCAGTCTTCGCACTTGCGAACACCTGTATTCTCATCGACACTGATGCGGTAGCCTTGCTGACGCAGGCAGTAAGCCTTGGCATAATTGGGGGACTGGTTTTCGGCAAGCCGCTTGGAATACTGCTGTTTTCCTTCCTGGCGACCGTATTGAGGATCTCATCATTACCGGGTGACCTGAAATGGATTCATATTCTTGCAACTGGCGCACTTGGAGGAATAGGTTTCACAATGTCGATATTCATTACGCTGCTTGCTTTCGAAGATGCCTCACTGATCAACGCTTCGAAGTTATCTGTGATGCTCGCGTCGTTGACCGCCGGTTTGATTGGCTTTGTTGCCTTAAGATTTTCGCTTCCACGCCCAAGTTCAGTAGCGTCATAACGCGGGAATTTTTTCCATGGTCGCGGGCTGTTATCTTTACTTGCTCAAAGCAAAGTCCATGAAAAAAATGTTTCCTCTTGTCTTGGCAGCCCTGACTGTTCTTCCATTGGAAGGGATGTCGCAGAACGCTGCATCGCGAGGTCTTGAACTATCATTGAACCATATCGCCGTCTATGTCCATGAACTCAATCGCAGCACCGAGTTTTATGAGAAGGTGCTGATGCTGCGAAAGATCGACGAGCCATTCAAAGATGGGAAGCATACATGGTTTACACTTAGAGACGCCGGCCAGTTACATCTTATACAGGGCGCGGAGGCCAACGTCAAGCGCAATAAGAATGATCACCTTTGTTTCAGCGTCAGATCAATAGAGGATTTCATCGCGAATCTCGACAGGCACCGGATTGAATACACAAACTGGCCTGGCACGGAGAAAGCACCCACGGTAAGAGTGGATGGCGTCAAGCAGATCTACTTCCAGGATCCCGACGGACATTGGATCGAGATCAACAATGAAGTCCGCTGAGTGAACATCACTATCTCAAAATAAAGAGCATATTATTCCCTCACGGGGACCGGCATGACTGCAAAACTAACGTGCCCGTCTTCTCCCACACTCTGCACCGCAAAAAAGTAATTGTCTTTTGAGTGGGGTAGCGCCGCAGACGCAGCGGAGACAAAAAACTTTTTATCCCAGAAGGGCTGATACGTTTCGCGCATCAGCACATAATAACCCTTTGGTTTTTTTCCTGTAGTTGGGGCATGCCACGTGAGGCGCGTGACATTTCCGAGGTCGACGTTCATCTTCACATTCTCAGGCGCAGCGGGGGCTTTTGCCAGGGATGCAAGAGCAATAAGATTCAGGCGTGCGACATTCGCCGTATAGCTGTAATTCACAAACTGAGGCAGATCTCCGTATTGAACATTTTTTTCTTTGCGCACATTTTGATGCTGGTGTGTATAATCTTCGTGAAACTCGGTAAATCTCACCGCCGTGAACCCCAGTTGATTGAACGGTGTATGATCTCCGCCCCTTAAAAAACGGTCCGGTCTTGCGTTGAGAGTAGCCGTGAATTCCTTAAGATATACCGAAGCAACTTCACGGATATAACGTGCAAGTTGACGGGAGGGGCTGTCGTTTTCGGCTTTCAGTGCTGCGCGCGCAGCGGTTTGGTCGTCCGTTTCGAGAGCAGGGATCATTTCGCTGAATATCCTTACTGTTTTGTCGTTAGTTTCTGCGGTTTCACTCGCAACGGTATTGCCAACGATGTCGTTATTTAGCATAGCCACCACGTTAGCGCCCGCCTGTTTCAGTTTCCCCGCCATGTGGCGAGCCCCAAGCAGACCCTGCTCTTCACCCTGCACGGCCATAAAAATGATGGTGCAAGGATATTTTTTCTTCGACATAATCCTTGCCAGCTCCAGAACAACAGCCACACCGGAGGCGTCGTCGTTCGCTCCGGGGGCGCTGCCCGTTGAATCCATTACGTCGCTGTTTCTGGAGTCCAGATGACCACTGACTAGAAGGATCCTTTTATCAGTGGGATCGCTGCCGTGCAAGGTACCAAGGACATTTTTCATAGTCACTGGATAGGGTATTCGCGGGGTGCGGGGATTCGGCGACACCGAAAATGGATCGAGCTCTACGCGCATATCAGCTTTGTTATCGCGCGCAAATTGTTTCAGTTTGCCTGCAACATAACGTCTGGCGGCGCCGATACCTTTCTTTGCATCGCTGGTGTCACTCAGGGAATGCCGCGTGCCGAAGCTGACCAGTGCTGAGATGTAACTCCTGATACTGTCGGCCGAGACTTCGGTCACCATTGAGGCGATTTCGGTGTCAATGATTGCTTTTGCACGTTCGACCTGAGGTTTTGAATTGGGCTTCTCCTGCGCGTTCACCAGAGAGCAGAACAGAACCCCGTAAACTATTAAATATTTTTTCATGCGTTTCACAATACCGGCAAAAGATAGATCGCTTCTATCCGGCAAACAAGGGCAAATTTCCAGCACCCGTGGAATAGTCAGGGGCAAATAACATTTTGCCGATTTCAAGAAAACCGAATAAAACCGGCATTAGAAGTGCCCTTTCTCTGCGTAAAAAAATATCCAGCCGCGGTTTGTTTCGTGCAATAAAAATCTTCTATCTTGGCAGTGCCTTTTGAAGTTTTAAAGAGAGGGTCTTTCTTCAAACTGGTATTAACCCCGAAAGAAGTTCGGGGTTTTTTTATGTCCTCACATATCCGGACGAGATCATCCGGACAAGGGCATTTGCCCATCAATTGCGTTCTCGCTGTAAAAAGTTTGAAGTCCACTCATATAACTGCTTTTCTCCAGCTTCGAAGAATCCGGTATATTTGGCTCACGCGATCACCGACACTTTTGACTGAAAGCATTGGTCTCACGTTCACGACGGTTGATCATAGTTTTTATCTACCGTATCAGTACTGACAAACAAAAACTAAATTGAAAACATCTCCACAGGAATCTCCAGTAGTTACTGACACTCCGGCAACGCCATCATTGACGAGACAATTCAGAAACTGGCTCGCGGTTTTGGGGCCGGGGATGATCACGGCTGCGCTTGTATTTGGCCCTAGTAAAGTGACCATCACTTCAAAGCTCGGAGCCGACTTCGGATTTGATCTTTTGTGGATTATCGTCGTTGCAATTTTTTTTATGGTGATATTCACGGCGATGGCAGCGCGGATCGGGATGGCATCTGACATATCCTTTTTGACGTTGATCCGTGCTAAGTGGGGAAGGCCTGCAGCTGTGGCCACTGGCATCGGTGTTTTCCTGGTATGTGCCTCTTTTCAGGCGGGGAACTCTATTGGCATAGGCATTTCAATTGCTGAGCTGTTCAAATCCTCACCAACACCCTGGATCATTGCCTTCAATCTTTTCGGCATCAGTCTTCTTTTTTTTCGCAGCTTTTACAAAGTGCTGGAGAAGATCATGATCGCCTTGATCATCATTATGCTGGTGGCATTCCTTGTCACGCTGTTTCTTTCTCAGCCGCCCATCGGTGCCATAGCCGGAGGGTTGGTTCCCACGGTACCCACCGGTTCGGTGGGGTTGATCATCGCTTTCATGGCCTCATGTTTTTCTGTCGTCGGTGCCTGCTATCAGTCGTATTTGATACAGGAACGCAGAAAAATTGTTCCAGACAGAAAGCAGTCTGGCCGGGATAGCTTTCCGGGAATTCTCATACTCGGAGTGATGAGCGCCATCGTCCTTATTTGTGCCGCGGCAGTGTTGCATCCGCAGAATCTGAAGGTCAACAGCGGATCCGACATGGCGCGCGTATTGGAGCCGCTCTTTGGCAACTATGCTTCTGCATTCTTTCTGATCGGACTTTTTGGCGCCGCATTCTCCTCCCTCATTGGCAATGCATCGCTCGGCGGTACGTTGATGGGCGATGCCATCGGATTTGGGAGTAGCTTCAATTCGAAGGGCGTGCGCGCACTCATCGCGCTGGTGATGGTTATCGGCGCAATCATCGCAATCATGTTTGGCAACCTCCCTATTCAGTTGATGATCTTCGCACAGAGCATCACGATACTGATCGTTCCTTTCATCGGTATTGCGTTGTATCTTATCGCTAATGATGAAAGGATCATGGGCAAGCTCAAGAACAGCACCTTTGCGAAAGTGTTCGGCGCGCTGGGATTGATCATTCTTGTCGGAATGGCCATAAGAAATGTGCAGACGCTCTTCTTTTAATGTGGTGATGTGTTGGTGCGTTAAAGTGCTAATGTACCGGGAGTGCAGGTTCACAAGGCGTCGATACTTAAATGATGGTGTGGATAATCATAGAGATCACTTGCCACTTACCTTTATGACACGGAAGAAAAATATGCACAGGCTATCAAAGCCGCAGGAACGGTCGGCATCTCATCCATGGCAGATACTCCACATCAGCACATCAACACACCAACACATCAACACACTAATACCTTGATCCACCCCGACGAAATAAAATCTTTATCTGCCGACATTCATGCTGACGTGATCAAGCTGCGGCGTCAATTGCATGCTAACCCGGAGCTTTCATTCGAAGAATATAAGACGTGCGCATTTGTAAAAGACCAGCTTGATAATCTCGGCATCGCGTGGAAAGCCGTTGCCGAGACTGGTGTGCTTGCCTCGATCGTTGGCGAAAGATCCTCTGACGATGTTATTGCTTTGCGCGCTGATATGGATGCGTTGCCGATCCAGGAACTGAACAAAGTTCCATACGTGTCACAAAATCCGAATGTGATGCATGCGTGTGGCCACGATTTCCACACGTCTTCTTTGCTGGGCACCGCGAGAATACTGAATTCATTAAAAAATACATTCAAGGGAACCATTAAGTTTTTCTTTCAGCCGGGTGAGGAGGTGATCCCGGGCGGAGCCAGTCTGATGATCCGCGATGGGGTCCTGGAAAATCCGCGGGTAGGCGCCGTTCTGGGTCAGCACGCGATGCCGCGACTTGAAGTTGGCAAGATCGGCTTACGCAAAGGCAAGCACATGGCTTCGATGGATTCTTTGTTCGTTCGCATCGTCGGAAGAGGAGGTCACGGTGCGCAGCCGCATCTCAATATAGATCCCGTCGTCATCGCGTCGCATGTTATCATTGCGCTGCAGCAGATCGTTAGCCGCATAGCGCACCCCGGCGATCCGACCGTGTTGTCATTCGGCAAAGTGATTGCAAATGGCGCGATCAACGTCATTCCGGATGAAGTCTACATGGAAGGAACATTCCGTGCAATGAATGAAACCTGGAGGAATGAGGCGCATCGGCGGATGACGCGAATGGCAGTAGAGATTGCTGAAAGTATGGGTGCAAAGTGTGACTTCCGGATACAGCGTGGATATCCTTTCCTTGTGAACGAAGAGAAGCTGACAGAACAAGTGCGCACACACGCTGCAAATTATCTCGGTGAAGAAAATGTAATTGAAGAGGATATCTGGATGGCTGCCGAAGATTTTGCTTACTACTCGCAGGTTGCTGATTCGTGCTTTTACTTGTGCGGCGTAGGCAACAAAGAAAAAGGAATCCAATCCTCGCTGCATACTCCCACTTTTGACATTGATGAAAACGCGCTGGCTGTGAGCACGGGGCTGATGGCTTATCTTGCTTTAAAGCGGTTGGGAAACTGAAATTGGTTTCCGGGTGCCAGGTTCCGGATGCCAGTTGCTCCCTGGGACAGTACGCAACACCTGGTACCCGGCACCTGGGACCTTGTTTTCACCATTTCAAGGGCAACTGAATGTCCTTGATGCTTTCAACGATCATGTCGGCTTTGAAGGCATAGTGTGTGAGGTCAGCGCGCGTCGCGACCCCTGTCAGTACCAGGATAGTCTTATATCCCATCTGAACGCCGCCGCGGATATCGGTCTCCATGGTGTCGCCGATCACGACAGTGTCAGCTGTTTCGAGTCCTATGAACTTTCGCGCCGATCGCATCATCACCGGTCCGGGTTTTCCAACGACAAATGCTTTCGTGCCCGTAGCTTCTTCAATCATCGCGGTGGTGGCGGCGATGCCCAGGTTGTTCCATCCTTTCTTCTTCGGTGAGGGATCGCGGTTTGTGGTAATGAACTTTGCGCCGGCAAGGATCATGTCTACGGCTTTCTGTACCATCTCCAGTGTAAAGTTGCGTCCTTCTCCAAGCACGACAAAGTCAGGATCGGTTTCTACAAGTGTCAATCCGTTATCATGGAGGCTTGTAAGCAAACCACCTTCACCCAGTACATAACACGAACCGTTCGGACGTTGGCTCGCTATGAATTTCCCTGTAGCCATCGCGCTGGTATACACGTGTTTTTCCGTTACCTCTATGCCTAACTTCTTCAACTTGCGCACGACTTCCAGAGGCGTACGCTGGCTGTTGTTAGTCATGAATGTGAATGGAATCTGTTCTTTGAGAAGTCTGGCGACGAAGGCGTCGGCGCCGGGGATCATGATGTCACCACCGTAAATGACCCCATCCATATCAATGAGAAACCCTTGTGCCATACAATAGTTATTTTCATCAAAGAAAGAGATTTTAGTATCAAATCTCAAAACGTATCAGCACGGGCGTATTACACCATGCACACAGGCTATTCAAACGATTACAGGATGATACCCACATGTAGTAACATGTAACTGACGGCAATATTGTCCGTGAATAATAGGTGACTTCATCAGCGATGAATTCCTGTCAATCAGTCGTAATATGAACTCTTCGTCTTGTTTCTGGTGCATGCATCAACTCCATCCGCATTTCGGCGCGAAGAACCTGCAGTGAACGTGTCACGGATGACGAACGGCGACGAAATCTTTCTTGTGTGTGTCGCAAACGTGGCACCTGTAACTGTCAGGTAGATCTTCAAAAGGGACGCCTTCAGGGATGTTGGCTTGGGGATCGCCATAAGCCGGATCATATAGGGAAAGACAATTGCCGCACTGATATTGTGCGGTATGTTCTAACGATGGGGCCTCAGGTCGTGGTTCCTCCGTTTTAATCTTTTCGGGATTGAGCTGCCTGAAGTATAACTTACTGAGCTCGATCAACACAGCGGGGATCATCTCTTTTTTTATTCCCCGTGCATAGACGTTGTAGGCCAGATTGGTCGGGTTGAATTCCCTGGCGTGAAGGATATTGTAATGATCCGCAGGAACAAGTTCCTCGTTCTTTTCAATGACAACGGTCGTAAAATACAGGATGCTGCGGTTAGTCTTGATGGTAAAGGTGAGACCATGCGTGCTGATGTCTTGCTGATCAAGTTCCCGGACCAGAAATCTTTTAAGCTCCAATGCTTCATCATCGATCACTGGCAGATGCCAGTTGAGTTCAAGACTTGAATGTCGTTCATTAATGCCGAACTTCCCCATAAGCTTTTGCCAGCGCAACCTGTCACTTGCACGGATGCCCTTTATAATAAATGCCTTCCAGGGGATTATGTTGACCTTGCTGATGTTCGTTTCCTGGCAGAGCCTGCAAGCGGCGCTCATAAAGTCGAGATCATACCTGTTATTTCTCCAGTACAAGCCAAGCCAATACTGATTGTTTTGCATTGCGTTCAGACCTTCGTAATAAGGAAAGGCCATGTGCGGCAGCTTCAACCTTTCGTTAATCGGCTTGTAATTGACGCGCATAAAATTGTTCATGAACATCAAATACATCTCTTCGACGGTGAATGGAAGAAAGTCAACAAACAATTTCTCCAGTTCTTTTGAGATCCTTGCAATATCCTGGCTGGCTATCAGTCGCGGCCAGCACTCCGTGATGTTTCCTTTTCGCGGATCGCGGATATAGAGATACCAGTAGTTTTCTTCTCTGGAAGCGATGAAATTCAATTCCCCCGTGAATAACGGAACCAGGCCTTGCATTGGATCAACGATGTTGATCTTGAGCCTTGGCTTGTGTTCGAAGGAATCAATAAGAAGATTGTAAGTGTCTTCTTTGACCCACGGCGTGGTTTCGACCACATTCGGCGCCACATACGAGCTGACAATATTTTGGTAAACGGATTGCTCGCCTGCCAGCTCATACTCGATGTTGATGGCGCGAAATGCGTTGTCGAGTTCTTGTGCCGGCCGGTTATTGGATGGAAACATGATGTCCTGACGGGAGCCGAAGAGTATGTAATCATTGCCAAAACTTTTGGACAGCTCCATGATCTTCAGAAGATCGGAGGGGGACAAAAATCCCCCGCGCACGAACGCCCGTACGAGATTGTGTTTTGGATTTGTTTCCATAGCGAATAGTCCGCTTTAAGATAGCGCTTCTGGCTTCAAGTCAAAAGGGATTCAGCCTTTGAAGCCTTTCGTGCGTTAAGCATTTGTTGAATCTCGGGCTTGCAGCTGCCACAACCCAGGCCTGCGCCAGATTGCTCACACACCTTTGCGAGACTCGGTTGCCCTTGCGCCATGAGGTGCCGGAGGTTCCCCTCGCCGACCTGATTGCACGAGCACACAAGCCGGCCCAATACAGGTTCAGATGTTTTACCGGATCTTAGCAACTGCATTCTTTTCTCCGACAGTTCGGTTTTGTTCTCCACAAGATTCTTGAATTCAGCAAATTCATTCTTATCACCCAGGAGTATGGCGCCAACCAGTCTATCGTCTTTGATAATGCATTTCTTATAATAGCGCATCGAGTGGTCGAGGAAAAGAATTTCCTCGTAGCCTTCATTATTAGCGGGAATTTCCGCGAGACCAATAGAGCAAAGGTTGAGTCCTGATAGTTTGAGTATGTTCAAGGGCACTGCTCCGTCGTAAACACTCTGCATGTCACCATTAAGAAAGCGAGCCAGTACTTCCGCTTGCTTTTCCGCGGCGGATGTTATGCCGAGAGTCTTTCCTCTGTGTTCCGCTATTTCACCGATAGCGAAAATATCCGGATCG
>Ga0307416_100000929_pt1 | contig 15503 bp, 7 predicted proteins | sample DK1Cmetagenome_2_FD_203821 | JGI IMG/M metagenome (GOLD analysis project Ga0307416, IMG submission 203821) | Maize rhizosphere microbial communities from greenhouse at UC Davis, California, United States - DK15-C-3 | ecosystem: Host-associated > Plants > Roots > Rhizosphere > Soil | place: USA...
GGCTCGCGGCCGGTGGCACCCCAGCGGGCGTAGCGCTCGCGGATGCCGCGGCGAGCTCGCAGAGCGCGGGCGAGCTTGGAGTCTCCACCGGGGCCGACCGCGGCGAGCAGTCTGGCGACTTCGCCCGCCGAGCCGTACGCGAGGCGGAGGAGGGGGTTCACGCGAGTGGAGAGTGGGGCGTGGGGAGTGGAGCGCGCGCAGCACTCTCCACGCTCCACTCGTCACGCGCCACTATCTCTTCGCCAACGCCGCATCGATGACGGCCCGGAACCGTGCGACCGGGTATGCGCCTTCGATCACGCTGTCGCCGACGATGAACGTAGGGGTCGAGTTGATGCCCGCGCTCGAGCTCCGGTCGAAGTCCGCCTGGATCAGCGGGCGCATGACTCCGGACGAGACGCAGCGCCGCAGCGCCCCCGAATCGACGCCCGCCCGTACGGCGAGCGTGTCGAAGAACGCCTCCGGTGAACTCAGCCGGCTCCAGCGCTCCTGCTCGGCGAACAGCGCGTCGTGCATCGCCCAGAACTTACCCTGCGCTCCGGCGCACATGGCCGCCTCGGCCGCCGGCCAGGCGTTCTTGTGCGACGGCAGGGGGAAGTTCACGTAGGCCAGGCGAAGCTTTCCGGTAGTGACGTACTCGCGCTCGATGGCTCCCTGGGTGGAGTCGTGCCACATCTTGCAGTACGGGCACTGAAAGTCGCTGACCATGACCATCCAGGCGCCGGCGCCAGAGTCGCCGCGGACGCGGGCACGGTCGGCGGTGCTGCGAGCCGCGGAGTCGGCTGGAGCGGCGGCCGGTGCGGCAGCGGTGGCCCCAGTGCTGCCGACCGTGTCCCCGCGGGCGGGCGCGCGTGAGGCCGGTTCGGCGCGGCCGCACGAGGAGCCCTGGGTGATCACGACGAGAGCGACCGCGAGTCCGAGGACGCGCGGTGCGGCGAGCCGGAAAGTCATCGCGTCAGAAGTCGGAGGGAATTCGTCGGACCGAGTCCGTGGTGCGGTCCAGGACGAATGTGTAGCCGTCCGCCGAGGCGAGGGCAACCGCGAAGCCGAGCTCGCGCGCCAACCCCTCCGTCACCAGTTGCTGCCCCCCGGCATCGAGGACGTACACCCCTTCGATGCCCGAGGCCGCGTACAGTCGCCGACCCCCGAACGAGACGTCGTAGACGAACCGCGCGACGTTCCAGCGCGCGATCTCCCGGGGCGACGTCGGGTCGGCGGCGTCGAACAAGCGTACCCCCGCCTCGCCCATCGCGACGGCGACCCGGGTACCGTGGGCCGCGAGCCGTCGTCCGCCGGCTCCGACCTTGACCGCCCCGAGGCGCTCGATCGAGTCGCCGACAGGACGGAGGGCGATGAGGCTGCTGTCGGTGAGCGCCCAGACGATGCGTCGCGCGCCGTCGTACGCCAATGCGACCACCGGCGCGCCAAGGTCGACGCCCGGCCACGTCCGTGTCGTGTCGGCCCGTGGCGGCACGACCTCGACGCGGGCGCCGACGCCAACGTAGACCCGTTCTGGTCCGCCGGTCACCGCGGTCGTCGACCCTTCGCGGACGAGCGAACCGGGTCCCTTGCCGGGTGGGTACAGGTAGAATCCGGCCGCCGAGCCGAGGGCGAGCGAGCCACCCGGCACGAGGTCGAGCGCCGCGATACCGCGCACGCCGCGCGCCCGCCGACCGAGCGCGCGGAGATCCTTTCCGCTCGCGAGAAGCTGGATCCCTCCGGCGCCGCCGACCGCGACGAGAGTGTCGCGTGCCGCGATCACGGTGGCCGACGGAATGGTCGAGGTGGAGACGGTCGGCGGGTTGAGGGGAGCCCCGCCCCGGTAGCGGAGCGCATGGAGTTGGTCGAACTCGCGGCCGATCATGAAGCCGATCAGGGCCCCGCCGCCGATTGAAATCGGGACGACGCACTTCCGGTCGGTGCACGTCCCCCCCATCGAGTTGTCGTCGCCGGAGAACAGGTAGGCGGAGGACGCTGCCGCGCCGGCGAGCGCACCGACGGCGGCCAGCATGAAGCGGCGCGGCAGGCGGCGGTCCCGAGCGGCGGCTCCTTCGCGCTCCTGGGCCTCGAGCGGCGTCGGCCGCCCGGGCAGCACGAGTGTCGCGAGGGTGAGCGCGGCGAAGAGGAGCGGGCGACGGGACTGCCGTTGCCCGCCGACCCGCCGTAGGGGACGGGTCACGGGCGTGGCAAGGTGATGGTCCGCTGCTGTTTGGCCGCTCGCCGAGACGTCAGGTCGGTGACCGTGAGCTCGAGGGCGTAGGTGCCGAAGGGCGCGTCGCCCAGGTCGAGCGCCAGGTAGTTAGGCACTCGGTCGCCAGCGTCGAGGGCCACGGTGCGCTCGAACCGGAGCGACACCCGGTCGTCGCCCTTGGCCGTGAGCCCGACGGCGTCCGCGATCCCGCCGAGGATGCGCGCGGTGACCTGCTTCCCCCGGTCGATCTCGGTGAGCCGGAGGGAGAGCTCGACGCGAAGTCGGCCGTTCCCGCCGGAGTCGCGCGCCGTCCCGTAGTTCTCCCAGTACAGGAACACGGTGTCGTGCGGCGCGTAGGCCATCGACCCGTTGGGGGTGATGAGGAAGTCGTGCCGGTTGCGTGGCGTCACGTCCGGCTTCGGCGTGAGACGGCGGGCCACGAGGATGTCGGACAGGGTGAAGCTGCCCGCGGGGAACGTCCCGACCTCGAAGCGCGCGAGCCCGCGCGCGCTCTTCCCGCTCGCCGGCTCCCGCGCCTCGACGCGATAGAGGAACTCGCCCTTGGGCAGGGCGTGCCGCCACGCGCGCGACGTATACTGGTCGCGGCCGTCGATGCGCACCACCGACGAGTCCCGCAGGGTGACGAGGCCGCGCCGGTTCGGGTCCGTGATGAAGAATCCGGTCTCGAGCTGCGCCTGATTCAGATCGACCTCCCGGAGCATGCTGCGGGTCGGCAGGTCGGCGAAGAGCGACACGTCGGCGCCGACGCCCGAGTCGGCGCGGAAGCGCGCCACTTGGACGGGCACGGAGTCGATCTTCGACGCCTCGAGGTTGTCGAAGCGGATCGGCGCGTTGAAGCGGGCGTTCTCGGCGTACGCGCGGAAGTCGCCGGCGAAGAAGGCATAGTTCATCGCCGGCGGCCCCACGAAGACAAAGCTCAGGCGCGACGCCGGGTAGTGCCAGACGGTCGTGATGCGGCCGAGGGCGTCGGAGCCCTGCACCTCGGTGACCTGCGGCGCGAGCGTCGCGACCTGGGGCGGCTCGCCGTAGCGCAGGATGATGATGCCGCGGTCGGTCTTCCACCCCTTCTGATTGAACTCGGCCGACGTGAAGCGCAGGTCGGCGTAGGCGACGCGGGCCAGGAACTCGACGCGGGCCTCGTTCACGTCCGTCAGGCGCAGCGGGTCGGCCACGTCCCAGTACAGGGAGTCGAGGGCGAAGCGCCTGGCCTCGCTGAGTGTGTCGTAGCCGACGGCATCCTTCCTCCGCAGGATCGTCGCCAGCCCGGTCATGTCGCGGTGCTCCTCGGGGGAGAGGCGCACGAGGGCGCTGTCGAAGGCGAGCTGCGCCTCGTCGTCCCGGTCCATGCGGTGGAGGGCGAGGCCGAGGGCGAAGCGAATCCGGGCCGACATGGGCATGCCGCCCTGCAGGTCGGCGGCCGTGCGCGCCATCTCCTCGTAGCGACGGCGGTCGTAGAGGAGGCCGAGCAGTCCGAGGGCGGCACCCTCGTGCGTGGGGTCGGCGAGCAGGGCGGCGCGGTAGTGGTCCTCGGCCTGACGAGCGTCGAGCTCGCCGACGTCCTCGAGGGGCGCCGTGCGCTGGGCGATGAAATCGCGGGCGTAGCGCCAATTGCTGATGGCCGCGGTCACGTCGAACGTGGCGACGTCGCTGACGATCATGCGCCGGTCGCGCAGGGTCATGAAGCGCCGCTCGTAGATCTGGCCGAGCTCCCAGTGCACCTCCGCGAGCACGCGCGGGTCGCGTCGGTCCTCGGCGGCGCGCAGCGCCCGATTGAAGAGGCGCTGAGCGTCCAGGCGCAGAAACGGGGTCTTGAGCCGAATCCGGCCGAGCTCCATCAAGTAGAAGGGGTTGTTGCGGTCGATCTCGAGGGCGCGCTTCAGGTCACCCGCCGCCTGGCGGCGGCGGATCATGTCGCTCATGCCGAGCTGCGTGGTGCGCGACAGGAGGACGCCGCGCTGGTAGAAGGCGGCCGCGTGGTTGGGGGCGACGCGCGTCGCCCGCTCGAGGGTGCGGATCGCGGCGCTGGTATCGCCGGCGCGGGCGCGCTCGAGGGCGGCGGCGATGAGCGAGTCGGCGGCGGCGACGCGGCGGTCGTTGTGCCCGGCACGCTGACGCGGGCCCTGAGCCCGGGCGGGCACCGCGGTCGCAGCGGTGGCCAGCAGCGCTACGGAAAGGAGAGCTGTACGGTTCAGCCTGCTACCCTCCACCGGGCCGCGGCGCCTTGACGGAGTTTTGCCCGGCCGGTAATAAAGTAACTTCGCCCCGACACCCGGGGTCTGCTCTGCTGGATCGCGTGCGTGTTGTGCGAACTGTGCGCGCCGAGCATCGCGTTGCAGGCGCCGGGAGGACGCGCTACCGCCGTCCTTACGCCGAGCCGAGTGCGCTGCGTGCCGAACGTGCTGAACGTGTTGAACGTGCCGTCAGGTGCCGCTCTTACATCGTGCATTGTGTGCGCCGCCAGCGCCAGAGGGGAGGGACGAACGGCCCGCTACGCCCGGCGAATGGCGCGGCGAGGTGGGCGAGCCGACTCGCCACACTCTGGGATTTCGGCACCGCTCCGTCCGGCGTCCTCCGTCCGTGGCGCCGCGCCGCGGGATGCCTCGCTCGAGTGCAGTCGGGCCGGCAGTCGGGCGGGCACCTAGCGCGGGCGCGCGCGCGATGCTCTATTTGGGCTTGTTGGGCACGAACGGGCTCGCTATTACCCCAGGAATCTCGCGCCTGTTCCAGCCCGATTTCCGGGCTGATGGTTTTGCCTTTGCGGTGAGGCCTGCTCGGCTCGTCGCGCTTTGAGTGAGCTTCTCCACCCCCCATTTCTCGCCTACTTCTTACCCACTCGCGCACCCAGATCCCCAGGTCTGGACCGAGTCTGCCTCGCTAGGCAGAGGAGCGTGACCCGTCGCGGGCGACCGCGACCCCGAGGTTCGAGCAGACGCATTCTACAACGGACACGGAGGTCCACAGTGCTCCAGGTATGGTCGCGCCGCGTGCTCGGCCTCGTCCTGGTCCTGACCGCGGCTGCGGTCGCCCCGCGCGTGCTCCTCGCGCAGACCGGCAAGATTGCCGGCGTGGTGACCGACCAGACGTCAGGACAGCCTATCGAAGGCGTGCAGGTCTACCTGCCCGGGACGGGGTACGGCACAACCACCAACGCCAGCGGACGCTACTTCCTCATCAGCGTCACCCCCGGTACCTACACCGTCGTTGCGAAGCGCATCGGCTACCAGCAGCAGAACGTCACCAACGTCCAGGTCCAGGTCGACATCACACGCGAGGTGAACTTCGCGCTGTCGTCGGCGGCGGCGCAGGTGGCCACGGTCCAGATCCGCGCGCAACAGACGCCGCTCTTCGCCCCCGGGCAGACCGGGAGCGCGACTCCGATCACGGCGTCGCAGATCCAGGCGCTGCCGGTGACGAGCATCGAGCAAGCGCTGTCACTGCAGCAGGGGTTCACGCAGGTGCCGAACGCGCCGGAACTCGTCTCGTTCAACGAGTCGCGGCGGAACACGCAAAACCCGATCTCGATCCGCGGCGGCCGCTCGGGCGAGACGCTGCAGCTGATCGACGGCATTCCCGTCCAGAACTTCATCTTCGGCGGGCCGGCGCTCTCGCTCTCCCCCGAGGCGGTCGAGCAGATCGACCTGCTCAAGGGCGGCTTCGGGCCGGAGTACGGCAACGCGCTGTCGGGGATCGTCAACATCGCCACCAAGGAAGGCGGCACCGACCTCGCCGGCGCGCTCCGCTACCAGACGAGCCGCTTCGGCGGCGCGCTCGGGCAGGAGCAGGACGACCTGCGCAACTATGGCCTCGTCGAGGGCTTCCTCTCCGGCCCAGTGCCGGGAACGGCCGAGAAGCTCCGCTTCATGCTTTCCGGCCGCCAGGAGCGGCAGGCCGACGCGGTGTACGAGTACGACGAGGACATCTTCCTGCCCAGCAACTTGTCGGGGACGGAGGGCTTCCCGTCGGGCGGGCCGAACTTCCGCGACGTGTTCCCGGGCTGGCGGGCCTTCGGGTACAACAACACCCGCCAGGCGTTCGGGAAGCTCGCCTACTACTTGACGCCGCAGGCGAAGTTCACCGTCACGCTGCTCGACAACCAGCGCCAGCGGCTGCCGTTCAGCAACGAGTTCCTGTCGACGTACGGCAGTGTCCTGAACAGCCCGGGCGCGCGGACGGCCGCCGACTCGGTGGTGTTCATCCGCAACCTCACCGGGTACCGCCTCGCGCCGCTCGACTTCGAGCGCGTGGTGCAGAACTCGATCCGGTCCAACCAGCGGCTGTACGCCGCGAAGTGGGACCACACGATGGGGCGGACGAACTACAAGGTCATCGGCGGCGTGTTCCAGACTCGCCGGCAGACGTGCAACTACTTCCAGGGCCTCTGCCTGGGGAACAACTTCGCCGACCCGAACTTCACTGACGACCAGTTCATTGGGCCGCTGGCCGGCACCTGCGCCATCCACCCGACGTGCGGCGCCGACGCGTTCTTCGGCGGCGAGAAGCTGAACACGACGGTGGTGCGCGCCGACGCCCAGAGCCAGGTGACGGACCACCACAACCTGGCGGGCGGCGTCCTCTACCAGCGCTACGATCTGAGCGTCAACCTGGAAGAGAACGTCGGGACGAATGTCATCAATGTCTACACGCAGCGGTACACGAACAAGCCGACCGACGCGGCGGTGTACCTGCAGGACAACATCGAGTACGACTTCCTGACGCTGCGCCTCGGCGCCCGCTTCGACTACGGCAAGGTGCCGGGAACGTTCTTCGCCGACCCGCTCGACCCGACCAACGGGACGACGGCGCAGGACGTGTGCACCAGCCCGACCGACCCGCGCTGGGCGAGCGGGCGGGCGTTCCGGTTCTTCAACGAGGAGACCGGACGCGTCGAGACGGAGCAGGTGACCCCCGACCCGAACTGGGCGACGAACGGGTGCACGCCGGCGGACCTCGCGCAAGCGGCCAAGATCGCCGCGTACGACGACTTCCAGAAAGCGAAGGCGCGGAAGCAGTTCAGCCCCCGCATCGGCGTGAGCTTTCCGCTGTCCGAGCAGTCGGCGGTGTTCTTCAACTTCGGGCGGTACAGCCAGAACCCGCTCCTCAACAACCTGCTCACCAACACCGGCATCGGCACGCCGCAGGAAGGGCTCACGACGGGTCCGGTCGTCGACGTCCCGGGTGAGGGTGGGCCCGGCATCGTCGGGAACCCGAACCTGGCGATCGAGCGGGCCACGACGTACGAGATGGGCTACAACACGGAGTTCGCCCAGTCGTACGCCCTCGGCGTGACGCTGTACAACAAGAACCAGACGGGCCTCACCGGCATCCGCCTCGGCGGCCAGCGGCCGAGCCGCGGCGGGTTCCAGCAGGTGTTCGATCCGGGCGTGACGTACGGGCCGGACAACACGCCGTCGTACAGCGTCCTGGTGAACCAGGACTACCAGACCGTGCGCGGGGTCGAGGTTCAGCTCCGCCGCCGCGTTACGGATTACTGGGGCTTCGACATCAACTACAGCTACAGCCGGGCGCGCACGAACGCCTCCGAACCGGAGCGCGAGCAGGAGCGCACCGGGCTCGGGACCGGCTTCCGGGGTCAGGGCGACCCGCAGAACCTGTACGAGGTGCCGAGCGACATCGACCAGCCGCAGTCGTTCAACGCGGCGCTCACCGGGCAGGTGCAGGACGATGCGCCGGACATCCCGGGCGGCTTCCTGCTGCGCAACCTGACGGCGACGATCGCGGTGCGCACGGCGAGCGGCATGCCGTACACGCCGACGTCGGTGTTCAACGCCGTCGGCCTGCTGCAGCAGCAGCGCAACATCGGCCGCGGGCCGGCGACGTCGACCGTGGACCTGCAGTTCCAGAAGGGGATCCGCGTCTCGAACCTGCGCTACGACGCGTTCGTGCAGGTGCGCAACCTCCTCGACCGGGAGAACTGCGTCGTGGTCTTCCCGACCACGGGCACCTGCGACGCTGGCGCACCCGACCAGAACCGCGCGCGCCAGGGGAACACCATTCGTCCGGACGTGGCCACGACGACGTACGGCAACCGCGCCGACTACTTCGGCGAGCGCCGCACGATCTTCGGCGGCATCCGCGTGAGCTTCTGAGCTGACTTGACTCTGGGTTCCGGGGGCGGAGTGCGTTCCACACCGCCCCCGGACATCCTGCTATGGGAGAATCCATGCACATGCGACGACTGTTTAGTCGGAGCTTTTTCGCGGCCTGCGCGACCGTAGTCTCCGTGGTCGCGCTCGCCGCGGTCCCGACCGCCGCGCACGGCCAGCAGAAGCAGGCGCGCTGGTCGAAGGCCAACCCGCCGCTCCGCGCCGACGGGGAGCCGGACTACAGGGCGCTGGCCAAGGCCTCGCGGAAGCAGTTCAGCCTGTTCGGCAACGCCGACTTCGCCGTTTCTCAGATCAAGGCGCCGGGCCGCTACCTCTGGGCCTTGGCGAACAACGGCGAGATCGACGGCGCGACGCCCAGCTTCTACGGGGCGGTGACTGGCTTCCGTGACGACGCCACGCCGGCGCTCGCCTTGAACTCCTTCTTCTACCTCGAGGTCTTCTTGGCCTCGGCGCCGTCCGTCCGCGACCAGATCATGGCGACAGCGGGCGCCGGCGGCGCCGGACTCGCCAACGCCCTCGGCGGCGGCTTCAACGTCCGCGCCCGTAGCTCGACGAACGGATCGGACAACCTCCTCCCGGTCGACAACCAGCTCGGGCAGCTCTTCTCGGGCGAGACGTCGACCAACGACCGGTCGTGTCTCGACCACCAGGGGCCGCTGGTCACGATCACGGCGTCGGCGCTCTTCACGGCCGGAAACCCGCTACTCCCGGGCTCGGACTGCCCGGTGACGTGGGGGTCGCTCGGCTGGCAGGGGCGAAAGGCGGTGCCGCAGGCCTCGATGCTCGCGGCCGCGCGTCTCGACCCGACCAAGGCGTTCAACTTCTGGAGCTTCCCGGAGGGAGAGCCGACGGGTCAGCCCGGGGCCGCGCTCGAGGAGCAGTTCGGCAACTTCCAGTCGTACGGCTACTTCAGCGACTTCAGCAACGACGAGCTGTGCGGCGCCAGCGGCGCGCGCACGTACGGCAGCGTGGTGGCGAACGGCCCCTGTCCCGACGCCAGCCCCGACAAGCCCGGCTACCCGCTGGGGATCGAGATCCGGATCGACGCCTTCAACTACGCGATCCCGACGCTGCAGGACGTCGTCTTCTACCAGATGACGCTCGTCAACAAGTCGGCCGACCTTTACGGCACGGGCGTCGACTACGACTCGCTGTACTTCGGCACGTTGAACACGCCCTACAGCGATACGCAGAGCAACCCGGTGTACTACCGTCCCGAGATCAACGCTCTGATCCACACGGGTGTCTGCTCGGCGCAGCCACCGAAGCCGGCGCCGCTCGGCCTCTGCAACGGCGCCGTACCGGTCGCCGACTTGAGCGCCGCGCAGGTCACTCCGCCGCAGGGCTACAACGCGTTCGAGCTCGGCTCGGCGGCGATGGTGATGCTGAAGAGCCCGATCGGCGACATGCGCAACAAGCTGTTCTCGCGCGCGGGCTCGCCGTTCGCCGAGGTGGGCGCGCCGGAGACGCTGAAGGACGACACCATCACCTTCAACCACGGGCACCTGTGCGGCTTCCGCGCCTGCGCCCGCACGACGTTCGCGACCGACGACCAGCTCTCCGACCACATGCGGCGGCAATTCGGCATGGTGTCGTCGACTGAGACCAACGTCATCGGGACGACGCGCACGCCGGCCGACCTGAACAACGCCAACTCGCAGATCCTCTGGCACACCTTCCGGTCGGCCGACTGGCCGTCGCTGCCGCCGACGCCCTACAACTTCGCGGGCGGAGCCCGCGGCGGCTTCAACCGCTGGGTGCCGGGCGGCTGGGACTACAACGACGATGGCGTGCAGGACACGCTGTTCTACGACACGTGCGTCGGGCCGCAGATCGTGCCGGGCGTCAGCGGCTGCGTGGCGAGCTTCTCCGACACGATGCCGCACACCGGCGGCGCGAGCCGGCGCTTCCGCAACGGCTACTCGAACACGGCGTCCGTGCAGAGCGCCGGCCCATTCTCGTTGAGGGCCGGGGACACGACGGCGATCGTCTTCTTTGTCGCGTCGGCCTGCTGCGGCGCCGCCGAATCGGACTCGAGCGCGCTCATGCGCAAGGTCAACGCGGCGATCGACCACTACATGAACTTCTATCTCGGCCCGGCATCGCTGCCCAAGGACACGATCGTGGCGGTCGACGTCGTGGGCGGGAACCAGGACCGGAGCCAGGTCTCGCTGACGTTCACGCAGACCACGGAGAGCGCGCTCGACCCGTTCCTCCTCAACCGCGCGCAGGCGATCGTCAACGCGCCGGAAGGCACGCCGGACTTCAACCTGCTAAAGCTGAACCCGTTCCTTGTGGACAGCCTGCTCGCCTACGGGACGCGCTTCGGCACCGACACGGCGATCGTGGCCTCCAACGGCACGGACACGCTCGCGGCGGCGTCGGGGATCGGCAACCTCCTACGCATCTACGTCTACAAGTCGTGCGACGGCGGCGTGACGTGGACGGCCACGGCCGACTGCGCCCCGGCGCCGGCCACCGGCGCGCCCTTCTCGGCGGTGGGTTGGCAGCCGTACGCGACCATTGACCGCGACGCCGGCGGCAACGTGCCGAACACGTTCACGGATGCGAACGTGAACGGCGGCACCAAGTACACCTACGCGCTCCTCACGCAGACGCGCGGCGTGAGCCTGTCGCTGCAGCGCGGTGACTCCATCCAGTTCGCCGGCCTCGGGCCGGAGGGCGACTCGCTGTTCGTCTGCACGGTCAATTGCGTGACCGAGCGCCTCGAGATTGCGCCGTCGCTGTTCACCCCGCTGACCGCGTCCGGCACGAACGTCCAGACCGTGTACGTGCCCGTGACGCTGCCGGCGGGCAGTGCGGCGCCGCAGGTGGCGATCACCACGGTCACCGGCTCGGTGGGCTCGGAGCGCATCACCGTGACGCCGACGCGGGCGCGCCCGGACTCGGGCACGTTCAGCCTCGACTTCTACGACGCGGCGACGATCGTCGTGACCGACACGCTCGACGCGTTCGGGCGCAAGTCCCTGTTCACGCGCTCGATCATCACCGCCACGGCCGGTGACGCCACGGTCACCGACACGTCCGACGCGCTCGGCGGGGTCGGCATCAACGGCGGCGCGGTGGAAGGCGTGCGCGTCGACAGCGTCGTCGACGAGAACAATCTCGTGCTCAAGCGCATTCGCGAGACGACGTACCTGGTGGAGGCGAGCGACGACTTCGACGGGGTGATCGCGGTGCTCAGCAAGGATTTGGGCACCGACCGCGCGCCCCTTCTCGTGACGTCGGACCTCAGCGACGCGGCGACGCCGGAGGCGTTCGCCAGCTCCGCCGCGTACCCGGGCTTCACGCTCGGCTTCGAGAACGCCGACCTGCTCTCGTTCAACGAGTCGTTCGGCGAGCAGTTCACTGGGCCGAACGGCCGGCCGATCGCGCCACTCGTGACGCCGTACGTCCGGCTCAACACCGGGACGGCGTTCGCGACGCGGTTCGGCCAGGGCGGTCTGTACACGATCACCTGGGCCGCCAAGCCGTGGGGCCCGGGCGAGCCGTTCCGGATCAACGCGGCCAATCCGGACGCCACGCGTGAGGCGGCGCTCGCGTCGCTCAACTCCCGCGAAGCCGCGATGCGGTCCGTCGTGAGCGAAGAGGTCGCGGAGGCGATCCGCGCCGGCGTCGGCCCGGGCGTCGCGGTGACCGACTTGGTGGAGGCCAGAATCCCCTTCACCATCGTCAACGAGTCCTTCCGGACCGGGACCGGCGAGGCGGCACCGCCGCGCGAGGTGCAGGTGGCGATGCTCGCACGGGCGAGCAACGCCTTCCCGCTCGGGGGCGGAGCCGACACGGTCACCGTGACGGCACCCGATACCGTCTGGATGCCGGGCGACCCGCTCTACCTGCTCGAGGACACGGACAATGACCCGGCCACGCCGCTGCAGGTGACCGTGGCCAGCTTCCAGCTCTCGTGCACCGATGCGGGACAGGATCAGGGTCCGACTGTGGCGGACGCGGGTTGCAACCCTGTCGCCCTGCAGACGCCCGGTGGCTTCGGCTACATCACCACCGAGCCGAATACGGTGCAGCAGTTCCTCATCAACCCGCTCATCGAGACCGGGCAGCGGTACACGATCAGCGTCACGCCGCAGCGCACTGCGGCCGACCTCGCGGCCGCCTGCGCCAGTGGTGGCAGCGAGGCGTGCGCCGACATCCGCGCCTCGATCCGCAACGTGAAGGTGGTGCCGAACCCGTTCGTGGTGTTCAGCAACTACATCAACCCGCTGAACGCGACGGACCTCAACAAGCCGCTGCTGTTCACGAACGTGCCGCCGCGCGGAACGCTGCGCATCTACAACGTCTCCGGCCAGTTCGTGCAGCAGATCACGTGGACCGAGGCGGACCTGAACGAGACCGGCGACCTGCTCTGGGACCTCCGCACGCGCGAGGGGAACCTGGTGGCGGGCGGGCTCTACCTGTTCATGCTCACCGGCAAGGACGGTCAGAACAGGGAGCTCGGCAAGCACATGGGCAAGTTCGTCGTGATCCGCTGACCGAGGGCTACCAATGAATCGACGCTTGATGACTTTGAGCCTGGCCGCAGCGATGGCCCTGGGCGCGGCGGAGAGCCGCGCCCAGGGCAGCGGGCCGGGGATCGGCACGCCGCTCGTTCCGGGCACCACGAACACGAACTCTCGCGTGGGCACGCGCGGCGCGAACTTCCTGGAGATCGGACTGGGCGCCCGAGCGATGGGCATGGCCGGCGCGTACTCGGCGCTGGCCGAGGGGCTCCCCGCACTCTACTGGAACCTGGCCGGCGCGGCGGAAGTGGCAAACGTCGCCGGTGGGTTGAATTACGCCCAACTGTACGGCAAGAACGGGCTGGATTTCATCTGGGGCGGCGCGATTCTGCCTCTGGCAGGGGGCGCCGTCGGGATCCAGATCGGGCAGATGAGCTCGGGGGACATCGAGCGCACGTCGTACGATTTCCCCGAGGGTGGTGACCCGATCACCGGCAGTACGTTCACCTTCAGCAGCACGATGGGGATGCTCTCGTACAGCCGCCGCCTCACTGACCGGTTGGCGGTGGGGATCGGGGCCAAGTACGCGACCGAAGGGATCAGTAACGCGCGCGCGCGCTGGTTCGGCGGCGACGTGGGGCTCCGGTTCCGCACGGGGCTCTACGGCACGACGATCGGCGCGGCGCTGGCCAACGTCGGCTCCTCCGGCCGCTACGAGGGCACGCTCGTCGAGGACACGAGCCAGAAGACGATCCCTGGCACGATTCGCGTCCGCTACCGGACCGAGGACATGGAGATGCCGACCATGTTCCGCTTCAGCGTCATGACGGACCTGGTCGGCGGGCCCGAGGCGCTGCTGTCGCAGGTAACGACCGTGGGATCGCTCCGTGCCGTCGGCGAGTTCGCCAACGCCATCGACACGGACCTCCAGGGCGCCCTGGGCGTCGAGTATTCCTACCGCAACATCGTGTTCTTGCGCGGTGGGAAGCGTTGGCTGAACGAGGCCGACAGCGACTTCCAAGGCTTCGAGCGCGGACTGGCGTTCGGGGGCGGTATCCGCCTCCCGGTCGCCGGCCGGTCGGTGCAGTTCGACTACGCCTGGAACGGCGCTGGCGAGCTGCCGAACACCAACCACTTCGGCTTCGAATTCGGCTTCTGACCGGTACTGCCCAGCGCGGCGGCGGCCTGAGAAGGCCGCCGCCGCGCTGGGCGGGATCTACGGAGACTAACTATGCACAAAGCAGTCTGTGCGCTCGTAGTGGGCCTGCTCGCTGCCCCCGTCGGACACGCACTGGCGCAGCAGCCGACCCCGACGCCCACGACCCCGACTGACACCACGAGGGCCCCTACTGACACCAGCGCGCGCGACACCTTGCGCGCGGTGCCCCCGAGCGAGCAGCGCGACACCGCCGTCAGCACGGTGCCGCTCGCCGAGACGGAAGACGACGCGCCCCGGTCGGTGGCCGGCCGGTTCAGTGTCACACCGGTCATCGGAACGATGTTCTGGGACGACGCCAGCGCGCTGTCGAACAAGAAGGCGAACGAGAGCGGCGTCTATGGCGACCGGCAGTACACCCCCACGGTGGGCCTGAGCGCCGAGTACCGCGTCATACCGCAGGTCGGCGTCGGCTTCTACTTCGAAGCCGCTCGCCCCGAGACGCGCGGCGATTACTTCCCGGCGGTCTTCCTCAACAACGGCGGCAACCTGCCGGCGGACCTCCGCGTGGTGGGGCAGCGCGTCACGGCGCTCCTTTACGGCGTCCAGGGCAGCTTCGTGTTCGACGTCGGCCGGCTGCAGCCGTACGTCGGTGGGGGCTTCGGTGCGGTCACGATCAATCCCGACCCGCAGCAGAACAACAGCAACCAGTCGTTCACGAACACGCAGTTCCAGTTCGGCGGGGGTCTTGGATTCCGGGTGGGCGTCAACACGGTGGTCCGCCTCGACGTCCGGAACTTCGTGTTCACCGACTGGGATCGCGACGAGCTCAACCCGACGGACCCGGCGTTCCAGAACACGACCGTACCCTCCGTCAACTTCAATCCGCCGGCGGAGAAGAGCACGATCAACAACTTCCGCATCGCGCTCGGCTTCACCTACATCCCACGCGGCGGCGGCGGCCCGCGCGCCGGGGATGAACCGGAAGACCAGGAGTAAGCGCCGATGAATCAGAAATCATTTCTGGCCTGTGCGGCGTCGGCGCTGGCCCTGCTCGCGGCATGCGAGTCCAGCGACCCGGTGTCCAGCGCCGGGAGCCCGAGCGGAACGGCCTCCGTCGTGACCGCCACGCCCTCCGCCGCGCGGCTGCCCGGCGGGGCGATTGTCAATTCCGTGTCGGGCGCCCCCGCGGACTACCCGATCGTCGCGTCCACCTACGCCTACGGCGGGTTCAACCCCAACGCCGCCGACGCGTTCAACCGCAAGAACGCGAACGCGACGTTGGCCCAGCGCGGCCAGTACTTCGTCTCGGCCGCCGCTCCAGGGGTCGACACGCTCGGCTACTGGCGCATTCCGGCCGAGGCGGCACGCGTCGGCGCCGGTGACCGGATCGACCCGCGGACGCCGACGCTCAGCGCGACGGTGCTTCCCCAGATCGTCGCTCCCTTGGTCCCGCTTGGCGCCCCGGCCACGCTTTCGTTCTTCAGGCCAGGTGCGTACGCGGTGGGGACCGGCGTGAACGACTATTTCCGGAT
>Ga0307416_100000930_pt1 | contig 15502 bp, 14 predicted proteins | sample DK1Cmetagenome_2_FD_203821 | JGI IMG/M metagenome (GOLD analysis project Ga0307416, IMG submission 203821) | Maize rhizosphere microbial communities from greenhouse at UC Davis, California, United States - DK15-C-3 | ecosystem: Host-associated > Plants > Roots > Rhizosphere > Soil | place...
CGACTGCCCAATACTTTGAATGTCGGTTTCAGGTACTTGGAAGGAGAATCCATTTTAGTTTTGCTCGATCAGCATGGGATTTGCGCTTCAACCGGTTCTGCCTGCACGGCCGGCTCCTCCGAGCCGTCGCATGTTCTGCGCGCAATGAAGACGCCAGCCGATTGGCTGCAAGGCGCCGTTCGATTTAGCTTGAGCCGGTTCAATACAGAAGATGAGGTGCGATTTATTAACGAAAAGATGCCTTCCATCGTCAAAAGATTAGAGGGACTGTCTGCATTGGGAAAATTGGCCGTTCAGGAACGGAATCAGACCCCCGGATCAGGCAATTCCAGCGGCATCGGAGCAGCAAGGGGGTAGGCGATGAGCCTGATGCAGATTCCTCGACGGGTGGACTACGGGTTGCGCGCGATCATTTATCTATCAACTCAGGATCCAGAGAAATGCTGCTCGATTGCGGAGATTGCCCGGCAACAGAATGTGCCGAAAAAGTTTTTGGAGAAAATCATCCAAGATCTTATGCGGCGCGGGTTGATCAGATCCAAACGAGGTTCGTGCGGTGGTTATACGCTCGCTCGCATGCCGGACCAGATATCGTTTTATGACGTTATTGAGGCGCTTGAAGGGCCGATCGCGGTCAATGTATGTATGAATGAGGAGCTCAGCTGCGATCAGCTGCCACGCTGCGCTATGGTGGGAGTCTGGAGTGAAATTCAACGGAAGGTGACGGAGGTGTTTACCCGAACAACTTTGGCAGATTTACGGCGTACTCCGTGTCGGGATAACTTGAGCGCCTCTTCTCTCTCAAGCGCAGCGTGATCAGGCTCAAAAAGTTGCATAGGGAGGCAGGCCGTAACCTAAAGGGAGGTGATAGTTATGAGCTATGATACCGGACTTAGCATGGAAGAAAGGGTGACCTCGCTGTTCCAGCCAGACACCCTGATGCCAGAACAGTATCTGGAAACTTTCCGCCGGAAGCTCTATCTCGAGCCCGAGAAAAAACTCTTGCTCGCGGTTCTGGAGGACGCCATCGCTTGCTTTCAGAAGTATTTGTTTGCCAAGGATGGTAAGGGGAGAGCGCTTTTTCTCGAGGCCGAAGAATGGATCTTGGATGAGGATACCGATTGGCTATTCTCATTTGCCAACCTTTGCGAGATGCTGGGGTTCGAGCCTAGTTATCTTCGCGATGGGCTGATGCGTTGGAAAGCCGAGAAGCTCGAGAGTCATTCCAAGGCCAAAGTTTATCAAATTGCCGTAAGAACAACTCGCCAAAAACGTGAAGTCTCATCTTCACGCAGATCGACTCAGCGGATGCGTAAAGCCGCAAGCCGTTAGCTGGCTCTAACTAGATTAGAGAGGAAGTTGGAGGCGGTGAATGCCCGCGGTGTTCACCGCCTTTTTTGTCGGCTCTTTTGGCTTGCAAAGCCGGCAAAACGCATTCATAAATCTTTCATGAAGCATCGCAGATCAAAAAAACGTTCGGCACTCAGCAGGTTTTTCTATCGCCTAAAATATGGACTCGGCGCTTACGTTTTGCGTATCTTTATTCTCGTCCTAGGTCGGTTGCCGGATCGTTGGGTGGTGTCCGCTTCAACTTTTTGGGCTTGGATCACGCATAAGCTGCTGTGGAAATACCGGATCCGCATGGAGGAGAATATCGCCGCAGCGGCCGGTGATCGTTTCCCGGACAAAGCCGAGCGGAAGGCGATGGTGTGGCGCATTTGGAAGAACTTCACGCGTGGACTCTTTGAGGCCGGTGCATTAATTGATTTTCCAAAAGAAGCAATCGTTACAAAAATCCGGGTTGAAGGGGAACAACATCTGCGCGATGCTCTGGCGCGAAGAAAAGGCGTGCTTGCTCTGAGCGCGCACCTGGGCAATTTCGCTCTCATTGGCGCGCGATTGGCGGCAGCGGGTTATGCGTTTAGTGTTGTAGTGAAACACCCCAGCAACGAGGAATTCGCAGAGCTAATCACCCAATACCGGGCGCAAGTAGGAATTGATACGATTGCGGCTAAACCCCGGCGCGAAGCGGTGCGTGCGATTGTCCAAGCACTGCGCGAGAATCGGATTGTACTGGTGGTTGCCGATGAGTTCAAATCAGGCGAGATCACTGTTGAATTCATGGGACAGACCGTGCCGGCGCCTCGCGGCCCGGCGACTCTGGCATTGCGCACCGGCGCCGTGACTTTGCCTATGTTTGCCACCCGTCGGCGCGATGACTCTATCGTTCTCGCGATCGGCCGTCCGATCGAAGCCGTGAATCGAGAAAGTCTTGAAGAAACGATTACGGCAACAACGGCACTTTATACGCGCCATCTTGAGGATGCCATTCACCGCTTTCCGGATCAGTGGAGTTGGCTGGGCTTTCCGCGCAAGGGCAGAGTCGTGCGCGGCGAGATGTTCCATTCACCACCATCGAGAACCGCGGCAAATGTCACACATCGAGCGTCATAAATACTTGGTTCCGTGCGCGAAAAGGTCATAGTTTCGAATCGAATCCAGGGCTCAATATTGATCTATTCTCGGTCTGCTCCAGGTAGCGCATGAACAGATACTTGTTCTCCAATTCGTCAAGCTTTAACGATGGTAAGGTTTTCGGCTGTCCGGGCTCTACCTTAACCGCGATCAAGGTGAGGCGATTGCTCTGCCGAACCTCAAGAAATCCTGCTCTAAACTCCTCCGGCGTCTGGACCCAGAATGCGTGCGGGTATCCCGCGCCTTTGGCTAGTGACACGGCATCAGCAATGTGAGAGGCGGTTGCGGTACCACCTGAGGCTTCGTAAATCCCGTTATCAAAAAGCAGATGGATCAGATTCGGTGGATTTTGTAGAGCGATAGTTGGCAGCCCGCAAAGGTTCATCAGAAACGCACCATCCCCGTCAATTGCGATCACTTTGCGATGTGGCAGGGCCAAGGCAAGGCCGGCGGCGATCGAGGAGACTAAACCTAGCGTCCGCGTTTTGAGATTGCCGTCGCTGGGTCGAAGCGCCCACCATTCCCGCGCGCCCCACCCCGTGCAAACCGCCAATGCATCACCGGTGTCGCCGGCAATAGCCTTTAGATAATCGTAACGTTGCATCATTTCACTCCCAGCACGCTCTTAGTCAAGAGCACTGCAACCGGTCTTTTTGAATCCTCGGCTAGGACCTCGGCGCCGGCGACGGTTTCGTCGATGTCGTCGTTCCTGCGCAGAATGTATGAACGAATCCCCAACGCCTGAAGCACAGGCTCGGTGACCGCGCCCAGAGTGGTGAAGCCGCGATCGCCGATATCACCGGCATAATAAATCAACAACACAATCGGTATCTGAAACTGCAAACAAGTGGTTGTCAACGCGTTGCAGCTGTTCAAGAAGCCGGCGTTTTGCATGATCAGAGCGGTTTTTCGGCCCGCCAGATAAGCGCCGGCGCAAATACCAATGCCCTCTTCCTCGCGGCACAGCGGAATGTGCCGAAGCTCTGAGTCGGTTTCGACGGTGCGAATCACTTCGAGCATCTTTTCATCCGGCAAGGTGGCGACGAAATCGATGCCGGCTTTCTTGATTGCAGCAACGATTGCCAGCGCAGATCGTTTGGAGTCCATCTGTTCCATTGAAACGAAACCTCTTCGATTAGAGACGGTGAGTGCAGCCGATTGTCGCTCACGTATCCGGATCTATGAACAGTGAGCTACACCGGGACGAAATACTGCGTGGCCTCACTCTTGTCAAGGCGGGCGGCGAATTGCCGCAGTCTGTCTTGACACAACCGAAGTAGTGCCTATAGTGAAATGGCCTTCTTGAAACATCAAAGCCTGCGAGCAGTGCGTCGCGGTATCACTTAAAGCACGTGTCTTGTCGAGCTTGCAGTTTCCTCGATTTTGCCCCGACGCAACGACGTGGACGAGGAGTGTCGTTGTATGGCAGTGAGAAAGCTTAAACCTCGATCTTCTGTCGGCCTTTACTGCCTCTGCTTCTTATTCGTCGCATCGTCGTCTTTAATGCTCGGACCCCAGGATTCAGCGCCCGGTGAGGATCCTGAAACAATTTTTCGCGAAGCGCGTCGGACCATGATCGACCGGGATATCGCCCCGCGCGGCATCAAAGACCAGCGGCTGCTGAGGATTATGAGAACTCTGCCGCGCCATCTATTCGTACCCGAAGAAATGCGCTCCTTTGCCTACCAAGACCGGCCGCTGCCGATTGGCGCCGGACAGACCATTTCCCAGCCGTACATCGTAGCATTCATGACCGAGCTGCTGGAACTCAAAGGACGCGAGCGAGTTCTGGAAATCGGCACCGGTTCAGGCTATCAAACGGCGGTGCTTGCCGCCTTGGCGGAACAAGTCTTCTCAGTCGAGATTCTTCCCGATTTGAGCGCTCGGGCCGACGGGATACTTAAACAGCTGGGTATCCAAAATACAAAATTAAAAGTCGGCAATGGTTTTCACGGATGGGCCGAGGAGGCACCCTTCGATGCGATCATGATTACCGCGGCGGCACCGAAAATTCCCCCGCCTCTATGGAATCAGCTCAGTGACGGCGGCGTCTTAATTATGCCTCTAGGTATTCAAGGACATACCCAACAGTTGATTCGCGCCAGAAAGATCGGCGGCCAACCAATGATCCAAGAGCACAGCGCGGTTATTTTCGTGCCGTTGACGGGCGGGACTCAGCAGTAGGAGCTCGGTTTTGTAAATCGGGACGGTGCTCATCAGGGTTAGGCCTAGGAAACCGATAGATGACTTCGCCAGGGCGGACCAGGTTGAGTTCCTCCCGAGCTAATTTTTCCAGGTAGTGATTGTCGTTGCGGATGCGCGAGACCCGCTGCCGCAGAACTTCGTTTTCCTTCTGTAACCGATAATTTTGCTCGTCGATTCTGCTTTTCTCGCCGCGCAATCGCCATAAATGAATCGCGCCGCGCTCTCCAACGACCGTAACCACCGCAAGCAGTAAGATCACGCCGCCTAGGAAGTAGAGAAGGTGACGTTGGGAAATGTGAAATGGTAATCTCATTGCCGCCGTAATGGCAATATAACATAAATTATGTTTTGCTGCTGCGAAGACATTTTCTTGGAGGTTGCCGATGAAAATCCAACGGGTGCACGCTCGCGAGGTGCTCGATTCTAGAGGCCAGCCTACCGTGGAAGTTGAGGTGAGGCTTAGCAACGGATTCACCGGTCGTGCAACGGTTCCTTCCGGTGCGTCGACCGGCGTTCATGAAGCGATGGAGTTGAGAGACGGCGGCAAGCGATTTCTGGGAAAAGGAGTCGCCAAGGCGGTGTTGCATGTCAATCAAAAGATTGCCCCGCGTCTACGCGGCAAGGAAGCCAAAGAGCAGCGGGCTATCGACGAATTCATGCTTAACCTCGATGGTTCAGCGAACAAGAGTAAGCTCGGCGCCAATGCGATCCTCGGGGTTTCGTTGGCTGTCGCTCACGCCGAAGCCCAAGCGCAAGCTCTTTCTCTCTTTCGTTATTTGGGCGGAAATCAAGCGAAGACTCTACCGGTGCCCATGCTAAATGTGTTGAACGGTGGTGCTCACGCCGATAACAATGTCGATCTTCAAGAATTCATGATCGTTCCATTTGGCATGAAAAGCTTTAAGGAGGCATTACGAGGAGCGGTGGAAATCTTTCAGACGCTCAAGAAGGTCTTACACGACCGCTCCTATTCCACCAGCGTCGGCGACGAAGGCGGGTTTGCGCCGCGTGTGAAAAGCAACAGCGAGGCCATCGAACTGCTGCTTGAAGCGACTGCAAACGCCGGTTACAAACTCGGCTCACAGGTTGCGCTGGCATTGGACGTCGCTTCGAGTGAATTCTTCAGCGACGGCAAATATTTCTTCAAAAAATCCGACGGACGTCAACGTAGTCGTGAGGAAATGGTCCGGCTTTATGAGGATTGGGTTAGACAGTATCCGATCATTTCCATTGAAGATGCCTTCGCTGAAGACGATTGGGAGGGCTGGCAGATGGTGACGCAGGCTCTCGGTAAGAAAGTACAATTGGTTGGTGATGATCTGTTCGTCACCAATAAGGTGCGACTAAAGCGCGGCATCGATTCCGGAGTCGCTAACTCGATCCTGGTAAAAGTTAATCAAATAGGCAGCCTCACGGAGACTTTGGAAACGATGAGATTAGCGAAAGAGGCGGGGTATACAACCATCATTTCTCATCGTTCAGGTGAAACCGAGGATGTAACCATCGCCGACCTTGCAGTGGCGACCAACGCCGGGCAGATTAAAACCGGTGCTCCTTGCCGAGGTGAGCGAACTGCAAAATACAACCAGCTGCTCAGAATTGAAGAGGAGTTGGGTAGTCGAGCTGTTTATGCCGGAAAGAAAGCTTTCAATCCCAAACGCGGCAAGTAAATCGACCGGCTCTCAATCCATCCGTTTGATTCGGCGCTGGCGCACAAGAGAAAACCTCAAGGGAAAGATTGCTCGGACTGCCGCCATAGCCATCCGGTTGCGCCAAGCGTATCCTGAACTTCGGGTGCCGCTTGACTATCGAACCACCTTTCAGCTTCTAGTTGCTGTCATTCTATCCGCGCAGTGCACCGATGTAGCGGTCAACAAGGTGACGCCGGAGCTTTTTCGGCGGTTTCCAACTCCGGACCGGATGGGCAGCGCACCTTTAGCCGAGATTCAGAGCATGATCCGTACACTTGGCTTATTTCGCGCCAAAGCCAGATCCCTGAAAGCTTGTGCTCAACAGCTTGTCGAACGATTCAATGGTGCGGTTCCTGCCACGATGGAGGAATTGACCACCTTGGCGGGCGTCGGCAGGAAAACCGCCAACGTCATCTTAGGTCATGCTTTTGATGTACCCGGGATTATCGTTGACACCCATTGTAAACGTGTTTCACGCCGTCTGGATCTGACCCGAAGCGAAGATCCAGTTCAGATCGAGCGCGACTTGAGCAAATTATTGGCGACTGAAGAATGGACTGGTTTTTCGCACCGCCTGATTATCCACGGTCGGCGGATTTGCCATGCCCGGAAGCCAAATTGTAAAGCTTGCATGGTCGAGCAGCTTTGCCCATCAAGCAATCTCATATCGGACCGGCCAAATCCGAGAACTCGGGCGCATAACCGACAAGACCAGGGGTAATTGAGCCAGCCTCCAGTTGTAACGGACTTGAGTGGTGGCTTGAGGGATATGCCTATCGCTCGTGGCGCAGCGGCTTAGGGCCAAACGAAGTTAGGCAAAGTATTATTCTCAAGTATGCGATAATTTGTCAGATCGACCTGTAGCGGTGTGACCGAGACATACCCGTCGTGAACTGCCACGCAATCGGTGCCGTCTTCTTTATCGAAGCCAAGGTCATCGCCCCCTATCCAATAATATTTGCCGCCGCGGGGATCGACGCGTTCGACAATATTCTCGCTGTAATGGCGCTTTCCCATGCGGGTTAAGCGCCAGCCTTTAAGCTCGGACTTCGGCAGCGGTGGTACGTTCACGTTAAGAAGCGTTTCGGGCGGAATACCCCCAGTCTCTTGGATGCTTGATACTAAGAAGGCGGTAAATTCCGCTGCGGCGCGAAAATCAAAATCACGGAAGGTAACCAACGATACGGCAATTGACGGGACCGTTAGCAAGGCTCCTTCGATAGCGGCTGAAACGGTTCCGGAATAGATAATGTCATCGCCCAGATTGGGCCCTTTGTTGATGCCCGAAACGACCAAATGGGGACGAACCGGCAAGAGACCGGTCAATGCCAGTTTGACACAGTCGCTTGGGGTTCCGTTAACTGCCAGACGTCGCGGCGCAACCTCTTGCACGCGCAGCGGCCGATGCAGGGTCAATGCATGGCTCATGGAACTCTGCGCGCGATCGGGTGCGACCGTGAAAATCTCACCGACCGGGCGCAGCGCTTCTTCAAGCGCGATGATTCCCTCCGATTGAATGCCGTCGTCGTTGGAGATGAGAATGATCATGGCACCTATGATGGCAAAGTTGTTCTGAAGGGACAAGCATCTGGATGATCGCCGGGCGAACGCGCAAGCTTGTGCGGCTGCAATCCGAAGAGTATAGATTTTTTAGGCGAAACAAGGAGAGTTTTACCTATGGCGAATGCCGAGATCGTGGCAATCGGTTCCGAGTTATTGCTCGGGCAGATCGTCGACACCAATTCGGCCTGGATGGCGCAGCGGCTGACTGCATTGGGAGTAAACCTCTATTTTACCTCCGTCGTCGGCGATAATCCCGGCCGTATGCGCGAAGTGATCCAGCGGGCGTTGGAACGAGCCGATATCGTTATTACCAGCGGCGGGCTCGGGCCTACTCAAGATGATCTGACCAGAGAAATCGTCGCTGAAGTAACCGGCCGCAAACTGATCCTGGATTCGGGCCTGCTGGAGCAAGTGGAGGAGCACTTCCGCCGCCGCGGCCGGACTATGACACCCAATAACCGGCGTCAGGGATACATGCCGGAGGGAGCGATTCCAGTAACGAATCCCAACGGTACGGCGCCGTCATTTATCGTCGAAGATCCGCGCGGCATTGTTTTTTCGCTTCCCGGCGTACCGGTGGAACTTAAATGGTTGTTCGAGAACGAAGTCGACCCTTACCTGCGAAAAAAATTCAACTTGGCTGAAGTCATTCACTACCGGGTGCTGAAGGTCGTCGGCATCGGCGAGAGCGCCGTAGACGATCAGATCGGCTATTTGATCGCGAACTCCAGTAATCCGACCGTCGGCGTCCTGGCCCTGCCGGGACAAGTCGATGTGCGGATTGCCGCCAAGGCCGCCAACAAAGAGCAAGCGATCAGGCTTATCGCGCCCGTGGAATCCGAGGTGCGGCGGCTATTGGGCAATGCAATCTTTGCTGCTGATCAAGAGACGATGGAAGATGTTGTCGGTAGATTACTTCGGGCCCGTCATAAAACGGTTGCGGTGTATGAAGATCTCACCTGCGGTAACTTATCCGAGCGCTTACAGGCCGCCAGCGCGGAGAGCTTCGGAGCTGGCGTTATCTGCAACAGCGAGATTGCTACACGCGCCTTGCTGACTCACGGTCGCAATCCAGGACGGACAGATTCTTTGATTCAAGATCCGGTTGCATTAACCGACGAGCTTGCCTGTTCGGTGCGTCATCAGGCATCGTGTGATTTTGGCTTGGCGCTTCATGCGGTGACGGACCCCGGGAGCACGGTGGAGAACCTTGCGCGCGGTCAGAGCTATGTTGCCCTCACCGATGGCGAAAAATTTGTCCGACGACTGAGCACTTCCGCGGGTCGCGGGCAATACGACCGCACCCGCATGACCCTCAACGCTCTCGATCTGCTACGCACCGCGTTACTCGACGGTATGCGCTAGGCGAGCACATCAGGATTGATCATGTTGCCTTGTTTAGTTTCCATAAACGCCTCGCGGAAAAGCGCAGCGGCGATTTAGCTGTCGACGCAGTCACGCTCGGCCGTGTCATCAATCTCGGCGAGTAACTTTTCCAAACGCGCTGAAGGTTCTTCGAGACTGTCAATCGCCTCAGCCCAGAATTGCGGCTCTTCTATGTTCCGGCCGATTGCATGTTGAACCAACTTTTCTGCCGGCTCGGCGCCGGCCAGACGCAAGAACTCCTCGTACCTTGGAAGAAACTCACCGGCGTTTTTTTTGAACATCGCGTAAAGCGCGCGGCTGAGCAGATAGCCGAAAGTGTACGGGAAGTTATAGAAGGTGACTCCCGTGATGTAGAAATGAAGCTTGGAGGCCCAGAAGTAGGGATCCTCGCCGCCAACCTCCAGCACGTCGCCAAAAATTTTCCGTTGAGTATCGACCATGAGTTCTTTCAAACGGGAGACGCTCAAGGGGCCGCTGGCGCGCTCCTCGTAGAAAGCCTTCTCGAATTCATAGCGGACCGGAATGTCCAAAAGGTAGATCGCTCCGTGTCCGGTTTCGATATCCAGGATCAAAGCCTTTTGCGCTGCGCTGATTGCGGGATCGTCCAGGATGCCATTCATCAGGACTTGCTCGCCAAAGGTGGAAGCGGTTTCGGCCAAGGTCATCGGGTATCCGCGACCATAAGGGCGGATATCACGCATCATGGCGCCGTGATAAGCATGTCCGGATTCGTGCGCAAGGGTGAGCATGCCGCCTAAGGATTGATTGTAGGTCATGAAGATTCGCGACTCCTTAGTGAGCATCGAACTCGTGCAGAATCCGCCGGGACGCTTGCCGGTGCGGGGCTCCCAGTCCACCCAATTCTGACGGATGATTTGCTGCTCGAAGAATCTTCCCAGAGCGGGATAAGCCCGCTCGAACGATTTCCCGACCATGGATATAGCCCTCTCCCAAGAGAGCTTCTCCTGGCCTGGCAATTGGAGCGGCGCGCCGACATCGAACCAGGCGAGGGTCGGTTGGGCCATTAGCTTGGCCTTGAGACGAAGAATCTTTCGCGGCACCTCGAGCCTGAAGGATAACGCCTCAAACATCGCATCCAGCGTTCTGCGAGTGATAGAAGCCTGGAAGAGAGCAATCTCGAGGAAATGGTCCACTCGGCGATGCCGGTTTAATGTCAGCCGTGTGCCGGCAATCGCATTCAATGCGGCTGCGGCCATGTCTTCGATACTTTGCCAAGCCGCATTGCCACCTTCAAACGCAGCTTTGCGTATACGGCGATCAGGATCCTCAAGCAAAGACCGGCGCTGTGAAATCGGCACTCGATGGCGTTTGCCGTCGGGAAATTCCATGTCAAATTCCAACTTTGATGAAACGGTATCGTAGAGTCGGCCCCAGGCTTGAATGCCGTCGATTCCGAGATCGGTCGCGAGAATCTCCTTTTCTGCTGTCATGGCCCGCCGCGCTTCCTGGCGCATCCTGTTCAAGTAATTCTGCGCGCCATCCAACGCCGGCCGCGCAGTGAATGTCGTAAACGTTCCCTCGTCGGTTTCTTTAATCGCGCGGATGAATTCGATCCGCACTTTTCCCAGCTCGGCTCTCATGCCGACTAGTTCGGCTTCCTCTTTGAGATATGATTCATTGCGGGCATCCGAAGACGCAAGGCAACCAATGTACGAGCCCAGATGCGACATGCGCCGAAGAATGTCTTCATTGCGCAGCAATATGCGCTCCCAATCGGCGGCGCTCTCGGCTGTCAACGGCGGTAGCGATATCGCTTCCGCTTTGACCGAAGCGATATCGCCAGCCAGTGCTTGTTTGAACCGGCGCATTTCGCGCCCATTGAATTCAGGAAAGTAGCTTGAGAGATCCCAGCTCATAAGTTCACTCCGCTGTCATAGATCGGTTCGAACAACTCTCTAAAATTCCAGGCCACCAGCCGAAGGAAGAATCCTGGTCAGTCCGGCCGGCGCCATCGGCCTGATGGTACTTTGTTCTTGAGAACTCGAGGGCGCGAATATGGAAGACTCACTGAAAGCGATGTCCTTGTACCTAATCACCGATCCACCCGTTCGCGTTCGAAGAGCAAGCTTGAAAACTGCCGCCAATCGTCAACGGAGGCAGTTCTTAGTAAATCACCGTATTATACATTGATGACCAGGCCTTCCGCCGCGATGGTGGTCGCAGGGAAACGCCGTCGAGCTAATTTCAGTATGCGATCGATACAGCGGTCATCGTGGGTCGGCTCGTGATGAAACAAGACAAGTCGTTTGACTGCGGCTTTTTCGGCAACTTCAGTTGCGGATTCAACCGTGCTATGGCCCCAGCCTTTGCGTGGATTTGCCGCCGAGGTGTATTCGGACTCCAAATATTGTGCGTCATGTATCAATACATCGGCGTCGCGCGCGAACTCGATTACATCCGGATAACCGCCCGGTGTCTCCTCTAAATCGGTGGCGTAAACCACACTTCTGCCTTGGAAAAAGACTCGATACAAAATCACGCCGTTGGGATGGGCGGGACTTTTATGGGCTACAATGGTGGGTTGCTGGTTATCATTATCGTTTAGACCAGTGGTTTTGACTATCCGTGGGGCCCGCCCGTTTTTTTGCAATCCGATATTCTCGCCGCCAACCAGAGACCAAATCGATTTTTTTGCATCGAGAGCATCGAGCCCGATAGGAAAGAGCGCAGGCTCCATAGCTGCGCGCAAAGTTTCAGCCAACGATCGTTTTGCCGACCCCGGCCCGAATATGTTGATCCGGTTGCGTTTATCGAAAAGCGGATCAAAAAAATAAAAGCCGGAAAGATGATCGTGATGTGTGTGGCTTAAAAAGAGATTCAAGCTGAGCGGGCCCTGGTTGTTTTTGACAAGGTCTTTACCGAGTCCGATGATGCCCGTCCCCGCATCAAAAATGATTTGATGGTTGCCCGCAACTGCCTCAACGCAGGAAGTATGGCCGCCGTATTTGAGCACACCCCGATTCGAGACCGCGTAACTGCCTCGCACTCCCCAAAACCGGAGAGAGAAATTACTTTCAGCCATCTAGAGTACACGCCCGCTGCGTTCTTGGTTGTTTGCCGTTGCCAGTGAATGTCCTTTAGCAGTGTGCTGAGAAAATCCTATGTCGGGCTGCTCCAAAGACTTAGACGCGCGGCGCGCAAAACTTTGCGAGCCGAGACGTACTTATGAGGGCTTTTCATCAGCTGCTAGAATGTACCCTAAGCAACCCTACGGTGACAACGGGCGGCAGACTTTCGCTCGAGTATTATGTCACCAGGCTTTAATCGAGTGTCACAGTACGGTTTAGCCTGGTTTAGTGCCTTGCGGTGCTTTATGGTGTGCTGGCAATGAACGTGCTTAGCAGTTAGCTGTTTCCCGTCCAACCATAAGGAGAGAACCTTGACGCAACGACTTCAAGCCACCGACGGTCCGGACATCTTTCTCGAGGCGCCGCCGGCGCCGAGGCACAAGCTCGGATATTTTATATTCACCGCGCTTTTTCTACTCATCCTCGCCTGGGCTTTTCAGGGGGCGAAGATCAGGCTGGGGGAATTGCTCGAAGGGATTCCTCAGATAGTCCAGACTCTTGGCCGCATGTTGCCTCCTGATTTTTCCAAACTGACGGACTCAAGCTACTATTATTTCCCGGACGAACTCTCCTGGCGCGAGCTCTTGCTACCGGTGCCGCTGCCCGACGCACTCGCACGGACCAGGCAACGATGGTGGAACAATATATTTCCGCAGACCGTATTTGGGGCGACTCTAGAGACCGTGCAAATGGCGCTCGCAGGAACATTCATGGCGTTGATTGTGGCCTTTCCGTTGGGATTTCTTGCAGCCCGTAATACCTCGCCGCATCCAGTGGTTTACCGTAGCGTTCGCACTGTCCTGAATCTGCTGCGCACTATACCCGATTTGGCGCTGGGTCTTTTGTTCGTGGCCGCAGTGGGGTTAGGCGCTTTTGCCGGGACGCTCGCATTGGCGATTCACACCGCCACCGTTCTGGGTAAACTGTTGTCGGAGTCCGTGGAAAATATTGATGAGGGCATCGTCGAGGCGATCCGCGCCACCGGCGCCGGCTATACCCAGATTCTTTCCTTTGCCGTTTTGCCGCAGATCCTGCCGGATTTGATCTCATTTACACTGTATCGCCTGGAAACCAATATTCGAGCGGCCTCCGTGCTTGGTTTGATCGGCGCCGGCGGTATTGGTTACTTGATGAATACTAGTTTTCGCACCTTTCAATACCAGGAAGCAGCCGCCATCGTGCTTGTTCTGATTGCGCTCGTTATGCTAGTGGATTACCTCAGCTCGCGTTTACGAACCTTGGTTGTGTGACACCAGAAGGAAAGTAACAATGGATTTGAAAGTTGTCGGACGCCCCAGCAGCCGCGTCGATGGACCGGATAAGGTCAGCGGCAACACCGTCTACACCGCCGATGTGCAGCTGCCCGGCATGTTGTGGGGTAAGTGTTTGCGCAGTCCCTATGCTCATGCCCGGATAGTTTCCATCAACACGGAACCGGCAAAAAAGGTCAAAGGTGTGCGCGCCGTTCTGACCGGTGAGGATCTCCCGGAGAAGCGGGTCGGATTGAGCCTGCAAGACACGCCGCTCCTAGCGATCGGCAAGGTGCGGTTTATCGGCGAGAAAGTTGTCGCGGTTGCCGCCGAAGATCGCGATGCCGCCGAAGAGGCTCTCTCGGTCATAGAGATCGAGTATCAGGAGCTGCCGGGTGTGTTCGATGCGTGTCAGGCGATGATTCGCGGCGCGCCGTTGGTGCATGAGGAACTGGCGACATACGCCGGTTTCAAACCGCCGGTCAACGAAATTCCCAACATCTTTGCCCAGCAGAAATGGAGCGCTGGAGATATCGCGGCCGGCTTCGATGAAGCGGATCTAGTCGTCGAGCATACTTTTAGAACCTCAGTTGCGCATCAAGCCTATATCGAACCACACTCCGCAATCGTGGCCGTGGATAGCTCGGAGCGTGTCGACATCTGGGCGTCGTGCAAGGCGCCGTTTCGAGTCAAGTCCCACCTATCGCGCCAGTTAGAGATCCCCAAAGAGCAGATTCACGTCCATGTTGTTGCGGTTGGCGGCGATTTCGGCGGCAAGGGCGCCTTGATGGATATCCCCATTTGCTACGAGCTGGCCAAGGCGACGCGAACACCGGTGAAAATGGTCATGACCTATGCGGAAGAGCTAGTCGCCGGCGATCCACGCCATTCCTCTGTGATCAAGATCAAAAGCGGGGTCAAGAAAGACGGTACTCTTACCGCGCGGGAAACCGAAGTAATCTTCAACAGCGGCGCGTACGCATCGTTTAAGCCCGGCGATCCGCCGAATCTCGGCGGCGCTACTTTTACCAATGGTGTCTACCATATCCCGAATTACTCAGTCCGGTCCTACGGCGTTTACACCAATTCTGTCCCTTGCGGCTATTATCGCGCTCCCGGCCAACCCCAGGCGGTATTTGCCGCCGAGTCTCATATGGATCTGATCGCCCAAGAGTTGCACATGGATCCGCTCGAATTGCGACTAAAAAATCTCCTGTGCGATGGTGAGAAGTTAGCCGGCGGCCGGGCGGTTGATAAGGTACGAGTGCGCGAAACTTTGCTTGCGGCGGCGCACAAGGCCGGTTGGGGAAAAAAGAAAGGCAACAATACCGGTCTCGGGATCGGCGTCTCGTTCAGGCATGTCGGCGGCTCCGGTAAAGCGAGCGCGGAGCTTTCTCTCTTCGCCGATGGTAAACTCAAGATCTTAACCGCGGTGCCGGATATCGGCACCGGCACGCATACCGTGCTGCGGCAGATCGCTGCGGAGGTTTTGACCATTTCGCCTGAGCTGATTTTGACCGAAATCGGCGACACCGAAAGCTTTGAAAGCGACGCCGCTCCGGGAGGCAGCAAGATTACCAATATGAGCGGGCATGTGGTGCTGCAGGCAGCTGAACAGCTGCGCCAGCGATTGCTGCCGTTTGCAGCTTCGCTTCTGGGCTGCGCTATCAGTGACGTGGTTCTGAAGAACGGCCGCTTCGGCAACGCTCTGAATAAAAAGCGATCGATCGAATTTGGCGCGGTGGCGCGGGAGGCAACCAAGCCTAACGGGGATCTGCGCGTGCGTGAAACCTTCGAGGTAAAAGGCCGCTCACCGGTGCCGGCCTTCGTGGTGCAGATCGCC
>Ga0307416_100000931_pt1 | contig 15491 bp, 12 predicted proteins | sample DK1Cmetagenome_2_FD_203821 | JGI IMG/M metagenome (GOLD analysis project Ga0307416, IMG submission 203821) | Maize rhizosphere microbial communities from greenhouse at UC Davis, California, United States - DK15-C-3 | ecosystem: Host-associated > Plants > Roots > Rhizosphere > Soil | place...
GCTATAGTAGCCCAGCGCCAGAATGCCAAGCACTCGTCCGACCACGAAGTTGTCACCCTGGCCGGCCCCGTAGTTGAAGGCGCGCGCCAAAGTAAAGCCGGATCCGAAGCGCAGCAGCTCGCAAAGCTCGGGGCCGATACGGGGCCACTTCGGGTGGGGCTGCAGCGTCAGGAGCGCCACCGACCGTACCAGATTCTGACCGAGCGTGCTTCCCACAATCGCCCACACCCCGAATCCGGCCGCAGCCAGCACCAGGGCAGGGATTGCGTATCCCAACATGAAGGCCGCCACCTCGACCCACATGAGCCTGCGCCAGGCAAGGCTTCGTTCCGTCAACCCTTCGGCGACAAAGCCCGGGTTGGCCAGCACGAAGGTAAAGCTGAGTCCGCGTATGATTGGGGTCAGTGCCGCGTTGCCGAGCACCTGTGCGGCGAGTGGAGCGGTCAGCCAGACGAGAGTGGTCGTCAGCAGGCCAATCAGGACAGTTGCCGTAAAGCCGGCTCGAATGATTCTCGGGGTCAGCTCCGCCCGTTGAATCAGCGCAGGACCAATCCCGAATTGGGCGAGAATGGCTGCCAGTCCCACGTATACCGCCGCCAGCCCGGCGAGGCCGTAATCGGCCGGCGAGAGCAGCCGCGCCAGCACGGCAGTGACCACCAGCTGCCCGATGCCGGTGATGATCGCGCCGGTGTACTGGGTGCCGAGTCCGCTGAAAGTGGAGCTTATGAGCGCTTTTTTGCTGAGAATGTTGGTCACAACTTCCAATCGCGTCCCTGGCCGGTCTCATCAGGCAAATCTGGGAACTGCAACTTCCGACAATAGGCAACGCAATGTATCGCGAGATGACTAGTGGTGCACTCTTCCTCCGTACTTCGATTATTTCAAATGGGATGGAAAGGCCGAGCAGCTTGCCTCGATCCGCCCCACACTGGTAGACCGCCTACATCTTTCGTGGAGGTCGCATGCAGGTACTCATCACCGGCGGCACTGGTTTTGTCGGCGCGCATCTTGTAAGAAGACTCCTCGACACCGGCCATCGGGTCATCAGCCTGGACAAGAATCCTGGTCTGTTCGACGATGAGCTGCGGTCGAAGGGTGCCACTCTGCTCACTGGATCCGTCACTGATCCGAATGACGTGGACAGAGCCATGGCTGGATGCGAGCTCGTGTATCATCTCGCATCACCCTTCGGAGACATCCTTCAGCCCGACGCGGCCTACTGGGATATCGAGGTGAACGGCACCCGGAATGTGCTCGAGGCCGCGGCACGCCATGGGGTGCGGCGGGTGGTTCACTGTAGCACTCAGGGTGTGCATGGAATCATCACCGATCCTCCGGGAGACGAAGATTCTCCGATTGCCCCCCGAGATTACTACTGCTACAGCAAGGCTGAGGGCGAGAAGGTATCTCGTGAGTTCATGGCGCGGGGCATGGATATCGTCATCGTCCGACCAACGTCGGTCTACGGGCCGGGTGACACCAGAGGCTGGCTCAAACTGTATCGCATGGTAGCGTCGGGATGGTTCTTGATGATCGGAAACGGGAAGACGCTCAATCACCCGGTCTACGTCGAGAACCTGGTGGACCTCTTCGAGCTCTGCGGAAATAATCCTGCGGCCAAGGGAAGGGTGTACCTCGGGGGAGACGAAGAGCCGGTCACGCTGAATGATCTGGTACGGGAGGTGGGCTCCGCAGTGGGATCCAATGTGCGGATCATCCGATTCCCGTCATACCGAGTCGCGTTATTGGCTGCTACCGTGGTAGAAGTCGTGTTCAAGGGCCTCCGGGTGCGTCCCCCGGTGTTCCGTCGCAGGCTGTCGTGGTTCAAGACCAACCGGGCCTTTCGGATTGACCGGGCCAAGGCCGAGCTGGGATACAAGCCACGGGTCCGACTCAGTGAGGGTCTGGCACGCACCGCTTATTGGTATCGAAAGGCCGGCTACCTCGGTGCGGCGAGCCACGTGGCGGCCTGGGTCACCTGAAGCTCAGGCTACCGGGGCCGCGCGCCAGGCGGTTTGCCGAGGAAAGTCTGCCGGCGACGGCGGGGCACCTCGTGCATCCAGGTACATCCGGCTCCACATCTCTATCAGAATGAGGGACCAGAGTCGATAGACTCGCTCCTGCGAGTATGGCTTGTCGGCCGGACGGCTCCTGAGCCGGGCAATGTAGTCGGGATCGAACATCCCGCGGTCGGCCACTGCATGGGCCGGCAAATAGCGGTCGGCAAGCTCGTCCAGAACCCTGCTCAGGTGAAGGTCGTGCTTCAGCCGATTGAAGCTCTTCCCGAACTTGAGAATGGACTCCGGCAGCAGTCCGGCACAGGCCTTCCGGAGCACGTACTTCTGGGTACGGCCTTTAATCTTGAGCCGGTCGGGTATGCCGAAGGCCGTCGCGAGAAACTCGGGGTCGGTGTGGTGGGCATTGAAGCGAACGCCCGCGGCCGTGTACAGCCGCTCAACCGGTGATTGATAGGGCAGTACCAGGAATCCCTTTCGCAGAAACTGACTCAGCGGCTGATCCCCGTCAGTACGAAACCCCGGTAAAGGCTCGAGCGGGGCCGCCCCTTGCACCTGGGGCGCTGGAAAGTCGCTGCCCCTGAAGTACAGCCGCTTGAGCACGCGTCCCCCGACGCCGTGCGGTTCGACGCCCCGTACCGTGTAGTCGTAAAACTCCCGAAGCGGTCGGGCCAAGGGTGGCAGATGTAAGGCCACGTCGGCAACCCGGTGTCTGGGGAGCCCGGCAAAGAGACCGTCGAAGCCAAAGCCCGTGAGTATCAGGTCGACGTGGCGGGCTGCCTCTCGGGCCGCGACGTAGAGATAGGCAATGTCCTCCCTCCCGATCGGCTCCTCCAGGAGCCACACCATCCAGGGAAGAAGTCCAGGCAAATCGTCGGGATCGAGGACCAGAGGGTGGTGATGGGTTCCCAGCTCGGCAGCTACCCGCGCTGCATTGATGAGTTCCTTGTCATCGGGCCCATAACCCGCGCTGAAGGTGTGGATCTCCTTGTCTCCGGCAACGTGTCGAGCTCCTGCTGCCATCACCGCAGAGTCGAGGCCTCCGCTAAGTGAAATTCCGATGCGCTGGTATGGCTCGGTCTGGCGGCGCAGCGTCGTGAGAAACGACTCACGGAGCGCACTCACGTGCCGCTCCTCGTCCTGATGGAGAACCTGGATCGGGAGGTTCCAGAAACGGGCAGTGGACATGCGGCCAGGTTCGACCGTCATCCAAGTCCCCGGCGCCACCGGATAGACCCCTTCCAGGCAGGTGGCCCCCGGACGCAGCCACTTGGTGGATTGGATCGCCTGAATTGCTTCGCGATTGGGACGAGCGGGAACGCCCTCGATGGCAAGCAGAGCCTTGTACTCGCTGGCGAAGATGAGCCGGTCTCGATGGAGCGTGAAGTAGAGCGGCGCATAGCCGATTCGATCTCGAGCCAGCAGGACCCGGCTTCCATCCCAGTAGGCGAAGGCAAACTGACCGGCGATATCCTGGAGTCCCTCCGCTCCACACCCTGAGATCAGTTCATAGAGCAGTACCGGGTCTTCGTCGGGTGATGGCTCCCATCCCCGGCGTGGAAGTCGGGCGGCCAATTCACGACGATTATCGACCGCACCGTCGAATGCGAGATTGCCGCCTTTGGTGCGCTGGACAATTTCAGGCCGGCCCCGCATGCCGAGGTGAACGGTGGATGACAGGGACCACTCTGCCGCGTCAGGTCCGCGATGAGCCAAGCGCTGGCCCAGTTGCCCCAGCTCGGCCGGGTCTGCATCTCCCACGATCCCGTATACCGCTCCCATGACGCTCGCCGTTGCTGATGGAGAAGGTGGACCCACTAGGTGGACGCGGCTAGCAGCCTATTCTCGGCCGGCGCTGTTTTTCCCGATGAATCCTCGAGCAGCTCGGTGACTCGCGCCGGTACTTCCACTGCTTGAGACCGATCGGTTGAACCGCGCGTCTGTCCGTCGCGCATGCGACTGAGTCATAGCCGCTGGGCAGTTACTGAGCGGTAACGGGAATCGAGGCGGGAAGCCTGAGGTGGCGAAGCGTAACGTACAGGGCAGTCAATGCGCGTAAGAGCCAGCCGAGACCCACCCCATACATCACTCCCGCAAGGCCCCAGCGACTGCCGAACAAGGCAGCGGGGATCGCCAGGCCCACCGAGGCCCAGCCTAGCACATTCACAAGGGACAGCTCGGCCGGAGTGGCCAGTGCGGTGACAGTGGACTTAGTGAAGGCGTTCATGATCTTGGCCATCCCGCTCACCACAGCGGCCAGCAGCAGCGCCCCTTCCAGATGGTACTTCCCCTGTAGAAACCAGCGCTCGATCAGCGGCGTGATGATCCAGATGCATAGCGAGCCCGCTACCACCATGGCGCTGACGAGCTTGGCCTCGTGCGCAATCAGATGGCGACGCTCGGGTACGCTGCCGGCAGCCCGGAGCCGGGGCACCAGCGTGTAGCCCACACCCATCTGGAGAACCCGGAAGAGCGAGCCCGCGATCGCGGCGAGTACGCCATAGGTCGCGAGATCTCTGAGCGGGAGCACGTGCGGGATGATCAGTCGATCTAGCTGAACCAGGACCAAACCCGCAGCGTTCAACCCGGCAAAGGAGAAGGCCTCAGTCCAGGAAAAATTGCTCTCCCGCGCCGGCTTGCTGACTCGCTCGCGAAACAAGACCGTCCAACCGTACAGGGCGGCGGCGACGAAGCCGAGTGCCGCGATGACCAGTGGTACCCATGCTGCACGCCGATCCGAGGCAATGACGGCGCCGGCGGCAACTAAAAGGACCAGGTTTGGACTCTGGGTGAGCGCGAGGGAGATGGCGTAGCGCCGCTCGCTCTGGAACTGCGCCCCGGCCACGGTCATGGCGCCCCCCGCAACCGTGCACACGAACAGCACCAGTAACGTCATGGACGACATTTGATAGGCCAGCTCGGCCACTACCACAAAGAGCAGGCCCACCAGCACGGCGGCGGTCAGGGAACGCCGCAGCAGGGCGGGTCCGGCCTCGAGGTGACGACGGTTTACCACCCCATCGATGCCCACGGGCGCGAGAGAGTAGCCCAGGTTTGCCAGTGCGATGACGAGGGTGAAGAGCCCGTACTCGGTGGTGGGCAAGAGCCGCGCGAGCACGAGGTTGGCGCCGGCAAAGCCCAGGCCCGAGGCGCCGTAAATCCCCACGCTCCGGAGCGTGGGACTGTACCACAGCTTCCTCACGCGCTGGCTCCGCTCGCCTTGGACTCCATCATAGTGTAAAACGAACCGAGTTTCCGGTGGGCAGCTTCAGGCGTGAACTCCTGCTGGACGTAAGCCTTGGCCTGACTCGCCAGACGCTCGCGCAGCACTGGATCGGTCAGCAGCTCCGCCAGTCCGTCGCCCAGGGCCTCGGGATCAGGCTCCACGAGGTAGGCGGTCCGGTCATCGAGTACCTGGGTATGAGTTCGGAGCCGCGTGGCGAGGACCGCCGTACCGGAATCCAGATAGGAGTAGATCTTCATCGGAGTGTTCAGGCCCTTGAGCCGGGGCGAGACCAGCACGTCGGCTCGTCGGAACAGGTCGTCCAACGCGGTGATTGGCCGCTGTCCCAGAAAATGCACCCGAGTGGAAATACCGAGCTGCACCGCCCTTCGGCTGTAATGCGTGATGTCCTCCTGGAGCCCGCCCACGATGACGAGATGGGCGTTGGGCACCCGGAGCAGCGCGTGGCGGAATCCCTCCAGCAGCAAGCCGATACCCTGATAGTGCTCGAGGTTTCCCACGTACATGGCGATCGGACTGTTGCCGTCCACTCCGGTTGGCAACAGGCTGTCTGCGGAATGCCCGTTCTCCGACTGGGCGTGAGCCGGAATCAGCAGGGTGGTATCCTCCACTCGGCCGATCGGCTTGTCGGGGGCGTGGCCATGGGCCACATCTTCCAGTGCCGCGCAGACCGTGAGCACACCCAGGCTGTGCCGCACGGCCACCGCTTCGCATCTTCTCAGGGTGGCAAAGGCGAACTGAAGCCCTGGATACGCGTCCACCAGCTGCTCCGCCAGCGAACTGTCCATGTCGTAGACGTAAGGGATGCCCGAGAGCCGCTGCATTGCGGCCGCGATGAATGCGGCCTCCTCAACCGCGTGAATGAGATCGTACTGGTTGCTTCGGACCATACTCAGGCACTTGACGAACATGAACAGATCACAGACGACCTTCTTCACCGAAAATCCGGGGCGGATATTGCGAATTCCGAGCGGCCGCGCGATCCGATGAATCCGGCAATTCGGGATCTCGACGTCTTCGCCCTCGTGGAAGGTGAGCAGGTCGATCTGGTGTCCCCGCGAGCTCAAAAATTCGAGCACCCGGCGCACGGCCAATGGTGTACCGCGAGCCTGGAAGAATGGGTGAGGAGCGAGGACCAGGATCCTCATCAGACCGGCTCCACAGCAGGCAGTGGATGTCCCACCTGGCGCAGGACCTCCTGGATCTGGACATCCTGGTGCACGGTATCCCACCCGAATTCGGTGCCGGCAACCCGGGCGACCTCCACCACGGCACTTCGGTCGAGGCGACCTGAGGCCCCGAGGCCACTTCGACGGAAGACGATGTCGCCCAGGGTGCGCGCCATCTCCTGGTGTACGGCGCGGTGAACATCGCTGGAGGTCGGAACTCCTGCCGTGCCCGCCTCCTCCAGTGTTACCTCCAGTGTTCGGCAGGGCGGCGCCCGTCTACCCTGATCCCGGAATACCCAGTCCACTACTCCCTGGGCCACGCCCCTCGCCGTCGTGTATTTCACCGCCTCCACCGAGAGCAAATGCCGGATACCGTCGTTGGTGGCGTGATCGGTCACACGGGGTCGCTCCGCCAGTGCGGTGGCCCTGCCGCGCTCTCGGCCTGCTTTGAGAGGCAGCCAGCCACACTGGTAGCCTGACACATCCTCGGCCGTGAGCTCCAGCCCCGGACACGCGGCGTTGAACTCCCGAATCAAGGTTGCCACTCCCGCTCCGGGGGTGGCATGCCTCTCCGTTGCCGGGGAGTACCAGGTTCCCAGGGAGGTGGTGTTTCCGAGTTGTGGCGCCGCAAACAGATACCTACCTCCTCCACAGACCGGATCCTCATCAGGACCGTTCCGGGACTGTGTTCCAATGGCCACGCTGGACAGAGTCCGCGCGACCCGAACATTGATGGCCAGGGCCCTCCCACTGCCGGGGAGCTCGTGTGCTTTCCCTAGGGTGCCTGCTATGAGGCCGGACGTCCAGGGCCCTGCGGAAACTACCACGGATCGCGCCCGGACTTCTAACTCTGAGCCTCCCTCCAGGTCGGTGACCCGGGCCCCTCGGGTGGCACCGTTCTGAACCAGGAGCCTGTCCATCCGGAGATAATTGACCGCGACCGCTCCCCGCTCTGCGGCGGAGAGCACAAAGCTCAAAACCAGCCGTTCGGGGTGCCGAAGCCTGCCATCATACCACAGGGCTCCTCCGCTGAGGCCCCGTTTAACAAACCAGGGAAACAACGACAGGCAGTCCTCCCGGGACACCAACCGTCCCCCGGGAAGCGTATGCGCGGAATCGAGTCCGCGGTTTCGACCCCGAGACACGAGATCATTGGCCAGAAGGGCCGCGCGGAGGCCGGCTCGCCCCTTAGTCACCCCACTATAAGTCGGAATGAGGACCGGCAGCGGCTCGACCAGGCCCGGAGCGACCCGAAGCAGGCCCGAGCGCTCCCGGATGGACTCCCGCATCCGCGCAAAATCTCCCCGGGCGAGATAGCGGAGCCCACCATGAACGATTCCGAGGCTGTTTGCCGAGGTGCCCCCTCCAAAGTCAGCTCGATCGATAACCGCGACCGATAATCCCCGGAGACACGCGTCCCAGGCGATGCAGGCGCCCTGAATGCCTGCACCGACGACAAGGAGATCGAAGGTCCTCTCGCGCAGGCGGAAGGGGTCGCGTCGCATGCCCGAAATGGTTGATGTCGGGAGCCTCGGTGTAAGGCCTCCAGACTTCGACATCGTCATTGAAGGCTAACGACGCTCAGGTCCGCTCACGGACACGGTAGGCTCGGCGGTGGGGCGCACGCAGGTGCACGATGATCTCACCGACTAGGCCGAGTCCGATCAGCTGAACTCCGAGGGCCACCAGCAGCACGGCCAACAACAGTGCTGGCCGGTTGGCTATGCCTTGTCCCTCGACTCGCTGAATGAGCAGGACAACGCTGATCACCGCACCTGCAGCCAGGAACAAGAAACCCACCAGTCCGAAGAATCGGAGTGGCTTTTCAGTGAACTTGGCCAGGAAGAAAAATGCTCCGATGTCCAGCAAACGCCGGAAATACACGCCGGGTCGGTAGACCCGCGCCCGGGCATCACTGGGGTGCTGCGCCACCGGTACCTCTTCAACCCGGTACCCCTCGCGCAGCGCCAGTGCAGGAATGAATCGATGGAGATCCCCATAGAGCGGGAGCGCTTCTGCAGTGGCGCGAGTCATTGCCCGGACTCCGCAGGCCATGTCGTGGAATCGCTGCTGGGACACGCCGCCCACGATGCTGTGGAAGGCTCGCGATTGCATCCGGTTCAACCAGCTGTCCAGGCGGGGGGACCGATTAGCCACCGCCATGTCGGCCCCGTTTTCCACGGCATCCAGGAGCTGCCCTATCCCTTCCGGCCGGACCTGAAAGTACGCCGGGAGAGTCAGGATAAGGTCACCCTGGCTGCGCTCGATGCCCAGGCGCAGGGCTGCCGTCTCCCCGAACTCGCGGGCAAAACGCAGGATCCGGATGTTCGGGTTTGCTCGGCTGAGGGTGACGAGATCGGCCGGTGGGGTGAAGCGCCCATCGAAGATGAACAGGAACTCGTAAGGCTGTCCCCGCTCGTCCAGCACCTGGGCAAAGGCGCGGTACACGGCCGCCACATCGTCTGCGCGCTCCACTACCGGAACGATGACCGACATCAAACCGGCTCTGGGTTCGGGCGGGGTCGTGCTGCTGGTGATCGTTGGCTCCATCAGGGTCCCCAATGTGCTCATGTCAGCGAATCTCCGCGGCAGCTGGAATATCGTTCGCGCCGGTGCGCTCGCTGCTGAGCGCCACTTCGGCTACCAAGCCGAGCATGAAGAGATAGAGTGCGACCCCTACGCTCAGAAGTCCCGCGCCCGGGAAGACGAGGGCAGATGCCTTCTCCGCCCCGAAATGCGTCAGGCTGAACAGCCACATGCCGCCGAACACCAGCGCTACGACGAGTACCGGTATCGCCGCCAAGGCAAAGCCGACCAGAGGGCGGGAGCGGAAGGTGGTAATCATCTTCAGTGTCAGAAGGTCTACCAGCACCTTTACGGTGCGGGAGATACCGTACTTGCTCTCGCCGAAACGCCGAGCGTGGTGGCGAACCGGCATCTCGGTAATTCGGGCACCTACACTAGCCGAAAGCGCTGGAATGAAGCGATGCTGCTCCGCGTACAGCGATATCCGGTTGAGCAGATCCCGGCGATACGCTTTGAGGGAGCAGCCGTTATCGGTAATGGGAACGCCGGTGAGCCGGCGAATGAGTCGATTGGCGACCCAGGAGGGGATCTTTCGCAGCAGCAGCTTGTCCTGCCGCTGACGCCTCCAGCCACAGACCAGATCGTAGCCTTCGTCGAGCTTGGCGATCAGGGCCGGAATATCACGCGGATCGTTCTGCAGGTCGCCGTCGAGCGAAACAATGACCTGGCCCCGAGCATGGTCGAAACCGGCCATCATGGCGGCCGTCTGCCCGACATTGCGGCCCAGGCGGAGACCTCTGACTCGGGGGTCGCTGGAGACGGCCCGGATCTGATTCCAGGTATCATCCCTGCTGCCATCATCCACCAGGATGATCTCAAACGCTCCAGCGAAAGACTCCAGGGCCTGGAGTATCCACTCGATTAACGGCCGGACATTTTCCGACTCATTGAAGAGCGGAGCAACGACCGAAAGCTCCGGGTTGTCGCTGGTGGAGGTGGAATTTACCAGAGCCATGTCGGACGCATCTCTCAACCAGGGCAGAAGGGAAAGCTACGGCTCAATCCGCCTGCATGCCAGCAATCGGCGTTCCGCCGATTCCGAGCCGGCCTGGACGGCTAAGTTGTTGCCTGCTATCACGCAAGGAAGGATTTGCTAGCGGGACGGATCGGGCCAGAGCCCGATTGCGGCAGGTTTGTGGCCCGGAAGCAACGGCTTACCTACCAGCCGCCTCGGCGGAGGAGAATCACCGGGACCGTCTTCAGCATAATGCGGAAGTCTTCGGCTACGGACTGTCGGCGGATGTACTCCAGATCATAGTGCACTTTGGTGCGGACATCCTCCAGCGAGCGGTCATAGTGATGGTTGATCTGGGCCAGGCCGGTGATCCCCGGCTTGGCCCGCTGGCGCAACGGGTACTCCGCGATGTGCTCGCGCAGCTCGGCAAAGATGGTGGGCCGCTCGGGCCGGGGGCCCACGATGTTCATCTCGCCCCGCAGCACGTTCAACAGCTGGGGGAGCTCGTCCAGGCGGTACTGCCGCAGCAGCCGGCCAATCGAGGTGACCCGCGGATCACCCTGCTGGGCCCAGACGGCGCCACTCTGGTGCTCGGCGTCCACCCGCATCGTGCGGAACTTGTAAATGGTGAAGGGCTGCCCGCCCAGGTTCCGCTCTCTACGATGATTCTGCGAACCCCGTGCATTGGTGCGGCGGTCCAACCCGACCCGGGTTTGCGTGTACAGCACCGGACCTCGGGAGCTGACGCGCACCAGCAGAGCGATCAGCAGCATGACGGGAAGCAGGATGATCAAGGCGACCAGTGCCAGGATGACATGGACGCTCCGCCTCAGCCACTCGGGGCTGGAGGCAGCCGACGCTGCGGCATCGGCCCGACCCCAGTCGCGGTACTGGGGACGCGCAAGTGGTGACTCGAGCCCCGTGACTGCGGGAATCGAGGGGTTGCTACTGCGAATACCTGGCATCGCAATTCCCATGGTCGCGCTCGACGAGAATCAGAGATTGGTGATGCAAACAGGCCAATGAAAAACCCTCTCCCCGTCGAGCGTGTGGACCAGATGGTCCCAAGGTGGTCCTCAAACTAGCCTAACACGCGTCAAATGGGATACCTGTGATGCGACTCACGATAGCGCTAGAACCTCGGCGTCAGTCCTGCATCCGGCGCTTGGCCGGTGGACGTGCGTCGGTCAGCAGCGGGTCCGGGCTCTCGCCCAAGCCGAAGCTGGCCAATCGTTGGGTGAACTCGGAAAGGTCGACAGGCAGCTCGGCCCCCTCGGAAGTCTCGAGTTCGGCTTCATCCTGCGTCGATGGGAGGTCCGGCAGCGGTTCACTCGGCATGCGTGTATAGCTTCCGAAAGAAAGTTCGGCTGGGCTCCAGGGGTATCCAGGATACTCTTCAAGGATGGAGCCGAAAAAAGTCGGCACTGGAGCGGGGTCTCAGTCCAGTCCGGCCCTGGCGGGTAAGATCTTTGATAGTAGTGAGTTCAATCTGACGGCTGAGATCGCCACGGCATCCCTGGCGAGCTTTGCCCCGTTGCTGCAATACCACACCTTGATCAGCTACATTGCCACAATCTGCACGGTGTCAAGAGCCGTGGCATCATAGCATCCAAAGTGTTGCACCGCTCCACCGCCCAGAGTTGATCGGCGCTGTGAGCTCGGCATACAACTTTCTACGTAGTAGACGGTTATCGGTTTGTCTTAAAAGCGCACGACTCCTGCTACCCCGTTGAGAGCCCCCGGTGGCCGCAGCCTACTCTCTCGCAAGAACGCAATGGCAACTCGAGACAAGTCATCCACGCCACTGGTCCTCATCGCCAACGATCAGGAGTGGTCAGCTCGTTCCCTGGAGAGCATCCTCGGTCCGAACGGTTACTCCGTCGTGAGGGCTTACACCGGGCAGCAGGCGCTCGAGCGGGCGAGGACGGCGCAGCCGGACCTCATCATCCTCGACGCTCAGATGCCTGACATCCATGGATTCGAGGTCTGCCGGCTGCTCCGCAGCGATCCCCGATTCAGCGCGACAACTCCCATCGTCATTACTACTTCTGGACCTTCGGGCCGCACGCAGCGGCTGGAGGCGTACCGGGCGGGCGCCTGGGAGTTCCTGGGGCAACCGCTGGATGGCGAGGCGCTGTTGCTGAAGCTGGGAACATTTCTGCAGTGCAAGCTGGAAGTGGACGGCCTGCGTGAGGAGAGCCTGCTGGATGCCGGCACCGGTTTGTACAATATGCGGGGCCTCTCCCACCGAGCCCACGAGATCGGGGCCGATGCCTTTCGCCGTCGAGACCCCCTGGCTTGCGTGGTCTTCTCTCCGGAACCCGAGGAGAGCGGCGCCGGCGATCCACCGGATGAGGAGATCCAGCGGATAGCGGAACAGGTTGGGCAACTGCTCAAGCGCGCTGGCCGATCCTCGGATGCCATCGGCCGGCTGGGCCATGCCGAGTTCGCCGTGATCGCGCCCGCTACTTCGAACGATGGGGCGCTGCGCCTGATCCAGCGTCTCGGCGGGAGCATCGAGGCCTCACCCATCCCGGTGAGAGGTGGTGAGCGTCTGTTGCGGGTGCGCGCCGGCTATTGCGCCGTTCCCGACTTTGCCGAGTCACCAGTCGATGCCGTCGAATTGCTGCTCCGCGCTACGACCGCACTCCGGGATCTGAAGCGCGATGGAGACGCCGAGCAGGTACGTGCCTTCGATCAGGCGCCGCTCACCTATCCGACCTGACCAGTTCCCTCCACACCTGTTGTGCGAAGCCTACGAGTGGCAGGGACTTAGCCATCCGCTGTGTAGGGCCGGTACCTCACCTGCTTGACTTCTGCGTCAACTTGTGGTAAGAACGTTACTACTTCTGTGTCTCCGGGGCACAGTTAGTTCCGCCCGGATGGCGTTTCGTATCGCCTGATACTGCCCGGGTCGTCCGACCCGGATCTGAGTTAAACCGACCGCTTCGGCGGTCTGCCCCGGGAGCCGATGGATGGTGAGTCCTCTCGCCCAAACAGAGCGGAAGGTTATCTCCGCATCTGAGAATACCGCACGTGATCCCCTCTCCATTCCCAGTGAAGTCAAAGCCAGCATTCGGGTGCTGGTGATCGACGACGAGCGTACCCTGCGCGAGAGTTGCGCCAGTGTGCTGCAGATGGACGGCTACAACGTGACGCTCATTGGCCGGGGCGAGGAGGCGCTGGAGACGGTACGGCGGCGTAAGTTCGACATCATCCTGGTTGACCTGTACATGTCTCAGGTGTCCGGGCTGGAGATCCTGCAGTCCACGTTGGAGGCCTACAAGGACACGATCGTCGTGGTCATGACCGGGAATCCGAGCGTGACCAGCAGCATCGAGGCCCTTCGTGCGGGCGCCTGGGATTACTTGCCGAAGCCGTTCTCCGCCACCCACCTGCAGGTTTTAATCGGGCGCGCGTCTCACGCGGTCATGATGTCGCGCGAGGCACAGGATCTCCGCGTGCAGCTGATGAAGCAGGTCGGGCACAGCGATAAGATCGCACTGATCGGCATCTCTCCTCTGTTCCGCAAGGCGGTGGATCTGGCGCGGAAGGTCGCAGCCACCGACGCCTCCGTGTTCATCAGCGGTGAGAGCGGGACCGGCAAGGAGGTCATCGCCCAGTTTATCCACCAGAACAGCCGTCGCGCCAGTCGGGCGCTGGTGCCCATCAACTGCGCTGCCTTGCCTGAACCGCTGCTCGAATCCGAGATGTTCGGCCACCGAAAGGGCGCGTTCACGGGAGCGGATCGGGATAAGCCTGGCCTCCTGGAGACCGCGAACGGCGGCACCCTGTTCCTGGACGAGCTGACGGAGATGTCGATGCCGCTTCAGGCCAAGCTCCTCAGGGTCATTCAGGACGGTGTCGTACGCCGGGTGGGTAGCGAGCAGCAGGACGCGGTGGTGGACGTGCGCTTTATTTCCGCCACCAACCGGGAGCCGCAGGAAGCGGTGGACGAGGGGGCCCTGCGGGGCGACCTCTTCTATCGGCTGAGAGTGGTCCCAATCAAGCTACCGCCGCTACGCAAGCGGCCGGAAGACATCCCCCTCTTGGCCAACCATTTTCTCACTTATTACTGGCAGCGCCACCGCCAGATGGGAGACCGGGTTCCCCGGCTCAGCGAGGCGAGCATCGCGTTCTTGCGTTCACGACCGTGGCGGGGCAACGTTCGTGAGCTGCAGAATGTCATCGAGCACGTGGCGGTGCTGGTGGAGCCGGACCAGACCATCCAGCCCAACGACATCCCGGTGTACGACGACGGGAGCGAGTGGCCGGCCGAAACGGTTGCGCCCGCGGGCGTCATGGATGAGGCCTACCATCCAGCCAAGGATCGGGTCGTCATACAATTCGAGAAAGAATACCTGACTCGACTGATCAGCCGGGCGGGGGGAAACATGTCCAAGGCAGCGCGCCTCGCGAGCATCGACCGGACCACGTTGTACCGGCTGATGGATAAACACGAATTCCAACGCGACGACACGCCGGGTCCCACGGCGTGACGCCTGAGACGCTCCTGCCCGCATCGTCGAGCGGTGAGCGCCGCCGGGCCACCCAGGAGGCGCGTGGAGCAGTTCACGCCTGGGACCCGAACGGACCGGTTGCCCCTTCGGTGGCGCCCAGCCTCTGGGAGGCGCTTCGCGACTCCGTGCTCTGGGCTCAGGCGGAGTGGGAACGGGTGGTGGAGCACGCGGCCGGAGCCGAAGAGGCCACGGCTCACCTGGCCCAGCTCAGCGCCGCCATTCGCCAGGAAACAACCGGCACCTCAGCCGACCTCACCGCGGTCCCCCGCAACGCCCTCTCCCGGCGTCTGCTGGGGCTCATTCGCGGCGCCTTCATCGGACGCGTACGGGCCTTGCCCTCGCCCGATCCAGCTCAGCTGCTCAGCATGCTCCACGCCATCGAAGTCGTGGCCGAGCACCTGGAGGCCGACTGGTCTCAGCATTTCACCGATCGCTTGTCCGCGCCGGATGGCCTGGAACTCGTGGTTGAGGTGGCCCACGATCTGCGGTCGCCCCTCACCTCGATCCTGTTCCTGGCGGAGACCCTGCAGCGCGGGCGAAGTGGGCCGGTGAACGCAGTGCAGGAGCGTCAGCTCGGCCTGATTTACAGTGCGGCGTTCGGGTTGAGCTCGGTTGCCAGTGACGTCATCGAGCTGGCCCGTGGGGGCGACCGCCTAGTGGACCTCGATCCCATTCCTTTTTCCATAGCGGACATTCTGGAATCGGTGCGCGACATCGTGCAACCGATCGCCGAGGAGAAGAACCTTGTGGTGCGGGTTACCTCGCCGGAGGCTGATTTCCGAATTGGTCATCCGGTGGCGCTCAGCCGGGTGCTGCTCAACCTGACCACCAACGCCCTCAAATTCACCGCTGAAGGCTCAGTCGAGGTCAGCGCGGTTGCCCCGAACCCGAGATGCATCGAGTTCTCGGTCCGGGACACTGGGCGCGGAATCCCGCCCCAATCCATGGCCACCCTCTTCGAGCCCTTCAGGCGCCGGCAGAAGCCGGGCGAGTATACCTTTT
>Ga0307416_100000933_pt1 | contig 15471 bp, 9 predicted proteins | sample DK1Cmetagenome_2_FD_203821 | JGI IMG/M metagenome (GOLD analysis project Ga0307416, IMG submission 203821) | Maize rhizosphere microbial communities from greenhouse at UC Davis, California, United States - DK15-C-3 | ecosystem: Host-associated > Plants > Roots > Rhizosphere > Soil | place: USA...
ACAATAGATCGAAAATTCCGCGACATTCACGACACACGGAGCAGCTCCGAGCTCCTGGCTCCTGGCTCCTAGCTCCTCCAGACGCTATCGTGTGTCACTTCTCACACACTTGATGAGCGCGTGATCGACCGCCAACGTTGGCTCGCCTTGCAGCCTCTCCTCGACCAGGTGCTGGATATTGCACCGGACGAGCGTAGCCGTTGGCTGCAGGCATTGTCGATCGAATCCCCCGGCCTTGCGGAGGATCTGGCCTCGCTCCTTGCCGGAGAGACCGCCGCCGAGCACAGTGGATTTCTCGATCGGCCCCTGGATGTCACCCTCGCCGGCCTGGAGTTCGGTGCCTATCGTCTGGAGCGGCCTCTGGGCCAGGGCGGCATGGGGACCGTGTGGCTCGCCCGCCGGGTGGACGGCCGCTTCGAGGGAACGGCGGCCGTCAAGATCCTGAACCTGGCGCTCCTCAGTGCCACGGGACAGGAACGTTTCCGGCAGGAGGGCTCGGTCCTCGCCCGCCTGGCGCATCCTGGCATAGCCCGCCTGCTCGACGCCGGACTCAGCGGTGCGGGTCAGCCTTACCTGGTTTTGGAGTACGTCGAAGGTGTCGCGATCGATGAATTTGCGGCTCAAAACCGGCTTCCGCTAGAGGGCCGAATTCGCCTGATGCTGCAGGTGCTTGCCGCCGTGGGTCACGCGCATTCCCATCTGATCGTACACCGTGATCTGAAACCCTCGAACATCCTCGTGACCGCCGAGGGTGCGGTAAAGCTCCTCGATTTCGGAATAGCCAAGCTGCTCGACGACGGCACCGGGGAGCACGCCGCGCTGACGGCCGATGGCGGGCGAATGCTCACGCCCGAGTTCGCCGCGCCGGAGCAGGTGCGCGGCGACCGGCTGACGACCGCGGCCGATGTGTACTCCCTCGGCGTCCTGCTGTACCTGTTGGTCTCGGGGCGCCACCCGACTGCCGATGGCTGCCTCACACCGGTGGATGGTATGCGGGCGCTGCTCGAGGTGGAGCCATCCCGCCTCGGACTCGGCGATCTCGACAACATTCTGGACAAGGCGCTCCGGAAATCTCCGGTAGACCGCTATCCCACGGTCGCCGCTCTGGCCGCCGACCTCGAGCGCTATCTCCGTCACGAGCCGGTCAGCGCTCGGCCCCACTCGCGCCTCTATCGTCTCAAGAAGTTCATCCGCCGAAATCGCACCGGCGTCTTGGCCGGTAGCCTCACCGCTGCCGGTCTGATCGCGGCGACCCTCTTCTCAGTGGCACAGATGCGTTACGCACGGCAGCAGCGCGACGAAGCGCGGGCCCAGCGGGACAACGCGGTGTACCATGAGCGCCGTGCAGCGGCGTCAAGCGGCTTCATGGGGTTTCTGCTCCAGACCATCGCGCCCACAGGGCAGGCCTACACCATGGAGGAGCTGCTCGACGAGGCTCGTGAACTGCTCGAACGCGACTATCGTGGTGATCCGCGTTTCATGGCCCGGATGATGGTGGAGCTGGGTGACCACTATTTCGAGCTGCACGACCGCCGGCGGGAGCTACCGTTGCTGAGCCGTGCGGAGGAACTGGCGGTGGCATCGAGTGACATGGAGACGGCCGGGTATGCGAGCTGTCGCCTGGCCAAGAGCGCCGCTGATGACGGTGACATAGCGGCTGCGGAAGGCGCACTGAAGCGGGCCGACGGGTACCTGGCGCGCATCCAGGGATCAGCCGAAGGCCCGCTGGTTCAGTGCCTGCGTGCCAGGTCGGCATTGGCCCGGCTGCAGGGTAGAACCGGCGAAGCCCTCGTCCACTCTCGAAGAGCAGTGGCGATTGGTCGCGCCAGCGGCGACACTCTTTCTCACTACCACCGGGGCGCCATCAACGAGGTCGCCAGGGGCCTCCACGATGATGGCGACATTCGGGGATCCCTCGATCTCACCCGGAAGTTGATCGCGGTTCACGAGAGCACTGGTCGGGGACGAACACTGGCTTCCGTCGTAGAGCGATACAACGAGGCCGCGCTCCTCTCGCGGCTAGGAGAGAAACGCGAGGCTTCCGCGGCACTGGCGCGCACTATCGACCTTGCCAGCGGCATCAATCCCGAGAAGCGAGTACCTACTTACGTGACGATGCTCGCGGGCGACCTGGCCGATGATCTGGGAATGCCCGATTCCGCTATCCGAACGTTTCGTCGTGCACTTGCGGACTCGAGGAAGCGTGACGATACGGCATACCGGGTCCGGGCATTGGGCGGCCTTGTGAATGTCCTGCTCGAGCAGAAGCGGATTCCAGAAGCGAGACAGAACCTGGACGAGCTGTCGAGCATCATCCCGGAGAAGCAGCGCTGGCGGCACGATCTTCTGAGTGCGCGGCTGGCGTTCATTCGGGGCAATCGATCCCAGGCGCGGCGCGAATATCTGGAGCTGCTGAGGGACCGCGGCTTTCCCGGACGCGGGATCAGCACGGCCTATTTTTCCAGCCTGGTACTCGATGGTGCTCTCATGGCGTGGAACAGTGGAGATGTAGCGGAAGCGGAGTCACTGGCGGTGCACGCCCGCCGCTTGGGGCAAGAGGAGGGTCAGGACGATGCGCGGAGCGGAACGCTGGGATATGCTGGAGTGATCATAGCTCGCGCACGCCATCATCACGGTGACCCCGGTGCGGCTCGCGCCATCCTGAGGAAGAGCGTGGTCTCACTGGAAAGCGGTTACGGTCCGAGACACCCGCGAACTCTCGAGGCGATCGCGCTGCTTGATACCCTCGATCGTTCCGCGGCTCCGAACCCGAGCCCTTCAGCTCTCTCGAAGCGCTTGATGTAGGAAAAGCTTGGCCTTCTTCCAGTCTCGCTGCACCGTGCGCTCTGAGACGTGCCTCAGCGCCGCGATCTCTCCGAACGTAAATCCGCCGAAGAAGTGCAGATCCACCAGCTCTGCCAGCTCAGGATCAACCACGCCAAGCTGGCCGAGAGCGTCGTTCAAGGTATCGAGGTCCTGGCCGGCCGGCTCAGTCGACACCTCGTCTTCCACGAGCGTGATCTCGAAGTCGCGTCCTCGCTTCTTTGCCCGGCGTCGGCGCGCATAGTCCACCACCAGCCCGCGCATCGCTCGCGATGCGTAGGCGAAGAACCGTGCGCGGTCCGGGAACGACGCATCCCTGGTGCCGGTCATGCTCAGGTAAGCGTCGTGAACGAGGGTGGTGGTGCCCAGCGTCAGATTCCCACCCCCCCGGTGCAGATGGCGCTCGGCGAGGCGGCGCAGTTCCCCGTAGAGCAGACCAAACAGCTCATCGGCCGCTTGAGTGTCCGCCTGGTCCGCTCGGGAGAGCAACTCTCTGAGATCGGGTTGCACGGGGTTCGCCTCCCCGGCCACAGGATCACTCGATCAGCGTGCCGAGTGTTTTTGCAGGAGCTCCTCGACGCTTTTTATCAGATCGTCTGGAGGAAATGGCTTCTGAAGGAAGGGTGCCGAGCTCCGGGGTGAGCCCCGACGGAAGATGTCGTTCACGTCGTACGCCGAGATATAGAGAATGGGGAGTGTCGGCTGACTTTGTCCCAGCCGCCGGCCCAGCTCGCGTCCATCCATTCCGGGCATGACAACATCGGTGACCACGAGATCGACCCGCTCCGTCCCGGCCTCGATCAGTTCCAGGGCCTCCCCGCCGTGCGCCGCTTCCAGCGTTCGGTAACCCTCACCGCGGAGAACACGGCACACGAGGTCGCGCACGCCGGGCTCGTCGTCGACGACGAGCACAACACGAGCCGGACCTTTGTCCCGGGATCCAGTCGGTGCCGCGGGCGCTGCTCTTTCCACCATAATCCCCCTGGGTAGCTGCAAGTGACATCGCAACTTACCCCCGGGGGACGGCTTCGCCAAGATGGCCGGTTCTTACCTCAAACCGAGCGGCGGCCCGTGATCAGATTATAAAGGAAGACGACGACGGCGATGACCAGGAGGATATGGATCAGGCCGCCTGCAACCTTGAAAACTACCCATCCGAGGAGCCACGCAACGACCAGAACGATGGCGAGCCAGACCATGGAAATCCCTCCTGTGGGGTCAACCCGAAGTACGAAGTTGTGAGATTAGCTAGTAGGTCCCCTTCCGTCTGTGACCGCACTTACAAGGAGTGCAACGGACCATTGTACTCGGGTACCCACGTCACATCGTAGATCATGATAGCGGGCGACCTTAAGGTCTTGGTATGCGCCTACGCGCGGACCGGCCAGTTTTCCGCCGCCGAGTGGATAGATGGAAGACGAAAGATACCGACTGCTCTTCGAGGCCTCTATAGACTACGCGATGTTCCTCGTGAGTCTGGACAACGTCGTCGAGAGCTGGAATCCCGGAGCCGAGCGAATCTTCCGGTACACTGCCGAGGAGATCATCGGCCGGCACGGGTCCATCCTCTTCGTGCCCGAGGATGTGTTCCGGGGTGAGCCGGAGCGGGAGGCGAGATATGCCGCCGAGACTGGCCGGGCTGAGGATTCGCGGTGGCACCTGAGGAAGGATGGCTCGCGGTTTTGGGCCAACGGCGTGATGGTCGGGCTGAGGGACAAGGCCGGCGATCTGAAGGGGCTCGCCAAAATCGTCAGGGACGATTCCAGCCTGAAGCAATCGGAGGAGCTGCTCCAGTACCAGATCAATTTGTCCGATGCGATCGCCAGCAATGCCGCGGAGGCGCTGTTTTTGATCGACAGCGACGGTCGCACCACCTTCGCCAACCCCAGCGCCGAGGAGATGTTCGGGTGGTCGCGCGAGGAGCTGATCGGTCAGTTCCTCCACGACAAGCTGCACCACAGGAGGCCGGACGGCACGCCTTACCCGATCGAACAGTGCCCCCATATGAGGGTGCTCGAGACCGAGGAAACCCTGCGGGGCCAGGAGGATCACTTTATCCATAAAGACGGGCGGCTGGTCCCGATAACCTGCTCGACGGCGCCTATCCGGGGTGAAGACATGGTGGCTGGTGCGGTCCTCGTGGTGCGGGATGTCAGTGAGCAGAAGAGAACTGAAGAAGCGTTGCGGGAGAAAGAGGAGGCGTTCCGCCAGTCTCAGAAGCTCGAGAGCATAGGCGTGCTCGCAGGCGGCATCGCGCACGACTTCAACAATCTCCTGACCGGGATTATGGGGAACGCCGGTCTGGCCCGCCGCGCGTTATTGGCGGGTCGCCATGAAAAGGCGACCGAGATGCTGAGGGACGTGCTGAAGGCCAGCGAGCGCGCGGCCGATCTCACCAGGCAGCTACTCGCGTATGCGGGCAAGGGACAGTTCGTCATTCAGCCGGTGGATGTCTGTAAGGTCGTGACCGAGGTCAGCACTCTGATCCGTTCATCCATTTCGAAGAAGATTACTCTGGTGATGGACGTTCCCGACACGTGCCCAGCCGTTGAGGGCGACCGGACTCAGCTGCAGCAGTTGGTGATGAACCTGGTGATCAACGGGGGCGAGGCCATCGGAGACCGTCCCGGTACGCTGACCCTCCGCATCAGGACAGAGCACTTCACGGAGCGTCGAGAGAGGCTCCGCACCCAGGGGTTTCCGATCACAGCGGGCGACTACGTCCGAATCGACGTGATCGACAGCGGAGAGGGCATGGACAAGGAAACTCGCGACAGGATCTTTGAGCCCTTCTTCACCACCAAGTTCCTTGGACGCGGGCTGGGCCTCTCCGCCGCGCTCGGCATCGTGCGCAGCCATCGCGGTGCGATCGGTGTGCGGAGCGAGCCTGACCAAGGCACTACTTTCACGGTGCTGTTGCCGGTGGCCTCGGAGCCTGCGTCTCAGCGCCGGAGCGGCTCCGAAGTTCAGCCTGAAGCGGACATCCGGGGCGTCGGCACCGTCCTTGTGGTCGATGACGACCCGTCGGTCCGCGCACTGGCGGAAAGTGTGCTCCAGGAAGCGGGCTACACGGTAGAGCTAGCCGAAAATGGGCTGCACGCCGTAGAGCGCCTCCGCCACCTCGGTGATGCGGTAAGCCTGATCCTCCTGGACCTCACGATGCCTCAGCTCGGCGGCGAGGAAGCAGCGCGGGAGCTGCGGCGCATACATCCGGCCGTGCCGATTGTGGCGATGAGCGGGTATGGCGACGTGGAGGTGATGGAGCGGTTCAGCGGCACGGCTGTCGATGACTTCCTGCCCAAGCCGTTCCGGCCCGACCAGCTCGCGGCCAAGGTGCGGGACGTCCTGTCCTCGGTTGCCGATTGAATCGCGGGCCTGACTCAGTCCGGAAGCGGCGCGGCTGAGCGCTCTTCGGTCCAGATCTTCTGAAGCAGATCGCGGCTGTAGGTCAGGTGATGCGGGTCCGGGGTGAAGACTTCGAGTGTTATGGTACCATCGTAGCCCTGTCGCTGTAGCAATCGAACCGCGCCTCTCACATCCACGCTGCCGGTGCCGAGCGGAAGGTGCAGGTCCGCGGCGCCTCCCTTGTTGTCATGCAGGTGCACGTGTCGGAGCCGTGGTCCATATGCCGCGAGCAGCTCCTCCACGGTGCTGTAGCCGACCATCAGATTCGCGTGACCGACATCCAGATGCAGGCCCAGCTCGGGCAGCGGGTCGAGCAGCTCGCCCAGCTGGGCAGCGGTGTTGAAGTCGCCGGGCAGATTCTCCAGCATCAGACCGACGCCTCGGTCGGTCGCATAAGGCAGCAGCTCAGCCAGCGTCTCCAGATTCCGCTCTATGAAGAATGCCCGTGAGTGCATTGGGGCATGCCGGTCGGGATGAATGTTCATCCACCGGGCTCCGATAGACGCAAACACGTCGACGCAGCGCCGCAGCTCCTCGAGGGATGCTCGCCTGATTTCCTCGATTCCACTGGCGATCGGCAGGTAGAATGCGGTATGGCCAACCACACCGAGCCCATGGCGGTCGAGCGCCTGACGCACGGCTTCACGGTCCACTCGCCAGGAAGCCGCCATCGGCGGCTCCAAAGTCAGGTCTATGAATCCCAGGCCCAGCGACGCAACCCACTCGATCTGCTGTAACACCTCTCGAGCCGGGTGGTTCATTGCGCCGATCAGCACGTGGGCTATCCTGACGCCGGACGAAACCAGGGACGGCTATCGATGAGAGCCGCGCGCGCAAGGGTGTCGGCGTGGTCTTCGGGGCCAGGCTGAGGCGCCCGCAGGCCGAGCTGCTGCCACACCGTCACTGGAATCGCCTGGGCCCGGCTCGGGGTGAGCCATGAGAACACTCCGAGTGCCGCTGCCAGCAGCGGGGTGTCGTCCGCGAGCCGGGTCAACAAGTGGTCCCAATCGATGGACGCTGCCTGCGCTGCGATCAGGTTGAGGACGTCGCCCCAGTCGGTTCGCTCCCGCTGCAGGACGTAGAGCTTGCTCCAGATCAGCTCTTCAATTGGGATCGCGCGGATTCGCTCACCACGAATCTCCACCAACGGACCTTGGTTCAGCCATGAGGCGTCCACTCCGGCACGATGGTTGGCCATCGCCCAGATTACATCGACCAGCACATCACCGTCGCTGGCGCGGTAGATCCATGATCGATCGTACTGCAAGCGGTCGAAGTGATCCTTCAAGCCGGCCCGCCGCGTGGCCTCGATCATGGTCTCGCGCTCGGATGGGAGGACGTAGAAGTCGAAGTCCTTCGTGTTCCGAAGCTCACCGGTGTATACCGCCGTTGCGAACGCTCCCCCGAACGCGAAGGTCATCCCCAGGCCCCGGGCTTCCTGCATGACGCTGCGATAGACCTCCCACTCTTCAGTCGGTAGTCGGTGACTCCAGGGCTGCGCATCGATGCGCCCGGGAACCTGCGTCACCACCGGCACTCGACGAGGCGCGGCGCGGCGATCCGACGTGAAAGCAGGTGTGAAAGCACGCATGACAAACTGAAGCTCCAGGATGGCGGCAAATTCTCCGCTACTGATCTACGATCGCCATCAGCTCGAGGATGTGACCCGAGTCACCCCGAAATCATTATTGCCCAGCTCATCTTGAGTACCCTGCTCCAAACGTTACTCATCGAACGGAAACTTCGTGTCGAAAATACAGAAGCGAGCACCGCACCGGCAAATGTCCGAGCTGCGCCGATCTCTCCGCCGGACCTTCGGCCTCGAACGGCTGCGCAGCGGACAGGACGATGTGATCAAGTCAGTGCTCGAGGGTACAGATACCCTCGCCATCATGCCGACCGGCGCGGGCAAATCCCTGTGCTATCAGCTGCCGGCCCTCCACCTGGAGGGAACCACGATCATCGTATCTCCTCTGATTTCGTTGATGAAGGATCAGGTCGACAAGCTTCAGGAGCACGGGCTGGCGGCACTCCAGGTCAACAGCGCGCTGCCCGCCGCGGAGCAAAGGTCCGCCCTGGGCCGGATCGAAGAGGAGGGGAGCGACTTCGTGTTCACGACACCAGAACGCCTCAGTGACCCGGAGTTTCTCGCGACCCTGCGTGGCACGACCATCGACTTCGTCGTCATCGATGAGGCTCACTGCATCTCTCACTGGGGCCACGATTTCAGGCCTGCCTACCTGGCCATCCGCTCGGCACTGGAAGAGCTGAACAACCCGCCGGTCCTGGCGCTCACGGCTACAGCCACGGAGAATGTGGTGGGCGACATCATGCAGCAGCTCGGACGGCCGAATATGCGGATCTTCAACACCGGCATTTTTCGGCCGAATCTCCGGTTCGAAGTCGAGCATGTGAGCGGTGACGCCGAGAAGCACGGGGAGCTGCTGCGCCTGCTGGAGGAAATTCAGGGCGACGGGATCGTCTATACGGCAACCGTGAAGCACGTCGAGGAGATCACGAATTTTCTGCAGGAGGAAGGCTTCGAGGTTCTGGCCTATCATGGGAGGCTGAATGCGCAGCGGCGGAAGGAGGTACAGGAACGCTTCATGGCTGGAGAGCTGGAAGCAATCGTTGCCACCAACGCGTTCGGTATGGGCATCGACCGCCCAGACATACGATTCGTCGTGCATTACGATCTGCCCGCATCTCTGGAGGCCTACTATCAGGAAGCCGGAAGAGCCGGCCGGGATGGGGAGCCCGCCCGCTGCGTTCTGCTGTACGACGGGCGTGACCGACGGACCCACCTGTTCATGATGGGTGGTCGCTATCCCTCGACGGAGCAGCTCTCCGAGGTATACCGGGGGCTTTCTCAGATTGAAGCCGGGCCGACGGGAGTATCTACCCGGGATCTCCAGGCGCAATTGCCGGGTGTCGCCAAGACTAAAGTTCGGGTTGCACTCGGAGTCCTGAAGGAAGAAGGCATCATCGATGAGCCGCGTGCCGGCCGGTGGTCACTGGCCGATCGACATATCTCCCGGGAGAGGTTGGCGGAGCTGGCGCAGCAGTGGACGGAGCGCAGTGAGGCCGACCACGAGAAGCTCGAGAGGATGGAGGCGTACGCGCGCTCCGCATTGTGCCGGTGGCGGCTGCTGCACGAGTACTTCGAAGAGGAGATGCCCCAGGAGCGTTGCGAAACCTGCGACAACTGCCGCCGCGGGGTGGCTCAGCTGGCGGAGCGTCCGATTGCCAACGCCGAGGCAAAGCCGGAGACAAACGAGATCGCCGATACGGAGACGAAGCTCAATATCGGCGACCAGGTCAGCCTTCCGAGATACGGCTCGGGCCGAGTCGCGGAGATCGACGACGACGCGCTGGTGGTGAGCTTTCCCGATGGCAAGAACCGGAAGTTCAAGCGGGAATTCGCGCGCCCGATCCCACGATCTCGTCAGAAGATGTAGCGGATCCCCGCCTGAACCTGCCTCGGCTCACCCAGGCCGCTGCGGATGGTTCCGTCGAAGTTGAAAAACGTCCCGCTCGAGGACGGGTCCTTGAAGTTGTCGTTGTTCGTCAGATTGAACACCTCGACGATCGCCTCCAGGGTCCCCTGTGGTCCCAGCGAGATCGGCTTCGATACCCGGAGATCCCACGAGAAGTAGGCGTTGTCCCGACGAATGGTGTTCCGCTGTAGTATGTGGCCATCCGGACAAATTCGATCTTGCGTAGGATCGCTGGGAATTGCGCGGTTGCCCGTGGGCAAGTTGTCCGCCCCACAGCTCTCCGACGCTGGCTGCGCCGAATAGGCGCTGATGCGGTTGTTCAGGTAGATCTCTCCGGGTAGCACCGCGAGCACCCAGGCATTTACTCGGTGGCGCTGGTCCCGGTCACTCCAGTTGTACTCCTTGTCGAGCGAGTCGGCTCGCGCGTAGCGTAAGGTGAATGGATCTCGCTCGTTGTCGTCATCTGCCTTGTCGAACGACAGCGTGTAATTCACCTGGAACTGGAGCCGCTCGCCGACCGACTTCCGGAGCTCGGCGGTGACGCCGTTGTAGCGCGACTTGGCGGTGCTCTGCACCACCGTGAGCACTCCGACCCCGTTGCCCCCGAGTGCGGTAGTCCACGGACCTTCGTTTGGAACGTCCCCGAAAACGGGATCGTTGGCGTTGAAGAACCGGGTCAGATTATCAGTTCGTGCGTGGGTGGCGCTGATCGAGCCCACCAGACCCTGTACCAGCTCCTGCTCGAGTCCGATCGTCGCGCTGAACGTCCGCGGGTTCTGGAAATCCTTGTCGAACACCCAGATGTCCGGCCTGAATGGTCCGGTTGCCGGTGTAGGGAGTAGCTCGCCATAAGCCGGCGGCGCTCCCAGAATGGGAATCAATGCGCTATTTCGGAAAATGGATTGGCCTCGCGAGCCATCCGTGCTCCGGCTGCTCGCGAGGTTGAGCCCCGGGATCCGGGCGTAGAAGATCCCAGCGTTGGCGCGAATGAGCGAACGACCATCACCCTTCACGTCATAAGTCAGGCCCAGTCGCGGCTGGAACATCGAATAGTCGCTGGGAATCGTGCCGTCACCGGGGAACTCGAAGGTGCCCTTCGAGTTGGTGACTGTCTGGCCAATAAGAGGAAAGTAGAACAGATCCGGTATGGGGGTGATGAGGCCCGGCTGGATTTGCGCCTCCCAGCGCAGCCCGTAATTCAGCGTAAGCTTCGGCGTCGGCTTCCAGCTGTCCTGAAGGAAGAGCGCCAGCTCATGCTGAATGATGGTCTGGGTTCCTGCCTCGTCCACCGTGAGTCCACCGATCCCGGCCTGTTGCAGGTACAAGGCAACGGGTCCGGTGATTGTGGTTCCGGCGGGGCAGGCACCAGCGGTGCTGCTGGAGCCATCGGAGCACTCCACATAGCCGTTCCCGTTGGCCACGTAATTTAGGAATCCAGGCACTGACGTGAATATCATGCGCCCGTTGCCAAACCCGCGGAAGGTCTGGTTCACGCCCGTGCGGTTCCACTCCGCACCGAGCTTGAACAGATGGTTTCCACTCACTACAGAGACGTTGTCGAGCACCTGGAACCGGTAGTCGTATGCATCCACGGGGATGAAGAACGGCATCCCTATGCGGTACCCCTGGAATCCCTCGGCGCTGAGAAAGCCGATGTCCGTGTCGGGGAAGGGGCGGCCGGTGGTAGGGTTGATCGGGCCTTCGTATGGGCGGGGCCGCTCCTCGCGCGCCCACTGGAAGCGGAACTCGTTCGATAGCGATGAAGATAGAGCTGAGGTCAAACCACCATTGATGGCATGTGAAAAGTCCCGCTCCAGCGCGTTGGCGCTCCGCCCCCAGAAATCCACATCGAACGTCCCGTTCTCCTGCCGCGAATTGGTGTAGTTGTACTTGAGTGTCGCGTTGTGTTTGGCGCCGAGGCGAAAGTCCAGTTTCGCCATCAGGGCGTTGGCATCATTGGTGCGGCTGATGGGCCCAAAATCACCCGCCAGTGCGCCGCCGAATGCCGTGTCGGTGAACGCGATCAGCGCCGCGGCCTCGGGCGTGTCGAATCCGGAGCGCGTCAGCTGCTTGGTCTCGTTGTACTCCTGCTGGTCGTAGGCCAGGAAGAAGAAGGCGCGGTCCCGAATGATTGGCCCACCGAAGGTGGCGCCGAACTGGTGCTGCGCAAAGTCCGGAGTAAACCCGGTGGTGCCGCCGCCTGCCAGCGTGTGGCTCGGGTCGGCCGAGAGCGCGTCGTACTTCCCGAAGTAGTGAGCCGAGCCGTGGAACTCGTTGGTCCCCGACTTGGTGATGATGTTCACGAAGCCGCCGCCTGACCGGCCGAACTCGGCGTTGGCTCCGTCGGACACGACCACGAAGTCCTGCACTGCGTCAAGATTGAATGTGAACGCGGGCCGCTGCCCACCCCGCTGTTCGCCGAAAAACGGGTTATTGAAGTCAGCACCGTCTACCGAGACGTTGTTGTGGATGCCCCGCTGACCGCCGATGCTGATCTCGTCGCCGTCCGGGCCCTGTACCACGGCCACGTTCGGGGTCAACGTCGTGAAGTTGAAAACATTTCGCCCGTTGTTTGGCAGGCCCTCTACTGCCTCGACACCGAGCCGGGTTGAGGAGGCAGACTCGGAGAGGTCGAGCGCGGGCTCGGCCTCGACCGTCAGCTCCTGAAGCTGCACCACCTGCGGAGCGAGGGCGAAGTCGAGCGTCACCGTCTCCCCCAGACCGACAGCCACCGCGCTGCGCCGGGACTCCCGATAGCCCACAGCTCGTCCGGTCACATCGTAGTTGCCGACCCGCAGAAGAGTCGCTGCGTAGACACCCCGGTCGTTCGTGGTGAGCGTGCGTTCTGCGTTCGTCTCCGCATGGCGGAGCGTCACTGTTGCGCCGGAAATCGGCTGCCCGGTCGAATCGCTCACTGTTCCACGGACCACACCCGTCGTGGCCTGGGCTTGAGCGTGGAGTCGCCCGGGCAATGCGGCGAACGTGAGCCCGAGAAGCAGCGTCAGGAGATAGCGGGCGGGCGAACAAGACAGAGCCATGGAGGGACTTCCTTTCGGACGAAAGGCGTGCGGCGGGTTCTATTCTCTTGAGGGACGCGGCATAGCTTATCGTTGCGGGGTCCGGGTCGCAAGGACCTGTCGCTGCGATGGCGGCATCCAAAGCGTAGGTGGAGCCGTACCGAGCGCGTAAGAGGATGGGTAAGGTGTGTAAGGCCTGTCACAGACGCCAGGGAGCTTACATTTGACCTTTGAGCCCACCCCACGGGCTCAACAGGATTCCCGACCTATGGCTCAAAGCGGCGCAGTCCAGCGGGTCACCGGGTCCACTTTCGTGCGAAGGGCCACGCGTCTGGCCACTGAGGCAGACTGGGCCAGGGTAGGCATCTACGTTCGGGGGCCGCTTCTCACGCTGGCTACTGCGATCGTTTTCGATGTGCTGGCGAGAAACGCCTACCCCGTCGCCCACCCCTTTCCGTTTCTGCTGTTTACTGCCGTTTACTCCACGTATAGTGGCGGACTGAAGCCCGGGCTCATCAGCGCGCTGGTCACGCTGGTTTATGCCGTACATTATCTGTCCGAACCCGGATCGATCATCCGGTACACGCCTACCAACGCCTACAGTCTGCTCGCAATAGGCGTGGCGGTTCCGATTACCGTCCTCCTCGTAGCGAGACTCCAGGCGCGAGCGCAACGGACGCACCAGATGCAGCTCGCTCGCGACGAGACGGAGCAGATCGACCGCCGGCTGGCGTTCTTTACCGCAGCGAATGATGTGCTTGCGTCTTCCCTGGACTACATGAGCACGCTGCGAGATCTGTCCCGGCTCGTCGTGCCTACACTCGCCGACTGGTGCGCCATCCACGTGGCCACTGAGCAGGGCACGCTCCAGTTCATCGCGGCCGCTCACCGAGACCCTGCCAGGGATCTGCTGGTCCGGGCTCTCTCCGAGTATGGCTCGGCGCGCCCTCCGTTCGGGGCGGCGGATCACGTATCCGCTTCCGGCGACGCAACTGACGACGTGCTGCGTGCTCATGCCCAGGACCCGGAACAGCTGAAGCTGTTCCGCGCGCTGAATCCCACCTCGTTTATCCGCGTTCCGCTCCTGGCACGGGGCCACAACATCGGCACAATCACGCTTGTAGTCGCTGCCGAGTCGGGACGTCGGTACCAGGTTGAGGATGTGGCGTTCGCCGAGGAGTTGGCCAGCCGGGCGGCGCTCGCCGTCGAGAACGCTCGGCTGCATCGAGCCGCCCGGGAATCCGACGAGCGCTATGGCATGCTCTTTCAGAGTAATCCGCAGCCCATGTGGGTATTCGATGTGGAGTCGCTGGCCTTCCTCGAAGTGAACGATGCAGCGGTTCGCCAGTACGGGTATGCCAGAAATGAGCTCCTGGGCATGACCATCATGGACATACTCCCGCCGGAGGATGCGCCAGGACTTCATCACGGCCTCGAGCGGAGCAGCATGCATCGTGGAGACGTGGCCCTCGCTCAACACCAGCGGAAAGACGGCACCATCGTCGATATGGAGCTGGTTTCGCACGAGATGGAGCTCAATGGCCGGCGCGCGAGACTTGTCCTGGCCACCGACATTACGGAGCGCACCCGGACGCGGGCAGCGCTGCATCAGAGCGAGGAACAGCTTCGCCAGGCCCAGCGCATGGATGCCGCCGGCCGCCTGGCCAGCGGTGTGGCCCATGACTTCAACAACCTGCTCACGACCATACGCGGTTTCAGCGACCTGCTGCTCCGCGATCTGCCCGAAGAGCATGTGCGCCGAAAAGACGTCGAGCAGATCCGCAAGGCGGCAGACCGGGGCGCCGCACTCACTCGGCAGCTGCTGTCCTTCGGGCAGCCCCTCACCCTGCAGGCTCGGGCGCTGGATCTCAACACCGTCGTTGCCAGTATGGAAGGTCTGCTGCAGCGCCTGATCGGAGCCGATATCCGTTTGACCATGCGGCTGCGTCCGAATCTCGGTGAAGTAAAGATGGACCCAGGTCAGCTGGAGCAGGTGCTTGTCAACCTGGTCTTGAACGCGCGGGACGCGATGCCGTCCGGAGGCACGCTGACCGTCGAGACTGGAGAGCGGCAGATCAGCGGCACTGCCAGGGGTCGTTCCGTCAGGCCAGGCCGCTACCTCGTGCTGGCTGTCAGCGATACCGGAGCGGGGATGGATGGTGACACGATGACCCATGTGTTCGATCCCTTCTTCGCGTCCCAGCCGGCGGCTAGTCGCTCAGGGCTGGGCCTTTCCATTGTGTATGGGATCGTGAAGCAGAGCGGTGGTGGGGTCCGGGTCTCCAGCGAGCCAGGCCAGGGTACCACTGTGAAGGTGTTCATTCCCCGTCTGGAAACCGGCGGGGATAATGTCGATGACATCAAAACCGGGGTACGTGGAGATGAGACGGTACTCGTCGTTGAAGACGAGGATGGTGTGCGGGAGCTGCTGTGGAAGATTTTGACCGACCATGGGCACACTGTTCTGGAAGCCCGGCACGGCCGCGATGCCTTGACCGTTGCCGCCGGCTACGATCATCCCATTCAGCTCCTGGTCACCGACGTCGTAATGCCGGAGATGGGTGCGGGGGAGTTGGTGGACCAACTCGTGTCGAGCCGTCCCGAGCTCAAGGTCCTCTATATATCAGGCTACACCAACGACGAAGTGATGCGGCGCGGGATCAGCCGGACCGAGGCGGCGTTCATTCAGAAGCCGTTTACGTCGGAGGATTTGATGCGGAAAGTAAGAG
>Ga0307416_100000934_pt1 | contig 15454 bp, 10 predicted proteins | sample DK1Cmetagenome_2_FD_203821 | JGI IMG/M metagenome (GOLD analysis project Ga0307416, IMG submission 203821) | Maize rhizosphere microbial communities from greenhouse at UC Davis, California, United States - DK15-C-3 | ecosystem: Host-associated > Plants > Roots > Rhizosphere > Soil | place...
CGCGCACCACCGTCAGCAGCAGCAGGGCCATCAGGCCCAGCGACAGCGACACCACCTGCACCACGGTGGCGCCCGGCCGGCGCCGCAGCGCGGTCACGGCAAAACGCCAGGCCTGCTGCGGGAAGGCGGTGCGCAGCGGGCGCAGCAGCTGCAAGCCGAGCCAGCCGACCAGCGCGAACACCCCGAAGCCGAGCAGGAAGCCGCCGCCGGTCACGGCCGCCAGCTTGCTGTCGCCCGATTGCCACAGCAGCAGCGCGCCGAAACTGGCCAGTCCCAGGCCATAAGTCGCCAGCGCAGCCGGTTTGGGCGCGGCCTGTTCGCGCCGGATCACGCGGTTGTGCGGCACATTGCGCAACTGCAGGATCGGCGGCAAGGCAAAGCCGGCCAGCAGCAGCATGCCGGTGGCCAGTCCCTGCAGCGCCGGCAGCAGGCTGGGCGCCGGGATGTCGGCCGCGACCAGGGTACCCAGCAGTTCCAGCAGTACGTAGTGCGCGCCAAAACCCACCAGCACGCCGATCGCACTGCCGGCCAGGCCCACCAGCAGGAATTCCACCAGGTAGATCACCGTCACCTGGTTCTGCGTCAGGCCCAGGCAGCGCAGCATGGCGCAGGAATCGAGGTGGCGCTGCATGAAACGGCGCGCCGCCATCGCCACCGCCACGGCGGCCAGCATGGCCGACAGCAGGCCCACCAGCGACAGGAAACGGTCGGCGCGCTCCAGCGTGGCGCTCATCTCCGGCCGCCCTTCCTCCAGCGACTCGATGCGCACGCCGCGCACATTGTCCTGCTTGAGCACGCCGCGCAGCCAGGTGCCATAGTCCAGCGCCGCCTTGGCGCCGGCGCCCGGCCCCGCCACCAGCAGGCGGTAGCCGACGCGCGAACCGTCCTGCACCAGGCCGGTGGCCGGCAGGTCGGCCATCGGCATCATCACGCGCGGCGCAAAGTTGATAAAGCCGCCGCCGCGGTCGGGTTCGGCGGCGATCAGCTGGGTGACGCGGAAGGCCTTGTCGCCCAGCCGCAGCTGGCCGCCGACCTCCACGCCCAGGCTGGTTGCCATGGCGGGATCGATCCACACTTCGCCTGGCGCCGGCGCCGCGCTGGCGGGCGAACCGATGCTCTCGGCCGCCTGCGCCGCACTGGTGTTGACCTTGACCTTGCCGCGCAGCGGATAGGCGCTGCTGACCGCCTTCAGCGAGGCCAGCACGGATTGGGCCGCATCGCCCTCGCCCGCCTGCGCCATGCTGGGGAAGCTGGCCGTCTCCGCCAGCTGCAGGCCGCGCCGCTGCGCCTCCTCGCGCCAGCGGGCGGGCACCGGGTGATCGGATACCACCACCAGGTCGGCGCCCAGCAACTGGTGGGCATCCCGGTTCAGGCCGCTACGCAGGCGGTCGATAAAGAAGCCGGCGGCCGACAGGGCCGCCACCGCCACCACCAGCGCCACCAGCAGGAAACGCAACTGTCCGGCGCGCCAGTCGCGCGCCGTCATCCTCAGAGCTTGTCGCAACATCGGTCACACCACGTTAAAGGCAGAAAAATACGTGTCCACTTCCTCCAGGAACGCCTGCTTCTTCCCGGCAGGCAGGAAAGCGGCTTCAAAACTGTTGCGCGCCAGCTGGTGGGCGTGCGCCAGCCCCAGCGGCAGCGCGTCGAACACGGCCACGAAATTATCGTTGATATAGCCGCCAAAATAGGCCGGGTCGTCGGAATTGACCATCGCCACCAAGCCGGCATCCAGCAGTTGCAGCAGGTTATGGTCGCGCATCTGGTCGAAAACGCGCAATTTGGTATTCGACAGCGGGCACACGGTCAGCGGCATGCGCATGGCCGCCAGGCGGCGCGTCAGGGCCGCATCTTCCAGGCAGCGCACGCCGTGGTCGATGCGCTCCACCTGCAGCAGGTCGACCGCGGTTTCGATGTAGGCCGGCGGGCCTTCCTCGCCGGCGTGCGCCACCAGGTGCAGGCCGAGCTCGCGGCAGCGCGCAAAGACGCGCGCAAACTTTTCCGGCGGATGCCCCACTTCGGAGGAGTCCAGGCCGACGCCGATGAACTTGTCGCGGAATGGCAGCGCCGCCTCCAGCGTCGCCAGGGCGTCCTCCTCGCTCAGGTGGCGCAGGAAGCACAGGATCAGGCTGGCGCTGATCGGGCCTTCGGCGCAGGCGCGATGGATGCCGTTGATCACATCGGCCATCGGCACGCCGCGCGCGGTATGGGTTTGCGGATCGAAAAAGATTTCCGCATGGCGCACGTGGTCGGCTTGGGCCCGCGCCAGGTAGGCCGCCGTCATGTCGTAAAAATCCTGCTCCCTGAGCAGCACGCTGGCGCCGGCATAGTAGATGTCCAGGAACGACTGCAGGTCGGTAAACGCATACGCCGCGCGCAGCGCCTCGACCGAGGGGTAGGCCAGCGCCACGCCGTTGCGGCCGGCCAGCGCAAAGATCAGTTCCGGCTCCAGCGAGCCTTCGATGTGGATGTGCAGTTCGGCCTTCGGCATGTTTTGCACAATGGAGCGCATTTGGGTCGTCATGGTGGGTTCTCGCCGCTGGTATGGAGTTGGCATCTTACTGCATTAACGGTGCTGCAGAGTCGGGCCAGCCGTGCTACTGTGGTGCCAAAGCGCGCGGGGATAAGCAGCGGTTTACTTCTACATCCAATAGAGCAATAATAAATTTCATCAACGTAAGATGCGTTTCGAGCCCGGCAACCATCCCCCCGCCGGCTAATAATGATCCAGCTCCGAGCCTCGGGCAATCCCTGGCACTTCAGGCAAGCTGGCAAAGCATTCAGGCCTGCAGCCCTCAGCTACGACTGCCGACCATGTGACGAGTAGGTTTTTCATTAAAGGACATTCACATGACCATTTTTGACAACTACGCAGCCCGCTATGAGCGCACCAAGGAAGAGGAAATGTCCCTCTCCGACTACCTCGCGCTTTGCAAGAAGGATCCGCTCACCTACGCCGCCGCGGCGGAGCGCATGCTGGCTGCTATCGGCGAACCCACTTTGGTTGATACGCGCAATGACACGCGCCTGTCCCGCATTTTCGCCAACAAGGTCATCAAGATTTATCCCGCCTTCCGCGAGTTCTACGGCATGGAAGACGTCATCGAACAGGTGGTGGCCTACTTCCGGCATGCCGCACAGGGGCTGGAAGAGCGCAAGCAGATCCTCTACCTGCTCGGCCCGGTCGGCGGCGGCAAGTCCTCGATCGCGGAAAAGCTCAAATCCCTGATGGAACAGGTGCCCTTCTACTGCCTGAAAGGTTCGCCGGTGAATGAATCGCCGCTCGGCCTGTTCAACGAGGTGGAAGACGGCACCATCCTGGAAGAGGATTACGGCATCCCGCGCCGCTACCTGCGCAATATCCCCTCGCCATGGGCGGTCAAGCGCCTGCACGAATTCAATGGCGATATCAACCAGTTCCGCGTGGTCAAGCGCTACCCTTCCGTGCTGAAGCAGGTGGCGGTGTCCAAGACAGAACCGGGCGACGAGAACAACCAGGATATTTCCTCCCTGGTCGGCAAGGTCGATATCCGCAAGCTGGAAGACTATTCGCAGGACGATCCGGACGCCTACAGCTATTCCGGCGGCCTGTGCCTGGCCAACCAGGGCCTGATGGAATTCGTCGAAATGTTCAAGGCGCCGATCAAGGTGCTGCACCCCCTGCTGACGGCCACCCAGGAAGGCAACTACAAGGGCACGGAAGGCTTCGGCGCCATTCCCTTCGAGGGCATCATCCTGGCGCACTCCAACGAGTCCGAATGGAAGACTTTCAAGAACAACCGCAACAATGAGGCATTCCTCGACCGTATCTATATAGTCAAGGTGCCGTACTGCCTGCGCGTCACGGATGAAATCAAGATCTACGAGAAGCTGCTGCACAACTCCTCGCTGGACAAGGCCCCGTGCGCCCCCGGCACGCTGCGCATGATGGCCCAGTTCGCCATCCTGTCGCGCCTGAAGGAACCGGAGAACTCCAGCATCTTCAGCAAAATGCTGGTCTACGATGGCGAGAACCTCAAGGATACCGACCCGAAAGCCAAGTCCATCCACGAATACGTCGACTATGCCGGCGTGGACGAAGCCATGAACGGGCTGTCGACGCGCTTTGCCTTCAAGATCCTGTCCAAGGTCTTCAACTTCGATTCCACCGAAGTGGCGGCCAATCCGGTGCACCTGCTGTACGTGCTGGAGCAGCAGGTCGAGCGCGAGCAGTTCCCGCCGGAGACGGAACAGAAATACTTCTCCTACATCAAGGAGCACCTGGCCCAGCGCTATGTGGAATTCATCGGCAAGGAAATCCAGACCGCCTACCTGGAGAGCTATTCCGAATACGGCCAGAACATCTTCGACCGCTACGTGACGTTTGCCGACTTCTGGATCCAGGACCAGGAATACCGCGATCCCGACACCGGCGAAAGCTTCGACCGCGAATCGCTGAACAACGAGCTGGAAAAGATCGAGAAGCCGGCCGGGATTTCGAACCCGAAAGACTTCCGTAACGAGATCGTCAACTTCGGGCTGCGGGCGCGCGCCAATAACGGCGGCAAGAACCCGGCCTGGACCAGCTACGAGAAGTTCCGCACGGTGATCGAGAAGAAAATGTTCTCCAATACGGAAGAACTGCTGCCGGTAATTTCCTTTAACGCCAAGGCCAGCGCCGAGGACGCCAACAAGCACGCCGACTTCGTCGCGCGCATGGTGGAAAAAGGCTACACCGCCAAGCAAGTCCGGCTGCTGTGCGAATGGTACCTGCGCGTGCGGAAATCGTCCTGAAGCAGGAGTAGCATTGCAGGACGTGAGAGACAGCCAGGCTGGAGGCACATGACTTACCTCATCGACCGACGTTTGCAGAGCAAGAACAAGTCCGCCATCAACCGCGAACGGTTCCTGCGAAGGTACAAGGGCCAGATCAAGGATGCCGTCGGGCGCGCCATCAAGGGCCGCTCGATCACCGACATCGAGAATGGCGAAAAAGTCTCCATTCCCGTCAAGGACGTGAACGAGCCATCGTTCGGGCATGCCCACGGCGGGATCTGGGAGGTAGTCAATCCCGGCAACCAGGAATACCTGAAGGGCGACCAGATCAACCGCCCCAAGGGCGGCGGCGGCAGCGGCCGCGGCAAGGCCGGCAACAGCGACCAGACCAGCGAAGACGATTTCATCTTCGAATTGTCGCGCGAAGAATTCATGAATTACTTCTTCGAGGACCTGGAACTGCCGCACATGGTCAAGACCCAGCTGACGGCCACCACCGAGTTCAAGCCGCAGCGCGCCGGCTATACCGTTTCCGGCACCCCTTCCAACATCCACGTGCTGCGCTCGCTGCGCGGCGCCCTGGGCCGCCGCATCGCCGTCGGCGGCGGTTCGCGCAAGCGCCTGATCGAAGCCGAGCGCGAACTGGAAGAACTGCTGATGGCAGGCGCGCCGCTGGACGACCCGCGCGTGATGGAACTGAAGAAGCTGGTGCACCACCTGCACACGCGGCTGCTGGCCATCCCCTTCATCGACCCGTTCGACCTGCGCTACGCCAACCGCATCAAGGTGCCCAAGCCGATGACGCAGGCGGTGATGTTCTGCATCATGGACGTGTCCGGCTCGATGGATGAGCAGCGCAAGGATACCGCCAAGCGCTTCTTCATCCTGCTCTACCTGTTCCTGAAACGGGTCTATGACAAGATCGAGGTGGTCTTCATCCGCCACCACACGGCAGCGTCGGAAGTGGACGAGAACGAATTCTTCCACTCGCGCGAATCGGGCGGCACCGTGGTCTCGTCGGCACTGCACCTGCTGAACAAGGTGATCGACGAACGCTTCGGCGGCGGCAGCTGGAATGCCTACGTGGCGCAAGCGTCGGACGGCGACAACTGGGACAACGATTCCGTCCTGTGCCGCCAGCTGCTCACCAACACCATCATGCCGAAGGTGCAGTACTACACTTATGTAGAAATTACCGATGGCCCGCCGCAGAACCTGTGGGAACAATACGCACAGGTGCCTGAATACCACGCCCACTTCGCGATGCAAAAGATAGTCACACCGGCCGACATCTACCCGGTGTTCCGTGAACTGTTCAAGAAGCAGCCTAAATAGCATGAACCAGATGACCCGCCGCCCTCCCCACCCGCGCGCGCTGCCGGAACAGTCGGAATGGACTTTCGAACTGATCGAGCAGGCGCACGAGGAAATCCGCCGCGTGGCGAACAACTTCGGCCTCGACACTTACCCGAACCAGCTGGAAATCATTACTGCCGAGCAAATGATGGATGCCTACACCTCGGTCGGCATGCCGGTCTCGTATGCCCACTGGTCGTTCGGCAAGCATTTCCTCGCCACCGAGAAAGGCTACAAGCGTGGCCAGATGGGCCTGGCCTACGAGATCGTGATCAACTCCAATCCCTGCATCGCCTACCTGATGGAAGAAAACAGCCTGACCATGCAGGCGCTGGTGATTGCCCACGCGGCTTACGGGCACAACTCTTTCTTCAAGGGAAATTACCTGTTCCGCACCTGGACCGACGCGGACGCGATCATCGATTACATGCTGTTTGCCAAGAACTATATTACCGAGTGCGAACAGCGGCATGGCATTGATGCCGTCGAGCTGCTGCTCGATTCCTGCCACGCCATCCAGAATTACGGCGTCGACCGCTACAAGCGGCCGGCCAAGCTGTCGCTGGCGCAAGAGGCGCTCAAGCAGCAGGAACGGGAGAGCTACCTGCAATCGCAGATCAATGAATTGTGGCGCACCCTGCCGCGGCGCGAGGAAGAGGAAGTCAACAAGCCAATGCCGCGCTTCCCGCAGGAGCCCGAAGAAAACCTGCTGTACTTTATAGAGAAGTACGCGCCCCTGCTGGAGCCCTGGCAGCGCGAAGTGGTGCGCATCGTGCGCAAGATCAGCCAGTACTTCTACCCGCAGCGCCAGACCCAGGTCATGAACGAGGGCTGGGCCACGTTCTGGCATTACACCATCCTCAACCAGTTGTACGACGAGGGCGTGGTGGGCGACGGCTTCATGATGGAATTCCTCAAGAGCCACACCAACGTGGTGTACCAGCCGCCGGTGCACAGCCCCTACTACAACGGCATCAATCCCTATGCGCTGGGCTTTGCCATGATGACCGACATCCGCCGCATCTGCGAGAACCCGACCAAGGAAGACCGCGAATGGTTCCCCGACATCGCCGGCAGCGACTGGAAGAAGACGCTCGACTTCGCCATGCGCAACTTCAAGGATGAATCATTCATTGCGCAATATTTGTCGCCGCGCCTGATCCGCGAGTTCCACTTCTTCGCCGTGCTGGACGACGACAAGAACGACAAGCTGGCCGTGTCGGCCATCCACGATGAACTGGGCTACCGCTATGTGCGGCAAATGCTGGCCGACCAGTACAACCTGGGCAACCGCGAGCCTAATATACAAGTGTGGTCGGTCAATACCCGCGACGACCGCGCACTGACGCTGCGCCATACGCAGTACAACCGCCGCCCCCTCAACCAGCAGGCCAATGAAGTCCTGAAGCACGTGGCCCGCCTGTGGGGCTTCGATGTCCACCTCGATACCGTCGCTCCGGACGGCCAGGTGGTCAGCACCATCGAGTGCAAGCGCGAAAAGCGTAACCGGATCATCTGATCCACGTAACCCTGCCCTTGACAGAGTTACGTCGAAGCAACACACTTCACCAAATTTTCCACGCCTTGCAGTTCAGGGAGGCGTGGAAACTTTCGTTCAGCTAGAAAAGTGATGAAGATCAAACGCAGGGGCGAAAATATAGTCAATTTTCTCTTGCTTTTTCTGCCAGAGCATTCCGGAGCCGGCCGGCACCAGCCTGCCCAGATGGGGCTAAGGGCATGAAATTTAAACGGTTTTAAGGCGCAAAATTCTATGTAAATTCCAAAATTCGTATGTATAATTCGCCGACGTCCCGGATGCGGCTGTAGGTTTTGTGTCGCCATTTTGGGGGTTTAAAGTAGCAACACAAGAGTTGGTATTGGAGAAAGCAGGCATGAATTTCAGTGATAACGAGAAAATTGCCGGGAAGAAGAACTATACGGGCATCGCGTTCGTGATAGTCCTGCACCTTGTAGTCGGATACGGTATGGTTTCCGGCCTGGGCAAGCGCATGATCAGCAAGATGATCGAACCGGTGGAGACCAAGATCATCGAGGAGGTGGCACCACCTCCTCCAAAAGAACTGCCGCCACCGCCACCTCCACCAGAGATGAAGGCACCACCGCCGCCATTCATTCCTCCGGTCGAAGTGAACGTGCAGCAACCGCCGCCGCAGCAGAACGTGATCGCCAATGCGACCAACGTGAAGCCGGCGACCACCGATATTCGCCCGGCACCTCCGGCACCTCCGGCAGCTCCGGCCCCTGCGGCAACCGGCGTGAAAACCCCGGCTGTGGTCGACTTTGGCACCTGCGCCAAGCCAGAATGGCCCAAGTCGTCGCTGCGTAACGAAGAAACCGGTACGGTAACCCTGTCGTTCCTGATCAGTGCCGACGGCCGTGTGGGTGACTCGAAAGTAGTGAAATCTAGTGGTTTCCGTGATTTGGACAAGGCTGCCGTCAACGGCATCTCGAAGTGCAAATTCAAGCCGGCCACCGTGGACGGCAAGCCGCAAGAAACCTGGCAACAGATGCAATACGTCTGGACGCTGGAATAAACCCGGGACAAAGCACCGTCTCACAACTAAGTAAGTCTCGTTGTCGTTTAAGCCAGCGAACTGATTATTTTTCAAATTTGGAGGAAGCATGTTTAAGAATACCCGTTTGTCCGCTGTACTGGCCGCTGTGCTGTTCTCGGTGACCGCAGCTACCGCCCTGGTAAGCGCCCCAGCCCTGGCTGACGCGCCTGCCCCGGCAGCTACGGCTCCAGCTGACGCAGCAGCAGCTCCAGCAGCCGACGCGGCCGCAGCACCAGCAGCTGACGCTGCAGCTCCTGCAGCCGACGCTGCTGCCGACGCTGCCCCAGCTGCAGCTGGCGCTAAGGAAGAAGCGGAAAACCCGTTCGGTATCGCAGCCGTATGGGATGGTGGTTTCGTTGACCGCGCTACCCTGATCATCCTGTCCATCATGTCCATCGGTTCCTGGTACATCATCGTGACCAAGCTGATCGACCAGCAGAAGATCTTCAAGCAGCAGAAAGAAGCTGCTTCCAAGTTCTGGAAAGCTTCCTCGATCGCTGCCGGTACCGCGACCCTGACCGAAGGTTCCCCATTCCGCTTCATCGCTGAAACCGGCACCAAGGCAACTTCGCACCACGACGGCGCCCTGCTGGAACAGATCGACCTGTCGACCTGGGTAACCATGTCCATCCAGCGCGCTGTTGACAAGGTGCAGTCCCGCCTGTCCGATGGCCTGTCCTTCCTGGCAACCGTTGGTTCGACCTCCCCGTTCATCGGCCTGTTCGGTACCGTTTGGGGTATTTACCACGCGCTGACCAACATCGGTATGTCCGGTAACGCATCGATCGACAAAGTGGCAGGTCCAGTGGGCGCCGCTCTGATCATGACCGCGTTCGGCCTGCTGGTAGCAGTTCCAGCCGTTCTGGGTTACAACTGGCTGCTGCGTCGTAACAAGACCGCAATGGAAGACATCCGTTCGTTCTCCGCTGACGTGCACTCCGTGCTGATCTCCGGCGCAATGTCCACTTCCGCTGCTGCATCCAAAAAAGTAGGTTAATACCATGTCGATGTCTGTAGGCTCCGAGGGCGGAGAAGAGCAGCTTAACAGTGAGATCAACACGACTCCGCTCGTGGACATCATGCTGGTTCTGCTGATCATCTTCCTGATCACGAGCCCGGTCGTTCTCAAACTGCAGCAGATCAACCTGCCGGCCGAGATCAACCAGGCGATCCAGACCAAGCCAGAGAATGTCAACATCGTTGTTAACAAGGATGGCGACATCTACTGGAACCAGAAGAAAATGCGCGACACGAATGAGTTGTTCGATTTTCTGAAAGAGGAAGCTGTGAAGGTGCCTCAGCCTGAAGTTCATGTCCGCGGCGACAAAGACGCGAAATATGAATCGATTGGCCGAGTAATCTACACCACGCAGCGTGCTGGCATCCAGAAGGTCGGTTTCATCACCGAACCACCTGATAAGATGTAAGAACAAGCCGCCCCATGGCGACATGGGGCGGCCTTCTGAAAAGGAAACAAATTCATGAGTATGAGCGTAGGAAGTTCTGGCGGCGAAGCGGAACCGATGATGGAAATGAACATGACGCCGATGATCGACGTCATGCTCGTTCTGATCATTCTGCTGATCATCACCATTCCAAAAGCGAACCACTCGGTTAACCTGAACATGCCGGTCGGTACCCCACCGCCGCCGACCAAGGAACCAGTGGTCGTGACCATCGACGTTGACTTCGACGGCACCATCCTGTGGGACAATGTGGTTGTAGCTGACCGCCCTGCCCTGGAAGCCAAGCTGATGAACGTAGCGGCACAGGCTGACCAGCCGGAAGTGCACCTGCGTCCCAACAAGCTGGTGAACTACAGCGTGGTTGCTGGCGTCATGGCTTCGGCCCAGCGTCTCGGCGTTACCAAGATTGGCCTGGTCGGCAACGAGCAGTTCCAGTAAATAATTGGGTCAAAACACCCTTTATTTTCCCGAATAGGCAGGTTATCCTGCCTATTTCGCATTTTGAAGAAAGAAATCACCCCCATGTCCAAGTTTCGTCTCGCACATCTCGGCCTGGTAATGGCCGCAATCGGTTTCAACGCTGCCGTTCCAATGGTGGGCCTGTCGTCGATCGCGCACGCGCAGTCCGTCCGCGCCGAAGTCGGCAAGCCACTGCAGGAAGCTCAGAAACTGGCCGCCTCCGGCAGGAACAAGGAAGCACTGGCGAAACTGAAAGAAGCTGACGCGGTCGGCGGCAAGTCCGAACTGGAAAAGTTCCAGCTCGAGTACACCCGCGGTTCCATCGCAGCGGCTGCCGGCGAGAATGACACTGCCGCCCGCGCCTTCGAATCCGTGCTGGCGTCCGGCAAGCTGAACGCCAACCAGCAATCCAAGATCACCGAAGCCCTGGCCAGCATCTACCTGCGCGCCCGCGACTATCCAAAAGCCATCACCTACATCCAGAAAGTCCTGAAGGACAATCCGGGTAACAGCCAGATGCGCGAGCAGCTGATCCAGACCTACTACCTGAGCGGCAAGCTGAACGAAGCGGCGCGGGAACTGAACTCTGGCGCCAAGTCCGAAGCCAACCTGCAAATGCTGGCCAACATCCAGCTGAAGCAGAACGACAAGGCCGGCTACGTCAACACCCTGGAAAAGCTGGCGGCCAACTATCCGAAGGCATCGTACTGGGCTGACCTGCTGAACCGCGTGGTCGGCAAGCCTGGCTTCTCCGGCTCCCTGAACCTGGACGTGCTGCGCCTCAAGCTGGCCCTGAAGCAGATCACCAAGCCAGCCGAATTCATGGAAATGGGCCAGCTGGCCCTGCAGGCCGGCAACCCGGCTGAAGCCCTGAAGATCGTCGACGAAGGCTACAAGAAAGGTGCCCTGGGCACCGGCGCCGACGCCGGCCGCCACCAGCGCCTGAAGGACCTGGCCGTCAAGACCCTGGCCGAACAGCAGACCAAGGCAGGCGCGCAGGAAGCCAACTTCCGCAAGGAAAAGGATGCCGACGGCCTGGCCAACCTGGGCTTCGCCATGGTTTCCGATGGCAAGCCGGATGGCCTGAAGCTGATCGACGAAGCGATCAAGCTGGGCACCGCGCGCAAGCCGGAAGAAATGAAGCTGCACTACGGCATCGCCCAGTACAACGCCGGCAAGAAGGCCAACGCCCTGAGCACCCTGAAGTCCGTCAAGGGTACTGCCGGCGAGCCGGAACTGGCCCGTTACTGGACCATGTACATTAACAACCCGGTCTAAGCAAAGCCGGGCTGAGCCAAGAAAAAGCGCTGCCTGCACCCGCAGGCAGCGCTTTTTGACTTTAAGGCCTTATAATCAAGTATTTACGCTCAACAACAGAAGCATGAAGGTATTTCGCGGACTTCCCAACGCAGCGGCGCGTGCGCCCTGCGCCCTGACGATCGGCAACTTCGATGGTGTCCACCGCGGCCACCAGGCGTTGCTGGCGCGCGTGCGCGCGGCCGCCGACCGCCTGGGCCTGGAATCGGCCGTGATGACCTTCGAGCCGCACCCGCGCGAGTTCTTCGCCCAGCGCATGGGCGATATGTCGAAAGCCCCGCCCCGTATCGCCAACCTGCGCGACAAGCTGCAGGCGCTGGAGAACAACGGCGTGGACCGCGTCATCGTCGAGCATTTCTCCGCCCCGTTCGCGGCGCAGCCGCCGCAAACCTTTGTCGAAAAAGTGCTGGTCGAAGGCCTGCACGTCAAATGGCTGATGGTGGGCGACGACTTCTGTTACGGCGCCAAGCGCGCCGGCAATGTCGCCATGCTGGCAGATGCGGGCCGGCAGTTCGGCTTTGAAGTCGAAGTGCTGCCGACGGTGCGCAATGGCGAGACCCGCATCTCCTCCTCCGCCGTGCGCGCCGCGCTGGCCGAAGGCGACTTCCCGCATGCGCAAGCGCTGCTGGGCCACCCCTATTCGATTTCCGGCCACGTGATCCACGGCGCAAAACTGGGGCGCGATATCGGTTTCCCGACACTGAACCTGCGCGTGCCGCACCGCCCTGCCCTGGGCGGCATCTTCATCGTGCAAGTGCACGGCCTGGCGAGCCACCCTTTGCCGGCCGTGGCCAGCCTCGGCGTGCGCCCGACCGTCGAAGACGCCGGCCGCGTGCTGCTGGAAGTCCATGTCTTCGATTTCGCCCAGCATTGCTATGGCAAGGTGGTGCGGGTCGAATTCCTGCAAAAGATACGTGACGAAGAAAAGTTCATTGACCTGCCTACCCTGGTCAAAGCTATCGAGCGCGACGCCGGCCAGGCGCGCGCCTTCTTCGCCACCCGCAATTTGAACTAAAGTTACCTATCATGTCTGACAACAAAGCAAAAAAGCCTGAGAGCAAATACCCGGTCAACATGACCGAAACCCCATTCCCGATGCGCGGCGACCTCGCCAAGCGCGAGCCGGGCTGGGTCAAGCAATGGCAGGACAAGAAGATTTACGAGCGCGTGCGCAAGGCATCGGCCGGCCGTCCGAAATTCGTCCTGCACGACGGCCCTCCGTACGCCAACGGCGACATCCACATCGGCCATGCCGTCAACAAGATCCTGAAGGACATGGTCGTCAAGTCGCGCACCATGGCCGGCTACGACGCGCCTTACGTACCGGGCTGGGATTGCCACGGCATGCCGATCGAGATCCAGATCGAAAAGCTGTTCGGCAAGAACCTGCCGACGGCGGAAGTATTGAGCAAGGCGCGCACCTACGCGCACGAGCAGGTCGAACGCCAGAAGAAGGACTTCATCCGCCTGGGCGTGCTGGGCGAATGGGACAATCCTTACCTGACCATGAACCACAGCAACGAAGCCGACGAGCTGCGCGCGCTGGGCAAGCTGCTGGAAAAAGGCTACGTCTACCGCGGCCTGAAGCCGGTCAACTGGTGCTTCGACTGCGGTTCCGCACTGGCCGAAGCGGAAGTGGAATACCAGGACAAGCGCGATCCGGCGATCGACGTCGGTTTTGCCTTCCATGAACATGACAAGCTGGCCGCCGCCTTCGGCCTGCCAGCCCTGCCGGCCGGCGACGGCTTCGTGGTGATCTGGACCACCACCCCCTGGACCATCCCGTCCAACCAGGCGCTGAACATGCACCACGAAGTGACTTACGCACTGGTGCAGGCCGAACGCGATGGCAAGCCGCTGCTGCTGATCCTGGCCGCTGACCTGGCCGAATCCTGCCTGCAGCGCTACAAGCTGGAAGGCAAGGTCATCGCCACCACTACCGGCGCCAAGCTGGCCGGCATCTCCTTCAAGCACCCGCTGCACAAGCGCGACGCCTTCTACGACCGCCTGTCGCCGGTGTATATCGCCGACTACGTGACCACCGAATCGGGTACCGGCGTGGTGCACTCGGCGCCGGCCTACGGCCAGGACGACTTCGTGTCCTGCAAATCGCATGGCATGAAGGACGACGAGATCCTCAAGCCGGTGATGGGCGACGGCAAATACATCCCTTCCCTGCCGCTGTTCGGCGGGCTGACCATCTGGGAAGCGTCCAAGCCGATCTGCGAAGCGCTGCGCGAAGCAGGCGCCCTGTTCGAACTGAAGATGTTCGACCACAGCTACATGCACTGCTGGCGCCACAAGACCCCGATCGTCTACCGCGCCACCTCGCAATGGTTCGCCGGCATGGACATCCAGCCGCTCGACGGCGGCTCGACGCTGCGCGAAACCGCGCTGGAAGGCATCGAAGCGACCGAATTCTTCCCTGACTGGGGCAAGGCGCGCCTGCACGGCATGATCGCCAACCGTCCCGACTGGACCCTGTCGCGCCAGCGCCAGTGGGGCGTGCCGATGGCCGTCTTCATCCACAAGGAAAGCGGCGAGCTGCATCCACGCACCCCGGAACTGCTGGAGCAAGTGGCCAAGCTGATCGACCAGGGCGGCATCGACGCCTGGCACGCACTGGACCCGGCCACGCTGCTGGGCGCGGAAGCCGAACAGTATGTGAAGAACAAGGACACCCTGGACGTGTGGTTCGACTCCGGCTGCACGCACCAGACCGTGCTGCGCGGCTCGCACCCGGAGCAGTCGCACTTCCCGGCCGACCTGTACCTGGAAGGCTCGGACCAGCACCGCGGCTGGTTCCACTCCTCGCTGCTGACTTCTTCGATGCTGAACGGCCGTCCGCCATACAAGGCGCTGCTGACGCACGGCTTCGTGGTCGATGGCGAAGGCAAGAAGATGTCCAAGTCGATCGGCAATACCGTCGCCCCGCAGAAAGTGTCGGACACGCTGGGCGCCGACATCCTGCGCCTGTGGGTGGCCGCCACCGACTACACCTCCGAACTGTCGATCTCCGACGAGATCCTCAAGCGCGTGACCGAATCGTATCGCCGCATCCGCAACACGCTGCGCTTCCTGCTGGCCAACACTTCGGACTTCGATCCGAAGGCGCACGCCGTGCCGGTAGCGGAGATGATGGAAATCGACCGCTACGCCCTGGCCAACATGGCGGCGCTGCAGGCCGAACTGACGGGCCACTACGAGCGCTATGAGTTCCACCCGGTGGTGTCCAAGCTGCAGAACTTCTGCTCCGAAGACCTGGGCGGCTTCTACCTGGACATCCTGAAGGACCGCCTGTACACCAGCGCCGTGGACAGCAAGGCGCGCCGCTCGGCGCAGACCGCGCTGTGGCACATTACCCAGTCGCTGCTGCGCCTGATGTCGCCCGTGCTGTGCTTTACCGCCGAAGAGGCGTGGGCCTGCTTCGCCGGCGAAGAATCGTTCAAGGCCAGCGACGAAACCATCTACACCCAGACCTGGTGGCAGCTGCCGGCAGCTGCCGACGCCGAAGCACTGATGGCC
>Ga0307416_100000935_pt1 | contig 15453 bp, 17 predicted proteins | sample DK1Cmetagenome_2_FD_203821 | JGI IMG/M metagenome (GOLD analysis project Ga0307416, IMG submission 203821) | Maize rhizosphere microbial communities from greenhouse at UC Davis, California, United States - DK15-C-3 | ecosystem: Host-associated > Plants > Roots > Rhizosphere > Soil | place...
GGCGTCTATGTCATTAGCGCAAGTGGCGGCCAGGCGCGGCTGGTTGCGCGAGGAAGGCGTCCGACCTGGAACGCCAGCTCGTCGGCGATCATCTATTCGAACGGCGAGGCCGGCAAGAACTATTCACTCTGGCAGGTACCGTTTTCTTCTTCCGCGGGAGAAGTGACGGGAGAACCGTCGCCGCTTACCGTCGGCCACGGGCACGACATGCAGGCCGACGTCTCGCGCGACGGCAGGATGATCGCATTTACCTCGCAGGACGAGGAATTCAATATCGAGAGAATGCCATTCGATGCGGAGACGGGTCGCCCAACAGGTGGGCCCGTTCCGGTTACATCGGGACGCAATCAAAATGCTTTTTTTGACGCCACGTCGACCGGCGGCTCAGTGGTTTATGAATCGAGTCGGGGCTCGTGGTCTCAGATAGTTAGACTTGATATCGAAGCGGGAAGCGTGGATCAACTGACTTCCGATACAACTTTCATTTGCAAGGTTCCAAAATGGTCACCCGACGAGCGGACGATCGCATTTATACGCCGCGGTGTAAACGAGACAAGCAACGATAAAAACGATTTGTGGTTGATGGCGGCAGACGGGGCGAACCCGCAGCGGGTGTTAGAAGGGGTGATCGCTTTCCAATGGATGCCGAATGGCCGTGAGATCCTATATATTGCATCGGACCGTAAGTTTCGCGCGTTCGATCTCACTTCAAGGAACTCGCGGCAGCTGAACGACGAGACCAGCCACCCCGGCGTGTTTTCGATAAGCCCTGACGGCCAGTGGGTGATCGCCCAATCAACAAGGGCGGGGACCGTGGATCTCGAGGTCTTTTCAACCTCGGGGGGAGAGTCCCGATTGGTTGTCGAATCCCCGCGTGAAGATTACCATCCTTTTGTTTCGCCTACCGGCAAGTGGCTGTACTATCAGCCGGACCATAAGAACATCTATCGCTTGCCCGGCCCGGCACAGGGATGGCGCCAGGCCGAACCGCAGCAGATCACCAATTTTCCGGAGTCGGGACTTTTTCTCGAAGATCCGCAGATCTCCGGCGACGGGCATTATTTGTTCTTTTCCAGGGCGCGGATCACGGGCGACATTTGGATCATGGACCTTGGCAAACTAACTGACTCAAATTGACGTGGCGACCAGCGGTTCGAAGATTTAGTGCGCGGCAACGAAAACTGCAGAAGCCCGCGAGTTGGCAAACATAGCAATTCCCCTCCTATCCGGGAGTTGAGTTGTAGTCCGCAAAATCCATCTCCAGCGTGATCCGATACTCGTTCGCCATCGACGGATGCCCGTGGGCCATCGAGACCTCGATCCCTTTTTGATACGTCGCGGCCGCCCTTTCGCGTTGGCCGGTCTTCTCGTACGCCGCGGCAAGCGTGCCGTAGGCGTTGCCCTCGTCGTCCGCCTTGGCGAGATATTTCTCGAGGGTTTCTATCACCTTGGCGTGGTCGCCGGTCTTTTCGTATTCCTTCGCGAGCCCGAACATCACCACGGTGTTCTCGGGGTCGGAGTCCAGCATCTGTTCGAAAACTTTTATCCGGTCCATGGCTTCAGCGTGCATAGGTGGCGACGGTTTTCCCGAACCGCTGCAGCGTGACGGGTGCGGTCGCGGCGACGACCGGCGGTTCGCCGAGGATCTGCTTCGCCGTCTTCTGGTAAACGGCCTCGTTGAGGTCCTTGTCCGAATTGATCACGACGCCTTTCAGTGAAACGCCCGCGAAAAGCCCTTTGCTGCGAGAATAGGTCAGGATCTCGGCGTCAAAGGTCGCGTTGGTCGATGCCGCGGCCGTGCGCCCGACCGGCCCCGCCGCCACGCTGCCCTCGCCGCCGAGCTCGAACTTGTCGGCGAGCAAATTCTGCAGCCCGCGGTCGTTCATGATCAGCATCACGTAATCGGTCTTTGACCCGCCGATCTGCAGTCCGATGCTCCCGCCGCCCATGTTCAAAAACGCCGGAGCGCTCCAGCCCTTTCCGACGCGGCGGATGGCGACGCCTTTGCCGCCCTGCCCGCCGATGATGAAGGCACCCTTAATCACGTCCGGGAACACGACCACGGCCCTTGCTTTCGCCAGCAGATCGCGCGGGATCGACTTATCCCGCGTCGCCATGATCTGGGTTATAACGTCGGACGCCTTGTTGACGCGCTCGACCGCATCGCGCAGATCGCTGCCCGTTTTCTTTTGGGCCACACCGGCCACCGTGCAGGCGGCGATCAGCAAAACAGCGGCGATGACTGGGTTGATCTTCATATTGTTACCTCGGAACGAGTATACCAATTGCGCGGTTCAGAATAGAGACTGCTGGGTCGGCCCGGCGGACGGAGCGGTCTCGGGCTCGATGACCTCCTCTTTTTGGTTGAAACCCAGGCGGCGTGCGTGGAATTCGAAGAGCCGCTTTGTCACGTCCCATTGCTCAGTGCGGCCCTTATCGCGCTCGGCGAAGGTGCCGTGCTGGAGCTTCCCGCCGCGTTCCCGCTTGATCGTGTTTAGAATTTTGTTGACCCGCGTCGCGGGCAGACGCTCGTGCATTTTTTCGGTGAAATACGCCTCGATCGAATCCGAATCGATATGCAGCATCGACATAAAGGCCCGCGTCGCACCGCACTCCTTCGCTTTTTCCAGCAGCCCGGGAATATCGGATTCGTTATAACCGGGGATCACCGGCGCGACCGCGATGCCGACCGGTATCCCGGTGTCGGCGATATGCCGCATCGCCCTGAAACGCGCCTCGGGCACCGGCGTGTACGGTTCGAACGGGTTCGACTTTTCTTTCGTCAGAAACGGCAGCGAGAAATAGACCGATACCTTCAGTTTTTTTAGCACGTCGATGTCGCGGGTCACGAGCGGGCTCTTCGTGATCACGCCGACCGGAACGCGAAACTCCGCGCACACTTCCAGGCACTTCCGCGTCAGCTCGTAACTCGCTTCCAAGTGAATGTAAGGGTCAGTGGCGAAGGAAAAATCGAGATGCGGTATCTTGTCGCGGGTCTTTTTGAGTTCCTGCCGCAATACCTGCGGCGCGTTCGGCTTGACTACGATCTTCGTTTCGAAATCGGTCCCCGCGCCATAACCCAAAAATTCGTGATACCGCCTCGCGAAACAATACGTGCACCCATGCACGCAGCCGCGGTAGCAATTCACCGTGTATCGCCAGCCGCCTTCCCAATCCGACGCGAAGGCCTTCGTGATCACCTTTTTGGTCGCGGTCTCTTCGAAAATTTCCAGTTTCGTCGGGGGCGGCTCGCCGATGTACTCGGCCGAGTATCTATCGAATGGATTAGGAGGATTGCGAACGCTTCGCATAGATGAAACAGTAATTCATCCGAGGATCAAAGGCAAGATTCTTGTCAGAACCGGGAGCGGCAGCGACCGGGCGGCCCGTAGTGTCGCCGAATCCCGGATCATGCATCGGGCCGGCGATCTGACCAGCTCGTCGAAGTATTATCGGGAAACCCGGTCGCTACCGCTCCCGGTTCTGACTCGTGTCGCTAGATCTGCTTTTGCATCAACAGGTCCGTCTGCGGGTCGGCGCCCAGTTGAAATACGTGGCTGCCGACGAGGCGGAAGCCGTTTTTTTCGTAAAATCGCTGTGCCCGCGGGTTGAATTCCCACACGCCGAGCCACATCGCGTCACAGCCTTTCTCACGCGCGAGCGTAAAACATTCGTCCATCAATCGCTGTCCGACGCCCTCGCCGAGATAACGTTGGTGCGAGTAGAGCCGCCCCAGCTCTACCGGTCTTTCGGCCGCGACGCCGGGCTCGATCGTTCCGAATGTGAGCTTGGCGTAACCGGCCGCCTCGCCCTCGATCTCCGCTATCAGAAACAAATTTCGACGGTCGTCGAGCTCGACCTCGATCTGCTCCACGTTGAACGCCTGCCGCATGTAATGCGCAAGATCGTCCGGCGCGTTCTTGGGGTGATGGGCGAATGCGTCCCAAAATGTCTTGTAGGCGAGGTCGCTCAGCAGCTTCGCGTCCTGCGGGCCGGCTTGGCGGATGTTGATGGGTGTCATCGCGGGCGTCGAATTTTCAGCATTCGCCGCTTCATGGAATTGAGCGATTCTCCGACAATTTTCGGATCTTTATTTCGCGATCAGTTTCGCGATGGTCTGGAGCTGCATGTTCGAGGTTCCCTCGTAGATCGCCCCGATCTTGGAATCGCGCCAGAATTTTTCTACCGGGTAGTCTTTGACATACCCATAGCCGCCGTAGAGCTCGATCGCTTTCGATGAAACCCTTTCCGCACAACGACTTGAGTAAAGTTTCGCGATCGCCGCCTCTTTCACGAAAGACTTCCCGGCGTCTTTGAGGCGGGCGGCGTTGTAGACAAGCAGCCGCGTCGCCTCGATCTCGACGGCCATCTCGGCGAGCTGGAACTGGACCGCCTGAAAGCTCTGGATCGGTTTGCTAAACTGCTCCCGTTCAGCGGTATAGCCGAGCGCCGCCTCGAAAGCACCCTGAGCGATCCCGAGCATCTGAGCGCCGATCCCGATGCGCCCTTCATTTAGAGTTTCGATCGAGACCTTGTAGCCTTTCCCGGCCTCGCCCAATACGTTTTCTTTCGGGACCGTGCAGGTATCCAGGATGAGTTCCGTCGTCGAGGACGCACGGATGCCGAGCTTGTCTTCTTTTTTTCCGACCGAAAAGCCCTCAAATCCTTTCTCCACAATAAATGCGGTGATGCCCTTATACCCGGCGTCGGGGTCGATTGTCGCAAAGACGATAAAGATCTCCGCCTCATTGCCGTTCGTGATCCAGAGCTTCTGACCCGTTATCTCGTAGTGGTCGCCTTTGTCGACGGCCCGGGTCTTCAGTGCGAAAGCGTCCGAGCCCGACGCCGCTTCGGACAACGCATATGCCCCGACCTTTCCCTCCGCAAGCTGGGGCAGATACTTCCTTTTCTGCTCGTCCGAGGCCCACCGCATAAACGCGTTTGTCACCAACGTATTGTGGACGTCGACGAAAACGGAAACGCTCGCGTCGACGCGTGCAAGCTCTTCAATAGCAAGAATTGCGTTGAATATAGTCGATCCGGCACCCCCGAATTCCTCGGGCGATTCGATAGCCATCAGCCCGAGCTCGAAGCACTGCTTGATGACTTCGGGATCCAGTTTCCCGGCGTGCTCCATAGCCTCGACCCGCGGTCGGATCTCACCCTCCGCAAATTCGCGGACCGAGCTTCTGAAAAGGTCTTCGTCCTCGGAAAGTGTAGTAAGGCTACTGTTGACTGGTGCCAGGCCGGCTGCGGGGCTGCTCATATTTCGGTCGTCCTGTTAAAGTGTTTTGTTATTCGCGGTTCAGTAAACTACCATTTTAGTTCAGCCGCAAGAGCAAGGCAAAGCACGTGAAGTCCGAACCCGAAGCCCACCAGCCGGCATTCGCCGTCCCAAAGATCTCAGACCGACACACCACCCGTTTGAAGATATTCGGGGCCGTTTTGACGATCGCCGGGGTCACGCTTTTTTCTTATTTCGTTTATTCGGTCGGGGCGAGCGAGATCCTCGGGCAGGTCGAAAAATTCGGGGTCGCCGGATTTGGTGTTCTGCTCGGGGTTTATCTATTGCGGTTGAGTGCGCGGGCGACGGCTTGGAAACTATCGGTCCACGAGCCTTACAGCCTGCGCTTCAATGACGCCCTGCAGGCCGTAATTATCGGTGAGGCGATGAGCACGATGGTCCCGCTCGGGATCCTGATCAGCGGTACGGCGAAGGCGGTCGCGGTCAGAAAGCGGCTGCCGCTGGTCGTCGGACTTTCGTCGGTCGCGACGGAAAACCTCTTCTACAGCATAGTTACGAGCGTTTTTCTGATCCTGGGGGCGTACACCTTCGTCCGCAGCTTCAATTTGGAAGAAGGCTGGGCGATCACGATCGACATCCTGATCGCGATAATTTTTCTGGTCGTCGTTTTTCTGGTCGCGATGATCGTGCGGCAGTGGCACTTCGCGAGCGAGACCTGTGAGGCGATCTATCGCCGGGGTCATCTGCACGGCCTTTTGGAACACGGTCGCCTGCAGGTGCGGCTTTTCGAGAATTTCATCTACGATTTTTATCGCCGCTACCCAAAACTTTTTCTGCCCATCTGCGCGTTCGAAGCGGCCTATCACCTGCTTGGAATATTCGAGACGTGGTACATTCTCAGCCGCATCGCCACGGCCGCCCCCACTTTAACATCCTCGTTTTTGCTCGAATCGGTCAGCCGCCTGATCACCATCGTTTTCAAGCTTGTGCCATTTTTGATCGGCGTCGACGAGGCCGGAGCGCAATTTGTCGGAGAGACGCTCGCGATCGGTGCCGGCGTCGGGGTGTCGCTCGCGATCATTCGGAAAGGGCGGATCCTTTTTTGGACCGGGGTCGGGCTCTTATTGATCATGAGCCGCGGACTGCGGCTGAGGCATCTCGGCGAGGAACCGGAAGCTTAGAAAGGCCAAAAAATCGGGACCAGGGTGACCGAGACAACAAATACTATGATCGTCAGAATGGTCCCGATCTTCACAAAATCCATGAATCGATAACGCCCCGGCGTATAGACCAAAACGCATGCGGGCTCGAGCGGGGTAATGAAGGAAAAAGACGCGGCGTAGGTGACGGCGACGATGAAGGTTCGCGGATTCAGTCCGAGGGCCAGGGCCGTTTTTACCGCTACCGGCAAGACGACGAGGGCGGCCGCCTGATTAGACATCGGCTGCGTAAGCCCGACCGTGAGGAGAAAAAATCCCGCCAAAACGGCCGTCGGGCCGTACTGTCCGAAGTTGTTTTGTATCAGCCCGGCAAGGTACACGTCCGCCCCGGTCTTCTCCATCGCCGTCCCGAAGCTCACCATGCAGGCGATCAAAACGAGCAGGCGAAAATCGATCAGGTCGTACATTTCAGCGTACCGGACCGTTTGGGTCACCAGCAGCAAAAGTACGCCCGCCAAAACGCAGATCGCGAGCGGGACGTCGGGACCGCCGCCGACCTTCAGCAGGGATAGCCCCAGAAAAAGCAGAAAAGCCGCGATCGCCCATCGCCTTTTCCCGACGCGTACCGTGCTCGCCGATATGTCCTCGAGCAGCATCAATTCGCCCTCGGCCACGAGCGGCCCGATCTGGTCGCGACGACCCTGAACGAGCAGCACGTCGCCGAACCGCAGCACCACGCTGCTTAGCTTGTTTATGAACGTTTCGCCGTGGCGGTTGACCGCGAGGACCGTGAGATCGTAATTCTGCCGAAACCTGAGTTGTTTCAGCGTCTGCCCAACGAGCTGTGAATAACGGAGCACCATCACCTCGAAAAGCTCGACCCGGCCGCTTTCGAGCGTCCCGTCGTTGAGCATGAAATCCGGTTTGATCTCGAGCCCGACCTCTTCTTTCACCCTTAAGAGGTCGGAAATTTTCCCCTCGACGATCAGGGAATCCCGTCGGCGGATGCGTTCGGAGGCCCGCGGGATGATCTTTTCACCCTCACGGACAATGCCGAGAACGTTTAATTCTAGCCGGGTCCCGAGATTGGTTTCGTCCAGCGTTTTTCCGACCAACGGCGAGTCGGGCAGGACCAGCAGCTCGGAAATATACTCGCGGATGTGGTACTGCTCGGTGAGCGAGTCGCCGCCGCCGCGGGCCGGGAGCAGTTTCCGCCCGACCAGCAGCATATAAAGCATCCCGGCGAGAAAGGTCACGACCCCGACACTCGTCAATTCGAACATCGACAGCGGCGGCTGCCCGTACCGAACGATCGCCCCGCTGACCGCCAAGTTTGTCGAGGTTCCGATCAGGGTGCAGCTGCCGCCCAGGATGGCCCCAAACGCGAGCGGCATAAGCAGTTTCGAGGGCGGAACTTTCGCTTTGGCGGCGAGCCCGATCACCACCGGCAAAAACATCGCCGTCGTGGTCGTGTTCTTAAGAACTGCCGCCGAAGCCGCCGCAGCCAGCATTATCAATCCGGTCAGCACTAACTCGCTGTCGCCCGCGAGCGCGTAAAGGCGCCGCCCGACAATGTCCACCATCCCGGTTTTTATCAGCCCGCCGACCAGAATGAAAAGCCCGCCGATCGTGATAATGATGTCATTCCCGAACCCGGCGACCCCCTCGTCGATCTTCAAAACGCCCGTAATTACAAGGCCGATAACGAGTAGAATTCCGACGATGTCGACCGGGATCCGCTCGGTGGCGAACAGGATTATCGCCACCAGAAGCAGGAGGAGAGTGATCGCGATCGGGGACATTGGCTGTAAGGATACTGAAATCGCAACAGGTTGGAAAGCGAGACTGCTTTTCTAACGCGAGGGCGAGGGGGCAAAGCGGGGTTACCTTCCGACGCTCCCGACAGGCCGGATCGCCGGGCTTTCCGTTCTCCTTTTCATCGCGTCGGCGGCTGGCTTCGGACCCGTCCGCACACATCGATCTCGCGTCACGTCAATTAGTAACCGATTTCGACGGACCAGAGCGTGCAAATGGGGCCACCAGCGCCTCGTTTGCGGGTGACGAGAGCGGTTTTTTCGGCAACGAGAGTCACATTTCGGGCCGGCGGGCGGCGAGGTTGGTACGGCGGTTTGTAATTTTGGCGCACGGCGATGATACCGGCATTGATACGGCCATTGATCGCGTCCTCGGTTGCGGCGTCGTTCGCGTCAACGTTCCCCGTCGACGGGGCGGAGCTAGCTACCAAAAAAACCCCGGGCCGGCGCCTCCGCTGCCGCGTCGCCTCCATTCAACTTTCTCCGCACCCGCTGCGTATAATTTCACCAAGATGAAAAAAGTCTTCACCCTTCTCTCATTAATTTTCGTTTTTCAAGTTTTCGTCCTCGCCCAGCAGCCGGCCGCCTCGCTGGACGAAAAGATCAAGGAGATCGACGCCTACGCCCAAGCGGTCGCGAAAACGTGGCCGGGTCCGGGAATGGCGATCGCGGTCGTAAAAGACGATAAAGTCGTTTTACAAAAGGGCTATGGTCTGCGGGAGATCGGCAAGACCGCCCCGATCGACGAAAACACGCAATTTGCCATCGCTTCGAACTCGAAAGCCTTTACCACTGCCTCGCTTTCGATCCTGATCGACGAGAAAAAGCTCGCGTGGGACGACAAGGTCTCTAAATATCTGCCCGAATTTCAGATGTACGACCCGTGGGTGACGAGCGAGCTGACGATCCGCGATCTGGTGACGCACCGCGTCGGGCTGGACACGTTCAGCGGCGATCTGCTTTGGTACGAAACGACTTACCCCACGGACGAGGTGCTGCGGCGTGTGCGGTTTTTGAAGCCGGTCTCGAGCTTCCGCACGCGGTATGGGTACCAAAACCTGATGTTCATCGCGGCGGGAAAGATCGTCGAGCGCGTGAGCGGGAAGCCTTGGTGCACGTTCGTTTCTGAAAGAATTTTGCAGCCGTTGGGGATGACGCACACGACCTGCGGGTACGGCACGCTGACGGAGAACGCGGCCCGGCCGCATAATGAATCCGGCGGCACGCTCCGCGCGCTGCCGCACGGCAACGTCAACGGTGCCTACGGCGCGGTCGCCCTCAATGCGTCGGCTTCGGACCTCGCGAAATGGGTCCGCACGCAATTGGGCCGCGGCAAGTTCGAAGGCAAGCAGATCTTCAGCGAGGCGAACGCGTGGCAGATGCATCAGCAATATCTGGCCCGGCCGATCTCGGAGGCCGGGTCGAAAAGCAACCCGACGAGGCACTTCACCGGCGTCGGGATGGGCTGGTTCTTGTACGACTATCACGGCCGCAAGATCATAGATCACAGCGGCGGCCTGGACGGGATGCTCTCTTACACAGTGCTGATCCCGGAGGAAAATGCCGGGTTCGTCGTGCTGACGAACAGCGAATACCCCGATTACGCCGTGATGATGAATAAGATCCGCGACGTGCTGGTGGATGCCCCGGCCCGGGATTATCTGGCGGAGGCGGGGGCGCAGTTCAAGCAAAGAAAAGACGCGGCCGCCGAGACGATCAAAAAACAGGACGCCGACCGGGTCGCGAACACGAAACCGACACTGGCCATTTCGGCCTACGCCGGCACGTACACCGACAAACTATACGGCGACATCGCGGTCGCGGAAGAGAACGGGCACCTCGTGATGCGGTTTTTGCCTTCGCCGAACTTCGTGGCGGACCTGGAGCACTGGAACTACGACACCTTCCAGATCAAGTGGCGCCCGTCGGTCGCATACGATTTCCCGCGCGGGTTCGTCACCTTCACGATCGACAAAAACGGCAAGACCGACGAAATGAAGATCGACCAGCCGAACAACGATTTCTGGTTCTACGAGCTGGCGCCGAAGCGGTCCAAATAGGTGTTAATATCGAGAATATTAATATAAAGGTGATCATCGAGCCGGGCGAGGATGGGTACTTCGTCGCTCATGTGCCTCTGCTGAAGGGATGCTGGTCGCAGGGAAAAACCAGGGATGAGGCCCTCGCCAATATCCGTGAAGCGATAGATCCATATCTTGAACCTGATCGATGAATTCGGCCGTTTCATCTCGACATACCTTAGCGCCTGTGCCAGAATCTGAACCTTAATTCCAGTTGAAGGAGACAGCCGATGGCCAAAAAAGAGATCAAGGTCAAGGGTATCGACGGGCGGAAAGAGGCGACATTTATCATCCAGGACCTGGTGGACCTCGTGAACGAGCCGAAGGGCGACGAAGTGCAGGCCTACCAGGAGGAGCTGACTTCGTCGAAGACGATCATCATCGACAGCGAGACGCAGCGGCTGACCATCACGATCGCCGAATAAAGTGAAGACCCGTCGAAGCAATTCGGCGCCTTACGTACGGAAGACCACAGATACGGAGAAAAAACCATGTCAGATCAGGAAAAGACCGAAAAAGAAATGATCGAAGAAAAGAAAACCACGATCACGATAGCCGAAAGACCCGCGGGCGATGACCCCGACGACGAAAAAGATACCATCACGGCGGCCGAAAAAGACGGCGAGTGAGGTAAGATAATTTCAAGGAGTAAGTTTTTTACAGGATGTCAGAGGAAGCAGTGAAAACGGCCGAAGAGCCGACAACGACCGAGAACGAGAACGCTGAGGACGTGCACTACCAGGCCGTCGAGAAGGACGGCGACGTGACCGCGATCTGGGAGATGCAGGGCCGCAAGCACATCCGCACGATCGACCCGCGGTCGCACGAGGGCAAGCAGATCCTCCAGCTTTTCGAAACGGCGGGCTAGCAAGCCGGTAGTTAGGTTCGAAAACACGAATGTTCGCGGAACGACATTTCGCGGGCGTTCGTGTTTTTGCGCTTCACAGGCGGAAACACGACCGTGAGGGAGTGTGTCGCAATATGGCCGACCCGACACGTGCGTGCGATTTGGGGTTGCTGGCGGTTAGTGAAATTACGAAATACACGAAAGTTACACGAATGCACACGAAAGGCGCCCGGGGGTTCGAGCGCCTTTTGTGTATCTTCGTGTGAATTCGTGGTTCCCTTCCTTCTTATGCGGCCGGCTCGAGGCGCATTTCTGTGCCTTCGCGGTCGGCGATCTTTCCCTTTTTGTCGCGGCAAAATTCGACCACGAGGTCCGTGAAGAGCGGCGCTTTTTCCTCTTGTGGCACGTGACCGCAATCGCGCAAAACGACGAAGCGGGAATTAAGTATCGAATCGTGCAGCTTGTGGCCGTTCGCGATCGGGATCACCTTATCGTCCTCGCCCCAGACGATCAGGGTCGGCTGGTTGATAAGGTTTGCGTCCCTTTCGATCCGCTCGGCGTGCCAGTTGCGCGAGGTGGCGAGGATGCTGTGGTGGGCGTCGGCGGCGCTCAGCGGGCGGCGGACCGAATCGATCCGGTCGTCGGTGACGAGGTGGCGGCTGGCCCGGGCAAGCGTGGTGCGCATCCGCGAGCGGTGAAACAGCCGCGAGTCGATAAGAAACGGCGTCAGAATCTCGCCGAACCCGGGCATCGAAGCCATTCTGAGGAGCGGGTGGCTTTTCAACTCGTCATTGATGACGGCGTCGACCAAAACGAGCTTTTCGACACGCTCGGGATAATCGAGCGCCAGCGTCGCCGCCACGGCGCCGCCGTACGAGCTGCCGACGAGCGTCGCGCGGCCGACACCGAGACGATCCATGAACCGCGCGATGATGCGTGCCTGCGAAGTGATCGAGTAATCGAACCAGCCGGGCTTTTCCGAATAGCCAAAACCGACGAGGTCGATCGCGAGCACGTGAAAACCGGCGTCGGCGATCAGCGGGGCCGAGCTTCTCCAGGCGTAAACCGACGCCGTGTAGCCGTGGATCAGAATGACGGTCGGGCTGCCGCGCTCGCCGAATTCCTGATAGTGGATGCGGGCGCCGTCGACGGGGACGAAATGCGAATGTTCCGAATGCGGTACAAGCTCGCGCACGTCGTCCCAATCGACGCCTTTGGCGCGCGTGAGCATCTTTACCGCAACGGCCGCGCCGACGGCACCGCCGAGTCCCAATGCGATGTTTCGTTTTTTCATATGAAGTCCGGAACCAACAAGCGGAAACACGACCGGAAGCGCATGTGCCCCGCGATGTATCGTTCGTCGGTCGACCTCGGCCGGTTGTGCGGCCTTTGCTTGCGGGGCACCCTCGCTACTGCTCGGGTTTCCGCCTACGGCCCGTTGCCCGATTTTATACCAGGACGATCTTCGGCTGCACGGAATTTTCGGCGGCGTCGTAACGGCCTATCGCCAAAAGGTTTCCGGCGGCATCGGCGATGCGGACCGTTTCGCGGTCGGCGAACTCGGCTTCGCTGCGTATGCGCGTGGAGAGCCCGTTTCGGGTCGGTTCTATCCGCTCGTCCGGGATGCGGACCGCGGGCAAATGCGACAAGGCGAGATCAATGGATACCAACGCGTCGGCCCGGGACGAGGCTTTTTCCAGATCGTCGAGCGTAAACGCGTGCCGCAGATCGAATTTGCCCGACGCTTCGCGGCGCAGCGCGGTGAGGTGCGCACCGACATCAATGCGGCGGCCGATGTCCTCGGCGAGAGTGCGGATGTAGGTGCCGGCCGAACATGCGACGCGGACGGACAATTTCGCTTCGGTTCGCAGCCTGGCCGCGTCGGCGACGGTCAGGCTGTGGATATCGACGCGGACCGCTTTTCGCTCGACGGTCTTTCCCGTACGGGCCAGTTCGTAAAGCTTTTTGCCGTCGATCTTTTTGGCCGAGTACATCGGCGGCACTTGCTCGACCTCGCCGCGGAAATGCGAAAATACCTCTTCCCAATCTGTTTTAGCCAGAACATCGGCGATCTCATCCGCATTCCGCATTCCGCGCTCCGCATTCCGCGTTCCCGTCCTGTCGCCCGTGTCGGTCTCAAAACCGAATCGAATCTCGGCGAGATAGAGTTTCTTGCCCGTGTCGAGGAATTGTGAAAGCCGTGTCGCCTTCCCGACGGGCAGCACCATCACACCGGTCGCGAAGGGGTCGAGCGTGCCGGTGTGGCCGACGCGCTTCGTTTTGAGGATGCGGCGCACGCGGGCGACGACGTCGTGCGAGGTCGGGCCTTCGGGTTTGTCGATAACGAGGATGCCGTCCAATTTATTTAATTCGTCGAGGGATCGGGTCTAGGGTAACTCGATTTCGGCCGTCAGGGGAAAATGGTCCGACGCCTCGCGCAAATTCGCGCCTTCACAGACCACCTCGCAAGTTTGAACGCAGTCGGCCGAATCTTTCGGGACGAAAAAGTAATCGAGCCGCACGTGCGGGTCCCACGTCGGGAAGGTGTAGCCGGCGGCCGAGTGCAGCAGGCGATAACCGTCGGCGTAGCCCTCGTCGAGCATGATCTGGATCGTGCGAAACCGGACACGGCCGCCGAGCACGAACGCGAGCAGACGCAGCCGCCGCGGCAGCCGCCGCATATCGAGCCGTTCGCCCGGTGCGAGGGTGTTGAAGTCGCCGGTGAGGACGTGAAAGCTGCCGCGGTCGGCGTTGATGGCGTGGAGCAGTGTGCGAAGCTCGCGTACGCGGCGGCGCTCGGTCCAGTTGGAGTGGACCGCCCGGAGATGAACGCCGAATATCCTGGTGCGTGTGCCCGCCGGACTGATCTCGAGAAACGCGCGTTCGAGATGTTTCGGGTGGTGCCATTCGTGGCCGGCGATCTCGACGCGGCTGACGAAGGCGAGCGAGTGTCCCGCCCTGGCGGCGAAAAATTTCATTCCGGCCTCGGCGGCGATCGTCTCCACCACGCGCGGGTTCGTCGCCTCCTGAAGGACGACCAGATCCGGGCCGTGGTCGCGGATCACGGAAGCGATCGGCTTTTCACGCCCGACGCCGCCGAAGCGGATGTTGTAGCTCATCAGGCGGATCAGCATCAGCCTTCTTCTTCCTCGACCTTGCCGACGAGCAAGAGGTAAGGCTGCCCGAGCCAGTGCTCGCGGATCCAGACGTAAAGATCGCGCGTCGCCTGAATGTTGACCGGGCGGTTCTTGACGATCTTCATCAGCTTTCGCCGCAAGGGGACGAGATCGGGGGCGATGTCGAGCGTGTCGTCGTTGAGCGGCCGCGTGTGGACGCCGGGAACGTAAAAACCGGTCAGCCCGTACAGGCCGAGGACCTCACTGCCGACCAGCGTCAGATCGAGGTCGCTGGTGAACGGGCCGTCGGCGTCGAATGGCGAGCCGTCCTCCCAGCGGCGACCGCTGACCGAGCTGCCGCCGAGCACCGCCGCCGTCTGCTCGGGCAGCTCGGCACCGAGCGTCTCGACGAATTTGTTAAACCGGTCGACTTCGCCGCCGAAGGCAAGTCGTATTGCGTTCGCACGCTTTTCGTCGTCGGTCAGCTCGCTCGCCGCCGCTCTCCAGCCTGGCGCTTCGTCGTTCATCAGCTTTTCTTAACTCTGCGTCCTTGGCGAGCTTTGCGTGGGAAAATCCGGTTTCACGCAAAGCTCGCCAAGCACGCAAAGACGAGGTCTAAACACGAATCTCTATATCACCGGGTACAAAAATTTCAGCACCTCGCCGAAACGGGCGGCCCATGCCGATTCGTCGTGGCGGGCGTCGGGAATCTCGTAGTAGGCGAGGTCGGCACCGATCTGCCACCCGTCGGCGAGCAGGATCTCTTTCAGCGCACGCACTTGATGTTTGATCCGCGAGCCTTCCTTTTTTCCGATGTCGAGCCAGATCCGCAGCGGAAGGCGTTCGCCGATGCGGGCGGCGTCGCGGATGATCTGGTTGTTGGCCCACCATACGGCCGGCGAGATCACCGCGAGCCGGCTGAACACGTCGGGTCTTTTCAACCCGAGATACAGCGAGACGAGCCCGCCCAGACTGGAGCCGCCGAGGCCGGTAAACTCTCGTTCCGGTTTTGTTCGATATTCCTTGTCAATGAACGGTTTGAGCTCTTCGATGATCATCCGGCCGTACTGGTCCGCCTTTCCGCCGTGCCCGCGCATGCGGCCTCTTTCGGCCTTGACGTGGGTGTATTCGTCGACGCGGCGCGGCGTGTTGTAGATCCCGACGATGATGAGCGGCTCGATCTCGCCGGC
>Ga0307416_100000936_pt1 | contig 15449 bp, 24 predicted proteins | sample DK1Cmetagenome_2_FD_203821 | JGI IMG/M metagenome (GOLD analysis project Ga0307416, IMG submission 203821) | Maize rhizosphere microbial communities from greenhouse at UC Davis, California, United States - DK15-C-3 | ecosystem: Host-associated > Plants > Roots > Rhizosphere > Soil | place...
CGAGGTGTGGCGCGTGGGCGCCGGCGGCTACGTAGAGCTGCACATTGAGGCCGTAGCCGGGCAGCCGGCCGTATGGACTCCCGTAGCCGACCAGGCGCAGTTTATTTACATCCCCTCGCTGCTGCCGATTGGCTTTCTTGCCTACGCCGAGCCGACGCTCTCGCATTACTTCGACATTCTCAGCACGATTCAGAGCCGGGGCGCTAACCCTATTCCGCTCGTAGAGCTACACGTTGAGGACGAGTGGGAGGGCGAGGCCGAGGAGCTCGAGGCCGTCGTAGACGCGTGGGCAGCAGCACGGCAGAGCCGCAACGGCGCCGTAGCCGTCACGCCTCGAGGCATCAAGCTCATCGTGCACTCGGCCGACGACGTAGGCGCCATGCTCATCGAGGCGCGCAACGCCGTACGGCTTGACATTGCCAACTACGCCAATCAGAACGCCTCGCTGCTCGATGGCAACTCGGGCGCCTCGGATAACTACTCCAACACGCTGCAGGACGCTAACGAGTTCCTGCGGCTCTCCCTCGGGCTCTACACGCTGCCTATCGCAATGCGGCTCTCGCAGGACGACGTAGCCGGCGCCGGCGAGCTAATCACGTTCGAGCTGCCCGGCCTCGAGGACTTCACAGCCACCAAGGGCAACGCCGTGGCACCGGCCTCGGCTCCCGCACTCGAGACAGGAACCAACTAATGCTGCACACTGCCGGCACGCTGCTCGCTGCCGACGTACAGGCGCGTATTCTGCGCTACCTGCTGCTGCCGTTCGGCAAGCCGGGCAACACCAACCTCGGCAAGCTGACGGCCTCGGCCGGCACTGTGACCGTGCCGGCCGACGTTACCGGGCTGCCCGTCAACGAGGAACACGACTACAAGCGGCCCGTGGGCAACTTCGTAGAAGTGACCGAGACGCCGGCCGGCCTCGAGGCGGCCGTCAAGATCGCCAATACCCGGGCCGGCGACGACGCTCTCGAGCTGGCAGCCGCCGGCCTCCGCCGTGGCATTTCCGTGGAAATCAAGAATCCCGTTATCCGCAACGGGCGGCTCGTGGCCGGCGAGCTCGAGGCCGCCGGCCTCGTCGTCAAGCCGGCGTTTCCCGAGGCGCTGCTCATGGCGGCCGACGTGGGCGAGCTTTCACCCGAGGCGCTCGGCGCACAGTCTGCGGCCGACGCTGCGCAGGCCGTCGCCGACCAGCTCAGGGACGCCGGCAACGAGGCACCGCCGGCCGACCAGGCACCAAGTACCGACCCCGTAACCGCAACAGACAAGGACGCCATGAACCCCGAACTGCTCGCTGCTCTGCAGGCTCTCGTAGCCGGCCAGAAAGCGGCACCGGCCGCTCTCACTGCAAGCACCGTTGTAACCGACCGGCTGCAGGCGCCGGCCGCGCCCGGCTCTGCCATGGACTCTCTGACGGCGACCCTCGCCGGCATGGGCACCGTGACCGACCCGCGCCTCATGGCTGCCAACCTCGACACCATCACGCAGGCCGACGTATTCGACAAGGTGAGCACGCCGCAGTACACCGGCGAGCTCTGGCAGCAGCGGCGCTACGCTGCCCGGTACATGCCGCTCGTTGCCTCGGACACCCTCACGGCCGCGACCGTTGAGGGCTGGCAGTTTGTCGCCGGCAAGACGCCGGCCGTCTCCGATTGGGCACCGCCGTATTCCGGCACCATCCCCAACGAAACCATGAACGACATTCCTACCAACGAGGTAGCCGCTGAAATCAAGACGTGGAGCGCTGCCCGGCTCGCCGGCGGCCACCGTATTGACTTGATTCACAAGCACCTGCCCACGCCCGGTTTCTGGGATGCCTACCTGCGAGAGAGCACGGACGACTTCACCCGCAAGCTCGACGCCAAGGTCTTGACTCACCTTGACACCACCAACACCGCCAAGACGGCCACCGGCAACGACGCGGCGAGTGCATGGGCCAAGCTCGTTTTCGGCGCCTCGTGGTGCCTCGAGGTGGCGCTGCCGACGTACGCCATTGTCGGCAACGACCTGTACCGCGAGCTGCTCAACTCGACCCAGCTCGAGAACCTCTCGATGCTCAACGCCTCGCTCGGCTTGGAAGAGGGCACGCTCGATAAGTTCCGGCTCGTGCCGGCGCCCGTTTCCAACACCGGCATGAACGGCAAGGTCATCGTGGGCGCCGGCTCGGCGACCGTGCTGCACACGCTGCCCGGCGGCGCCGTCCGCGTTGACGGCGTAGAGGTCCAGAAAGGCGCGATGGACCACGGCGTCTTCGGCTACTACGTCGTGCGCACGCCCGATATCCGAGGCGTTATCAAGGTTTCCTAGCGCAAGCTCGCCGGCGGCGCCGTGCCGAGCGCCGGCGCCGTCGGCACCCAAACCCGCAAGCGCGAATTATAAGCGCTTGACAAGTGTGCTAGTCCAAACTGTTACGCGATTATTACAGGAGAAAAATGTACATCGCCGCTATCCGTACCCTGCTGCGAGCCAAGACGACGGCCGCAGCGCTTACCGCTATCGGTGCCCGTGGCGGCGCCGACCCGGCGACCGCGACCGACGCCGAGCTCCGCACGGGCACGCAGTCAGCTACCCGCATGCTCACGCCGCTGCTGCTCGGCAACCTCGCGAGCACGTCTGGCACCACGGCGGCCCGGCCGACCGACGCGAAAGCCGGCTTTAGCTACTTCGACAGCACGCTCGGCAAGCCGGTATGGCTCAAGACGGCGCCCTCAACGTGGGTAGATGCCACCGGCACGGCGGCCTAGCTCATGCTCATAGGTTGGGTAGAAACCGACGACATTCTCGAGTACTGGAGCGACGCACCGGACTACACGCCCGGCGGCATCCTCGCAACGCTGCTCGACGTGGCGCACGAGTTGTGCGCCGGCTACGCGCCGCAGCCGTTGCTCGACCCGGCGCCGGCCCGGTACATGCTCGCGCAGATCATGCTCACCAAGCACTTGTGGGCAAGGAAGAACACCGGCGACAGCTCGACCATGGGGCCCGACGGTTTCGTGATGAGCACGTATCCGCTCGTGCTCGAGTCCCGATCGCTGCTGCGGCCTAAAACCTCGCCGTTTGCGGGTATGCGATGACGGCGCCGGCCACGCTGCGGGAGCAGCTCGCGCAGCAGATCAAGGCGGATAACCCGACGTTCCTTGTGTGGGAGTATCCCGACGCGCCGGCCAACGTGACAGCCGGCCGGCCCGTCGTCTCCGTGTGGCGCGAGCTTATGGAGACGCACCCGACGACGGGCCTAGCGCTCGAGCACACGCTGAAAGTCAACGTGTACCTCTCGAAAACGGCCGGCGCTGCGGCCGAGCTCGAGTGCGACAACGCACTCGATGCCGTCATGTTCTCACTGCAGCGCATGCCCAATCTCCGTTTCGTCAAGGCGACCAGGCAGTCATTCCGCGACGGCACTCTCGCCGGCTGGCAGCTCGAGGCCGCCGGCACATCCAAGAACGTCTACCGCTCAACAGTTCTCACAGGAGGATAACCCGCTATGCCGCACACAATGCTTGAAATCAAGAACGCCTCATTCAAGGCAGCCCTCGGCGCTGCTGCTCTCGTGGAGTACGCCGACGCCGTTGAATCGGCAGCTATCAACGTCTCGAGCTCGCCGTACAAATTCACTCCGATTAGCGGCGCCGTGCAGCAGGGCAGCGGCGCACTGACTGAGGAAATTCAGATCAGCTTGGGGCAGGATTTGACCGCCGCGAGCCTCTACACGTTCCTCCGGACCAACCACGGCGGCAAGGGAAAAATCGAGTTTTTCCCCAAGGGCGGCACGCTGCCCAAGGTGGCGGCGAACGTGACGTTTCAGGCGCCGGCCGTCATCGGTGGCGGCGCCGGCATCGCCATGGCAACGGCAACACTGCTCGTTGACGGCCTCTGCACCATCACCGCCGGCTAATGAGCCGTAGCCGGCCTCTCGCGCCGAGCGCTACGAGTCTGCGGGAACTGCAGGCCGTAGCGCTCGGCATCAAGCTCGTCTCAAAAGAGATCCGCAAGGACATCAACGCCACCGTGCGCGAGGTACTTAACCCGGTATGGCAAGAGGAAATAGCCGACCGCGTTTCACAGTCCGGCAGCAGGGTAGACGGGCTCATCTTCGCCAAGGGCGCCCGAGTGGCGGCCGGCAACCCGGCCCGAGTCATGGCGGCAACGAGCAAGCGGCCGCTACGCAAGGGCACCGGCGGCCTCCGGCCCGACGTGCACGGCCGCTCGTTTGAGTTCGGCACATTCGACAAGGAAAAAAAGAGCACCTATACCGCTCACAGCTCCAAGGGCAAGGCGTACCAAGTGACCAGGCGCGCAGCTACCGGCATGCCGAGCAAGAGAAAGGCCGGCCGCATCGTGTACCCGGCTTTCGCCGAGACAATGCCGCGCATGGTCTCTCTGTGGGTATCGCTGATCGCACGCAAATTTTACGACGCATTCGAGGGTAAGTAATGGCGGTAAACATAGAGCTCGTGGCCGACGTTTCCGACGTCGTACGCGGCGCCGACAGCATGGCCGACAGGTTCGCCGACGTTTCCGACTCGCTCGTGGAGCTGGCACGGGACGCCGATAAGAGCGGCGACAAGATCGCCTCGAGCATCAAGGATGCCGGCAAGAGCACGGCCGGCCTCGAGGACGGCGTCAAGGATGCCGGCTCCGCCGTGGAGCGTTTCGAGGACAAAGCCAAGCAGGCTTTCCGGCAGCTCGGCGACGAGTCCAAGCAGGCATCAAGCAAGGTAGCCAAGGACCAGAAAGACGGCTTTAAGGAGGCCGGCGAGGGCGCCGAAACTTTCAAGGACGAGGCTAACGCTAACGCTAAGGAAGTTGCGGCGAGCTTCGACGGCTCGGCCGAGTCAATCCTCGACGGGTTCCAAGGGCTAGCGGCAGAGATGTTTTCCGGGTTCGGCCCGGCCGGCATCCTCGCCGGCGTGGCAATGGCGGCCGGCGTCGGCATGGCTGTTACGGCGCTGCAGGACGGCGCCGAGGCAGCCACGGCCATGAAAGAGAAAGCCGTAGGGCTCTCCGACGCGTACGCCGAGGCCGGCGGCGACATAGCACAGCTTGACCTCGCCGACACCATCAAGGAGTGGGGCCGCGAGGTACTCGAGGACAACTGGATTACGTTTTGGGCGGACGAGTCCAAAACCAAATTTCAGGAGACGGCCAAGGACGCGAAAGAGTACGGCGTCTCGAGCCGTGACGCTATCCGAGCTGCGGCCGGCAGCGCCGAGGAATCACAGCAGTTCCTCGACAGGACGGCCGACTCATGGGCGCAGCTCACCAAGCAGATAGACGCCGGCACCACCACGACCGAGGCCGGCCTGCAGGTACAGGACGACGACGCGAAAGCGGCGCTCAAGCGCCGTAACGCGCTCTCAGACCTGCGAGGGCAGGCCGAGGAAAACATCAAGACGCACGAGAACGCAATCGAGATATACGAGCTCGAGACGGGCGCGACCGAGGACGGCACCGAGGCGCACGAGGCCAAGGTAAAAGCACTCGAGGACGAGGCCGCAGCGATGGACGAGGCCGCCGGCGCTGCCATGGATGCCATGGGCGCCGAGCTTGATTACAACGAGAAAATCAAGCAGAACACCGAGGACATTCTCAAGAACGGCAAGGCCACCGATACCAAGTCTGCGGCCGGCATCGCCAATAACAAGACGCTGCTCGACTCGGCCAAGGCGGCGCTCGAGCTCGAGGCCGCGCAGATACGCGAGGGCGCCTCAACGGCCGACGTGACGGCCAAGACGCAGGCGGCCCGGGATGCTTTCGTGAGGCAGGCCGAGGCCGCCGGCTACAGCAGCGACGAGGCGCAGCGGCTCGCCGATAAGTACGGGCTCATTCCCAAGAACGTTGACACCAAGGTCAAGGCGCACAACGTGCAAGAAACCAAGAACGAGATAGCCGGCGTAGGGCAGCCGGTAAACGTGCCCGTGCGCCCGTACCTCGACCAAACCGCCAAGTGGAGCTTTCACGAGGAACTACGCCGGGCAACACAGCCCGTTACACAGTCCGTTTCTATGAAACTCATCAAGGAGCTAGGGAGTAGCACGCCATGACAGTGACCATGACGGCCACGCCGGCACCGGAAACCGGCTCTGTTCAGCTACGCCTCACCGGCGCCGGCACCGTGACCAGGCTCGAGCGTGCCGACTCCAACGGCACGGCGAGCGTGCGCACGCTGCCCGGCGTGCTGCCGTGGACATACGCCGGCTCTGACTTGATTATCGACGACTACGAGCCGGGCGCCGGCGCCGTGAACTATTGGGCGGAAACCGACGCCGGCACCGTGCCCGTCTCCGTCACTTTCGAGCTGCTCTCGCCGTGGCTGTTCGTACCGCTGCAGCCGGCCTACTCGGCCGAGCTCAAGAGCATCACCTCGTACAACGCCGGCCGGCCCGGCCGCTCAAGCGTGCTCGAGCCTATCGGCCGGCGCGACCCCGTAGTCATTACCCGGGCCATGGGCAGCCGGCGAGGGCAGCTCTCAGCGTTCGCCGGCGCGACGTACGCCGCAGCGCGCGAGCTCGAGGCAGCGTGCGACCGGGGCGAGGTACTCATGCTGCGGCAGCCCGAGCACGCCGGCCTCGATATGTATTTCATCTGCGAAAGCTCAAACATCGAGCCGCTGCTCGTGGAGGGCGGCAAGACGCTATGGGGAGTGAGCCTCGACTACATCGAGGTAAGCCGGCCGGCCGAGAACATCGCCGGCGCCCTTGGTTGGACGTTCGCCGAGCTGGCAGCCTCGGCGCCGAGCTTCTCCACCATCACACGCCGCTACGCCACATTCGAGGACTTGAGATTGGATAACCGGATATGAGCATAACCGCGCCCTACAAGGCACAGGCGCTCGAAACTGTCAAGGCCACTCACCGGCAGGAGTTTTACGCCGAGGCCACTACAGCGGCCGGCGTAACGCACCGGCTGCAGGTATCCGACGCAACCGTCAGTTTCTCCGAGGACTACAGCCCGAGAGTGCAGGCCGTCATGAGCTGCGCAAACAACCTCGCGCCGGCCGTGCTCGCCGAGCTCGACCCTCGCGCCGGCCTCATGCTCGGGCTCTACGCCGGCTACGTCTACCCGGGCGCCGACGCCGACGTGCAGCTACTCGCGCGGCTGTTCGCCTCAACCCGTGGCGCCTCGCAGCCCGGCGACGTGCTCGAGCTCGTGGGCGCCTCGGCCGAGGTACGGGCGCACGAGGTCAAGTGGCTGCAGGCAGCGCAGGTAAAGACGTTCGCCGGCGTCGTGGAGGCCGTGCAATGGCTCGCCGACTACAGCCTCGCGCCGGCCACGGCCGAGCTCGAGGCAACCGTAGGCGCCGGCTACCGGGCCGACCTCGTGACGGCCGTAGCGCTCGAGCCGGGCCTCGTGCTGTGGGACGTTATGCACGCTCTCACGGCCTCGGCCGGCCTCGTGCTCTACGTCGATGCCGCCGGCGTGTGGCGCCTCGAGCCGCCGGCCACCGTGCTCGGCGAGACGGCCGCATACCTCGTGCCCGGCCCGAATAGCACCGTAACCAAGCTCGACGACGTTCTCAGCCGCGACGGCTACGCCGAGGCCGCTCTCATCCGGTTCACATGGAAAGACGCCAACGGCGATAGGGAGATTCTCGGGACGTGGGCGCCGACCGTGGCCGGCCTCGCGTACGGCGCCGGCTGCAAGGTATGGGAGAGCGAGCGGCCCGGCCCGATAACGCAGAGCGCAGCGAACGAGGCCGCACGCCTCGCCATTGTGCAGCTCTCAACACGGGGCAATGCCTACGTGATCGACGCGGCCGCGCACTACTGGCTCCGACCAGGCGCAGCCGTGCAGCTCATGACGGCCGAGGGCGAGGTTATCCGCCATATCTGTAAAACCGTCACTTTCAACATTGCCGCCGGCTCGATGACCGTCACCACGCGCGAGCCAAACAACCTAGGAGACAGCTAAAAAATGGCACTGACACTCGCAAACTCCGTTCCCTACGCCGGCCCGAACGACGCGCCCGACGTTCCCTATTGGCAGCAGCGGCAGGCCGAGTTCATCGACACCGACAAAACGAGCAAGGATGCCCGGCTGACGGCCGTAGAGAAAGCCGCTCGAGGGCAGCTCTATTTTGCGCAGACAACGGTTAACTCGGGCTCGTTCGCCTCCGCTACCGTCGTCTCGAATATCCCCTCGTTTACATTCCTCGCCGGCCGGCGCTACCGGATCGCGTGGGAATTTTCCTACAACACCAGCGTCGGCGGCACGTACATGAGCATATGTATAGGCCGCTGCTCAACGACTGACGCGGCCGGCCTCACGACTGGCATAACCAACCTCGGCGGCCGCACGATTCACACGGACGGCGCCGGCCTCACCGAGTCGCGCAGCGTGTACGGCTATTTCAACCCGGCGGTAGATACAACGGTTCAAATCAAGTTCTACGGCACCCGCACGGCCGGCAGCGGAACCATGGTCATGCTCGGCGGCTCCGAGCCGGCCTACTACACCATCGAGGACTTGGGCGCACAGCTCTAGCACAAGGGAGTTAAAAAATGGAATCCATCGCATCATTTATCAAATTCGCCACCGGCAAGACGCTCGGCATCGCGCCCTACATCGGGCAGTGTGTCATGTTGTTTCGAGAGTGGAACATCAGGAACAACGGCAGCGAGCCGTACTCGGCCGAGGGCGCGTGCAACCTCTGGACTACCCGAGGCGGCCACGCGTACATCTGGGACGGCTATAACCGCATCGCGGCCGGCGCCGGCCGATACGGCGACTTCACCATATGGAGCGGTTACGCCGGCGCGTATCCGAATGGCGGCTATGGTCACGTTGCAATGTTCCTCAAGGACAACGGCAACGGCACCGGGCAGTTCCTCTCGTGCAACCCCGGCCCGGTATCCGTGCGCACTCTCAGCCTCGCCGGCATCCTCGGGCACCTGCGGCCCAAGGTGGCACCGCCGGCCGACCAGGCACCCGGCGCGGCCGCCGTCGTCAAGCGGGTAAAGGTCAAGGTAGACGGCGCCAAGTACCGCAACGCGCCTCGCCTCAACGCGCCCGTACTGCAGTCTTTCGCAGCCGGCACCGAGATTAACCTCAAGGGCCACGTAACCGGCGACGACGCGAGCGGCAAGGGCGATAACGCGTGGGGTGTGGGCGCGTTCACCGGCGGCTACATCAACCTCTCAACGCTCGTTGAGGACACTATCAACGGCTTGCCCTACCTCGGATAAGGAGAGAGACATTATGGCGGCTCTGACAGCCAAAGAAACGGCCGTAGGCGGCACCGCCGGCGGCGCCCTCGTGCTCGTATGGGCGGCCCGGCAGCTCGGCGTAGACATGCCGGCAGAGGTGGCACTCGTGCTCGCTGCCGGCGCGGCATGGCTCGCCGGCCGGCTCGTGGACAACAAGAAAGGACGGCGCGAGGCATGAGCGCAACTGACGAGGCCGTGACGCTCGGCGAGCTGGGGCGCCGGCTCGCCGAGGTAGCCGGCGGTGTTACGGACATTCGAGCCAAGCTCGAGAACGTGCCCGACTGGCGAGACGTGCAGCGGGTAGAGGACGGCCTACTAGACAAGATCAAGAACGTGGCCGGCAAGGTCTCCGACCTCGAGGACGGCAGGAAGTGGACTAACCGACAGATCGGCGCAGCACTCATCGCCGGCGTGGGCGGCCTCGTGGCCGGCGTTGTAGGTATCCGCTAAGCCGGCCGCAGCCGGCGCAGCTGCAAGAAAGCCTAGAACACGCCGAGTTGCAAAAGCTCCCCTTGTATGGAATCTACAAGGGGAGCTTTCCGGCGACCAGGCACCGCCGGCCGGCTCATGTTCCGACCGTGCTATTCAGTTTTGACCTCGAGAACCTCGCCGGCGTCGGCTAGGTTCGCTGCTGCGGTATCCCATGGAACCCACATAAACACGTTGCACGCCTCGTTAGGGCAGAACGCTTGAGCCATGGTGGGGAAGATGAACGGCGGCACGGCACCGCACATAGGGCAGTTGGGGCACTTGACCTCGGGCGCCTCGCTGCTGCTCATGAGCGGCACGCCCTCGGCTGCTTGCCCGGCCGGCCGGCGGCGAGCCACTCGTACGGCACGCCGGTACGCATCGCCCATAGGCGCATGACGTGCGACTTAGCCGGCACGGCGCCGTTAATCCAGCGGCTCACCGTGTTGCGGGACACGCCGAGGTACTCGGCCATATCGTTGACGGAAACCTCGGCCTCGCGCAGCGCTTTACGCAGCCGGTCTGCTTCGTCAAATTCGGGAGTATGGGGCACTGTCTGCAAAATGCTCATGTACCAACAGTTGCACATATCACCATTAAGACGCAATGAAAGTTGCGTCTTGAATGTGGGATAATCCCGCACACTTGCGCCACGCGGGAACTACACGTTTGTAATTCCCGGTGCAATGCACCACTATGAACACATGCACTTGAACTTTCAAGAGGCGCGGCTGCTTCACCCGGCCGACCTCATCGGCGCCAACGAGGCGGCCGCCATTCTCAACGTCTCCAAGCCAACGATTACCCGGCGCGTGGCTGCCGGCACGCTCAAGGCGTTTACGCAGCTCGACGGCTGCCGTGGCGCTTTCATCTTTGACCGCAACGACGTACTCGCAGCGGCACGCCTCGAGGCGGCCCGGCCGGCGGCTGCAGCATGATCGGCGAGCACATCACGTTTGCGGCCTCACGCGGCATCCTCGGCGTCTCCGAACGCACATTCTTCCGGTACATCGAGGCCGGCTTTATCCAAGCCTACGAGCTGCCCACGGGCGCTCTCCGATTCAAGCGCGCCGACGTTGAGGCGCTACTCAAGCCCAAGAAAGCAGGCAGCAGCAAGTGAACACAGTAACCGAGGGTGAAACCCGAGTACGCCGGCGCGGCGCCGTCATCCTGCCCAACGAGGTCATCTACGACCAGACACTCTCGTACAACGCTATCGGGCTGCTCGCTATCATGCTTGCCCGGCCCGAGGACGCGCCCAAGGGCTACCGGCAGTTCGTGCGACCAGGCGTAGGGCAGAAAGCCATTCTCAGCGGCTTCAAGGAGCTGCGAGAGGCCGGCTACCGCTACCAACTGCTGCGCAACAAGGCCACCGCCGGCGCCCGGCCCAAGCTCGTGACGGACACGTACGTCAGCGATACGCCCATGAGCCTCGAGGAGGCTAAGCGCTGGCACTTCGAGACACACGGCGTTGCCGGGTGGGAACGAGGCGAGCGTGAGGCCGCCATGCAGGCCGGCGAGGATGCCGCAAGTAAGGGCAGCCTTGCAAGCCTTAGCGTTGCACACAAAAGCGATGCACACATTAGCGATGCACACAAACGCGTTGCACAAGATAAGAATCTTCCGGTCCTTGAAAAAAACACTCAAGGAAAATCAATCATTGGGGCAGCGGCCGAAAACGAGGCACCAAAGCTCGGGCTAACCGAGTGCAAGAGCTGCCATTACTATTTCCGGCCTACTTCACTCGATGCCGCGACGATATGCGGAGGCTGCAATGAGGCAGCCGAACGGGCAGCCAAGCAGGTAGTACAGCCGGCGCCCGAGATCGGGCCGGCCCGTGCTGCAGTACGCGCCATGCTCGATGCCTCACGTTCGCCTCGCGCAGCAGTAGAGCGAGCTAAAAACGAGTCGCTCCGCTCCGGCCTTGACCGTGAGCCGGGCCATGGCTAAGCACGCCGACTCGCCACTCGAGCCGCTCGCCTCGCTACAACAGTCTGCCCATTGGTACGCCTCAGCGGCCGCACGCTGCCTACAGGAGCACCAACTAAGCGCAGCGCTTGAATATCTCGACCTCGCACAAAACAAGGCTTTAGAACTCGCAGAGAGAGTACAGCTATGACGACATTGGCAGCAGCACTACAGAACGCGCTCGGCGAGCTGGCAACATGGCCGGCGCCCGGGACCAGCACGGCGCAGCTCGAGGCGCTCGAGGCGGCCGGCATGCCGACGCCGATTAGCGGCGATGCCCGGCTGCGGCTGCCCGAGGTGTGTCTGTAATGGCCAATCAGTTCGACTCGTACCCGATCGAGAGGGCGCGGGTGGACGAGGCCGAGAGCATCCTCGAGGCGGCGACCACGGCGCAGCTCACGGCACGGGGCGCGTGGCTCGAGGCGTACCTCGAGGACGAGAGCGGCGGCGGCACGGCGGCGCTACGCCGGCGTATGCTGCAGCTCGTAGACCAGCAGGACCAGGCCGAGAGCAACCTCGGACGGGCGCGCGAGGCGCTGGCCGAGGCTAAGCGCATCAAGGCGCGGCAGCACAGCAAGGCGTACAGGCAGCGGCTGCGGCAGGCGGCCGGCCATGGGTGAGCAGGGCTCACTGTTCCACATGGAGCCGCTCGAGCGGCCCGACGCCGTAGAGCCGGGCACCCGTAAGAAGTGGGGCGGCGGCGCCTCGAGGAAAGCACGGGAGATATGCCGGGCCATGCTGCCGGCAGCCTGCCCGAGCTGCGGCGGCATGATAACGGCGGCCACTCCCGAGAAAGAGTGGCACGCCGGCCACATGGAGGACCGAGCACAAGGCGGCCAAGACGGCGCCGGCAACTACTATCCCGAGCACGCCCGGTGCAACACCAGCAAGGGCGGCAAGCTCGGCGCAGCGATACGCAACGGCAAGACAGTAGCCGTTGATTGGCAGAGAGAGAGAACAATCAAGTGGTACTAATCAGCATCCTTACTCACACACTGGCCATGCTCGTGCTCGTGCTGCTCGTAGCCGGCGCGGTACTCGTGGCATGGGTACTCGTGCTGCTGCTGCTGCCCGGCTGCCGGCGACGGCGGCCCGAGGTACGCGGCGGCGCCGGCTACCTGCCCGGCCCGGCGCTGCCCGAGCCGCTGCCGTATGCCGGCCTCACGCTGCGGCGCCCGAGGGATGCAGCATGCCCGACCTCGTAGCGCTCGGGCTGCTGCTGCTGCTCATGCTCGCCGGCTGCTCGTTTGCATGGCGGGTGCTGTGACCAGGCATCAAACAGTTTTTTCCTACGCGGCTTGGGAGCCCACGGTTCCCTACCACTCCCTTTGCGCGCGTGGACTCTCCATCATCACTAGGACACAGGACAATGACCAATACAAAAGCTCTCATTTTCGCCGGCGCTGCGGCGCTGCTGCTCACGCTCTCGGGCTGCGGTAACGCCGGCCACTACGACTACAGCGACGGCGGCACGCCGGCCCGGCAGCAGATGGGCGGCCCGTTCATCAATCCGCATCCTGTAGCGCCGGCGGTGCCGGCCGTCAAGGCGCCGGCGCCGGTCAAGCTGCTGCCGGCCGCGCCGAGTAAGAGCATGCAGACGTTGCGACGGGCCGGCCGCAGGTGAGCGCCGTAGCCGAGGCGCCGGCCGCTGCGGCTATGCGCCGGCTCGGCCTCGAGGATATGCCGGCCGGCTTTCGTGAGGCGTGGAACGAGGCCGTAGCCGCCGTGGCGCGGGACAATGACGGGCTCGTGTACTCGGCCGTACCCTCGAGCCTCTCGTACATTCCAGAAACAACGGACATCAGCGCGGCGCATATCGGCGCTGCGATGCTCGGCATGCCGCTCACGCCGCAGGGCTGCCAGATAGCCGGCGTACTCGAGGCGCTCAACGAGGCCGGCACGCCGCTCTATGACGACTGCTCTATTGAGGTTCCGCGCCGTAGCACCAAGACAACGAGTGTTCAGTGCACGCTGCTCGGCCGCTGCGAGACGCGGCCCGGCTACCGCGTGATTCAGACGGCGCAGGACGGCACGCGTGCCTCGGCCGTGTTCATGGATATGGTTCGCACGCTCGAGCAGGAGACGCCGAACGAGGCCGAGCGCAATTGGGTTGTTTTCAAGAGCACCGGCCGCGAGTTCCTGCAGTGGGCGAACGGCTCGCGATGGTGGGTGGCACCGCCGCGCGCCTCGAGCTTTCGTGGGCTCGCTGCCGACGTGCTGTTCTTCGACGAGAGCGGCGAGCTCGAGCCGGCCGAGTCTGCCGACCTCATGGCCGGCGCCCTGCCCGTCATGGATACCCGCAAGCACGGCCAAGTCATCAAGGCCGGCACGCCCGGCCTCGTACGCGCCGGCGCGTTTTGGGACTCCCTCGAGGCGGCCCGAACAGATCCCGCAATGCTCGGCATCGTCTCGTACTCGGCGCGCGATAGCGAGGTAGTGAGCGAGGACCAGGCAGCGGACGAGGCGCTCTGGTGGCGCGTGCACCCGGGCCTCGCCTCGGGCCTCACCACCATCAAGACGCTGCGAAAGCGTTTCGCGACAATGGGCCTCGCCGAGTTCGTGCGCGAGTACCTTTGCGTGTGGCCGCCGGATACCTCGCAGGCTGCGCTCGACCTGCTCAAGTGGGAGGCAGGGCACTTTACGCCGCTGCCGGGACCGCCGGCCGGCGTTGCGTTCGGCCTCGGCTACGACGTTGCCATTGGCAGCGCTGCGGCCGCCGTGGCGGTGGCATGGTACGACGAGAACGGCGACCCGTGGGCGCAGCTCATGGAGCATCGCGTACGGGCCGACTGGCTCGTTGAGGACTTGTTTAAGGCATCAACCAAGCTGCCCGGCGTTGAAATTGGGTATGACCCTATCGGCGACAACATCGCCATAGCGCAGGCACTCGCACGCAAGCCTCGCTTTCGGGCCTCGGCGCTCAAGGCGCTGCCGTTGCGCGAGGTAGCCGCAGCGACGGCCACCATTGCCGCAGCGAACGATAACGAGACGTTCCACCACGCGATTAGCCGGGCGCTCGACGTGGCGGCCGGTAACGCGAGCTGGCGCATGGCCGGCGGCTCGAGGCTGTTTCAGCGCATGCACGGGCGCGACATATCGGCGCTGCTCGCCGTCGTGCACGCGCTCGGCGCTGCAGCGAAAGCCAAGAAACGCGGCTCGAGCGTGGTGCCCAAGCCGCGCCTCGGGTAGCTGCCACCGGCTGCCAAACGCTGCCACCACTAACGCTACGTTGCACCAGAAAGCCATTTTGGTAAGTCATGGTGCAATGTAGCGTTTAGTGTTTTCGTCGTGGGAATCTTCGAGAAAATAACCGGCATCCTAGGGCGCGCATCGACGCGGCCCGACTACCTAGCCGGCCCGGCGTACTTCGATTACGCCTCGACTCTCGCCACCGTGGCGCCGGCGCTTATGCCGCCGGGCGCCACGGTTCCTATGACCGTCACTCGGGCGCTGCAGGTTCCGCCGGTAACGCGGGCCGTTGCGCTGTACTCGGCCACCATCGCCGGCGGCGAGCTGCGCTCGAGTACGGGCGGCTCCGAGTGGCTGCAGAAAACTACCGGCGTCGTAACGCCCGGTAAGCGGCTTTCGGACTTGTTCCAAGACCTGTTTTTCCACGGTGAGGCGTGCCTCATGGTCAAGCGCGACGACGCCGGCCGCATCACTGACGGGCTGCGGCTGCCTCGCGAGGTGTGGCGCGTGGGCGCCGGCGGCTACGTAGAGCTGCACATTGAGGCCGTAGCCGGGCAGCCGGCCGTATGGACTCCCGTAGCCGACCAGGCGCAGTTTATTTACATCCCCTCGCTGCTGCCA
>Ga0307416_100000939_pt1 | contig 15432 bp, 22 predicted proteins | sample DK1Cmetagenome_2_FD_203821 | JGI IMG/M metagenome (GOLD analysis project Ga0307416, IMG submission 203821) | Maize rhizosphere microbial communities from greenhouse at UC Davis, California, United States - DK15-C-3 | ecosystem: Host-associated > Plants > Roots > Rhizosphere > Soil | place...
GGCGTAGGTGGCCGCGCCCAGCCCGGCCGGGCCGCCGCCGACGATCACCGTGTCGTAGAAGCCGGTGGCCGGGGTGGTGGACAGGCCGACCTTGGCCGCCAGCTCCTCGACCCCGGGGTCGACCAGGCGCTCGCCGTCGGGGGTGACGACCAGCGGGATGCCGGTCTCGTCGAGCCCGGCCGCCTCCAGCAGGCGGCGGCCCTCGGGCTCGTCGGCGGTGAGCCAGCGGTACGACACCGAGTTGCGGGCCAGGAAGTCGCGAACCTCGTAGGAGCGCGCCGACCAGCGGTGCCCGACGACCTGGGTGGCGGCCACGGGCTCGTCGCCGGCGTCGCGCCACAGCTCGACCAGCTCGTCCACCACCGGGTAGAGCTTCTCGTCGGGCGGGTCCCACGGTTTGAGCAGGTAATGGTCCAGGTCGATGACGTTGATGGCCTGGATGGCGGCGTCGGTGTCGGCGTAGGCGGTCAGCAGGGCCCGGCGGGCGTTCGGGAACAGGTCCATGGCCTGCTCGAGGAACTCCAGCCCGCTCATCGCCGGCATGCGGTAGTCGGCCAGGAGCACGGCCACCGGGTCGCCGCGGAGCTTGATCTCGCGCAGGGCCTCCAGCGCCTGGGGCCCGGACTCGGCCCGCACGATCCGGAAGTCCCGTCCGTACCGCTTGCGGAGGTCCCGGGCGACCGCCCGCGAGACGCCCGGGTCGTCGTCGACGGTGAGCAGGACCGGCTTGGGTGCCTCCATGACGCCCGATGGTAGGGTCACGGCCGGACAGCCAACAACCGCCGCGGGTGCCCATGACCGGCCTGCCCCACGACCGCTTCTGCGACGAGATCGTCGCCCAGACCGGCCTGCTCCGCGAGGTCGTGGCCGGGGCCGACCTGTCGGCGACCGTGCCCACCGCCCCCGACTGGACCCTGGCCGACCTGCTGCGCCACGTCGGCGGCAACCTCCGCGCGCTCGAGCAGGCCGTCCGCACCGGTGTCCCCGTCACCGAGCCCGAGCGCGAGGTCCCCGGCCACGCCGGGCCTTCCGGAGACGACCCGGCCGCCATGGAGGGGTGGCTGGCGAAGGCGGCCGAGGCGGCCGCGGCCGCCCTGCGGTCGGCCGGCCCGGACGACGAGGCCCAGATCTGGGTGGTCCGCTGGCCCACCGCCGCCTGGGCCCGCCGCGCCGCCCACGACCTCGTCGTCCACCGCGCCGACGCCGCCGGCACGGTCGGGGCCGCCTACACCGTCGACGCGGACCTGGCCGTGGACGCGGTGGACGAGTTCCTGGACCTGCTGAGCGGCCTGGCGGCCGGGGAGGCGGCCGGGGCCGATGGGGCCGGGGGCGGGGACCCCGGGCCCGGCGGGACCGTCCACCTCCACGCCACCGACGCCGGCCCCGGCCTGTCCGCCGAGTGGCTGGTCACGCTGGACCTCCCGACCTTCGGCTGGCGCCACGCCCACGAGAAGGCCACGGTGGCCGTCCGGGCCCCCCTGGTCGACCTGCTCCGGGTGGTCACCCGCCGCCTCCCCCCGGACGCCGAGGGTGTCGAGGTCCTCGGCGACCGGGCGGTCCTGGACGCCTGGCTGGAGCGCCTGCGGCTCCGGTGAACCTTCCCTAGCCCCTCCGGCCGCGGGTGCGGTCGAGATGTCTCCGGTCGCGCTTGGTCGGCCGCCCCATCCCCGGGTCGCGCCAGCCCTGCCGGAACGACGGCTCGCGCGGCGGCGGGGGCGGGCTGCGGTCGATCAGGCAGGCGGCCGCGACCTCGGCCCCGACCCGGGTCTCGAGCAGCCGGACGGCCTCGACCACCCGCTCCCGGTCACCGACCCGCAGCCGGACCGTGTCCCCCGCTCTGACCGTCGACGCCGGCTTGGCCCGGACCCCGTTGACCTGCACGTGCCCGGCCCGGCAGGCCTGGGCGGCCCCCGAGCGGGTCTTGGTCAGCCGCACCGCCCACAACCAGCGGTCGACCCGGACCCGGTCGGTCACGGACGCCCGGCGGCTCCCGGCGGACCGATCCACCGGGTGGGCTCGGTCTTGGGCTCGGTCTTGGACACCGGCCCGGTGGCCGGCTCCTCCTCCTCGGCACCGAAGGCCCGGCTGATCGACCGCAGGGCGCTGGTCACCTCGCTGGGGATGACCCAGAAGGTGTTGCCCTGGCCCTGGGCCAGCTGGGGCAGGGTCTGGAGGTACTGGTAGGCCAGCAGCTTGGGGTCGGGGTCGTTCTCGTGGACGGCCTGGAACACGGTCTGGATCGCCTTGGCCTGGCCCTCGGCCTTGAGGATGGCCGACTGGCGCTCGCCCTCGGCCCGCAGGATGGCGCTCTGCTTCTCGCCCTCGGCGGTGAGGATCTGCGACTGCCGCACGCCCTCGGCGGTCAGGATGGTCGCCCGCTTGTCGCGGTCGGCGCGCATCTGCTTCTCCATGGCCTGCTTGATCGGGGCCGGCGGGTCGATGGCCTTGATCTCCACCCGGTTGACCCGGATCCCCCACTTGCCGGTGGCCTCGTCGAGCACGCCCCGGAGCTCGCTGTTGATCTTCTCCCGGGAGGTGAGGGTCTCCTCCAGGTCCATGCCGCCGATCACGTTGCGCAGGGTGGTCACGGTCAGCTGCTCGGCGGCCTGGATGAAGTTGTTGATCTCGTAGGCCGCCGCCCTGGCGTCGGTGACGTGGAAGTAGAGCACCGTGTCGATGTTGACGACCAGGTTGTCCTCGGTGATCACGGGCTGGGGCTGGAACGACACCACCTGCTCGCGCAGGTCGATGGAGGACCGCACCCGGTCGACGAAGGGGATCACGAAGTTCAGGCCGGGCTCCAGGGTCCGCTGGTAGCGGCCCAGCCGCTCCACGTTGCGGGCCCGGGCCTGGGGCACGATCCGCACCGCGCGGACCACGATCAGCGCGGCGATCACTGCGGCCACGACGGCGACGATCAGGGCTTCCATATGGTCACTCCCGCGGGTAGACGAGGGCGGTCGCGCCCTCGATCTCGATCACGTCGACGGTGGTCCCGGCCGGGATCACCAGCGAGTCGTCATAGGCGCGGGCCGACCACTCCTCGCCGCCGATCCGCACCCGGCCGGCATGCCCGGTGACCTCCTGGACGACCCGCGCCTGCCGTCCGACCAGGGCCGCCACCCCGAACCGGTGCTGCGGCCCCAGCCGGGGCCGCAGCTGGCGCTGGACCAGCGGCCGCACCAGGGCCAGCCCGGCCACGGCGAACACCGCGAAGACGACGAACTGGATAGGTGTTCCGCCGCCAAGGGCGGCCACCAGCGCCGCCGCCAGGGCGGCCACCGCCAGCAGCCCCAGGGCCGCGGTCAGGGTGAAGATCTCGGCGATCCCGAGGATCGCCGCCGCGATGATCCAGATGATCGTGTCCATCGACACATGCCTCCAGGTCCAGAGTACGCCCGGCACGCTGGGACGGAGCGTCAGCCGGGCGACAGTTGCGATGACGTGATCCGGCGCTCGGTCAGGTCCGGGCCGGGGGCCGGAGACGGGCCGCCCGGGACTCCAGGTAGCGCTGCTCGGCCAGGCTGAGGGTACGGCGGGCGGCCAGGCGGTAGGCGTCATGGGCGGCCTCGTGGTCGCCCGCGAGCTCAAGCAGGTGGGCGCGGACGGCGTCGACCCGGTGGTGGCCGGCCAGCGCCGGTTCGGCCTCGGCCGCCGCCAGCTGCCGCAGCCCGGCCTTGGGCCCGTGGACCATGGCCACGGCCACGATCCGGTTGAGGGTGACGATCGGCCCCGGCGCCAGGCGGTCCAGCAGTTCGTAGAGTCCGAGGATCTGGTCCCAGTCGGTGTCCTCGAAGCGGGCCGCCTCGTCGTGGACGGCGGCGATGGCCGCCTGGAGCTGGTAGGGGCCGATCGGGGCCGAGGCCAGAGCCCGGGTGATCAGGGCGACTCCTTCGGCGACGGCCTGGGCGTCCCAGCGGCCGCGGTCCTGGGTGGCCAGCGGGACCAGAGCGCCGTCCGGGCCGGTCCGGGCCGGGCGCCGGGCGTCGGTGAGCAGCATCAGGGCCAGCAGCCCGGCGACCTCCCCGTCGTCGGGCAGCCGGGCCTGCAGCTGGCGGGTCAGGCGGATCGCCTCGCCGGTGAGCTCGACCCGGTGCAGCGCCGTCCCCGAGCTGGCCGTGTAGCCCTCGTTGAAGATCAGGTACAGCACCTGGAGCACGGCCGCGAGCCGCTCGCCGCGCTCGGCCTCCGCGGGCGGCCGGAACCCGGCCCCGCTGGCCTTGATGCGCTGCTTGGCCCGGCTGATCCGCTGGGCCACGGTGGCCTCCGGGACCAGGAACGCCCGGGCGATCTCGGCCGTGGTCAGCCCGCCGACCGCCCGCAGGGTCAGGGCCACCTGCGACGCCTGGGTGAGCGACGGGTGGCAGCACAGCAGCAGCAGGGTCAGGGTGTCGTCGGCCGCCGGGCCGGGCTCGGGCGGTGGCGCCAGGGCGGCCGCCTTCTCCCGGCGCCGCCGGGCCGCGTCCTGGCGCCACCGCTCGATCCACCGGCGGGCCGCGACGGTGGTCAGCCATCCCTTGGGGTTGGCCGGCGTCCCCTCGTCCGGCCACTGCCGCGCCGCCGCCAGCAGCGCCTCCTGGACCGCGTCCTCGCAACCGTCGAAGTCGCCGTAGCGCCGCACGAGCGTCCCCAGGACCTGCGGCGACAGCTCCCGGAGGAGGCCCTCGACCTCGGCCGGGGTGCTCACATCTCCATCCCCCCGAGCCGCAGGACGGGCCGCACCTCGACCAGCCCCAGCTCGGCCTCCGGGACCCGGGCGGCGATCTCGACCGCCCGCTCCTCGCTCGGGACCTCGAGCAGGAAGAAGCCGGCCAGCAGCTCCTTGGCCTCGGCGAAGGGGCCGTCGCTGGTCAGCGTCTGCCCGTCGCGGACCGACACCCGCCGGGTCAGCGAGGCGTCGGCCAGGGCCTCGGAGACGATCAGCTCCCCGTTCGCGGCCAGCTCCTCGGTGAGGGCGGCGTAGTAGCGGAACCCTTCGCTGCGTTGCTCGTCGCTGAAGCTCTCCCAGATCGCCCGCGATGCCGGGTTGCTCCAGATCAGGACCAGGTATTTCACCGGCGCCTCCCCAAGTTCTTCAGCATTCTGGCTCTGGCATGTCGAGACTAGCCCGGCGGCTTCGACCACCTGGTGAGTCACCACCGACTAGGAGGCAGCAATGGGCGGCACCACCCGCATCATCGGCGTGGGGACGGTCGGCGTCCCCGTGACCGACCAGGACCGGGCCCTCGGGTTCTATGTCGGCAAGCTCGGCTTCGAGATCCGCCGCGACCTCCCCTTCGGCCCAGGCCGCTGGATCGAGGTCGCCCCGCCGGGGTCCCCGACGACCATCGCCCTGGTCCCCGCCGGCGTCCCCACCGGCATCCGCCTGGCCACCGAGGACGCCACCGCCGACCACACGGCCCTCCAGTCCGACGGCGTCGACGTCGACCCCGAGGTCATGCGGATCCCCGACGCCCCGCCGATGTTCAGCGTGCGCGACCCCGACGGCAACAGCCTGATCCTGGTCGAATGGTCCTGAGGAGGAACGACATGGACACCCAGTTCACCGCCAAGCTCCAGAAGAGCCCCAACCCGGGCGGCTGGACCTACCTCGTCTGGCCCGAGTCCGTCGAGTTCTTCGGCACCCGAGGCCTCGTCAAGGTCCGCGGCACCATCGACGGCCACCCCTTCCAGAGCTCCTTCATGGCCCTTGGTGACGGCACCCACAAGCTCCCCGTCAAGGCCGACATCCGCACCGCCATCGGCAAGCAGGCCGGCGACACCGTCACTGTCCACCTGCAAGAACGCCTCGACGCCTGACCCGTTGCGACCCCCCTCCCCCCGCCCGTAGACTCGCCCCAACCCGGGCGTGTAGCTCAGCGGGAGAGCGCTGCCTTCACACGGCAGAGGCCACAGGTTCGAAACCTGTCACGCCCACCAGCACAAACAGTCCGCCAGACCCTCCGCTGGACCCTCGCTGTCAGCAAATTGTCAGCAAACCACTAGAGGTGGTCGCGAAAACGCCTATTGCGTTGTCCGGTTCGAGGGCCTAGACGGGCAGAACGACCACGAGCTTGATTGGTGGTGATGCAGGTCGGAGATCGTGGCAACTGACCGTTGGCGACCGCTGTTGACCATTGCTTGGGGCACGCTTGGCGAAGCCGAGTGCGGCGGTCTACATGATGGAGGCTGAGGGGTTCGAACCCGCCGCCAGGCTTCTCCGGCGTCCCAGGTCGGCGCCACTTAAGGCGCGTTGACCTGCAGGTTCAGCCTGCCCGTTGTGACCGCTCGTGCCCGCCGGGAACCGGGGGGTTCCCGTTATTATGCGGACCCAGCACGGACCAGCGCCGCCGCGAGACGGCGGACTCTTGGTCCTATCTGGTCGCGACCGCCTCGGGCGCTCCGGTTCTCCGCGGCTAGGGACCGGATCGGCCGCGGCAAGGCCGATGCGCTGGATGGTGAGCCGAGCTCCCATCCACAGCCTATGGACTACCTGACAACCAGTACCTACCAAGGCCTATGTCGAGCGGCGCACCAAACAGGGCCTGTCCAAGCTCGACATCCTGCGCTGTCTCAAGCGCTACATCGCCCGCGAGGTCTACCAGCACCTCACGAGCCCCCACCATGTCGCCCTACCACTTGCCTGAAATAGGAGGCATCGGTGCCACCGGGCAGCCGAGACTTCACATCACCAGGCAGCCGATTAGAACACCCTTCTGGTTCCCTGCCGGTTGCCTTGAGCGTCCTCGGCCACTCGGAGAGCGGTGGTCAGCCGTTCCTGGATCGCCTCGACCACTCGGAGGGCCATGGCGTCGGTGGTGTGGCGGTAGCGAGCGCCGATCCGGCTGCCCCCCTCCAAGGCGCCGTGGCGGCTGCGCTGGTGGCCCATGAGTTCGTCGATCACCCGGGCCGGGATGCCGGCGTCCTCCAGCCAGGTCGAGAAGGTATGGCGGAAGTCGTGGGGGCCGCGCAAGTCGAGGTGGTCGAGGTCAGCGCGTTTGACCGCAGTCTGGTACATGCGGCGAACCCCGTGGCGCGACAGCACCGTCCTGGCGCCGGCCGGCACGTGGTTGCCGCCGCCCGGCCCGGTGAATACCAGCGCGTCGGGGTCGGGTGGGAGCTGGCCGCGGATGGCCTCGACGACCAGGGGGGCGAGGGGGATCTCGCGGATGCCGGCGTCGCTCTTGGGGCGGGGTTTGAAGCCGCTGCCGAATCGGCCGGCCTGGTAGCGCACGTCCACGACTTGGAGCACGGGCGGTTCTTCGTCAAGGTGAACTCGCCGACAGCGGAGTCCGGCCAGCTCACCGAAGCGCAGGCCGGTGCCGAGCAGGGTCAGCACGTGGTCCCACCAGAATAGCGGGCACTGGGCCAGTAGCAGACCGGCTTCCTCGGGCGTGAAGGCCCGCCGCTTCGTTTGGCCCAGGACCTGCTCGGGGTCGGCCCGGCGCTTGGGCGCGGGCACCCGGCGCAGCGGGTTCGCGGGGATGGCGCCTTCGTCCTCGGCCAGCTGGAGGATGCGGTACAGGATCGAGCGGCAAGCCATCAGGCTCTGGTAGCCGAGTACAGCCGGGAGCTGGTTCTGCCACTGCCGAATGAGGATGGGCTGGATCGCCTCGATCGGGCGGTCGCCGAAGAAGGGCCGCACATGGCGCCGCAGCCGGATCTCGGTGGCGGCCAGCGTGGTGGGGCTGCGGGTGGGGTCGGTCGACCAGACCGCCCACCACTCGTCCGCCCATCTGCTGAACGGGAGCCGGCCGCGGCGGCGTCCCTGCCAGGTGCCGCGGCGCATCTCCAGCCGCTTCTCGGCGGCGAGGTCGCGGGCTTCGTCGGGGGTGTCGACGGTCTTGCCGCCTTGGGAGCCGTCGTCGAGTCGCCAGGAGACCAGGTAGCGGTGGCCGCGTTTGCGCCAGCTCACTGAGCCCATCGGGGCCTCCTCGCTCCGTGCTGGCAGGCGGCGGTGTTCGGCTGACGGGGCCGCCAAGGCGCACAGGCGGGCCGCTCGGCGTCGCTGGGAGCTGGGCGCGGCTCCTGATATGGCCTGGAGAGGCTGGGGCCTTTCTCGTTGGATAACGTGACAGCCGATGTGGCGATCATCGGCGGCTGCTCGAGGTGTCACCATGCAACTCAGAACCCTCACAACCCTCAGAACCGGTCGGCGCACTAGGTTTTGAGAGTTGTGAGGGTTCTGAGTAATGAGGCAGAGGGTTGACGAGGAACCGCGGCGAGGCGGGTCGGCCCCCCTTGGGCCCGGCGAAGTCGGCGTCGACGCGACGCAGATACCCATGCTCCTCCAGCAGAGCCAGGGTTGGCTCCAGGTCGGTGGCCTTGCGGAAGCGACCGCGGGCGGCCTGGTGGGCGTCCCGGCGGCTGAACTGGCTGCGGTCGGTGCGGCCGATCCAATCCAGCAGCCAGCGAGCGTCATCGACGCGGGAGTCGGCCCCCATGAGATCGAACACGGCCCGGGCGTGGTCGGTCAGGTAGTCGGCTAGCTGGATGGCGCCGGCGAAGGTGTCGGCGCTGATCGGGCGGGCCCAGCCGTCGGGGAGGTGACTGGCCAGGTGCAGGAGGCCGGCGAGGCGGCAGGTGGCGCCGGCCAGCTTGGCCGCCACCCGGCGAGGTGGGCCAGGTCGCCGCTGTCGGCGGCCAGGCGGGGCTCCAGTTCGCGCTCGAAGGCCAGCAGTAGCTCGGCTGCCGCCTGATCGAGGGCCAGCAGGGCCGGCCCGTCGTCGCCGGCAGGAACAACCAGGGCGGCCGCTAGGGCCTGGAGCTCCAGGGCGTAGCGGTCGGCGACCGGCTGGAGGACGGATGGGGCGCCGGGCTGACGGTGGCCGACCAGACTCTGCGGGAGGCTGTAGAGGAACCGGGCCAACAGCCCGCGGCCGCCGAACCCAGGCCGTCCAGCCAATCCGTGCAGGACCTCGGGCTGGACAGCCAGGCCAATGGTCAGACACGGCCGCTCCACATACTCCGGTGGGCGGCCGCGGCGATCCACCTTGAGCAGATCGCCGGCATGGCCCTTGAGGTACACCCCGAGGTTGGGGCCGGCTCCCTGGTTGTAGCGGCCGGCCATCTGGTCAAACACGTCCCCCTCGGGGGACAGCAGGGCGATGCGGCCGTAGGTGGCCAACAGTCCGGCCAGGGCCTCGGGGGTGGCGTCATCGACCAGCCACCGCGGCACCGGCGGCACGACCAAGGCCGAGGCCTCGGCGGCCCGGACGATTGCCTCCGCCCGTGCTCTCTCCTGCTCGCTGGCCGGGGCCTTCCCGGCGGCGGCCTCGGCGGAAGCGGCGGCCTGGTCGGCAATGCGGCGCAGGACCGCAGTCTCGGTGATCCCAGGCAGGGCGGCGGCCGCCTGGTCGCGCTCGAAATCGGCCACCGGCCGCGTCAGGGCGGTAAACACTGCGCTCTTGCGGGCCCCGGCGTCCATGCCCACGGCCACGAACACACACAGCGGCTCGCGCCACCCGGGACGAGGCTCGACCTCGACCGCGCCGGCGGCCACAGTGGCCAGAACCGCCAGGGCGAGCATGCCGGCCAGATCCGGCGGAGTCTGAGTGGCCGTGGCCACCGCGGCCACGTAGTCGCTCAGCCAGCCGGGCAGGACCTCGACCGGGAACGCGGGCACCTCTCCCCCATCCCCGAGCGGAGTGGGCGGTTCCCAACCCCGCTCCCCCACTTCGGCGGCGATGGTGCTCTCGGCCAGCTCGCCGGCCAGATGGGCCAGCACGGCCGGGTCGGCGTCAGAATGGGCCAGGCGAACACCCGGGTCGATCACTCGCCGCCGCCGGGCGGTCTCCGCGACAAGCTGGGCGTAGTGCGCGGCGTTGGCCACCGTGGGCACGGCCTGGACCAGGGTGTGGAGGAACGGGCCACCGCCCACGTCGGCCAGCTCGCCGACGTCGTCCAGCTCCCCGAACACGGTCACCGGATCAGTAGGCTGGCTGCGCTCGGCCAGCCGCAGGACGGCCCGCCAGATGGCGCGGTGGGCGGGCCGGTAGAAGTCGGCCTCCTCGAGGACGGCGGCGACCTCAATCAACAACCGCCCGGCCGCCAGCACGGCGCCCAGGACGGCCTCTTCGGCCTCTAGGTTGTGCGGAGGCTCTCGGCCGGGCGTAGGCACTGGACGCAGGCGGCTCCTGCGCGCCCGCGAGCGCGGCTCGGTTCCGGTCATCGGCGCGGCTTCCGGGTGCCGCTCCCCCGCCGCCGCGGCGACTGACGAGCGGGTGTGGGTCGCTGCTGGTCGAGGATCTGCTTGACGTAGCGCTCAGTGACCTCCAGACCCTGGCCGGCCAGGTCCGCGGTCAACTCGCGCACGGTGATGCTCTGAAGCTCTTCGGGTCCGAGCCAATCCAGGTATTCCTCGATGCGCTGCCGCTTGGTCACCCCGACCGGGTCACCGCCGTTCCTGACCGGCAAGCCGGGTTGTCCGTTCTGCTGGTTTTCCGGAAGGTGGTGGCCTGCTGAAACCGGGCCGTAGCTGCTCGGCGGCCAGCCGCCGGGAGCCCCGGGATGCAGAACGTTCCAGCCCGGCTGATCCGACCGCCAGACTGCCCCGGGGAGCGGGCTGGCGAGCATGCCCTCGGGGGCTGGGGCGAGGGGGCCGATCGGCTTGCCAAGGGCCTGCATGACCCAGCGGACGATCTGCACGTCGATCTCAAAGGCGAGCATCATCAGCACCGGGGGGAGGGCGGCGGTGAGGCGGCGGCCGGGGTCGGCGCCGGCGTGCTGGAGGTTGAACCAGACCGTCAGGGCGCCGGTGATGAGCATGGTCAGGATCGGGAAGGCGCGGTTGCCGCGCAGGATCCCGGCCAGGATGGCGGCGAGCTGGGCGACGATGAACGCCCCATCCAACAGCAGCGGCCAGATGCGGGTGAGCCGGTCGGAGTAGAGGCCGGTGTCGCGGGCCCAGGCATACAGGGCGCCGTAACTGGTGGCGAAGGCGATCGCGGCCACGGCCAGGGTCAAGGCGGCCACGACCACGATGATGGCCCGGCCGAGCGGGTTGAGGTCAGCAAAGCGCAGGGTCACCGGGGCCTCCTGGTCGAAGGGGACGGCGCGGGGGTGGTGGCGGGGGCGGATTGGGCGCGGCGGTCGTTCTCCTGGCGGGCCCACTCGCGCCATCGGTTGAGCCAGTCCCCAAGCCCGTCGATGGTCTTGACCAGCGCCGGCCGCTGGTCGCGGGCGGCGCTGGCCTGCTGGCCGCCAGGGGTCGGTTCCTGGTCGAGGGGGATGCCGGTAGTGGCGACCAGGACCGCCAGTAGGAACACGACGGTGTACTCGAGGAGGGCTCTGGTGAGGGGGCCGGGGCCGGCGGTGCGGCGGATGGTGAGCAGGATGATCACGGCGGCGGCCAGGGCGACGGTCAGCAGGCCCCGGACCGACAGGCCGGGGGTGGGGTCGTCGTGGGCGACCACGAAGCCGGTGACGGTCACAAATCCGGCCACGGCCAGGGTCGGCCACAGCCAGCGGCCAACCGAGCGGGCCGTCTGGAAGCGGTGTAGGTCAGGGTCGACCAGGGGTGCCCAGCCGGGCGTCTCCCAGCCGGTGGGCGGCTGGCCCCAGCGGATGCGGGTATTCACGAGCTACTCCTTCACGGGCGGGTCCGGGTTCGCGCCGCCACACCGGGCCCAGGGGTGGGCTTAGGGTCAGGCCGGCCGGCGGCGCCGGCCGAGGGGAACGACGGGTTCGCAGTAGTGGCGGGCGGCGGCGCGGTCGGCGCCCGCCTTGGGGCCGCGATAGAGGGCGATGCGGCAGGCCATGCAGCAGACCGCCCAGGTGCCGTCACCCATGTCGATCAGCCAGGTGGTACGTCGGGCCACGGAGGCCTCCTTCGTCGTGGGGAGTTAGGGCCGGTAGGTGAGGGCGTCGACCAGGGCGTCGAGCAGCTCGGGGTCGTAGCGGCGGTGGCCGCCCAGGGTGCGCCGGTGCTGGAGGCGGCCCTCATTCGCCCAGCGAGTGACGGTCTTGGCCGACACGTGCAGGCGGGCCGCGGCCTGGCTGGTCCGCAGCCAAGGGCGGGATCCGGGCATGGGTTCACCCCCCTCCGCCGGGTCGGGGAGCGGGGAGCGGGGGGTGCTGGATGGCGGCGACCGCGGCGACCGGATCCAGGGGGCCGCCGGTGCCCCGGCACAGCGGGCAGCGCCGATACGCCGAGCCCTGGTTCTTGAGCCGCCGCTCCCGGCCGCGGGTGGCCGGGTATTCCAGCCAGGCCAGCTCGAATGAGAGGCCGGCGGCGAGGGCGACCTGGACGAGGCGGCCCGGCCCGTGCCAGCGGGGGTTGCGGTGTTCGCGGTTGATGCGGCGGACCAGGTCGTCGGTCCAGCCCCAGTAGTGGCCGGCGTACTGACCCCGAACGCCGTTGCCCTGGAGGGGCTGGTGGGCGCCGGTGGCCGGGTCGCGGAAGCAGAGCAGGTACACCCAGCCCTGCGGGCCCGGCTGGACCCACGGCTGGGTGGCGATCCAGGCCCGCAGCGCCGCCGCCTGGTCCTGGCTTGTGGCCGGTGGTGGGGGCGGGGGGAGGATGGCGGTGCGGACGGCCTGGGCCTGGACGGCCAGCTTGACCGCATGGCGGAGCCGGCTGGCCTGGACCTGGATGTCGAGGGGGAGCCGGCCGGTGAGCCGATGGGCGTCCAGCAGCATGAGCAGCCCGGAGGCGAGCTCGACCAGCCGCAGCTCCTCCCGCGACCGGGCGGGCTCGAAGCGGGCGGCGGCGGCCGTCATGGCCGTCCACTCCCGCGGGTGGCGTACCGGCGAGCGAGCTGCTTGACCCGGCCCACGTACGACCAGGAATGGTTATAGGCGTAGATCGCCCGGTCGAGATTGCGGCGGGCGCCGTGGTCGACCAGGTAGCGGGCGGCGGCCGGGATGGCGTTGACAGAGTCGTGGGGGCGGCCATGGCCGTAGCGGGCCCAGCTGTTGCCGGCCTTGCTCCCGGGCACACAGCCGATCTGCATCGGCCCACAGGCCCCGGCCCAGTTGCTGCCCGAGCGCACCCCGGGGAGGCGGGCCCGGCCGTGGTCGGACTCGACCTTGCCGATCGCGGCCAGCACCGGCCAGGGGATGCGGTAGCGGGCCCCGGCGGAGCGGTAGAGGCGGAGGTAGCTGAGGGGAATGTCGGCGACCGCGACCGCGGCCGAGCCGGGGCGGGGCTGGTCGGCGGGCGGCTTCTTGGGGGCCCGCGCCGCCTTGGCCGGCGTCTCCAGCAGGCCCAGGTCCTGGGCGACGCCGTAGGCGGTCACGGCCAGGACGAGCAGACAGGCCAGGATCACGGTGCCCCGCACACCCAACGCCCGCGCCAGGCCCATGGCGATCATCGGGCACCCGCCTGGGTCGGACCTGGGAAGCCGACATGCAGATGCCCCTGGTGGGCGGCGTCGGTGAACCAGGGCCGGGCACCGAACGCCCAGGGGGAGCCGACCTCGCTCGGCTGGACCCCGGCCCGGCCGCGGCCGGCCCACAGCGCCAGCCGGTGGGCCGCGGTGTTCGAACGGCTGACCGGGTGGCCGTCGACCTGGTCGACGTCGACCCCGCGCCAGACGCTGTGGTTGGACACCCGCCGGGTGCCCTTGACGAACCGGGAATGACCGGTGCGCAGGCACGACACCCGAATTCGGTACTGGTCAGCCGCAGCCACCAGCAGCACCCGGACGCGACGGTCAAGGCGGCCTGAGGTCCAGTCGCCGGCTGGCCGGCAGCCGGCCGCGTCGGTGAAGGTCAGACCCCTGGGGGCCCGGGGGGCTGGGCGGGGCGCTGGGCGTGTGGGTGCGCTGAGGGTCGGGAGGCCGCCGGCGAGCCGGCCGCGCATCGCCGTGGCGTGGGGGGCGGCCAGGGCCGCCAGCACCGTGACCACCACCAGCACGGCCAGGCCACCACCGGGCGCGGGGCGGCGCGGCGCCGGCGGGGCGATCACCGCCGCCCCTCCGAGTGGAGGGGATGCAGCAGGCGGGCGGCCCGGTAGTGGCGGCCGAACCAGGCCACCGCCATCCGCACCGCCTCCCTGCGGGGGCGGCGGGGGGCGTCGTAGGCCTCGCGCGCGAGTCCGGGCAGCCGCTCGGCTTCCTCCGCGAGGGTGCCGGCCTTGTCGTACAGGTAGAACCAGTCGCCATGGTCGATCGCCTGGGCGCAGCGCGACACGTAGTCCAAGACGCTCACATACTGCTCAACCAGGCGAACCTCGGTGGGGGTCAGCTCCCTCATGCGGCGTCACCACCGCTCGGGTCCTTGCCGCCAAAGGCCCGCTGGCGGCGCTGGCGGGCCCGGTCGACCGCCCGGAGCTCCTGGACGGCGGCCGGGTCCTGGCGGCGCCGCTGGCGGGCCGCCCGGGCGGCGGCCCGCTGGCAGGACCGGCAATACGACGACAGCCGAGTCCGATGGCGGCGGTAGAACTCGCCGGGCGGCTTGACCTTGCAGCAGCGGGGACAGCGCTTGACTGCGGTCATGCCGCCGATCCCTCCGGGTAGGCGGCCTCCAGCAGCCGGTCGAACAGCTCGCAGGGCAGCGCCCGCAGCAGGGCGTGCAGCTGGGGGTCGGCCAGGCCGCGGACATGGGCGGCCAGGGCCATGAAGCGGGCCCAACTCGCCGGGGTGACCCAAGCCAACGCGGCGGCGGCGTCCCCGCGACGGCGCCAGCACCATAGGCCGGCGACCTGGACCGGGTCGCCGGTGCGAGTCCAGGCCCGCCAGGTCAGCTGGCCGTCCTGATCGCGGTCGCGGGTGAGGGTGCCCAGCCGCCGGCGAGGGGCGCAGGCCACCACCGTCCAGCCGTCCAGGCCAGGGGCCGCCTCGTAGCGCAGCAGCAGCCCGGCCGGCAGGACGGGCCGGACCAGGGCGACCTCGACCAGGGCGGCGAAGGTGGGCTTGGCCAGCTGGACCAGCAGCTCGTTCAGCTCCTGGTTGCCAAGCCGGCGGACATGAGCGGCGAGGGGGTCAGGGCGGTTCACGCGACCACGCCCCCCTCGGGCTCTGAGGGGAGGCCTTCGTGTTCGATGCGGCGCAGCACCGCCACCGGCACATGCAGGTCACGGGCGCCGAGGCGGGTGGTCGGGAGGCGGCCAGAGCGGGCCAGCTTGTAGGCCTGCCAGCGGGAGATGCCGAGGCGTTCGGCGGCCTCGGGCAGGGGGATCAAGATGCGCGGGTCGCCGTCCAACACCGACCCGGACCCAGACCCGGGCACGACGGGGGCAGGGTGGGGGGTGGTCATCAGGCGCGCACCGCCCACCACAGGAGGGTTGCGGCGTTCAGGGCACGCCGAGGAAACTGCTGGTGCATCGGGACCTCACTCGATGCTCAGGGGTTCCGGGGGCGCGTCACCGCCCCCGGCCCCGACTTCTCAGATGCTGGTTCTCGCGACCTGCGCGAGGCTTCAACCGGTCATCGCTCTCCCTCTGGTCGGTAGATTGGTCGGCCAGTTCGGCGCCTTGGTCCGTCGTAGTGGCACGTTAGGGTCGAGGTGTCT
>Ga0307416_100000943_pt1 | contig 15393 bp, 7 predicted proteins | sample DK1Cmetagenome_2_FD_203821 | JGI IMG/M metagenome (GOLD analysis project Ga0307416, IMG submission 203821) | Maize rhizosphere microbial communities from greenhouse at UC Davis, California, United States - DK15-C-3 | ecosystem: Host-associated > Plants > Roots > Rhizosphere > Soil | place: USA...
GGTGTAGCAGCGGGTACGATCTACCACTACTTTGAAAGTAAGGAACAACTCATCTGCGAGTTGTACGCGTACAATCGCGCTCGCGTGACGGCAACCATCAAGGCTGCTTTGAATGATGGTAATGATTACAAGGCGAAGTTCTTCAATGTGTGGACCAGTCTCTATTCCTTCTACGTGAAGGAGCCGAATGTGCTCATCTTTTTTGAGCAGTTCGTCAATTCGCCGTTCAGTAGTGATAAGTATCCAAGCCATTTTCGCGGCGACCTGTATGCTTTTTTTGCCGATGGGATCAAGCAGGGGATAATCCGACCACTTAAACCCGAGATATTACTTGTACTTGTAATGGGCAGCATCAACTCAACGGCGAAGCTCAATGTATTTGGAAAAGTTGCAGTAACAAAACCCGATGTGTTGCGTATAGCCGAAACGGTGTGGGATGGGATTTCAGCAAAAGGAAAAGAGAACTAATCAGACAAACATAAGCCTTACATGAACAAAACCGCCCACTTATCGATATTCGTCTTCATCTTGTGGATATCCGCATGCTCGCCGAAGAAGCAGGGTCCGCCAAATGCACAACGCCCTACGGTTCCTGTCGTTGATATCCCCGTGAAATCGGTTACAGGTTATTCGGTTTATCCTGTGAGTATAGAGGGAACAATAAATAGCGCAGTCCGGGCGAAGGTTTCGGGATACATCACAGCCGTGCTTGTGGACGAAGGACAGAAAGTGAAAAAAGGCCAGACACTTTTCAAGCTTGAGACACAGGCTCTCTCACAGGACGCAGGTGCAGCAAGGGCGAATGTAAATGCTGCCCGGGTGGAAGTAAACAAACTGAAACCACTCGTAGAAAAAGGCATAATCAGTGCGGTGCAGCTAGAGACTGCTCAGGCAAGGCTCGCCCAGGCGGAGGCTAACTACAAAGGCGTGACGGCAAGTATTGACTACGCTACCATCAAGAGTCCTGTAGACGGCTATATCGGTTCCGTTAATTTCAGACAGGGCGCGCTCATTAGCCCGGCTGACCCAACACCACTGACAACCGTTTCCGATATCGACGAAGTGTACGCTTTCTTTTCCATGAATGAGCGTGATTATCTCGACTTCCTTCAAACTACAACGGGCACGAACCTTTCCGAGAAGATCAAGAATTTTCCTCCGGTGGAGCTTGAGCTGGTAAACGGCCAACTCTACGACCATAAAGGTAAGATCGAGACTGTTACAGGTCAGATCAACAAATCCACCGGGACGGTGAGCTTCCGCGCAACCTTTCCGAACCCTGACCGCATTTTGACGAATGGGAACAGCGGAAGCATAAGGATCCCCAAAACATATCAGGATGTGCCAGTAGTGCCGGAAGCTTCCAGCTTTGAACAGCAAGGGATCGTCTATGTCTATAAGGTACAGGGAGACACTATGGCGGTTAGCACACCGATAGAAGTTACGGATCGAGTAAACAATCTCATTGTCGTTCGCTCAGGTGTAAAGGAAGGTGACAAGATCGTTGCGCACGGTATTGGTAAACTACGCGACAACACGCTTATCAAACCGCAGCCCACGGCCTTCGACAGCATCGCTAATTCACTTAAGGTTGTATTTAAATAGTAATTAATGCTGAAGAAATTCATCGACAGGCCTGTACTGTCTACGGTTGTTTCCATAATCATTCTTATGCTCGGGTTGCTTGGCTTAACCACGCTCCCTGTTTCGCAATATCCGGATATCGCGCCTCCAACAGTGCAGGTCAATGCGAACTTCCCCGGCGCAAACGCCCAGACAGTGCTCGAAAGTGTTATCATTCCAATCGAGGAACAGATCAATGGTGTGGAAGGCATGGCTTATATCACATCTACCGCCAGCAATAATGGTACAGCGCAGATCCGAGTCTTCTTCAATCAGGGTGTGGATCCGGATATTGCAGCGGTAAACGTGCAGAACCGCGTATCCCGTGCCAATCCCCTGTTGCCGCGCGAGGTGGTACAGTCAGGTGTGATCACGCAAAAGCAACAGACGAGCGCGCTCATGTTCCTTACGGTCTATTCGCAGAATGAGAGTTACGATGCGACGTATATTCAGAATTACCTCAACATCAATGTTCTTCCGGCTCTTAAGCGCATCAGCGGTGTTGGCGATGTAACAGTGTTTGGAGCGAAGAATTACGCGATGCGCATCTGGCTCCGGCCTGAAAAACTTGCTGCATACGGACTGATGCCTTCCGACGTAATTGGTGCGCTGAATGAACAAAGCCTGGAGGCTGCGGCAGGCTCTCTGGGACAAAACAATGCTGAAGCATTTGAGTATGTCATTCGTTACGGTGGACGGTTCAAGACAGCAGAACAATACCGCGATATCATCATCAAAGCGCTTGACAACGGTCAGTTCCTCAGACTGGCGGATGTGGCCGATATTGAACTCGATGCTGAAGGTTATACCGTTGTCTCATACACGAACAACATGCCTGGTGTCAGTATGGGTGTGTACCAAACCCCCGGCTCCAACGCGCAGGAGATAATTGAAAACATTCACGCGACGGTTGCAGAGCTGGAGAAAGATTTTCCGCGAGGCTTGTCCGTTCTGGTCAACTTCGATACGAATGAATTTTTGAACGCCTCAATCCAAAAAGTAGTGACGACGCTCATTGAAGCGTTCCTGCTCGTGTTCCTCGTCGTATACGTTTTTCTTCAGGATTTCCGCTCCACACTAATCCCGGCCATTGCTGTTCCCGTCTCCATCATTGGTACATTTTTCTTCCTCAACGTGTTTGGATATTCAATTAACCTGCTCACACTGTTTGCGCTTGTGCTGGCGATCGGCATTGTGGTTGATGATGCGATAGTCGTTGTAGAAGCTGTGCACGCAAAGCTTGAGGAAGGAGCGAAGAGCGCGGCGCAGGCAACACATAATGCAATGGAGGAGATCACAGGGGCTATCATTTCGATTACCTTAGTGATGGCTGCGGTCTTTATTCCCGTCACTTTTATCACGGGGCCTACTGGCGTGTTTTACGAACAGTTCGGCGTCACCCTGATCGTGGCAATCGCCATTTCCGCATTGAACGCTCTTACGCTCAGCCCCGCCCTTTGTGCCTTGCTGTTGAAGCCTCACCATGGCGCTCATGAGAAGAAAGGTTTTTTCAGCCGGTTCTTTCATGGCTTCAATGTCGCCTTTGAGGCAACGACAAAACGATATACGAGATCACTCTCCACTTTATATCGGCATAAGTGGATAACCGCTGTAGTACTTTTCGCTTCGGTTGCGGGCATCTGGTGGGCGTCGACCACAACGCCTACTGGCTTTGTTCCTTCTGAGGATAGAGGAATGATATTCGCGAACGTGGAGCTTCCGCCGGGTGCGACCCTCGACAGGACGGTAGGTGTAACGCAGGACCTATACGACAAGATCAAAACAATTCCCGGATTCGAAGGTGGCTCACTGGTAAACGGTTTCAGCTTGTTGTCTGGCGCGGGCAGCAACTATGGGCTGGGTTTTCTCAAGCTTAAGCCGTGGAATGAGCGTGAGGACGAGTCGACATCCATCGATGCAATCACAGCCAAGATGTTCGCGGCGGCTGCCACCATTCCTGAAGCAAACATACTATTCTTTGCTCCGCCGAGTATTCCAGGATTTGGCATTTCTTCCGGCTTTGAGATGACGGTGCTTGACAGAACGGGAGGTGCGTTCAGTGACCTTGACCGTGTCACACAAGACTTTCTCCGGCAGCTGATGCAACGTCCGGAAGTCCTTTATGCGCAAACATCTTTCAATACGAAGTTTCCACAGTACGAGATCGATCTCAATGTAGCAAAGGCGAAAGAAGCAGGAGTTTCGATCAGTGACATATTTGCGACACTACAAGGCTATATCGGAGGTATTTACGCTGCGAATTTTTCGACGTTTGGAAAACAATACCGCGTTTACGTACAGGCGTTTCCACAGGACCGGTCAACACCTGATGATCTTAACTCACTTTTCGTCAGGAATGCCACCGGCCAGATGGCCCCCATTTCCGAGTTCGTTCAGCTGAGAAGGATATACGGTCCCCAGGCCGTTACGCGTTTTAACCTTTTTAACTCCGCCAGCGTGAACGGCGCCGCCGCACCCGGATATTCGTCCGGCGATGCGATCAGGGCCGTGCAGGAGGTCAGCGGGACATCGCTGCCAGCAAACTTCACCATTGATTTTTCCGGACTGACGCGGGAAGAGATAGCTGCGGGTAGCCAGACCGTATTCATTCTAATACTGAGTATCCTGTTTGTTTACTTCATTCTGTCAGGCCAGTACGAGAGTTATTTGATACCTTTTGCTGTGTTGTTCTCGTTACCAGTCGGGATCATGGGGGCCTATGTCACGACAAAGCTCGCAGGCCTTCAGGTCAACATCTATTTCCAGATAGCGATGATCATGCTCATAGGATTGCTGGCGAAGAACGCCATCCTTATTGTCGAGTTTGGCATTCAGCGACGACAGGCGGGACTCTCAATTGTTGATGCGGCCCTTGAAGGAGCGAAGGTGAGATTGCGGCCTATCCTCATGACGTCGTTTGCGTTTATCATCGGGTTGCTGCCTCTGGTGTTTGCGGGGGGCATAGGCGCCGCAGGGAACAGATCTATAGGCACTGGGGCAGTCGGAGGTCTTCTGGTTGGAACGGTTCTCGGAGTTTTTGTCATTCCGATTCTCTACATCCTTTTCCAATGGCTGCACGAAAAGGTGAGCGGAAGAAAGGTGGTGCATGCGAGCGCTAAAGTTTAAATACGTTTACATTTTGAAAATGAACAAATCGAAATTGTTCCGGTTCTCAGTCATACCACTTATGCTCTTGACCCTGCAGTCATGTTTCGTGGCGAGGCAGTATACGCGACCAGAAATAGTTCACAGCCAATATTTCAGAACAGACTCTCTTGCACAGGACAGTGCGACACTTGCAAATGTATCCTGGCGCGACATGTTCACCGACACAATACTCGTATCCCACATAGAAAAAGCGCTGGAGAAAAATATCGACATCAGAATCGCAATACAACAGATATTGACTGCACGTTCGTATTATCTGCAGGGCAAGGCGGCGTATCTTCCTCAAGTCAATGCAGCCGGGCGCGTCACGTATCAGCAACTTGCCCGTAACAGCCAATTCGGCGAGTTCTTCGACGGTGCCATAACGCAGTATGAGATCACTAGTGGTCTCTCCTGGGAAGCGGACATCTGGGGAAAAATAAGAAGTAACAGAAGAGCGTCCGAAGCCTCATATCTGCAGTCTGTGGCAGCCCATCAGGCGGTAAAAACGGAGCTGGTCGCCAACGTCGCCACTCTGTACTATCAGCTTCTTGCATTGGATGAACAACAGCGGATCGCTGAACAAACCATTGCCACCCGCCTCAGCGGTCTTGAGACGACCAAAGCGCTGAAAGATGCTGGGACGGTGTCGGAAGTCGCCGTTAAACAAACAGAAGCTCAACTGCATACAGCCCGGGCGTTGCTTATCGACCTCCGGACAAGCATCAAACTACTCGAGAACACGTTCTCGATATTACTCGGTGAAGAACCTCATAGTATCGCACGCACAGATCTACACAGACAGGAGATTGAATCGGAGCTGGCCGTGGGCTACCCTTTGCAACTCTTACGCAATCGGCCTGACGTTGTCGCTGCCGAATACAGGCTTGTCAATGCATTCGAATTGACCAATGTTGCTAGAAGTAACTTCTATCCTTCGCTAACCCTTTCTGCGACGACCGGACTGCAAAGCCTCGAGTTCGACAAGCTCTTTAGTGTCAACTCGCTTTTTGCCACAGTGGTTGGTGGACTCACACAACCGATCCTGAACGGAAGACGCATCCGGACGCAATATGAAGTTTCACTTTCTGCGAAAGAGCAGGCTTATCTTAGATTCCGGCAGACGATTCTCAATGCCAGCCGCGAAGTGTCTGATGCCCTCTATTCGTTTCAGGCAGCTCAACAAACTATCGACATAAGATCACAGGAGTTTGCTGCATATGATACGGCTACTGTTTACTCAGAAGAATTACTTAACAGCGGCCTTGCCAACTATCTTGAAGTGTTAACAGCGCGACAAAATGCACTCAATTCGCAGCTTAGTCTCGTTAACGCGCGTTTCGATCGGCTCAGCGCAATGGTAGACCTTTATCGCGCACTTGGAGGAGGGTGGCGATAGATCTCGATCGTGTTGTGGTTCAGAATCGATGACTACGGGCAACTCATATAAACGCGGCTCATTACCCCGCACGACGTTGCCAGCTGCCGGTTTCTTATTATCTTTCCGCGGTGGCTATATCGCCGCCAGACTGCGAATGCTAATGCGAGCTTCTGCCTTATGAACTGGATACTAATTCTGGATGTCGTCTATGTTATCATCCTGATACTCGTCTGCCTCCGGATCATTTACGATACCACCAGCACCAATAAGACTCTCGCGTATCTCCTCCTGGTGGTATTCATCCCTGTGGCCGGAATGTTGTTTTACTTTTCCTTTGGTATCAACTACCGCAAGCGCAGAGTATACAGCAAGAAACTGATAGAGGATGATCATTTGCGCATCAAGCTTATCAGAGACATCATCCTGAAAAGCGAACTGAATCTTAAAAACCACAGTGAGATCAGCGATGCAAAGAGCCTGGTCCACCTGTTGCTTCGTGATACTATAAGTCCGCTCACGACCGGAAACTCTGTGAAGCTTCTAATGAATGGAGAAGAAAAATTTCCCGACCTTAAAAAGGCGCTCAACACCGCGCGTCATCACATTCATCTTGAATACTATATCTATGAAAACGATACGATCGGCAATGAAATCAAAGAAATTTTGATCCGGAAGGCACGTGAGGGCGTGATAGTCAGGTTTATCTACGACGCTTTCGGCAGCCGATCAATGGGTAGAAACTTTGTAAAAGAAATGAAGGCCGCCGGAGTCGAAGCGTATCCCTTCAACAGGATCCGCTTTGTTCCTCTTGCAAACCGGCTCAACTACAGAAATCATAGAAAGATCATCGTAGTGGATGGGCACTGCGGATTTCTGGGCGGAATCAATATCAGCGACCGATATATCAACGACGGCGCACACACCAAGTCCGGGAAAAAGAAAGTTTACTGGCGCGACACACATTTGCGCATACAGGGACCGGGAGTTCAATACCTGCAGTATCTGTTCTTCTGCGACTGGAATTTTTGTTCCAGGCAAAAGCTTCAGCCGGAGGAGATTTACTTTGATGTAAGGAAGCACGAGGAAGGTAGGGAGAGCGTGCAGATCGCGGCCAGTGGACCGGACTCACCCATGTCCACCATCATGTTATCCTTATTGAAGGCGATCAACCTGGCCAAAAGAGAAATTCTTATTACTACACCCTATTTCATACCTGGAGAGACGATTATCAATGCTCTGAAAGTTGCTGCATTGGGTGGAGTTTCTGTCAAGATCCTCGCTCCGGGTGTTTCGGACTCCCGGCTTGTGAATGCAGCAGCGTGGTCTTACTTCGATGACCTGCTTAGGGCTGGCGTGGAAATTTATCTTTATTTAAAAGGATTCATTCATGTCAAAACAATGGTCGTGGACAACCAGATCTCCATTGTGGGAACGGCGAACATGGACTACAGAAGTTTCGACCTGAATTTCGAAGTCAACGCTGTTGTGTACGGTGCGAAGCTTGCGGAGGAGTTGCGGACCACATTCTTCAAAGACCTCGCACACGCCAAACAGATCAATCCTGATGTCTGGCGACAGAGGCCCAAATACAAACAGTTGCCTGAAAAGGTAGCGCGGTTGCTTTCACCTCTCCTGTAATCCAATTCATGATGGGATATCATCTGAAATCAATAAAGCAAGTTGAAGAAGAGCTAAAGACCAATAGACAGGGTCTCTCGAAAAGTGAGGCAACGCGTCGCCTGGAAGAATATGGGAGAAATGCGCTCGAGGTCAAAAAGAAGAAGACTGTCTGGAGCATGCTTTTTCATCAGCTTACTGATTTTATGATCCTCATCCTTATTGCTGCGGCAGTTATCTCCGGCGTTGTAGGTGATCTGACTGATACGATCGTCATACTGGCAATTGTGATAATCAATGCTGTGGTAGGACTTGTCCAGGAATGGCGTGCGGAAAAAGCAATGGAGGCACTGCAGAATATGGCCGCGAGCCATGCGCGCGTTGTGCGCGAAAAACATTCAATAGATATTTCCGCCGAAGAACTGGTTCCGGGTGACCTGGTGACTCTGGAGGCTGGCAATATCATTCCCGCTGATGTGCGCCTCATTGAAACATACACTTTTAAGGTAGACGAGTCTTCACTCACCGGCGAATCGGTGAACATTGACAAAAATACAGACGAGTTGCCTCCCGGAGAATATGTTATCGGTGACCGGACGAACATCGGCTACCGGGGGACGTTCGTCACGAATGGCCGTGCGCTTGGCTATGTGGTCGAGACTGGAATGAAGACGGAGTTTGGCCGCATCGCGAAGATGATTCAGACCGAGGAAGTGAAGACTCCGCTTCAGAAAAGGCTGAACGCCTTCGGGCGCGTGTTGACTGTCGTAATACTGATTCTCTGTGCTATATTTTTCTTTGTCGGCTGGCAGCGTGGTGAAGCATGGTCAACTATGTTGTTGACTTCTATCTCGCTTGCAGTTGCGGCCATTCCCGAGGCGCTTCCCGCGTTGGTCACGATAGCGCTCGCGCTCGGGGCTAAGCGTCTTGTAAACAATAACGCGCTCATTCGAAAGCTTCCCGCTGTGGAGACGCTCGGCTCAGTCACCTATATCTGTTCTGATAAGACCGGAACACTCACACTGAACAAGATGACTGTGCAGGAGATGTACGAAGTTGAGGGAAATTCACTCCCGCAGCCAGTCTTTAATAAAAAAGATCCGTTGTTGCATGCCATGGCATTGAACAACGATGTTACCCGGGATGAGAACAATGCCTGGGTCGGTGAGTCTACTGAGGTCGCATTGACGCAGTACGCGCTTGATCGCGGCTTTGACCGCCAGCGCATCGAAAGAAGATACCCACGCATAGCTGAGTTACCGTTTGATTCCAAACGGAAGTGCATGACAACATTCCATCAAACAGAGAATGGTGTTGTAGCCGTTGTGAAGGGAGCTGTCGATGTTTTATTTGCTAAGCTTTCTTCCGGACAACAGCAGTTGATTCCAAGCTTCGAAGAAAAGGCGGATGAGATGGCATCAAGAGGCTATCGAACTCTCGGCTATGCGATCCGTATCTTTCCGCAACTGCCGCAGGTGTTACACGAGGAAGAGATTGAGTCGGATCTTGCATTTGTTGGCTTCGCCGGGATGATCGACCCGCCACGCGAGGAAGTTAAGCAGGCAGTAGCTGAATGCAAGGCAGCGGGTATTAAGCCAGTGATGATCACCGGTGACCATAAGCTTACTGCCAAAGCTATAGCGGGAGATCTTGGGATCCTTGAAACGGAGGACGATCTGATCACCTCTGGTCCCGAACTTCAGAAGATGTCTGAGGAAGAGTTTGCCGAAAAGGTGGAGAAGATCCGCGTCTATGCGCGCGTCAGTCCTGAGCAAAAATTAAGGATCATCAGCGCCCTGCAACGCAAAGAGAACTTTGTGGCAATGACCGGGGATGGAGTGAATGATGCCCCCGCCCTGAAGAATGCAGATATCGGCATCGCGATGGGCATCAACGGAACGGAGGTTTCAAAGGAAGCGTCTCACATGATCCTGCTCGACGACAATTTTGCAACGATCATCAAGGCGGTGCGGCACGGAAGAAGGATCTTCGACAACATTCTCAAATTCATAAAGTACATCATGACAGGTAACTCCGGTGAGATATGGACGCTTTTTCTGGCGCCTTTTGTCGGCTTGCCCATTCCCTTGCTCGCCATACACATACTTTGGATCAACCTGATTACAGACGGCTTGCCCGGGCTTGCCCTCGCATCGGAGAGGGAGGAGCCTAACATCATGCGCCGGCCGCCGCGTCATCCGAAGGAAAATATTTTCGCGGGCGGTATGGCATTTCATATCCTGTGGGTCGGGTTGTTCATGGCATGTATAACCCTTGGTATGCAATGGTATGCCATCAGTCATTCGGGAAGTCACTGGCAAACCATGGCATTTACCGTTCTTTGTTTCAGTCAGCTTGGCCATGTGATGGCAATTCGCTCAAACAAGCAATCTGCTTTCCGCATAGGCTTGTTCTCGAACAAGCCGATGTTAATTGCTCTCATTATTACCATATCATTGCAACTAATTGTGATCTATACGCCTTTCTTTAATAAGGTGTTTAAAACGCAGCCTCTTACCGCTGAAGAGCTGCTTCTGACTGTAGCTGCTTCTTCACTTATGTTCTTCGCCGTAGAGTTGGAGAAGCTTCTGAAAAAGAGATGATCTGTTGTCTCAGCCCTTGATGACCTTAATGTAGACATATGAAAAAAATTGCAATCAATGGTTTTGGAAGGATTGGAAGGGCAGCCTTGAAAGTTATCATGGAAACGCCGGAAATGGAAATTGTTGCCATCAACGACTTGATGACGATAGACAATGCTGCGTACTTGCTGAAGTATGATAGCGTGTACGGAATCTACCAGCATGATGTCCGTATAAACGACAACAAACTGGTGATAAAAGGTAAGAACATCTCGTTCCTGAACGAAAAAGAGCCCGCGGCACTTCCGTGGAAAGATCTTGGCGTTGACATAGTTATTGAAAGCACAGGCTTTTTCACCAGGCAGGAGGACGCCGAAAAACACATCAAAGCCGGAGCGAAGACCGTTGTGATTTCCGGCCCGTCCAAAAGTAAGGAAACACCAACGGTGGTTCATGGCGTAAACTCGAAAGACGGAAAGACTGCAATTTTTTCATGCGCTAGCTGCACCACCAACAACATTGGCCCTGTTATGGAAATTCTCGACCGCAGAATAGGGATCCGAAAAGCTATCATGAGCACTGTGCATGCATACACGGCATCACAGGAGCTAGTCGACGCTCCTTCCAAAAAAGATTTCAGAATGGGGCGGGCCGCGGCTGTTAATCTTGTTCCGTCTTCAACGGGCGCAGCGATCGCAACAACAAAAGCGCTACCTCAACTCCTCGGAAAGTTTGATGGCGTATCGATCCGGACACCGGTGCCGGTTGGGTCAATCTCCGACATCACCCTTGTTGTCACAAGACCTACAACACCCGAAGAGATAAATCGCATTCTTACGGAAGAGTCGCAAACGCAGAGGTATAAATCAGTTCTTCAGGTATCGGACGAGCCGCTGGTATCATCTGATATTGTGAAGAGTTCTTTTGCAACTGTGGTGGACTTAAATCTTACCCGCGTCGTGGATGGAGACCTGGTGAAGGTAATGGCGTGGTACGACAATGAATGGGGATTTACAAATCAAATGATCAGACAAATTAAGGAGATTTGATATCGGTGTTCGGAAAGCTTACTCAGCAAAGTGAAAACTAATTGCGGCTGGTGTTTGTTCTCTTTTCAGATAGATTGAATCATAGCTGTTCTATTCAGACATTAAATATTTCATCATGGGTCAGGATTTTTTGGGCATCAAAAGAGAGCTATCGGTCTCTGGAAAAAAAGTTACTTACTATAGTTTAAAAGCGCTCCAGGAGAAAGGCAATCCCATCACGCATCTTCCTTTTTCTATCCGTGTTTTGCTTGAAAATGTCTTGCGCAATTACGACGGGTACATCATCACCTCCGATCATGTGCAAACGGTGTTGAACTGGCGGCCACAGCCAACTGACAAAGAGATACCCTTCATGCCAGCCCGGGTGTTGATGCAGGACTTCACGGGCGTGCCGGCCATCGTCGATATTGCATCACTTAGGGCGGAGATGACGCGGAAAGGTAAGGATCCTTCACGAATCAATCCGCTGATTCCGGTTGATCTCGTCATCGACCACTCTGTTCAGGTGGATTATTATGGTAATGCGAGCGCCTACATGCGCAACGTTGAGAAAGAATATGAACGCAACAGTGAGCGCTATCGCTTTTTGAAGTGGGCGCAGAGTGCGTTCGATAATTTTTCCGTTGTTCCTCCGGGCATGGGCATATGTCATCAGGTTAATCTTGAGTACTTGTCCAAATGTGTCGTGGAAAGAAATGGCATTGCATTTCCCGATACACTGGTCGGCACTGATTCACATACGCCAATGGTCAACGGTCTTGGTATACTTGCTTATGGTGTGGGTGGTATAGAAGCGGAGGCCGCCATGCTTGGGCAACCGCAGTTTTTTACAATGCCGGAAGTCATCGGACTCAAGCTAAAGGGGAAGTTGCCTGTGGGTAGTACAGCAACCGACCTGGTGCTGACCATCACCGAACTTCTGCGCAAGACCAAAGTTGTAGGAAAGTTTGTAGAGGTCTTCGGCGAAGGATTGGACTCGTTATCGGTTCCTGACCGTGCTACAATCGGGAACATGTCACCCGAGTTCGGTTGTACAATTACCTACTTTCCGATTGACCACAAGACATTGGACTACCTGGATAAGACGAACAGGCCAAAAGAGGTCATTGAGCTTACCGAGAAGTATACCAAGGAAAATTTGATGTGGCGCCAGAATGATGAGTCAATTGCGTATAGCCATGTAGTTGAGCTCGACCTTGCACGCGTGGAGCCGGCTTTGTCAGGTCCGAGTCGTCCGCAGGACAAAATATTATTACGAACCGCCAAGCAAACAGTCACTGACCTCATAGAGAAGAAATACTTCAGGCGGTACGTTCAATTTTCCGACAGGCCTCTCAACCGCTGGGCAGGGGAGGGAGGTAACGTTACACCATCAGAGGTTGCCGTGGTTGAACATGGGGACATGCGAACGGTAGAGGTCACGTATAATGGTGACACTTTCCATCTCAGTGATGGAGATGTGGTGATCGCTGCCATTACGAGCTGTACGAACACCTCAAACCCCGATGTAATGATCGGCGCGGGCTTGCTAGCCGCCAGGGCCCTTGAGAAAGGGCTTGAGGCAAAGCCCTGGGTGAAAACCAGTCTTGCGCCCGGATCGAAGGTGGTTACTGATTATCTGCGCGAAGCAGGATTGCTTCCGAAGCTTGAACAGATGGGCTTTCACGTAGTAGGATTTGGATGCACATCGTGTATAGGTAACTCAGGCCCTTTGCCGCAACCCATATCACAGGCCATCAGTGAACATGATCTGATCGTCGCGGCTACGCTTTCAAGCAACCGGAATTTTGAGGCGCGCATTCATCCGCAGATCAAAATGAATTTTCTTATGTCGCCGCTGCTTGTTGTTGCGTATGCTATTGCCGGGAGAATGGATATTGACATGACGAGCGAACCCCTGGGCGTGGACACGGAAGGCAGACCGGTTTATCTGTATGACATCTGGCCATCGGAGAAAGAAATACATGATGTAGTGGGCCGCGTGGTCAAGAAGGAATACTTTCAGAAAAATTATAGTGAGATCTTTGAAGGTAACGAGAAATGGCAAGAGCTCGAGGCACCGCTCGACAAGGCATACCACTGGGATCCGCATTCAACTTATGTAAAAGAAGCGCCGTTTTTTAAAAATCTTTCTGAGAAACCAGCGCCCATCCAACCGATTGCAGATGCTCGCGTGTTGATGATGCTCGGCGACTCCATTACTACCGACCACATTTCTCCGGCAGGAGCGTTTAGTGTACAATCTGCAGCCGGAAAGTATCTGTTGGAGCGCGGCGTCTCACACGATGACTTCAATTCATACGGCTCGCGGCGAGGTAACGATGAAGTAATGGTTCGCGGCACCTTTGCCAACGTACGGATCAAGAACAAGCTGGCAACCCGGGAAGGTGGGTATACTACGTATCTGCCAACAGGCGAAGAGATGACCGTATATGACGCGTCCGTGCTCTACAAGAATTCGGAGACCCCCTTGCTGATCCTTGCGGGCAAGGAATATGGAAGCGGGTCCTCACGTGATTGGGCCGCAAAGGGAACTTATTTGCTAGGAGTCCAAGCAGTGATCGCAGAAAGTTATGAGCGCATTCACCGGAGTAATCTGGTAGGGATGGGAGTATTGCCACTGCAGTTTCTCCCGGATCAAAATGCCCAAACGTTGGGGTTAACTGGTCAGGAAGAATATTCAATACCCGAGCTCAATGATTCTATCCAGCCAGGCCAGGCGTTGGCCGTGATCGCCACATCAAAGGATGGCACAACAAAAAAGTTTCACGTCGTAAGCCGGCTCGACAGCAAAATCGAGATAGATTACTACCGTAACGATGGCATCTTGCAGTACGTGTTGAGACGATTGTCTTAAGGGCGTAGGCCAGGTACCCCGTTGCGTTATTTGTTTTCGTTGGCGAATCTGAAAGCCGCCGATGGTATGTGCTCGCGCATGAGAATTTTTTTCATCCTGGCCACCACTTCCGGTTGGTCAGTTGCCAGATCATTTTGTTCCCGGGGATCAGCTTTGAGATTATACAGCTCCAAAGATCCCGGGGGATTTTTGCCGACGTTGTACTGAATGAGCTTCCAATCATCCTGACGCACGGCCCGTCTGCTTCCAAGTTCATGGAATTCCCAATAGAGAAACTCATGCTGCTCTTGTTGCTTCTGTTTTCCTGTTAACGTTGGTAAGAAAGATATTCCGTCAGTTTTTTGTTTGATTTTTATTTGAAGCAGATCAGCCAGTGTGGGCATTATGTCCCAGAAAGCAGATACGTGAGCACTTACCGTCCCGGCTTCGATCACATCAGGCCAGCGTGCGATGAACGGCACTCTGATCCCGCCTTCATAAAGATCGCGTTTATAACCTCTTAGTATTCCGTTGCTGTCGAAGTAGTCGGGATCAGCGCCCGCCTCTATGTGTGGGCCATTATCACTCGAGAAGATGACTACCGTATTTTCATCCAGGTCCAATGCTTTAAGTTTCTCCATGATGCTGCCAACTTGCTCGTCGAGCACGTGCATCATTGCGGCAAAGGCGGCATGCGCTTCAGGCTGTGAGCTATACCCTCCATTTCGAAAATCCTTTTCGCCGGCATCGACACCCTCAAAGCTTTTTTCAGGCTGAAATTTTCCCCTGTAGAGGGCCATGTATTTCTCCGGCGCAACCAGTTCCGCATGCGGCATGATCAGTGGGTAGAAAAGAAAGAATGTAGTGTCCCGATTTTGATCGAGAAATTTCAGCGCCGCCTGGTGGATCAATTCGGGGGCATATTCTGATTTTAAGTCCCCGCGGTTACCCTCCAGATAAATTTTGGTCGTGTTGTCCCACAGATGTGCGGGATAATAGTTGTGCGCAAGCCGCTGGCAGTTATATCCAAAGAATTTATCAACTCCCTGCTTTTCTGGCGCACCTTCTGAACCGGGATAACCCAAACCCCACTTCCCAAAAACACCGGTTGTATAGCCAGCGGACTTCAACATTTCCGTGAGTGTATACGCTTCGTCC
>Ga0307416_100000944_pt1 | contig 15391 bp, 17 predicted proteins | sample DK1Cmetagenome_2_FD_203821 | JGI IMG/M metagenome (GOLD analysis project Ga0307416, IMG submission 203821) | Maize rhizosphere microbial communities from greenhouse at UC Davis, California, United States - DK15-C-3 | ecosystem: Host-associated > Plants > Roots > Rhizosphere > Soil | place...
ATCGAATAGCGCGAGCGAGCCACCACACATCGACGCCATCGACGATGAGCCATTCGACTCGAGAACGTCCGAGACGATGCGGATCGTGTAGGGGAAATCCTCGAATGGAGGCAGCACAGCCTGCAGCGCACGCTCAGCCAGGTTGCCGTGCCCGATCTCGCGGCGGCTGGTGCCGCGCATCGGCCGCACTTCGCCCGTCGAGAACGGCGGGAAGTTGTAGTGCAGCATGAAGGTCTTGTTGACCTCACCCGACTCCTTGATGGAATCGAGCCGCTGGACGTCGTCGGCCGTGCCTAACGTGGTGGCGACGAGCGCCTGGGTCTGCCCGCGCGTGAAGAGCGCCGACCCGTGGGCCCGCGGCAACACGCTGGTGTCGATCGTGATCGGGCGGACCTCGCTCGGCGCCCGACCATCGACACGCCGGCCCGTCTCAAGAACCTGGGACCGAAGCGCGTTGTACTCGATGTCGCCCAGCAGGTTGCCGACGTACGCACCCCAGTCGGTGTTCTCCGCGGTGAGCAGCGCGGAAATGGCGCGCTTCACTTCTTCGACTGCCTGAACGCGCGTGTGCTTGTCCTTCTGGTTGAGCGCTTCGGAGATCTTCGCTTCTGCTTCCGACTTCACGCGCGTGACGAGGTCCGAGGGAGCTTCGCTCTTCGTCCACTTCATTTTCTGCGTGGAGCCGGCCTGGGCGAGCAACTCGTTCTGGATTCCGACGAGCTCCTTGATGCCCTTGTGGCCAAGGGTGAGCGCTTCGAGCATGTCGGCTTCAGAGACTTCGAGGCACCCGCCTTCGACCATGTTGATCGAGTCGACCGTGCCGGCGACAACGACTTCCAGGTCGCTGTATGCGAGCTGCTGGAACGTGGGATTGAGCACCCACTTGTCCTGGATGCGGCCGACTCGAACGGCACCCACGGGACCGTTCCATGGGATACGGCTCGATGCGAGCGCATAGGACGCCGCGATCAGGCCGAGAACGTCGGAGTCATTCTCCTGGTCGCCGGAGATGACGTAGACATAAACCTGGACTTCGTTCTTGAAGCCCTCGGGGAAGAGGGGCCGGATCGAGCGGTCGATGATGCGCGCCGCGAGGATCTCGTGGTCGTGCGGTCGGCCTTCGCGCTTGATGAAGCCGCCAGGGATTTTTCCAGCGGCGTAGGTTTTTTCCCTGTACTCGACGAGGAGTGGGAAGAAGCCGAGTGCGCTTTCCTTGTCGCTGATGGTGACGGCGGCCAGGACCATGGTGTCACCGAAGGTGACAACGGCGCTTCCGGCGGCCTGCTTCGCCATGCGCCCGGTCTCGATGATGAGGCGCCGTCCGGCGAAGACTTTTTCGATGCGTTGCATTCTGTTTTTTACTCTCGATTGCTGCGAGCGGACTTGGCTAAAGTCCGGAGCATGGAATGAAGGACGCTACCGAGAAACGCAAAACGCGCGGGCGAAGTGCCCGCGCGAATTCGTTGCCCGATGCGTATTAGTGGCGGAGGCCAAGATCAGAGATGATCTGGCGGTACCGCTCGACGTCGGTGCGCTTGAGATAGGTAAGGAGTCGGCGACGCTTGCCGACCATTTTCAGGAGGCCCCGACGGCTGTGGTTATCCTTGTCGTGACCCTTGAAATGTGAGGTCAGGTAGTTGATCCGCTCCGTAAGGAGGGCAATCTGCACCGGCGTCGAGCCCGTATCCTCGGCGTTCGCCCGGTACTTGGCGATCGTCGGTGCCTTTTCAAAACTCATGAGGTATATTCTCCGCGCGTCGCGCGTCGCGTTTAGCTAAGTCCTTTGGAGCACGGCAATTTACGAGCTCCGCCATCCCATGTAAAGGCTGCCCTGAGTGCCCGAACGTTACCTCGGTCAGACGTTGGGGAAATACCGGATCGAGAGCCTCCTCGGGTCGGGTGGGTTCGCATGGGTGTTCAAGGGCCACGATCCCGAGCTGGACATCCCGGTCGCCATCAAGGTCCTCAAGCCGCAGTTCGCGGGGGACCAGGCCGTCGTAGACCGATTCAAGCGAGAGGCCTCGACCGCCGCGCGCCTCCGGCACCCGAACATCATCAAGATCTATGCGGTCGGCCGCGAAAACGACGCGGTCTACTTCGTCATGGACTACCTGCCGTCAGGGCTGGCCAACCGACTGGAAACAACTCAGTCGTTACCTGAGGACTACGTCCTTCGCGTCGGGGTCGACGTGGCGCGTGCGCTCGGCTTTGCGCATCGGGAAGGTGTCATTCACCGCGACATCAAGGTCGACAACATCCTGTTCGATACCCACGGCAACGCGGTAGTCGCGGATTTCGGTATCGCCCGGGCGCTGTCTGGTTACACCAACCAGACCGGCACGAACATGGTGGTCGGCACCCCGCAGTACTTCGCCCCCGAACAGGCTCGCGCCAAGCCGCTCGACGGGCGTGCGGATCTGTACTCGCTCGGCGTGACTCTCTTCCGGGCCGCTACGGGTCGGCTGCCGTTCGAGGGCGAAGACTGGTACGAGATCGCCCGCCAGCACGTGGAGGAGCCGGCTCCGCCGGCGCGCTCGGTGAACCCCGCACTTTCACCGGAGTTCGAATCGATCGTGCTTCAGTGCATGGCGAAGGCTCCGGACGACCGTCCCGCGACCGGTGAAGTGCTCGCCGACACCATCACTGAGCTCCTTCAGGTTCGCAAAGATCCGTCGACGGCGAACACCGTCTCGGTGGCTCGGACTCCGACCGGGACGACGCCGAAAATCGTCAGCCGGTCCGTGGCGGTTCCTGTTGGCCGGCGACGCCTCTGGATCGGCGCGGTCGTGGCGACGATTCTTGTCGCCGCGGTTGCTGGCCTGTTTGCCTCATCGTTAGGCGGACCCCTGGGCACGGCGAACACCGGCACCGATTCGCTGCCCATTGTGGACACGACAGGTCTTGGGTCGATCGATACCGGGACCGCGGGCACGCAGCCAACGCCCGGCGGGACACTTCCTCCCGGTCGAACCACGGGCCCGGGCCGAAGCGGCACAGCGACTCCCCCCGTCCGCTCCACTGTTGGATCAATTGTGATCAAGGCGTCTCAGGACGCGCAGATCAGCATTGGCGACCGGGTGATTGGATTTGGCGATGCTCGCCAGGATAGTCTCGCGCCCGGGAGTTACACGATTCGAGCCGAGCTCCTGTCAGCAATGGAAGGATGCGACCACGCGCGTAAGACGGCATTGGTGAAGGTAAATGCAGGGGTTACGCAAACCATTCAGTTGAATCCACAGCTTTGCGGCGCAATTGACATCAGAGCGACGGGGCGAAAGAACGAGCGTCCGATTGAAGGAACGATTTGGTACATGATGCAGCCCGAAGGAGGCCCTGAACCGGCTGAGGCTACGCTTCCACTCATGCAGCCAAAGGTGCTCCCCGTCGGCAAGTATACCCTGCGATTGCGCATGAATTCGTGCGCACCGTATGCGGAACGCGTCGAGATTCTCGCCGGAGAAACCATCAGGCGAACGTCAATCGCGCTGCTTTGCGAACAGTCGTTTTAGGTCACAGCGGCATCCACTAAACGGAGAGGTCAGGCATGTGGAATGACTTCAAGACGTTCATCATGCGGGGCAACGTGCTCGACCTGGCTGTGGGCGTCATCATCGGCGCGGCCTTCGGCACCGTCGTGAAGTCGCTCGTCGACGACGTGATCATGCCACCGATTGGTCTGGCTATCGGCGGCGTCGACTTCTCGAATTTGTTCGTCGTGCTGAAGGAGGGAGCGACCGCCGCTCCACCCTATGCGTCACTCGCCGAGGCAAAGGCAGCGGGCGCAGTTACACTGAATTACGGCGCGTTCGTCAACACGATCATCACCTTCCTGATCGTCGCGTTAGCCGTGTTCATGCTCGTGCGCATCGTCAGCAAGCTGCACAAGCAGCCGGTCGCGCCGCCGCCGGATACCAAGCCGTGTCCGCAATGCGCGACGGCAATTCCGATCGCGGCCAAGCGGTGCCCGAATTGCACGTCGCAGCTGGCCGCCTGACGAAACGCATTAGGGTCAGGGTCGAATTCCCGTAATTAGGGTCGGAGTCGAATTACGGGAATTCGACTCTGACCCTAATTACCGAAATCGACTCTGACCCTTTTTCAACCGGTAATCAGAGCGCCGATCACAATTCCGAACACGGTACCCGCCCAGAACGTGATTCCCTTGTACCACGGCTTGGGCGGCTCGGCCATGACGGCGATGTGCTCGGTGGCGACGCGCGTGGTCTGACCAGTGATCACCGCCGTAACAAGACCCGAATCGACGCGAGCCACCTTAAAGCGCGCTACCAGCTCGTCGCGGTGTCGCGGGTCAACCGCGATGCCACTTTCACGCGGGCCGCAGATCGACCCCCGGCACGGCCTCACCCACGTTGCAGAGCCACGTGGAAAGCGGAATATCGTGTCGCCGACCTGCGTGATTTCGAACCTGACACCGCGGAATTGTGCTTCGAGCGGGCTGACAATCAGCGCGAGCAGAAGCATCCCGGACACACAAGCACCCGTGCACTTCCTCACTGGAATAGCCTGATCAATCCCTTCACGTCGTTGAACATCACGAGCGCGAATAGCAGCGCGATCGCGACGAGACCAGCGCGCATGATGTATTCGCGGGTTCGCGCGCTGAAGGCACTCCCTTTGGCTGCCTCGGCCACGTTCATGAGAATCTGACCGCCATCCAGGATCGGAATCGGCAGGAGGTTCAGTACCGCGACGTTGATGCTCAGGAATGCGATCAATGACCAGAGCGACTCCAGCCCCGACTTTGCTGCCTGGACCGAAACGCGCCCGATCGTGATCGGCCCGCCTAACTGCGACATGCTGACTTCACCGGATACGAGGCCAGCCACGACGCGGATCACCGAAGTCCCCATGTTCCAGGTTGCGTGCCAGCCGGCAACCGCCCCTTCACCAAGGGACAATGACTCGCGCGCGATTGTCTGCGTAGCCCCGGCCCCGATGCGGCCGACCTCCTCGAGCGTGCCGATGTCCGACGTGTCGGACCGGAGTTCAGGAGTAACGCGCACAGTCACGGTGCGCCCGCCGCGCACGACGTCGAGCGCGATTTCCTGGCCGGCAGATGTGCTGATGCGTCGGGTGACTTCATCCCATCGGCGAACCGGAGTTCCGTCGACGGCGACAATACTGTCGCCGCGTAGAAGACCAGCGCGCTCCGCCGGGCGGCCCGCGACCACCGAATCGACGACGGCGGGGATGTACGCCCTTCCGTATCCGACAAACAGTCCCGTCGAGACGACCAGCGCCAGAATGGCGTTCATGGTCACGCCGGCGAGCATGATGATCAGACGTCCCCAGAGCGGCTTGGACTCGAACCAGCGATTCTCGGGCACCGGCTTCGGTCCGAACGGGACCATGGCCTCGGGATCCCAGTCCGCCGTCTTTGCCTCGACGGCGTGCGGTTCCCCCGTCACCGTCGGCGATGAGCTGGCGCCGACCGCAGGTACCTTCGCCACCTCACTTCCACCCTCGAGGAATGCGGTGGCCTCGTCTTCACGCGAGGCCATTCGCACAAATCCGCCTAACGGGAGAGCGCCGAGCACGTACTCCGTCTCGCCAAACCGGCGCTTCCAGAGTGCGGGGCCAAAGCCGATGGAGAATCGTGGCGCGTATACGCCCAACCACTTTGCCGCCATGAAATGCCCCAGCTCGTGCACGAGCACGACGAGGCCGAAGACGAGAATAGGGGCTAACCAGCTCAGCATGGATTAACAGGAAACAGGAGACAGGGAATGACCGAAGGGCGAGCCCCTCTACGTCTTGTACTGGGTTACGACGTGTTCGCGAGCTGCCGCGTCGGCCAACAGCAACTCCTCGCGTGTTGTACCGGAGAGCCCGCCCAGCCGGTCCAATGCCGACGAGATCGCCCGGGCGATATCAACGAATGAAAGCGCACCGTCGAGGAACAGCGCAACTGCCTTCTCGTTCGCCGCGTTAAAAACGGCAGGTGCGGCGCCACCGGCTCGTCCCGCTTCGATACCGAGTCGCAAAGCGGGAAAGTCGTCGAGGCGCACTCGTTCGAAGGTGAGCGGAGACGAGGCTACCGGATCGAACGACGGAATGGCCGACTCCTCGATCCGCTCCGGGTGCGTCAACGCATACAGGACCGGAAGCTCCATGGATGGCACGCCGACCTGCGCCAGCACGCTGCCATCGATGAATTCCACCATCGAATGCACGACGCTCTGGGGATGTACGACCACATCGATCGCGTCGTACGGGAGACCGAACAAGAAATGCGCTTCGATGACCTCGAGTGCCTTGTTGGCGAGCGTCGCGCTGTCGACCGTAATCTTGCGACCCATCTGCCACGTTGGATGTCGCAACGCATCCGCGAGGGTGGCGTGCTCGAGTTTCTGGCGGCTCCAATCCCGAAATGGTCCGCCGGATGCAGTGAGAATCAGGCGCCGCACCTGGTCGCGAGGTCGCCCAACGAGGCACTGGAGGACCGCCGAGTGCTCGGAATCGACCGGCACGATTTCGCCGCCTGCCTCACGAGCGGTTCGCGTAACCAACTCACCGGCGACGACGAGTGTTTCCTTGTTCGCGAGCGCAACACGCTTTCCGGCCCGCAACGCTCCGAGTGTTGCATCCAGTCCGGCAGCGCCTACGACGGCGTTCAATACGATTGCCGCGTCAGGCAGTTCGGAGGCTCGAACCAATGCTTCAGGTCCCACCCACCAGTTGGCAGGCGTGTCGTGTCCGTTCGAAACGATACCGACAAAACCCGCACCCGTGGCCTGCGCCTGCTCGGCAAGTAGTGATTTGTTGTCGTGAGCGGTCAGCGCGACGACATGGAAGCGCGACGGGTGACGAGCAAGGACGCGAAGAGCCGTCGTTCCAATTGATCCCGTTGATCCGAGAACCACCACACCTTTGGTCATGCAGGGTGTGGGATGTGGGATGTGGGACGCGGGAGGATGGTTCGCCTCATCGTGGAGCCGCCAGCAGAAGCCGACTCAGGATCAAGTACGCGACCGGAATGGCGAAATAGAGACTGTCGAGTCGATCGAGAACGCCGCCATGCGCGCTGAAGAAGCTGGAGCTGTCCTTCACGCCCGCCTCGCGCTTGAACAGAGACTCGACCAGATCGCCAACCTGTCCCACGACGCTGATTGCGGCACCGAATGCCAACGCGGTCCATGGCGCGAGGGCCAATTGCGCCACGGACCGCAGAACGAAGTCGTTGTAGAGCCAGGCGCCGAGCATCGTCGCAACGACTGCCCCGATGGCACCGGCGACGGTTTTTCCCGGACTCACGCGGGGCATCAGCTTCTTCTTGCCCAGTGCGCGGCCGACGAAATACGCGCCCGTGTCGCTGACCCAGGTGAGCACGATAGGAAAGAAGACGAGAACGGCGCCGGCCGCCGGCTCGACCACGAATCGATGATGACGCAGCGCGTAGGCGTAGGCGAGCGTTGCGCCGGTATACAGGACGCCGAAGGTGGTGATGGCAATGGAGCCTAACGGACGCTCGTCAGGCGACCGAGCCCAGAGGACGGCACCGCACAACGCGACAAACACCGCGCCGCCAGCCGCCAGGGGCGTGTCAAGCCAGCCGAGGCGCACCGCGTGCACGCCTAACGGCATGAGCGCTGCCAACGGAATGCCGATGGCGTCGAGCGCCGGCGCTTGCGTCCGGGATAGACGAAAGAGCTCCCACGCTCCAACGCCGGCCAACAGCGCGAGCAGTGACGCCAGCACCAGACCACCGGCGTATCCGGCCGTTACCGCCACCGGAATGCCCACCACCGCCACCAGCACGCGGCGGCCGAGGGCTCCGCCACCTCTCGCTCCTTGCCCAGGGCCCTGCACGCTACTCGTCAGGCGGTCACCCTGCCGTATCGACGGTCGCGTCGCTGAAACTCGGCGATCGCCTTGTAGAGTTCGGCCCGTGTGAAGTCGGGCCACAACACCGGGGTCATGTACAACTCCGCGTACGCGAGTTGCCAGAGGAGAAAGTTCGAGATCCGCTGCTCGCCTGACGTACGGATGAGCAGGTCCGGATCCGGACAGTCCGCGGTGTACAGCCGCTCGCTCAGCATGTCCTCGGTGATCGAATCCGGATCGATCGACCCGGAGGCGGCGTCGCGCGCCAGTGCACGGGCCGCGCGCACGATCTCATCGCGCGACCCGTATGAGATGAACAGGTTGAGCACGAGCCGATCGTTGGCGGCGGTGCGTTGCATGACATCGTTGACGGCGGCCGTGGCCGCGGGAGTGAGGCGGGACAAGTCGCCTAACACGCGAACGCGAACTCCCTTTTCGGCGAGTTCGTCCGCCTCGCGTCCCACGTACTCGACGAGGAGGTCCATGAGCGCCTCGACCTCGCTCGCGGGACGATCCCAGTTCTCCCGCGAGAATGCAAAAAGCGACAGGAACCCGATTCCGGCTTCGACAGCGCCTTCGATGACTTCCCGGACGGCGGTCATGCCCGAGCGATGACCGAAGGCGCGTGGCATGAGTCGCCCGCGTGCCCACCGACCGTTCCCGTCCATTATGACGGCGACATGCCGGGGCATGTCGCCGCTGTCTCGAATCGCCTGGAGAGAATCGTCCACGCTATTCCGCATGGGAGGGAAAGTCCGTCAGACTTCCATGATCTCGTGCTCTTTCGCCTTCATGAGCGCGTCGACCTTCGCGATATACTCGTCGTGGATCTTCTGCAGATCCTTCTCGGCGTGCTTGACGTCGTCTTCTGAAACACCGTCGAGCTTCTTGAGACGTTCGCGAGCTTCAGTCCGCCAACGACGGATGCCAATGTGTCCTTCTTCGGCGAATTTGTGGACGATCTTCACCAGGTCTTTCCGACGCTCTTCGTTCATCTGCGGCAGCGGCACACGGATCATGGCGCCCTGTGTGACGGGATCGAGCCCGAGCTCGGCCTCACGAATTGCCTTCTCGATAACCTTGATCTGCGACTTGTCGAATGGTGTCACGGTCAACAACCGTGGCTCAGGGGCCGCGACACTGGCCACCTGGTTCAGCATCATCTGCGTGCCGTAAACCTCCACCCGAACCGTGTCGAGCATGTTGGTGGTGGCCTTGCTGGAACGGACGGATGCGAACTCGTGCTTCACGGAATCGATCGCCTTGTCCATGTGGGCACGGGCATCCTTCAAGATCTGCTGGATCGTTGCCATATCGAAAAGGGTGTCAGCACTGGTTAGTGGTTATTGGTTACTGGAACGGGTACCGGTATTTCTACTGGTAGCAGTCCGTATAACCAATAACTAGTAGCGCGCGATTGAGAGCCCTACGTTCCGACTAACGTCCCTACTCGTTCTCCACGCACTGCCATCGCGACCGCGCCCGGTTTGTGGATGTTCAGAACGATCAACGGGAGGTTGTTTTCCTTGCAGAGCGTGACCGCGGTCTGGTCCATCACGCCCAGCTCCTCGAGCATCACGTCGCGATAGCTGATCCGTTCATAGAACGTCGCGTTAGGATTCTTTTTCGGGTCGGCCGAGTAAACGCCATCGACGCTGGTCGCCTTGATGATGACGTCGGCCTTCATCTGGATGGCGCGCAAGGCGGCCGCTGTGTCCGTCGAAAAGTACGGATTCCCGGTCCCGCCGGCGAAGATCACGAGGCGGCCTTTCTCGAAATGGCGGAGCGCGCGGCGCCGGATATATGGCTCGGCGAGTTCTTCCATGCGGATCGCCGTCATGACACGGGTGTCGAGTCCGCGACGCTCGAGCACATCCTGCAGCGCAAGCGCATTGATGACGGTGCCGAGCATGCCCATGTAGTCCGCCGCAACTCGATCCATGCCCATCTCGGCGAGTTGCCGTCCGCGCACGATGTTTCCACCGCCGATCACCATACCGACGCCCACACCCATGTTGACGAGCGCGCGAATCTCGTCACAGAACTGGCCAACGCGGTCGAAATCGAAGCCGGTCCCCTTCTCTCCGGCGAGGGCCTCACCGGAGAGCTTGAGCAGGATTCGACGATACGATGGTTGACCGTTATCGGGCATAGTTCAAGACTTGAGCTGCGTGCTGAGTGCTGAGTGCTCCTTGCTGATGCAAATGCGGCGTACTGGTGCCGGTGCAGCGTTCCCTTGCATCAGCTCAAGCAAGCGGCACCTGTCGCAGCAAGTAGCAATCAGCACTGAGCACTCAGCCTCTATTCTACTCACCCATCCGGTACCGAACGAACCGATTGACGGTCAGCGGTGCACCCGCGGCCTTCGATGCGTCGTCGACCAGCTGCTGGATGGTCTTCGACTCATCGCGGACCCACGGCTGTTCGAGGAGCGTGACTTCCGCAAAGAACTTGCGGATCTGCCCCTCGACGACCTTGTCGACGATGTTCGCCGGCTTGCCTTCCGCAAGTGCCTTCTCGCTGAATATCCGGCGCTCGCGATCGACCAGCTCTGGCGAGACGTCCTCGCGGCGAACGGCCTCCGGAACACGCGGCACGCCGGCCGCGACGTGCTGAGCGACCGCCTTCGCCAACTCCTGCGCCTCTGGCCCGGACGATCCCGTCACTTCCACGATCGCGGCGACGCGACCGTTGTGATGGATGTACGCGCCTAACGTCCCGTCGGTGGTGAGCCGCGCATAGCGGCGCAACACGACGTTCTCGCCGGTCTTGGCCGACGTTTCGGTCACCTTGTCCTGGACCGTCTTGCCGTCGAACGACATCGTCAGGAACGCGGCACCCGTGGCATCGTGAACGATGTCATCGACCGACGAGGCAAAGAGTGCCTTGCCGAGGGCGTCGGCGACTGCCGCGAACTCGTCGTTGCGCGACACGAAGTCGGTCTCGGAGTTGAGCTCGAGCATCGCACCGGACTTCGCGTCAGGCGCCATCTGGACAACAATGCGACCCTCGGACGCCACGCGGCCCGCGCGCTTTTCCGCCTTCGCAATGCCGGACTTCCGCAGGTTCTCGATGGCCAGGTTCATGTCGCCGTTGGCGGCAGTGAGTGCATTCCGGCAATCCATCATGCCGGCTCCGGTGCGCACGCGGAGCTCCTGGACTTCCTTCGCGCTGGGCTTGTAGTCGGTCATAGTCATTTTCCAAAATCTCGCTTAGTGCTGAGTACTGGGTCCTCGAGCGATTTGCTCGAGCTGGTGCTACCGCCCGGTCATTGATTGCGCGCATCACCAGCACCAGCGTGCGGCAAGCAAGACCAGAATCATTTTCTTCAAACAAACGCCGCCGGCTAAATGGCCGACGGCGCTTCGGTATCCTTCACCGATGCCCATGATCTTTCGATCATGCCCGGCCGAACGGTGCGGCCGGAATCCGTGGCGCCTGAAAGCTATTCGCCTCCCTCTACCGCGGCCTCGCCAGGTTCACCGCCTTCGCCCCCTTCGGCTTCGCCTTCCGCACCGGGTTTCCGGCGGGCAGCAATTGCTTCAGGCTTGGCGCGGCGGCGACGTGGACGACGCCGGCGTTTCCGCTCTTCCTCTCCTCCCGCCGCTGCAGGCTCGAGCCCGCGATCGGAGCTATAGGTGCTTTCTTCAGCTTCCTCTTCGACAGCCCGGGCTGGCGCCTCGCGTCTCGCTTCGGCAATCGCCTCAGCAAGGAATCGCGTGATCAGCTCGACCGACCGAATCGCGTCGTCGTTTCCTGCGATCGGAACCGTGATGAGATCCGGATCGGCGTTGGTATCGACGATGGCGACAATCGGAATGCCGAGCTTGTTGGCTTCAGCGACCGCAATCCGTTCCTTGCGAGAATCGATGACGAACATGAGTCCAGGTGGACGACCCATGTTCTTGATGCCCTGCAGGTACTTGGAAAGCTTGTCGCGCTGCCGCGTGAGAAGCAGTTGTTCCTTTTTCGTGTAGTTCTCGAATTCGCCGCCGGCTTCCGAACCGGCCTCCAGATCCTTCAGGCGACGAATCTGTTTCTTGATGGTCTGGAAGTTGGTCAGCAGTCCGCCGAGCCACCGTTCGGTGACGAAGAGCGAATTACTGCGCTCCGCTTCGCCGCGCACGATCGCGGCAAGCTGCCGCTTGGTGCAGACGAAAAGGATATTGTCGCCCCGCAAGATCGTCTCGCGGACGAGCTTCTGGGCGAGTTCGATCTGCCGCAGTGTTTTCTGCAGATCGATGATGTGAATGCCGTTACGCTCGGCGAAAATGAACCGGCGCATCTTCGGGTTCCACCGGCGGGTCTGGTGGCCGAAGTGCACACCGGCTTCGAGGAGCTGTTCGAGTGTTGGCTGCATCAGGTGGTGAGACGTGAGTGGGTTGGGGCTTCCGTCTTCGTCAACGCTTCTTTCGACCGGCGAGTGCCGGCACCCTCAGAGGCTCAAAAGACGTGAGTGATGTGATCGTGACTTGTGATGCGTGATGTCGAGTGGTGCCGCATCACGCATCACATATCACGCTTACCGCTTCGAGAACTGGAATCGCTTCCGTGCTTTGGGACGTCCGGGCTTCTTGCGCTCCACCGCGCGCGCATCACGAGTGAGCAGGCCGAGGTCACGCAGCTTGCGCCGGTGCACCTCGTCCATCTTCACGATTGCGCGCGCCGCCGCCAGCCGAAGCGCGCCAGCCTGGCCGGCCTGGCCGCCGCCCTCGAGATGCGCCTTGACGTCCCAGCGGCCGAGCATGTCGGTCGCCGTGAACGGTTGCTGGATAGCGGACACGAGCGCGGGACGCGGGAAATAGTCGCCTAACGTGCGACCGTTGATGTCCCACTTCCCCGATCCGGGACGCAAATAGATCCGGCAGACCGCCTCTTTGCGGCGTCCGACGGCGTGAATCATTCCATTCTCAGCCATGCTTTATTCGCTCTTGGTGCGGAGGGTCAGCGCTGTCGGCTGCTGCGCGCCGTGCGGATGCTCGGCACCCGCATACACGCGAAGCTTCCGGCGCAGGGACTCCCGCGCCAGCGTCGTCTTGGGCAGCATCCCGTACACGGCCTTCTCGATGACGCGCTCGGGATGACGGGCCATCATGGTTGCGAACGGTGTGTACCGTTCGTGGCCCATGTAGCCAGTGTGGTTGAAATACTGCTTCTGCTCCGCCTTGCGACCGGTCACGACCACCTTGGATGCGTTGACGACAATGACGAAGTCGCCGGTGTCCATGTGCGGCGTGAAAATCGGCTTGTGCTTACCGCGGAGAATCTTTGCAATCTCGGAAGCCAGACGTCCCAGCACCTGGCCGTCTGCATCGACGACGAACCACTTGTGCGTGGTGGTGGAGGGCGTGGCGGTGAAGGTCTTCATGATGATCAGGTGGCTCTCAATGACAACGGACGGGTGGCTTCACGGCCGCCCCGGTTTTTGACAGAACTTCAACATAGACAGGCAGTTAGCACGTGTCAACTCGAAGGGGAACTGAATGCTGAATGGCTGAGAGCCTATCAGAAGTCAGCTCTCAGCTCGTCAGCTCCACAAGCACGCTGCCCTTTTCCACCACGGCGCCAGGTTGAGCCCGAACGGCGCTGACTTTTCCCGCCGCGGTCGCCCGAAGCTCATTCTCCATTTTCATCGCTTCGATGACCACAAGCGGTTGCCCGGGCTGCACTTCATCGCCCAGCTGCACGTTCACCCGAACAACTAACCCTGGCATCGGAGCCACAACGGGAGCCGGACCGGCGGCGGCTGCGTTCTTTCCGGTCATTTCGCGGATGGCACGCCGGCGCTCGTCCAGCGCCTCGACCTCAAACCGGTTGTCGTCGGTCCAGATCGAATACTGTCCCCTCCCTTCATGGCGTACGACGGCGAGGCGGTGGAGCGTGCCACCAATTGTGAGCAGGTAGATCGGCGTCCCCTCGACTTCCTCGAGGTGCGCCGTCACCGGGCGGCCGTCAACCTCGATCCCATTCGGGCCGAGTTCGACGGTGACGCTCTGCCCATTCACCTCGACGATGTACTTCAGGCCTCCTCCGGTACGAGGGCGCAGACGACTTCGACATGCGCCGTCTGCGGAAACATGTCATATGCCCGGAGCGATTCTACTCGATACGCGGGGAGTCGCGACACGTCGCGCGCCAGTGTCGCGGCATCACAGCTCATGTACAGCAGGCGCTGCGTGCGCTGTGCCTCGAGTGCAGCAGTTACCCGCGCGTCGAGGCCGGCGCGAGGTGGATTCACGATGACGACATCGGCCGGCAAGGCGGCGGCGATTTCATCTTCGACCCGACCGGCGATGACACGCGACTCAGCCGGCAGGTGGCCGGCTGCGAACGATGCCGCGGCTTCGTCGGCTTCGATCGCGGTGACCGAAATTCCGTGCTCGGCGAGGAGCCGCGAGGTCGCACCGAGTCCGGAATACGCATCGACCGCGGTGGCAGGGGCTGCCGAAAGTGCGCGCTCCACGAGTTCCCGTCGCGCAGCGGCAGCGACGGGTTGGTTCACCTGGTCAAACGCCGCCTCAGGCGTGCCGGACGAGCGATTGTCGACAACGATGCGCGTCGCACCTCGCGCGGGACGCCAGCGGATGACGGCCAGCATCGGCGTTGCGCGCGCGAACTCGCGTGCGCCGGGCCAGGCATCCCCTCCTTCGAGCACAAATGCGAGGTCGTCGCCCGAACGCCTAACGGTGCCGCGAAGCTCAGCCACGCGGGGGAGATGGCGGCCCGCGTTGCGAATCGCGGCCCAGGCCGCGACCACGGACCCATCGGTGATAGGGCACTCGTGCAGGTCGAACACGTGGTCGACGTCGTCGAAACGATGGAGACCCATGATCCAGCGGCCACCCGACCATCGCATCGCCAGGGTCAGGCGCGACCGATACTCCCATGCCTTCGGGCTGGGTACGATGTCAGGCTTCGCGACCGCCCGCCTGGCGATTCGCGCAAACGCGTCCTGTACGATCTGCTGTTTCGCCTCGAGTTGCGCCTCGATGGTCAGGTGTTGCAGCTGGCATCCGCCGCACCGATCGCCGTCGTAATGGCGACAGCGCGGCGCGATGCGGGCAGGCGCGGGCTCGACGACGCGGAGGAGCCGCCCCCGTGCCATCCGACCACGCTGTTTCACCGTCACGTCGACCAACTCCCCAGGCGCCGTACGCGGGGTGAAAACGGCGAGGCCGTCGAGACGGCCAACACCATCGCCACCGGCGGCAATGGACTCGACGCGCAGGATCGGCACGCTGCCTAACGAAGGGCGTCCTGGCGCGCGGCGCGTCGCCAGGAATCACCGTCGTCACGCTCCCCGTTGCGATCCGGGGCGTTGGACTCGCCGGGCCGCGCCCTGCCAAGGCCACGATCCCGGTGCGCCAGCAGTGCCGCCCCCACTGCCGCAATTTCAACTTCAGCACGAGGAGGGGCTGATGACGTCAGGCCAGCCAACCGCTCCTCCAGCCACTGAATGTTGACGTCACCAGTACGGTACTCCGGGTCGTTCATGACCCGAAGGTGAAACTCGCGCGAGGTTTCCACGCCGACGATCCGGAGCTCG